>Ga0070682_100000101_pt1 | contig 76535 bp, 68 predicted proteins | sample KBSC63LmetaG_FD_64668 | JGI IMG/M metagenome (GOLD analysis project Ga0070682, IMG submission 64668) | Corn rhizosphere microbial communities from Kellogg Biological Station, Michigan, USA - KBS C6-3L metaG | ecosystem: Host-associated > Plants > Roots > Rhizosphere | place: USA: Michigan...
AAAAAAAACAACGATATCCTCGCCAACCTCAAACACAATAATTTTCTGCCTTATGTGATGGCGGCACTGCACGCAAAAAAACAACAATGGAATGATGCACTGATATTGAACTGCGAAGGAAGGATCTGCGACAGCAGTATCGCCAATATTTTTATGATCAAAGATAGAGAGATCTATACGCCAGCTTTATCGGAGGCATGCGTTGCGGGTGTGATGAGAAGGTCACTGATGCAGGCATTGGTTGCCGCGGGGTTTCATGTAACCGAAAAACAAATTACTGTAGAAGAGTTGTTAGTTGCCGATGAAGTGTTCTTAACCAATTCTATCTACAACCTGCGCTGGGTGCAGCGTATCGGCGATAGTGTTTATACAAATTCGGTCGCACAAAAGATACACTCCGATATTATTTTAAAGGAAAGTTGGTAGGTGGTAGCGCTATTCTTGTTTATACAAAAAATTGCCGGTAACGAGTTGCTTTGACCTCCAGCCTGGTTTCTCAGGATCACACATATTAAAAAGATATCTTAAAATATTTCCCTGAATTTTAAATACGGCTTTACAGGCCGAATCCGGGATGTTCAAAAAAAGTTTATTTGATTTGATCGTCCAGGTTCCCTTCCTGTCAAACGAAATAGCCGCTTCTCCCACCGTTCTGTGCTCATAACTGAAAGTATGATCACTGTAAATAAATAATTGAGAATTATCGTTGACCCGACCGGTTTTGCCAAGTATCGAATCGCCGATCGCTTTGTACGTGCCGTTTTTAACCTGGGCAAAAACACTGTAGCCGGGAAGTAATAATAATAAAATGCAGAATGCTATCACTTTCATAAAACTAAGTTGCAGGTTGTAATTTACGCTTCCGTTCCCGGATTATCCGCGTGGAGCCCCTGGTAAACTTCAAGTAGTTTTTTTACGGCCGCTCTTCCATCTTCACCAAGGTCGATGGAATAGTTGTTTACGTAAAGATCAATATGCTTTCGCATCACATCTTCACTCATCTCCTGCGAATGACTGCGGATATAATCATTCAACTCCGGGTATTTTGAAAAAGCATACTCAATACTTTTTCTGATCAGTCCATCTGTTTCTTCTTTTATTTCAACTCCCAATTCTTTTTTGATCACGATGCCGCCAAGTGGGATCGGGTTCCCTGTTTGCTTTTCCCAATAATCACCCAGGTCGGTTATTTTATGCAGACCTTTTTGCTGATATGTAAAACGATTCTCGTGGATGATCACACCAAGTCCTTTCCCCGACAAAACAAAATCCTCGATCTGGTCATACCTTAAAAATATTTTTTTCTTCGCATCGGGGTAGGCCAGGGAAAAAAGCATGTGTGCGGTCGTATGTTCGCCGGGAACGGCGATTGTAAAATTATTTACTTCTTCCTTCGCACCGCCGACAGGGTTTTTAACCGCTGTCGGGGTGCTTATTAACAGCGGTCCAACTCCTCTTCCCAAAGCACTCCCGCTATTGAGTAAAGCATATCGATCCAATACCAGCGGTAATACAGCATAACTCAATTTGGTTATATCCAGCCTTCCCTCGATCGCCCAACGGTTAAGAGTTTCCACGTCTTCGAGCACAGGATCAAATGTCAACTCTCCTGTATCTATTTTATTATTTACAAGCGCATCGAAGATGAAAGTGTCGTTGGGACAAGGGGAGAAACCTATTGAAAATTTCAAGGTTTAGGAGGTTTAAAAAGTTTAGGGTTTAGAGTTTAGCATTATTTGAGCGATGATCTTTTCTAATTCTACATTTAGATTTTTAATGGCGTCTTCTAATTTCCATTTTGCTTTATTGCGCTCGCCGACGCAATTGGAGATCGTTCTTATTTGTAAAAAAGGGATCTGCTCCAGCAAACAAACATAATGCAATGCCGCGCCTTCCATGGATTCGATATGCGGATGAAATGCGGCTTCGAGCTGGCGCGTCAGCAATCGGTCATCACTCACTTTATTAACCGTTACTGCTTTTACTTTTTTAAGCGGAAGGATATCCAGCCATTCATTTTTATTGATCAGCCATCCTTCGGTGAACGGGGATTCGTTTTTATCGGCAAGGCCCGCATCAAACAAAGTGCAAAATTCTTCTTCCTTTTCTGTACCAAGATCGCCGAAGGCATCTTGTTGCACCAATACTGTTTCTCCCATCGCCGGATCTTTTCCAAAACTTCCGCCGATACCCGCCTGTATCACCAGGTCGTAGTCGATCTGCTCTAACCTTTTTTGCAAATGGTAGATCGTTGACGGAATGCCAACCCCGGTAACCAGCACATCAATATTATTACCGGCCGCCCGTTGCTGGATCTCCATTTCTGTAGCTGCTATCAGTAAAATCTGCATACTGCAAATTTCGTGTTTAAGCTGCATATTTCGGGATTTAGGGGCTACCTTTGCCGAAATTTTTAACAGGTTAATGGTTTACATCACTCGTATAGAACATTTTAACGCCGCACACAAGTTGTACAACCCGGATTGGACCCCGGAAAAGAATGACGAAGTGTATGGCAAATGCGCCAACCAAAACTGGCACGGGCACAACTTTGAGTTGTATGTAACCCTGAAAGGAACGCCCGACCCGGCAACAGGATTTGTTTTTGATGTAAAAAAACTCAGCATTATTGTTAAGGAGCACGTCATCGAAAAACTGGATCATAAAAACCTGAATATTGATGTTGATTTTATGAAGGGGAAGATATGCTCCATCGAAAACCTGGTGATGGGCATCTGGGATCAACTCTCTCCCCATCTTCCCGCAGGCGTAGCCTTGCATAGCCTTAAGTTGTATGAAACGCCACGGATATTTGTAGAATACTTCGGTAATTAATAATTGATAATTAAATAATTGATAATGCCTTCGATCAGAGGAAGGGTTTGTTTCTCACAGACTCTAACAAGCTGACAAAATTATCAATTACCAAATTATCAATTATTAATTTTTTAATATTAATTTCAACTAGAACAATCTCACCTCAGAATTGTTAACTAACAATGAACAAAGTATCAGTTTACCGGAAAGAACACTTCAACGCGGCGCATCGCCTTTACAATCCCAAATGGGATGATGCCACCAACGATAGGGTATTCGGCAAATGCAATAATCCACACTACCATGGCCATAATTATGAGTTGGTAGTGAAACTTACCGGTGTTCCTGATCCCGAGACGGGCTATGTTTATGATCTCAAAAAACTGAGCGATCTCTTGCAGGCGAATGTGATAGAGCGATTCGATCATAGAAATTTGAATGAAGATGTTGCTGAGTTCAAGGCGCTCAATCCCACTGCTGAAAATATTGCGATCGTGATCTATAATATATTAAGGCCAGTGATCGAAGCAGAATTTGATTTGAAGATACGGCTGTACGAAACGGAAAGAAATTTTGTAGACTACCCCGCCTAAACATTCTAAACTGCTCTCAACCTTCTAAACAAACAAAGATGGCATACAAAAAAACAGATCATTTTGAAGAAGAGATAACTGCTAAGCTCATGGAAAATTACAGGAGCACACTTGATCTATTGGGAGAGGATCCGGAAAGAGAAGGTTTATTGAAAACTCCCGAGCGTGTGGCAAAAGCGATGCAATATATGACGCAAGGTTATCAGTCGGATGCCAATGCGGTATTGAATTCTGCAAAGTTTCATGAAGACGTGAGCGAGATGATCATTGTTAAGGATATCGAATTATACAGTATGTGCGAGCATCATATGCTCCCTTTTTATGGAAAGGCGCACGTGGCATACATACCCAACGGGTATATCACGGGCCTGAGTAAGATCGCGAGGGTAGTGGATATCTATAGCCGCCGCCTGCAGGTACAAGAGCGGCTAACAACTCAGATCCTGGCTTCTATTAAAGAAACTTTGAATCCATTGGGTGTGGCCGTTGTAATAGAAGCATCGCACTTGTGTATGATGATGCGTGGCGTACAAAAACAAAACTCCGTTACCACCACTTCCGCTTTCTGGGGTGAATTTGAAAAAAATGAGACCCGTAGCGAATTTGTAAAGCTTATTAGTGCAAGACTTCATTAATAATTACAACCTATAAGGTTCCGGCTGAGTGCTTAGATTTGAGAGCGTTTTCGGGGAACCTTATAGGTTGTAATTCTGTTCCACTACCAAGTTCTTGGTATGGATTTTACCCAAACATGTTGTAATTTTCTGCGACAAAATTTACCCGTTTAAAGCGCGTTTTATGAAAAATGTCAAATTACTATGGATCGCCTGTTTGACCCTCTGCCTTAGCTTCTCCAACCTTGTTGGCCTTGCTCAGGATTTTGATGAACTGAATGACCAGGCAGATAAGGAATACAAGGACGAAAATTATCAAAAAACCATCGACCTGGTTACGAGGGCCATTAACATGAAAGTGAATTCCCGGTCTTATTTTATCAGGGCCGATGCCCGGTACTCGCTCAAGGATTATGAAGCCGCGTTGACCGATTACAATACCGCCATATCCAGCTACTCAAATTACTATACCACCGATAAATATAGGGGAAGAATGTACTACTGGAGGGCTCGCACTAAGCAAAAGCTTTTAAAATATGATGATGCCATTGAGGATTTCAACTCTTGCTTCACCTATAACTACGATGAACCGGCATATGCCTACTGGAATCGCGGAAATTGTTATTATGAATTAGGGAAATACAAAGACGCCGATGATGATTATGCCAAGGGTATCGACAGGTTATCTGATTCTAAGGACCTGGCGAAATTGTATAAATATCGTGGCGATTGCAAATCAAGATTGAAGGATTACACAGAAGCCGATAAAATGTACACGCGTTCGATCAGTTATAACGCAGATTTTTATAGCGCTTATTGGTCGAGGGCCTATTACCGCAACCTGAACGGCAGGACCGAAGATGGCATTGCGGATTATAAAAAAGCAATTTCGATCATTGAAGCATCCGGGGCAGACAAAAGTACTGACGACCTTGCAGCCATTTACCGCAACCTGGCCTTGTTGTATTATGATCTTGAAAAAAATGACGAAGCACTGGAAGCCATCAATGCTTCGTTGCTGGCTGATCCCAACTATGTAAAAGGGTTTCAATCCCGCGCTGATATTTACCAGCAAATGAAAAATTATGAAAAGGCAAAATCAGATTATACCAATGCCATCAGTCTTGTGACCGACGACCAGGTGATCAGTGATCTTTACTTTGACCGCTCTTATAAACTGGATTGGAAGACCCTGGATTATAAAGCCGCATTGGACGACCTCAATAAAAGCATTAATCTCGATGCCAAAGATGGTATGAAGTTTTGGCACCGTGCCATGACCTATGATTACAAGAAAGATTATCCTCATGCGATAGCTGATATCAATAAGGCAATACAATTATATGGGGATGATGCCACTTCGGGACTGTACACATTAAGAGCATCACTGAAAGAAAAATCCGGCGACATCAAAGGAGCGGTAAGCGATTACCAGAGCGCATTGAAACTCGATAAAAGCAGCGCTTCTACTTATTATAATCTCGGCCGCCTGTTCAAGACCAAGCTGATGAACAATGATCTTGCGCAAACCAATCTTGCAAAAGCTATAGATCTTGCCAAAGATGATGCTACATCGGCCACAGGCGCTTACGCAAAAGTGGTGAATGGTCAAACCAAGGAGGCCATTACAATGGTATTAGAGAATGTTGATAAACATGAGAGCGACAAATACGAGTACAAATGGCAACTGCACAATGCTGCCTGTGTTTATGCATTGTCGGGTAATAAATTAAAGGCATTGGAATACCTCGATAAATCGCTTGCCGCCGGTTTCGATGATTACAATCATTTGGTTAACGACCGGGACCTTCTGTCATTGACGGTGTTGCCGCAGTATAAAGCGATACTGGCAAAGTATAAAGTGCCATCGCCTAAGTGGTAGTTTTTAATTGATAATTGAATAATTGATAATGCCTTCGATCAGAAGAAGGGTTTGTTTCTCGAAGACTCTAACAAGCCGGGGAAATTATCAATTATCAAATAACCAATTATCAATTTTTCGACTATCAATTCTTCCTTTATTTTCCACCGATGCTATACATTTGAATAAACAAATGAACCATCATGAAGAGAGCATACATCTTTCCCGGCCAGGGATCCCAATTCACCGGCATGGGAAAAACTTTATACGACAGCAATACGTTAGCAAAAGACATGTTTGAGGAAGCCAATGCCATCGCAGGTTTCCGTATATCGGATATCATGTTCAACGGCAGCGAAGCCGATCTGAAGCAAACCAATGTAACGCAGCCCGCGGTTTTTTTGCACTCGGTCATTGCCTTTAAAACCCTTCGGGAAACCAGGCCTGATATGGTTGCGGGACATTCTCTTGGTGAATTTTCTGCGTTGGTTGCTAATAATGTTTTGCAGTTTCCCGATGCGCTCAAATTGGTTTCGATCAGGGCGGGTGCGATGCAGAAGGCCTGTGAAATGAATCCTTCAACAATGGCTGCCGTGCTCGGATTGCCCGATGAAAAAGTAGAAGAGATATGTAAGATGGTGTACACAGAAACCAACGAAGTGGTAGTTGCCGCAAATTATAATTGTCCGGGCCAGCTTGTTATCAGCGGTTCCATCAAAGGTATCGACATCGCCTGCGAAAGAATGAAAGCGGCAGGGGCGAAGCGGGCATTGGTGTTACCCGTTGGCGGCGCTTTCCACTCGCCACTCATGTTGCCCGCAAAGGAAGAACTTGCTGCCGCGATAGAAGCCACAACATTCCATGAACCTTCTTGTGCTGTTTATCAAAACGTAGTTGCCAAAGCCGTTACCAATCCTGCGGAGATAAAAAAGAATTTGATCGAACAATTAACGGGAGCCGTAAGATGGACGCAAAGTGTGGCGGCTATGATCGCGGATGGTGCGACGCATTTTACAGAAGCCGGTCCGGGTAAAGTATTGCAGGGATTGGTGTTGAAGATCAATAAGGAGATGGTGGTGGAGGGAGTGTAAATTGTTCGATGCATATTATGGAAACTCATGTGTGGATGATGGTCTCGGTATAGATTTTTCGATAGAAAAGATAAAGTCAAAAGGAAAGCAACTATAGAAAACTATTACCATAAAGAACTTGGGCAAATTGTTGATTTTGTCAACGCAAATATTCCCTCTGAATATAAAATATGGTATGATAAAGAAACATTGACGAAAGATTACATTAGATGCTTTTCAGAGCAAGAAAGAAAAAAAAATCCCTAAACAGTCCTGCAGCTACCACGGTTTGTCGTAAGCTGGCCCTGACCAACTTTCTTCAGCAGCTAGCCTGGCTTCGACAAGCTCAGCCTTACAGTTCGTTTGTCAGCAAATATTTCAAACTGATACACTACTTATCAGAACCCGTTTGCAGAAAATTTAACCACATCGGCAATAGGAACAGAAATAACATTTGCTACAATACCCTCAGGCTCCATCCACTGGGCCAGGTAATTATAATGACCATTATGATAATAAAATCCACCCGAAAAATAATCACCGATAGCCTGTTGTTTTGTCCAGGTACGGGCTGTACCGCTTTTCTCTTTTACCGAAAGATAAGCAGGGGAGGAAACCTTATCTCCGGAAACTAATACAAAACGCGTCGAATAAAGATGTGGTGAAGCACCTACTTTAGGAGCTTCTACCCAATAAAAAGCACTGAGGTCAGCGCCCGGCGAAGGAATTTCCCAGGGACTGGGATCTATGAAACTGCCATACAGGACAGAATTAGTTTTTGGATTTTCTGCTTTGATCGTTTTCATGAAGGTGCCTACCGGTGGGTTCGTTTCATCGCGTATCAATATTTTAAAAATTTTGGCTTCCATATTACCGTCTGCGTTCTTCATGTGCACCGATACCCTTACCCAGCTTCTCATAACAGAAGGGTCTTCGTTGATCCTGGAGATGGAACAGAAATAAGCGTTGTTCTGAAACATATCCACCGTCTCTTTGTTGTATTGAAAATTGACCAGGTTTCCATTTTCATCGTTCACTTTTACGAAATAAGGTCCCGCCATTTCGATCTTATCTGAAGCCATTGAAGATAATTTCGAATAACAAATGCGTGGCAATTCCTTTCCCTCCGAGCCATACCCGCTGAATATGATCAGGCGTTTATTGGGTGTACTGGTCATCACCATTGGCGCATAAATACCATCTGCACCATATGGAAATTCTTTTACCAGCTTCCATGTTTTTGCATTGTCTTTTGATACGAGAAGTAAGGTGCCGATGCCGCTGTAACCCTTATACGGCCCTGAAGTGTATTTGCAGGTGAGATAGATATTCCCTGTATAAGGGCAGGCGTAGATCTCCGAGCGATCCTGTCCGCCGATCCACCAATGGTCGCCGGAAGGCTGCGGGTAAGCATATTTACCTCCTTCAAAAACGCCGAGATCAAGTGTGGAAACCAGTTCAGCCTTATGCTCGGTTCCTGATGCACTTACTTTAAAAAAACTCCAGGCCCCGCGGTTACCAGTATGAAACCCACCTTCGCCTTCGATACTTTCATTGATCCATTTGGGTGGATTTCGAATGGCTGCCCAGGTACAATGTTCCTTCACGATGAGTACATCGCCGTTGGGTAATTTGGCAGTTTGATTGTCGGTATGCGCTTTAGAATAAGAATTCATCAGGCTGGAAAAGAAATAGTATTGCGAAAAATTATTGGGATTATTTATTGGTGTTGTGGCCTGCAAAGATTTATAATCTGTTTGCAAAAGCGGCCTTGCTTCTATCCCGCTTTGGTCGCGGGGCTGTCCTGTACTTACTACGATAAGCCCTCTTGGTATGCTTGCCGAAGGCGTGATCACTTTTGCGGTATTCTCAAAGAAAAGGGTGCTGGTGTAAGCACTATTTAGATTAACATTTGAACTTTGAACATACCTGGCGGGAATAGGACCCAGCAACAGCGAACTGTTTTTATCGATCGGAGCTATCTGCGAAAAAACAGTTTGTAATGAGCATGTACAAATAATTGCGAGAAACAGTTTTTGTGACATATGATTTGTTTTTTTAAAAGTAGGCTAATTATACTATTATAATTTGTTTTTCGGGGTAGATAAAATTTTGTTCCTTTAGTGTAAATCGTCATTGTGGCGCACTTCGTTGAAAAAAAATGGAACCAGAAATAACACTTCAGATCATTCTTATTAAGCCTACGCCAGGGGTGCTCTTTGGCTTGCAAAAGGGATCCGGCAACAATTACGAAACAGTTCAGAAACAAATTCCTGCATCAAACGACTTGTCTTTTACGTTTACCATCAAAGTAAAAGGGGATAGGTCAAAAGAAGAATTTCCCAAATTCTCGGGCAGTTTTGTTCAGGGTCCTTCGGGTAATAAGTTTGTGTACATCGATATCGGTACCTATGCAGGTCAGCATGGCACAATTTGGTCGAGACGGCTCAAGATCCCTTTAACAGGAATTAGCTGGGCAGCTATCGATTCATTATCCGGTAATTCAATGCTGCAGGCCAGTGTTCCCGGAACCGGTAAGGACGGGGGGCCAAACTGTGCAACAGTAAAACCATTTGGAGGCTGGCATCTTAGATCCATTGCCGAAAAATAAACCGCCAGGCTATTTCACTAAATTCCATCCTCGCTTTCAATTTCTCCTGCTGACCGGCTAGAAACCGTAAAAACACGCTTGCAATTTTAAAAACAGCTGATTAATTTCAAGTTCGTTAACCAATAAAATCAAGCGACATGAAAATAACAAAAAAAGCAACCGCCAAAAATCCCGCGTTTGAATTAAACACCACTTCATTTTTGCCAGCGAAGGAATACAGGCATGTTTATGGTAAACGCGTTATCTGTGTTACCGATTCCAAGGGCCACCCCGAACCAGATAATCAAGATCTGTTCAAGATCAGGGTGGATTCTTCAGACGGGTTCATTCCACTTTGGGATAAAAATGTAAGCTTGAACTGGCGGTTCAGCAAATCCTTTGCAAGCCAGTTCAAAGATCCTGAAGCTGCAAAAGCAAATATCAGATCACTGTTAGGTGAAGCTATCGTGGCATGGAAAGACGCTTGCCCTGTTAAGTTTCATGAAGTAAAAGACAATTGGGATTTTGAAATAGCAATGCATAAAGAAGACTGTGACAATACGGGTTGTGTATTGGCGTCTTCTTTCTTCCCCGGCGCCGGACAAAACATATTTTATATCTATCCCACTATGTTGCAACAAACCCATAAGGAACAGGTTGAAACCTTTGAGCATGAGATCGGGCATATTTTTGGGCTACGCCATTTTTTCGCCAACATCAGCGAAAAGAAATGGAAAAGCGAACTCTTTGGTACCGACACCGCTTTCTCGATCATGAACTACGGGGATAAGAGTCATTTGAAAGCTAAGGACATAGCAGACCTAAAACGTCTTTATCAAATGGTTTGGAGCGGCGAATTGACAGAGATCAATCATACGAAGGTTAAGAAGTTTGTTTCGTTTCATATGAGTAAATAGGGGAGTTTCGGAACTGCGAATTTGGATTTGGGGTACCATTCGGCTCTTGCTCACAGTGGGTTCCATGAATCTACGCTAATTGTATTTTCTCTATCAGCCAATAGCCGCGTTTTTTTATACCCCATTGTGAATTATATGATGGAGGAAATTGTTTTTAAATTTTAAGTCGCGTACTTTGGCGTAAATACATCGTTGGAGCAATAAACTAAGATTATGGAAATCACAGATAAATTTGAGGGATTTAAAAATGCCGAAAGACCGACTTTGGGGTTAGCATTAGTATTTGATATATCGGGATTTACAAATTTCTTTAACAAGCCTGATATTCATTTTTATATGACTGAATATATTAATCAAGTAATAGAAACTGTTGAAATAATAATTTGGGGAGGTGAATCCTACTGGAGTAAAACCAATCAATATAAACCTCTATCCGGTAAGCCTATTATGAGGAAATTTTTAGGTGATGGGATGCTATATGTTTGGGAGGACACAGAAAAGGGTTTAATAACAAAAAATGACTTTAAGATTGCCTTAATTAATAGGCTGTATAATCTCCAATTAAATTTTGACAAAATTAATAAGCGCCTTAATGAGACTATCCCAATTGGAGATTTACCTAACTCCGTAAAATTTGGAATTGCCCAAGGAACGATTCTTAAATTAACTGAGGAGAATGGCGCAGTAGATTGCATAGGCCCATGTATAAATTTAGCTTCAAGGCTTGTAAAATATTGCTCAGAAATAAATTTCATTTCTTCTGCACGTCTAAATTTACCTGCAAGTGAACTGGAAAAAAGCGGTTATTTTAAGATTATTGCAAAAGAGTTAAGGAGCTTCGAAAACGAAATTGTTATTATTGATAAAGATGACTATGAAAATGTGAATGCTGCAGATAAAAAAAGACTGTTTAAAGAAATCTAAATTAATGCGCCCAACATGGTATTGCCACAAGTGTGGCTGGACCAACAACTTTCAACATTTTGTCGCTATTGTGCTTTGATTGTAAGGCTTGAAATCCTTCGGCGGAGGAATAGTTGGAATTTACTTGGCAAAACGGGATGACTCATTTATCGTTAAGCATAAAGGATCTTCTTCAATAAACTAAAACTGCCCGCTAAACATGAACTGCGGTAAAAACAAGTTATTTTCCCACATCCTACTTCACAATGATCACCGTTCCCTTCCTATACACCAAATTCCCCCTGTAATCCACACCCTCCGCCATCCACACATAAGTTCCGGTTGGTTGGTAGGTGCCGCCTAATTTTCCATCCCAACCAAATGATGGCTCAGTGGTTTGGAAGATCATCTTGCCCCAGCGGTCGTATACACGGAAATAATGGAAGCTGGCGATTCCTACAGGCACGGCTTTTAAGATATCGTTCGTTCCATTTCCATCAGGAGTGAATGCCTGCGGAACATATATTTCGGGGCCTTTGTAGACAGTAACTTTAATATCATCTCTTGCCGTGCAACCCAATGCAGTACGGGCAAGTACGGTGTACCACATATTTCTATCCGGTAATGCGATGGGGTTGGCAATATAAGGATCACTCAATCCATCGTGCGGTATCCATTCGTATTGAGTGAAGCCAGGTCCGCCGATATCGATGGCTTGTAACCTTAATGGTTGGCCGATCGCAACTGTGGTATCATTTCCGGCAAAGACCTTTGCCTCGCGTGTAACATTTACTACCACCTGGTCGGGCTGCAAAGAAGCGCATCCGTTTCCATCAATAACATTGAGTGTATAGGTGATCGTTCCCGGCGGCATTTTCACCGTTGGCGCAGCCGCGTGGTTACTAGTTAGATAGGAAGAGGGTGTCCAGAAAAATTGCGTTCCACCTGATGCATTTAAAGTAGTATTCGTGCCAAAACAAATTGTTTGATCAACTCCGGCATTTGGATGTGGCGCCGCGTTTACCAAAACCGTAACGGTATCCCTGACCAGGCACAATGTGCCTAAAGTTGCTGTTAGATGATACTCGGTGGATGTGACCGGGTTAGCGATAGGATCGGGGACCCTGGGATCACTCAGACCAATAGTCGGCGTCCAAAAAATTGCAGCGCCGTTTGTTGTAGCATTTAATTGTTTGCTCGTTCCTTCGCAGATCGTTACATCATTTCCTGCATCCAAAGTCAGCGGGTTATAGAATGGGATGGAAACAGTTTTAGTTTGGAGGCAACCGTTATTATCCATTACAGTGATGGTATAGCTTCCTGCAGTCAGGTCGATCACATTGCTGTTTTGGAAATTAATGCCATCGAGCGAATATTTATATGGAGGGTTCCCTCCATTAGCAATAATTGTTGCCGATCCATCGGGGAAACCCGAGCAAGTTGCAGCAGCAACAAGTGCATTTGCGATCACCAGGTCGGGATATAGTTGCGTGATATTGACAATCAGGCTATCAAGGCATCCCGTTGCGTCGGTTATTTTTACCGTGTATGTTCCCACCGGCAGATTGGTGAAAGTACCAGTCGGTTGCCATGGACCATTATTGATATTGTATGTGATCGGCGGAACCCACCCCGGGCTTCCATTTACTTGTATCTCACCTGTGGCATCATTCTTACAATTGACCCCTTGTTTCGAAACAAAGTCGAGTTTTTTCATTTCCAGGAAGGCTGAATCTCTTCCATGGCATGTTCCTTCCGTTGCAGTGCAATAATAAGTAGTGCTGCTGTTTACGGGAGTCGCCATCGGGTTTCTTATTGCAGGATCACTCAATGTAGGATCAGGATCCCATTGGTAAGAAGTATACCCGGATGTAGCCGTTAATTGTACGGAAGTGCCTTTACAAATTATCAATGTGTCGGGCACAATGCCCAGCGTATCGTAATCTCTTATTTGAATAATGGTGCTGTCTGTTGGTATGCCGACGGCGCATCCTGAAACGGGAGATGCATAGATGACAATGGTCTCAACGCCTTCAGGTATGTTATCAATGATCGGTAACACGTCAATGGTAACCTCCGCAGCATTCGCCGGAATAGTAGCCAATGATGGCATCATCTGCATGTCTACACCATTAGTAGCCGTGCCTGAATAAGTGAGATTTACGTCCAATGGGCTCGGGCTCGCCTGCGGCCTTCTTATTTTAAAGGCACCGGTTGAACAACCCTCAACGAGATAGCTGTTGTTGTTCAGATCGGTTTGCGTAATATTCTTAATGGTAACAACATTTGATGATAGGCTTTTTGCTTCCAAAAAAACACCCGAATCAAGATCATCATCTGAAACGTCGGCTATCGCCAGTTTTAGATGATAGGTTTGACAGGGTTGCACCCTTTCCAAAGCTGTAAATACTTTCACGTGCCCATCGTACGTAAAATTTTTGTTGGAAAGATTGTCAACATAATATTGAGGATAGAGAGCGCAGGGATGGGTATTGATATTATTAATAGTTACCGGCGTATTCGTGCCCGGTATCAATGCAATATTTTTCAGTCCAACGATACCGGGGCCCGAGATGAAGAAGGCAAAAACATCATTGAAATTTGTACAAGAGTAAAACGTGTATTCTTCCGAAGAGAAAACGTAGTTGAATTTGATACTATCTCCCAGTGGCACAAAATCAAATTCCAACACGCAGGCATCATTTGTGGCATCATTAACGATGGCGGAAAGATCAGCGTCGCCGGGCAGGCCCAACCGGTTAAATGCGTCTGCATTGCCGGCGGTAGTAACTCCATCGCCGTCCATTCCTGTTTTACCATTTAACCGATCGCTTTTTGCCAAACCATTTGTCAAAACAATGCCACTATCGATGTTGATATTAGTTCCACCAATATTTTTGAATAAGCCGGCCATCCTGGTAGTTCCGGTGAGTGTTACATTGCTTACCGTGATCCCCTGGCCGAGCAGCATGTCCACCAATTGCTGTGCACCACTTATATTGGTGATCTGTAATTGAGCATTTGATTGATAAGAAACGGAAATGCCGATCGCAAGCAGAATAATAAATTTTTTCAAAAAAGCGGTCATGCCAGGCGGTAATTAAGTCCGCTAAGATATTAATAAAATTGAGGATTGGCAAGAGAGGGGAGAAAGTTCGCAGTCTCCAGTTGGCAGTTGGCAACTGGAGACTGCCAACTGGCTATAAAGTAGCAAGTACCGAATTCATGCTGCGTACCGCATCTGCGCTCTTGTTGAATGCGGCCTGTTCATCTGCATTCAGCTTATAATCAACGATCTTTTCCCAACCGCCGCGTCCGATTATTACAGGAACTCCAATACAAATATCGCTTTGGCCGTATTCTCCTTCCAGATAAACACAGCAGGGGAATAATTTCTTTTCGTCCCTTACAATGGCTTCCACTAAAGCTGCACCTGCAGCACCCGGTGCATACCAGGCCGAGGTTCCCAACAAACCGGTAAGCGTAGCACCTCCCACCATGGTATCAGCCACAACTTTTTTCAAAGTATCCGCATCCAGATAATCCGAGACTGCTGATCCCTGGTAAGTGGCCAATCGGCCCAGGGGTATCATTGTTGTATCGCCATGTCCGCCCACAACCACGGCCTGCAGATCAGTGGCTGCGCAGTTCATAGCGGTTGACAGATAATATTTGAAGCGGCTGCTATCCAGGATACCACCCATTCCAATGATCCGGTTCTTTGGAAGTCCGCTGGATTTCAAAGCCAGGTAGGTCATCGTATCCATTGGGTTGCTGATCACCACGATAATTACATTGGGAGAATGTTGTAAGAGATTTTGCGTAACGGTTTTTACGATTCCGGCATTGATGCCGATCAGTTCTTCTCTTGTCATGCCCGGTTTACGCGGAATGCCTGAAGTGATAACGGCCACATCGGTGCCAGCGGTTTTTGAATAATCATTTGTGGTTCCAATGATCTTTGTGTCAAAGCCAAGCAGGGTAGCGGTTTGCATCATATCCATTGCCTTTCCTTCAGCAACACCTTCTTTGATATCAAGCAATACCAGTTCCGAACACAATTCTTTGCGGGCTATATTATCTGCACAGGTTGCACCCACTGCACCTGCTCCTACAACGGTTATTTTCATCTAAAAACTATTTTATATTATGGAATAATTTGATTGCACGGCAAAGGTAATTGTTTCGGGTAAATAGAAAGTTTTTTGCTTAGCTGCTTTCGCCTCCACAGCCGGCGTGGCTGCGTACCTGTGCCGGCGCTCTATTTGCTTCTTTGGAAAAATATGCTGCGCATTTTTCCAATCACGCCTCCGGCGTGACCGAACCAAATAATGCGCCTTACACAGGTACTGGTGGAAACTCGAGTCTAGCGCTCCGAACTTCGCTTCGATCTTCGCTAAGATGTAGAATTACTAAAGCTGAGTTTACAGTGGTATAAAAGCTAAATCATCCCGCACGTGCGGGACGAAAAAAGGTTGTAATTTTTTTCGGGCGCCTGCTGAGCGAAGCCGAAGCATTTGTTTCTTCTGAGCGGAGTCGAAGAATTTGGGCGAAGCAAAAAAGAAAAAGCAAAATATGGTTGAAAAGCTTTTTCGTTAATTAGTTACCCATCTTCCAAAAATTGTATTACATTTATTACCTCTTTTTTCGAGAACCTCTAATAAAATTCATTACCTCTAGATTTACCTGTCCGCCTGGCGGAGATCCACCTTCATTGTTTAATACAAACTGCTAACTGGCTATTGCCAACTGTCAACTGATATGAGAAAGATATTCTGCTGTGTTCTTTTTGCAGCAACCACATATGTCGCCCATGCGCTGGATAAAGACTTCCACATTGCCGCCAGATACGACGTTGCGGTAAACGTGATCAGCATCACCTGGTGGAATGACGAGTCTTGCAATCAACAATTCATATTACAATCGAGTGAAGACGAAGAAGAATGGGTGAACCTCGACACGCTTTACAACTCACCTGAATTTGTCGGCCGCGAGATCTTATGGGAATACCATTCACCCATCCAGGGAGGCAGCTCTTATAGATTGAAAGCCGTTATCGATGATTATAATTTCAGTTTTTCGAAACCTGTATATGTAAAAGGCAAACCGTCGCTTTTTGAATGGGATGTTGATGAAACTTCCAATACCGATAAACTAGTGCTGCAATACGAGGGCAAGGGAAAGATCAAAGGCGTTATTAATGTGGTGATGCAGAGCCTGGGCGGACAGGTCTTCTTTAAGGCAAGACTATCTTCCAATGCACGTACCATTGAAATACCAACCGCTAATCTCGGCAAAGGAAAATATGATATTCGTTTAACGGTGGAAGGCGAAACGATATGGCGGCAAAGGTTTAAGAAACAGACGATGGGGGCGGGGTCGGAGATGGTGTGTAACCTGTTTTAGGAGAAAAGAGATTTACTATTTATTATTTACTATTTCCTTGATTCATACTACCATCTATTTCTCCGGGTGACCCGGATCGAAAAAATAGTAAATAGTAAATCTTAAATAGCGCAGCTATTCCTTCAGCGCATTAACAATAACCTTCTTCGTCGCATTTCCCTGGTTGATCAAAACAAATTCTCTCTTCTTATTGTAAAAAGCCAGTACAGGAATGGTTGTTGGCCGAAAATATTTTCCAAAAAGATATTTATAGTCTTTCCCTAAATGAACAAAGGGATAGTTCTCCAGGTGATTTTTTTTATAAAAGACATTGTTCTTCTCTATTGTTTCGATAGAAGAAAGTACCAGCTCCGCCTGCGCAACTTCAGGAATAGATAAAAGCAGTTCCAGTTGTTTCTGACAATGATCGCATTCGGGATTGAATAGCATGATGATGATTTGCTTTTCTTCCTTCAATGTATTTTGTGTGAATGCGACTGAATCTTTATCCAACAGGCTAAATGCCGGTAGCAGCTTCTCTTTCCAATACGGCGCCGTGGTATCCGTTTGCGAAAAGGAGTGCAAACCAACGCCGAGCAAAAAAAGAAGCAATGCGATCTTTTTCATATTGATGGCTATAAAAATGTGGGGATCTGCTCAACTGGCGTGCTCCCGTCGAATTTTTTTACAAAATTCCCTTTCTTATCATACAGGTATATCGAGGGAAAGGAACGCACTTTATAGAATGTGCCAAAAAAATACCCGGGATCCCTGCCCATGGTGATATTGGGATAGTCGGCTATCTTAAATTCATCGTAAAATTTTTTGATGAATTCATACCCAACCGGCGATACCATTACGATCTGGATCTTTTTAAAGAGATCGATATGGGCAATGATCTCCTTGGTCTCGTGAATGCAATGATCACAATCGGGGTCGAATACTATCACCAGCGTAGCCTTTTTCTTCGAAAGCTCCGCTGTGGTAAATACCGTGCTATCGGATGCTTTTATGATCTTGAAAGAGGGTACGATGGGGAATCGCAGGTATAATGATGTGCTGTCTTCCTGGGCGCAAACAGTTTGACAACAGGCGATTACCAATAGACTAAAAAACAGTTTCCTCAACGCTATAAATTTTGATAAAGCTATATTTTTTGTTTGATAATGGAATGTTAAGTCAAAGGCGATCAGCCTTTGTCTTGCTTGAAAATGAAGACTGGGTTTAGAAGGTTTAGAGGGTTTAGAAAGTTTAGGGGTTTAGAAATATTGAAGTACTAACTAAACTTCCTAAACCCTCTAAACCTCCTAAACCAAAATTTTCCGTTACTTTTGCCCCCTCATAAAAAAAGAATATCAACATGGCAACAACAGCAGACATGCGTTCAGGACTGATCATCAAGGTGGATGGTAGTTTGTATACCGTAATAGAATTTGGCCAAAATAAGACTGCCCGTGCAGCGGCAAAGGTTTGGGCGAAATTAAAGGGCGTGGATAATGCCCGTACCATCGAATTGACCTGGAACAGTGGTGAAACCATCTTCCCGGTAAGGGTGGAAAAGAAAGCATATCAATATTTATATAAGGATGATACCGGCTATAGCTTCATGGATGTGGAAACCTTTGAGCAGATCACCGTTCCGGAGACCATGATCGATGCCCCTAAATTTTTGAAGGACGGACAGGAAGTATCTGTTTTGATCAATGGTGAGACCGACCAGCCGATGGGCGTGGAGCTTCCAGACAAGATCGTATTATTGGTTACCTATAGCGAGCCGGGAATGAAGGGCGATACCGCTACCCGTACTTTAAAACCAGCTACCGTTGAAACAGGCGCTACGGTGAACGTACCCTTATTTGTAAATGAAGGAGAGTTGATCCGCGTTAATGCCAAGACCGGCGAATACGTAGAAAGAGTAAAATAATAACCTCAGTTTTCTAATAGATCAAATGGACAATAGCTCGCTATTGTCCCTGCCCGGCCGGTCAGGCGGGCGTTTTTATTTTAACCCATTTTTGCCCAAAAATTGGTCATTTTGGCCTCATTTTTGGGCTTTTTTACGTAAAAACACGCATTTTTCAGCTTTTTTAATTTTTATTACTTGCTTATTTGATTAATCATTTACTATCTTAGCTGTCCCGTATTAGTTATCCAAATTAACAACTTAATCTTTTTACATGGACATCAAGCAAATCCAGGAGTTGGTAAAGCTCATCAACAAAACCAATATCGGAGAGATCACGATCGAAGAGGAGGGAGTGAAGATCACCGTTAAACAAAAAAAAGACCCGGTTCAACATATTATCGCCGGCGGCAACTCTGCTCCGGTCTACGCCGCCCCAGCCCAGCAAGCGCCTACACCGGCAGCAACTACAGCGCCACCCGCCGCTAAGGCAGCTGCGGAACCCAAACCAGATAATCTCGTTACCATTAAGAGTCCGATGATCGGTACGTTTTACCGCCAGGCTGGTCCGGGTAAGCCCATCTTTGCCAGCGTTGGTGATGAGGTTAGCCCCGGAAAAGTGGTTTGCATCATCGAAGCCATGAAACTCTTCAACGAGATCGAAAGCGAGGTAAAAGGAAAGATCGTGAAGGTATTGGTGGAAGACGCCAGCCCTGTTGAGTACGACCAGCCCTTATTTTTAGTTGACCCCTCTTAAGTAAAAAGTAAAAATTCAAAATTAAAAAACGGCAGCCCTGTTTTGAATTTTGAATTTTGATTTTTGATTTTTTAATTCTTAACCGACTTACCGTGTTCAAAAAAATACTAATTGCCAACCGTGGAGAGATCGCACTGCGTATCCTGCGCACATGCAGGGAGATGGGAATTAAAACCGTTGCCGTTTATTCAACCGCCGATAAAGATAGCTTGCATGTGAAGTTTGCCGATGAGGCGGTTTGTATTGGTAAACCTGCCAGCGCCGACAGCTATCTCAACATGGCGCATATCATGGCAGCTGCCGAGATCACCAATGCTGATGCCATTCACCCCGGTTATGGATTTTTGGCAGAGAATAGTAAGTTTTCAAAAATTTGCGCTGACCATCAAATTAAATTCATCGGGCCAACGCCTGAGATGATCAACTCGATGGGAGATAAGATCACCGCTAAAGAGACCATGATAAAAGCAGGTGTTCCTGTTGTGCCGGGCGGCGAAGGTTTGCTGGAAAGTGTTGACCAGGCCAAATCACTCGCGAAAGACGTAGGCTATCCGGTAATTCTCAAAGCCACTGCCGGCGGCGGAGGAAAAGGAATGCGTGTAGTTTGGCAAGAAAGCGAAATGGAGAAGGCTTATGATACTGCAAAGGCAGAAGCGGGCGCTTCATTCAAGAATGATGGCATCTACATGGAGAAATTTGTGGAGGAGCCACGGCATATCGAGATCCAGATCGCAGGTGATCAATATGGTAATGTTTGCCACCTGAGCGAAAGAGATTGTTCTATTCAACGCAGGCATCAAAAATTAGTGGAAGAATCACCTTCGCCATTTATGACGCCGGAGCTCCGCGAAAAAATGGGAACGGCTGCCATCAAAGCTGCATCTGCCATCAATTACGAAAGTGTGGGTACGATCGAGTTTTTGGTCGACAAGCACCGTAATTTCTATTTTATGGAAATGAATACCCGTATCCAGGTAGAGCATTGCGTTACGGAAGAAGTGATCAACTACGATCTTATCAAAGAACAAATTAAAATAGCCGCGGGTGAAAAAGTAAGCGGTAAAAATTATTATCCTCAAATGCATGCCATTGAGTGCCGCATCAATGCCGAAGATCCCTACAATGATTTTCGTCCAAGCCCGGGCAAGATAACCGTACTGCACCAACCCGGTGGCCATGGTGTGCGTATCGACAGCCATGTGTATGCAGGCTATGTCATTCCTCCTTATTATGATAGCATGATCGCGAAATTGATCGCAGTTGCTCAAACCCGTGAAGAAGCTATCGACACCATGAGCAGGGCGCTAAGCGAATATGTGATCGAAGGTGTTAAGACCACGATACCATTTCATCAGCAATTGATGCGCAATGAAGATTTCAGGAGTGGTAATTTCACGACTAAGTTTTTGGAAGGGTTTACAATGAAGTAATGCCTTCATAGATGTAAAAAACCGAAGTTTAGCGATGAATTCTTCTCCAATGTAGTACGGTCGCCTGTTGCCGCCTGGTTAATATCTGAAACAATTTTGCACGTAGCTGTTCTCTCCGCATTTTTTCGCTGTGCCGGTATTCCAATATGGCGGCTCGCATCGCTGACCTTTGTTCAGGAGAAAGATTCAAATCAATTAAGCTGAATGTTGAGTTGGGATTTGATTGTGCGTGAGTCGGGTTTGCGGTGTATGACAACAATATAATGGCAAGTAAGATAAATTTCATTTTAGGGTTTATGGCTTTTGACTAAATGAAATTCGATTCGTTTAAAATGACGTCAACCACGCTGTCGGCGGTCATCCTGAGCGAAGTCGAAGGAGACCCCGACAGCAGTGTTTAAGGATCGTCCTCTGTTTATAACCGCCGACAGGGTATGCCGACCGCTGTCGAGGGTTATGAAAATGAATTGCCACTCATCATTTATCCATTGTACTTGCAGGATAACCAGCTTACATTTAAAATCTAAATCAACTGCTATGTCACCCAAAAAATTAATATTGGCAATTACTATCTTATTGCTTTCTTCATTTTCTTTTGCGCAAAATCTTACCACGCCACCCGATGGCGGAAATAAAAAGGCCTCTGTGAGCGAGCGCATTGGCATTACTGATGTTACCATTCATTACGACCGCCCGGCTGTTAAAGGCAGGGAAGGAAAGATATGGGGAGGATTGGTGCACACTGGTTTTAAGGACCTCGGGTTTGGTACCAGCAAAGCTGCACCGTGGAGGGCGGGAGCAAATGAAAACACCACTTTCACACTCAGCAATGATGTGATGATCGAAGGCAAATCACTCAAAGCAGGTACCTATGGTTTCTTTGTGGCAATGGGAGAGGGAGATGCAACACTGATCTTCAGCAACAACCATACTTCATGGGGGTCTTTCTTTTATAGCGAGAGCGAAGATGCTTTGCGTGTTACGGTAAAAACTGTTCCGTTAAATGAAAGCGTTGAGCGCCTGAGATATGAATTCATGGACGAAACGGAGAATAGCGCCACAGTTGCATTGATCTGGGAGAAACTGAAAATACCATTTAAGATAGAAGTTGATTATGTAAAGAATCAGGTGGAATCGTTTCGCCGGGAACTGAGGAGCAATGAAGGTTTTGGTCCTGATGCGTGGGTGCAGGCCGTGAACTTCTGTGTTGAGCATAATACCAATTTGGATGAGGCATTGGTGTGGAGTGATTATGCCATCAGTGGGGTGTTTGTTGGGCAAAAGAATTTTAAAACACTTAGCGCTAAGGCCTCTGTATTAAATAAAATGAACAGGGCAGCCGAGGCAGATGCTATCATGAAAGAAGCAATGCCATTGGCAACCATGCAGGAACTTCACCAATACGGCCGCGGACTGATGCGTCAAAAAAGATATGCCGAAGCATTGGAAGCATTTAAATTGAACGCACAAAAAAATCCAAATGTATTCACCACTAATATGGGCATGATGCGTGGCTATTCAGCAACAGGCGATTATAAAAATGCACTGAAGTATGCAAAGGCTGCTCAATTGCAGGCGCCGGATAAAGCGAATAAGGATGCGTTGGAGAAATTTATTCCGATGTTGGAAGCGGGAAAAGATATTAACTAAGAATTTGGAATCAAAATTCAGCAGCCATAGTTCAGGGATCGTAGTTCATCTACCAGGCAAAGCCGTGTTATGTGAACTGAGATCCATGGGCTATTGACCAAAAAATCTTCCAGGGAAAGTATCCATTGATAGTTTCAAGATAAAGAATTTCAGGCTTGCCTTCCAATCTTTAGTGTGTATATCAAATACTCTTTTGACCTTCCTTGTGTCCAGTACGGAATAAGCGGGTCTTTTTGCAGCAGTTTGATATGCTGAGGAAGGTATAGGGCGTATTTCACAATTGCTATGGATCAGTTCCTTAATGGTGGTAGCGAAATCAAACCAGCTGATCTTTCCGTCATTGCAAAAATGAAAAATTGTAGCATCTTCTTTTTTGTCTCTCTTTTTTCCTTGTTCAATTTTTTCGATCATCTTCATTATTGTCTCGGCCAGATCTTCTGCATTGGTTGGGCATCCCCATTGATCATTCACCACATTGATACTTTCTCTTTCAGCCATCAACCGGAACATGGTTTTCACAAAATTATTTCCATAAGATGAATAGAGCCATGATGTGCGGATGATGATACTAGAAGGATCATTGAGCAGGGCCAGCTGTTCACCTTTCAGTTTTGATTCACCATAAATACTGATAGGACTTGTGGGATCGGTTTCTTTATATGGTGTGCAGGCTTCACCGTTAAAAACATAGTCGGTTGAAATATGAATGAGTTGAGTGTTGTTGAGCTTGCACACCGAGGCCAATTCGCCTACCGCCGTGCCGTTGATGAGAAATGCCTGCTCTTTTTCTGTCTCTGCTTTATCCACAGCAGTGTAAGCCGCGCAGTTGATACAAAAATCGATCTGTTGTTGTGCAAAATATTTTTTTACCGCATCCGCATCTTCGATCGGCAATTCTTCTTTAGTTGAAAAAAGGAAATGATACTGTGGATATGTGGAAGCTATCGCTTTTAACTCCATCCCCAACTGGCCGTTGGCACCCGTAACCAGGATATGTTTTTTATTTGTCACAGTATGTGGAAGTGAAGGATCATGGTTCGAAAATAAAATTATTGCTGCTGCCTTTTATTCCGGGATATACTTTGTCTTTGTCGGAAACGATCGCTTTTTCGGCTGGTATCATCCAGTTGATTCCAAGATCGGCATCGTTATATAATATTCCGCCTTCCGAAGCCTTGTTGTAAAATGCATCACATTTGTAAAACACTTCGGCGGTTTCGCTTAATACCGAATAACCATGAGCAAATCCTTTTGGAATAAGCAATTGCTTTTTATTGACAGCAGATAGTTCCAAAGTAAATGTCTTGCCAAAAGTAGGAGAGCCCTTTCTTATATCAACCACAACATCCAATATATTTCCGCTTAATACTCGTATGAGTTTTGTTTGTGCGTAAGGTTCCAGCTGATAGTGCAGGCCGCGTATCACGCCATAAGAAGACCTGGCTTGATTATCTTGTACAAACTCCACATCAATTCCGGCAGCGATAAAATCCCTTTCATTATAACTTTCAAAGAAATAACCCCGACTGTCTTCAAATACAGCTGGTTCATAAATAAATAATCCCGGAAAATCTGTTTGTATTATTGGCATGATGTATTGTTAATGATTCTGATTTGCCGCCGCCGATAGGGTCGTTGACCGCTGTCGCGGCTACTAGCTACTCCCCACTCCCCACTTGCTCTTAAAAAACTCGATCGTATCCTTCAGTCCATCTTCAAATTTCTTTGTTGGTTGATAACCGAGCAGGTTCTTCGCCAGGGAAATATCCGCCAACGAATTTCTTATGTCTCCCTGCCTTGGCTCCCGGTAAACCGGTGCCTGGTCACTTTTTAGATATTCTCTGCATGCATTGTATAAATAATTCACCGAAAAACTTTCTCCTACTGCTACATTATACACTTTTTTGTATGCTTCCGCATTTTCAGTGAACATGCCTTTGATATTTACCTGTACCGCATTGTCAACAAATGTAAAGTCCCTGGTTTGTTCACCATCGCCATTTATATATACAGGTGTTTTGTTGATGATGTTTTTAAGGAATAAAGGGATCACCGCAGCATAGGCTCCGTCTGGATCCTGTCGTGGGCCAAAAATATTGAAGTAACGAAACCCCATCAATTTTATGCCATACACATCTGCAAAAACCTGTGCATAGAGTTCATTTGTTTTTTTTGTTGCCGCATAAGGCGATAAGCAATTCCCGATCTTGTTTTCCAATTTAGGCAATCCCGGATCATCGCCATACACAGAAGAAGAAGAAGCGTAAACCAACTGTTTGCACTTGTTGTCGATCGCGGCTTTTAAAACATTAACAAAGCCGCCAACATTCACTTCATTGAAATATACCGGCTCTTTGATGCTTCGTGGTACGCTGCCCAATGCAGCCTGGTGGTTTACATAATCGATGCCAGTACAGGCATTCATGCATGTCTCGGCATTCCTGATATCACCTTCGATGAATTCGAAAGCAGGGTGTTCTTTTAAAACATCAATATTCGTTTGAAAGCCATTCGTCAAATTATCCAAAACCCTCACTTTCTTTGCGCCGTTCTTCAACAGGTATTCAGCGATATGGCCGCCAATAAATCCTGCGCCACCCGTTACTAAAAACGAATCGTTGCTGATATCTTTTGTGTGAAATGACTCCATTGCTAGTGGTAAGTGGGGAATGGTAAGTGGGTTTAACTCGCGCTGTTCAACTTTGTCACCGGATCCCCATAATTATTGTGATTTATTTATTTACGGTCTTTTAATTATTTTACTCCCTAACCCACTCACCACTTGCGATCCCCCACTGGCCCCTACAGGCTCCAATAACTCCTGCTAACGATCATCCCCCGGTAAATTCCCTTCAGGTCAGCGATCATCGCATCTGGTTTTGTTATGGAAGCAAAATATTCGTCGGTTGCTTTTTTATAGTCGTTGTGTGGTACGGTTATGATCACGGCATCATAATCGTTACTCAGTTCTTTGGTGAGTTCGAATCCATACTCGTGGTTGAGCGCATCGCTATCGGCATGCGGATCGGTAATGTGAACGTTCAGGGAAAAAGACTTCAGTTCTTTCACTACATCAGCCACTTTACTGTTGCGTATGTCGCTCACGTTCTCTTTAAAAGTGGCACCCATCACCAACACTTTGGCATCTTTAACATTGCCATTGCGCTGTATAATATATTGCAATACTTTCTTGGCAACATAACTACCCATGCCATCATTGATGCCTCTGCCAGCAAGGATCAGCTGCGGATCATAACCGAGTTCCTGCGATTTATGCGTAAGATAATAGGGATCCACTCCGATGCAATGCCCGCCAACCAATCCCGGTTGGAAGCGCAGAAAATTCCATTTGGTGCCGGCCGCTTCCAGCACTTCATAAGTATTGATATCCATCCTGTCGAAGATGATAGACAGTTCATTCATTAAGGCAATATTCAAGTCGCGTTGTGTATTCTCAATGATCTTTGCGGCTTCAGCAACTTTAATAGAAGATGCTTTATGCACGCCAGCCTTCACCACCAGTTCGTATACTTTAGCGATGAGGTCAAGACTTTCAGCATCGCAGCCGCTTACTACTTTCACGATCCCGGAAAGTGTATGCTCTTTATCTCCTGGATTAATTCTTTCCGGTGAATAGCCGAGTTTGAAGTCGATGCATTTTTTTAGCCCGGCTAAATTCTCAATGATCGGCTGACAATCTTCTTCGGTACAACCAGGGTATACCGTGCTTTCAAAAACAACGTAGTCTCCTTTTTTGATCACCTTGCCGATGGTTTCACTTGCACGCAATACCGGCACCAGGTCGGGCACATTGTGCTCATCCACTGGTGTAGGCACGGCAACGATAAAGAAACTTGCTTGTTGCAGTACATTCAGATCATTCGTGAATTCAATATCACAACCTTCAAAATCTGCGGCATCCAATTCCTGGCTTGGATCGATCTTGTTGCGCATCATCTTCACCCGCTTTTCATTGATGTCAAAGCCGATCACTTTTATTTTTTTTGCAAATGCAAGGGCGATCGGCAGGCCTACGTATCCGAGGCCGACAACAGCGAGTGACTTTTTCTTATCTAGAAGTTCTTGATACATCAAAAATTCAAAATTTAAAATTCAAAATGGTGATCACTTCATGCTTTCGAATTCTTTCGGTAGCTTATTTAATTCTTCTTTCGGCATCCCTTTGAAATATTCGTAAGTGATCTTTAATCCCTCTGCTCGATTCACAGTTGGTTGCCAATCCAATATCTTTTTTGCAAGACTGATATCCGGCTGGCGTTGCTTTGGATCATCAGTAGGCAGGTCTTTGAAGACTATTTTTTGTTTCGTGCCTGTAAGTTGGATGATCTCCTTTGCAAAATCGAGTAAAGATATTTCATCAGGATTGCCAATATTCATCGGCTGCACATAATTGCTCATCAGCAGGCGATAGATGCCCTCAACAAGATCATCTACATAGCAGAAACTTCTCGTTTGGCTGCCATCGCCAAAAACCGTCAGGTCTTCTCCGCGTAGCGCCTGCCCGATGAATGCCGGCAACGCTCTTCCATCGTTGAGCCTCATGCGTGGACCGTATGTATTGAATATGCGCACGATCCTTGTATCTACCTTATGAAAAGTATGATAAGCCATGGTGATCGCTTCCTGGAACCTTTTTGCCTCATCATAAACGCCACGCGGACCAACAGGATTTACATTTCCCCAATAATCTTCGTTTTGCGGATGAACCAATGGATCGCCATAAACTTCGCTGGTTGATGCAACCAGTATCGTAGCACCTTTGGACTTTGCAAGCCCAAGACAGTTGTGCGTTCCAAGCGAACTTACCTTAAGTGTTTGAATAGGTATTTTTAGATAGTCTATCGGACTGGCAGGAGAAGCGAAGTGTAAAATATAATCGAGTTTGCCGGTAACATGAATGAACTTGGAAACATCATGGTGATAGAATTCAAATTCTTTCAATGGGAAAAGGTGCTCGATATTTTTCAGGTCGCCCGTGATCAGGTTATCCATTCCAATTACCTGGAAACCTTCTTTGATAAAGCGATCGCAAAGATGGGAGCCAAGAAAGCCCGCTGCGCCTGTTATGAGAATCTTGCCCCCATCCCCTAAAGGGGTGTTTGACTTCGAAATATTCTTAGCGTTTTGTTCAGCCACTATTGTTTTATTATTAAGTACATCAAAGTATTGTTCTCCGAACTCCCCTTTAGGGGATGGGGGCAATAACACGCCGCCCTACACTTTCGTAGTGAAAACCTAATTCTTCCATCTTCACCAGGTCGAACAAATTCCTACCATCGAAAATTAGTTTATTTTTCAATAAGGAGATCATTTTATTGAAATCGGGAGTTCTGAATTCGCTCCATTCTGTCGCTATCACCAGCGCATCTGCATCTGTCAACGGATCATACTGGCGATCGCAGAAAGTTATTTTATCTCCCAACAACTGCTTAACATTCTTCATCGCTTCGGGATCATAAGCGCTAACCGTGGCGCCATTGGCCAGCAGTTCGTTGATCATGTATAAGGCCGGCGCCTCCCTGATATCATCGGTATTTGGTTTAAATGCCAGTCCCCATATTGCTATCTTTTTCCCCTTGATATCATTATTGAACCAAGCTTTGATCTTCGGGATCAAATGCAGTTTCTGTCTTTCATTTACTTCCATCACCGAATCCAATATCTTAAAATCATAGCCGGCCTCGGTAGATGACATCACCAGCGCCTGCACATCTTTCGGAAAGCAACTGCCACCATAGCCGATGCCCGGAAATAAGAAACGTCGCCCGATCCTTTCATCACTGCCGATTCCCTTGCGTACCATATCTACGTCGGCACCCAGGCGTTCGCATAATTGTGCGATCTCGTTCATGAACGTGATCTTAGTTGCCAAAAAGGCATTGGCTGCGTATTTTGTAAGCTCCGCACTTTTCTCATCCATGAAGATGATCGGGTTACCCTGGCGAACGAAGGGAACGAAAAGTTCGTTCATCACTTTCTTTGCTTTTTCTGAAGTGGTGCCGATGACCACGCGATCGGGTTTCATAAAATCATCTACGGCCACACCTTCACGTAAGAACTCCGGGTTGGAAACAATATCAAAATTAGAACCGCCATTTTTAGCCACGGCTGCATGTACTTTGTCGGCTGTGCCAACAGGTACGGTGCTTTTGTCTACAATAACAACATAGTCACCCGGCTTAATTAGTTTGCTTAGATCATCGGCTACACCAAGAATATATTTCAGATCTGCACTACCATCTTCGCCGGGAGGAGTGGGTAGCGCAAGAAAGATCACTTGTGCACCTGCTATACCATCGGCAAGCGATGTGGTAAAATGCAAGCGGCCTTCTTTCTGGTTACGAAGAAATAATTTTTCCAAACCAGGTTCATAGATCGTCACCTGGCCCGAAGATAATTTATCAACGATGTCTTTGTTAATGTCCACGCAGGTTACGTCATTGCCTGTTTCGGCAAAGCAGGTGCCTGTTACCAGGCCAACATAACCAGTACCAACGACGGCTATTTTCATTCGCTATTTATTTATGTAATCTAAAACCTTAGAAACAATAAAGTCTTGTTGTTCGCTATCCAGTTCGGTATGTATCGGCAACGAAATAACCCTTTCGGTGAGCCAATCGGTGATAGGCAATTGGTATTGATTTCCTCCAAAGGCATCAAACATTTTTTGTTTGTGGGCCGGCACCGGGTAATAGATCATCGAAGGAACACCATTATCAGCAAGGTATTGGTTCAATCCATCACGATCAACTCCATCCAGGATCAAAGTGTACTGGTGAAAAACGTGTTTATTGTTGCCATCTCTAAACGGTGTATTTATCTTTTTATTTCCCGCGAAGGCGGCATCGTAGTAGTCTGCAGCTTTTCTTCTTGCATCAATATATTCGTCGAGGTGTTTCAGTTTGATATCCAGGATTGCAGCCTGCATGGCATCGAGGCGGGAATTGCATCCAACCACATCATGGTAATAGCGCTTGCTTTGTCCGTGTGAAGCGATCATCCGCAGTTGGTTCGCCAATGCATCGTCATCCGTAAATATAGCGCCACCATCCCCAAAAGCGCCGAGGTTCTTTGATGGGTAAAAAGAAGTGCAACCGATGTGACCGATTGTTCCCGTTTTTTTTGTTGTGCCATCACTAAAAGTATAATCACATCCTATAGCTTGCGCATTGTCTTCGATAACAAAGAGATCATGCTTCTTTGCGATCGCCATGATCTTTTCCATATCTGCAGAGTGGCCATACAAATGAACCGGAACTATCGCTTTTGTTTTTGGCGTGATCGCTTTTTCAATAACTGCAGGATCTATACAAAATGTTTTGGGGTCAACTTCAACGAAGATCGGCTTGATGCGTAATAATGCCGCAACTTCCACGGTAGCGATGTAAGTAAAGGAAGGCGTGATCACTTCATCTCCGGGCTCCAGTCCGAGCGCCATCATCGCTATTTGTAAGGCGTCGGTTCCATTGGCGCAAGGGATGCAATGCTTACTGCCATGATACTTTGCGAGGTTGGTGGCAAAGTCGCTCACCGCTTTTCCCCCGATGAACTGGGAACTTTCCATCACAGCCAAAACTGCAGCATCAACTTGCTGCTTTATTTTCAGGTATTGGGTTTTGGTATCAACCATTTGTAAAGGCCTCATGTGCTGTTGGTTTTTAACGTGGGCAAAGATAGTATTCGTGGGGCAGTTGGCAAAGGAGGTGAAATGTTGAGTGTTAAAGGTTGAATGTTGAATGTTGGAATCCGAAGTTGACCACCAGCCTAGCAACTTTTTCAATAGATTTGTTAGAAAATAGGCCTTGGGTAAACTCTTTTACAATTTATTTCTATTCCTCTACTCGATAGCAATCCGGGTGGTATCGCTTTGGGATACCAAGGCCAGACGATGGATAAATGGCCGCAAAGGTCTTTTCGCTGAGATCAATTCAACATTCAACATTCAACATTCAACATTGCCATTGCTCTGGATGCATTGCGCTTCGCTGGGTGAATTTGAACAGGGCCGCCCATTGTTGGAATCGATAAAACAGAAAGACCCCGGGCTGCAGATCGTGCTCACTTTTTTTTCTCCCTCGGGCTATGAAGCGATGAAAGATTACAAAGGCGTTGATCATGTTTTTTACCTGCCGATGGATTCTCCATCCAATGCCGCGAAATTCATTGATATGATCAAACCTTCGCTCGTGCTTTGGGTGAAATATGAATACTGGTTTTATTATCTCGATGAATTGAAAAGACGAAATATTCCCGTGATATTGGTTTCTGGGATATTCCGGGAGAGTCAGCCATTCTTCAAATGGTATGGCGGTATTTGGAGAAAGATGCTGACCTGCTTCACACATTTCTTTGTACAGAATGAAGATTCGAAATCATTGTTGGAAAGTATCCATATCGATCAGGGCATTACGATCAATGGCGATACAAGATTCGATCGCGTGATAGAGATAGCAAAAGATTTCCAGGCCATTCCTTTCATCGATCAATTTTGCGGGGATGCAACAATCATTATTGCCGGCAGCACCTGGGAAGAAGATGAAGTGGAGTTGTTGCATTATGTGAAAATGAATCCCCAAATAAAATTCATTATTGCGCCACATGAGATCAACAGTGTAAATCTTGCTTCCGTAAAAAAAGAATTTCCCAACTCAGTATTCTATTCCGATCTCGAAAAAACAGGAAACCAAAAACCTCAAACCGAAAACGTCCTTATCATCGATAACATTGGAATGCTTTCCCGCTTGTACAAATATGCAACGATCGCTTATGTCGGCGGTGGTTTTGGAACAGACGGTGTACACAACGTATTGGAAGCGGCGGTTTATGGTAAGCCTGTTGTATTCGGTCCTGAATATGAAAAATACGAAGAAGCCATCGGTTTGCTGGAAGCGGGTGGGGGAGAGAGTATCAGCGGTCCGCTCGGACTGGAAAAGCTGATGAATGACCTGTTGAGCAACGAAGCTGAGAGGCTTGAAAAAGGAGTGGCGGCCAAGGACTTTGTTTATTCCAATGCGGGAGCATCAGATAAGATAATGCGCTTTATTCAGGAGAAGCGCCTTTTGACGAGTTGATAGAATTGCTTTACGAGTTCATCGGAATCGTTCCATCCATTCTTTACTTTTAATTCTCGCTGTATCCAATATTCAGCTTCGGGTAAAATAGAAAACCCGTTGATCGTTTTGATGCTGCGCTCATACATTACTTCATCGCCGCGAAATAGATCATTGATAAATAAAAACCGGTCATTGACCCCGATCGCTTTTTTAAGATCTCTTATCGGGATCTCTGTATAGGATTCACCCAGGTCTATTTTTGATTGCTTCAATTTTTCGTTGATAGAAGTATGGGGAGTGTTCACGGGTTCATGTGCTTCCGGCTTGATCGAATTTTGTTCAGCAACAGGTTTTTGTTGAGGGAGTGTGGGGAAATCATCTTCTTGTTCGGGAATGATATGCGGTTTGTTGTGCGCACTGATCTTATTCATCATCTCCGCATTTTTGCGAAGCTCGGCAAGTTCGGCTTCGATCTCCGCTTCATCCACCTGCAAGACTTCGATGATCTTTTCTTCTTCGGCAGGAACTTCTTTTATATCTTCTTCTTTTTTACCCTGATCGTTTGCATAAGTGTTTTGTGACATGGTGAGAGCTACGCTTCCCGGGAACACAGCACTGATCGGAGTCGAAGTGCCGGTCGAAAGTTGTTGCAGCTCCGCCTCCAGCATCTGGACAGTCAAAAGCAATTGCGCCGCCGAAGCATTTTGTGCAAATTGCTCCTGTAATTTTTTTAGGAGTGTCTCCACTCTTTCCATGATAAAACTATACTTTTGATGCCGATGGGGCGGCGTGAAAAATCAATCGTTCTGCCTAAAGTTACAACTCAATTTTAAAAAATATATTTAAATGTTCATAGAACCCAACCTGACAGGCGGAAGGCGCGGCTGGATCGAAGTGATCTGCGGCAGTATGTTCAGCGGCAAAACGGAAGAGCTGATACGAAGATTGAAAAGAGTGAAGATCGCCAACCTAAAAGTGGAGATATTCAAACCGGCTATTGATACGCGTTACGATGAAGTTAAGATCGTGAGCCACGACACCAACGCGATAACATCAACACCCGTTGATAATTCGCAAAAGATACTATTGCTCGCCAATGATGTGGATGTAGTGGGCATCGACGAAGCACAGTTCTTCGATAACGAGATCGCCGCCGTTTGTGAAGAACTGGCCATGAAAGGCATCAGGGTGATCGTTGCGGGACTGGATATGGATTATTTGGGCAACCCATTCGGGCAAATGCCGGCCTTGCTTGCAAAAGCCGATTATATCACAAAGCTCCACGCCATCTGCCAGGTTTGTGGCAATATCGCCAATATCAGCTATCGTAAAGTAAGTGAAGGCGGACAGGTATTGTTGGGGGAGAAGGATGTGTATGAGCCGAGGTGCAGGATCTGTGCGCAGAAGAGTTAGGAGTTTAGGGTTTAGAGTTGATCGTAGCGGAGCCGGCTGAATGGAGATTTGAGGTTTAATGGTTTAAAGGTTTAATGGTTTAAAATGGCCAGACGCATTCTCTCTTTATTGAAGAAAGACTTACTGCTTGAATTCCGGCAGCAGCATAGCTTTTATGGCATCCTATTATACATTGCATCAACCATCTTTGTTTTATACCTCTCGATCGATAAACCTGATGGGGCGATATGGAACGGCCTGTTTTGGGTGATCCAGTTGTTCATTTGCGTGAATGCCGTTGCCAAAAGCTTCTTGCAGGAGAGCCGGGGCCGGATGTTATACTTTTATTCTGTTGTATCACCGGTGGAGTTCATCATCGCCAAGATCGTGTACAATGTCATCCTGATGATCGGGATGAGCCTGATGAGTTTATTGCTATTCCTTATCTTCCTCGACAACCCGGTGGACAATAGCCTTGTTTTTGTAGGCATCGTGATATTGGGTGGCGCCAGCATCAGTATTGTATTTACCTTAATGAGCGCCATAGCGGCCAAAGCCCAGCAAAATGCGGCGCTGGTAGCGATTCTTGGTTTTCCCGTGATCTTACCACAACTATTATTATTGATGAGATTGAGCAAAACAGCTTTTGCCGAGGTCTTTCGCGAAGGCGCGGTAATAAGGCTTGTAGGAGAAATTGCCGGGCTCGATGTGTTAGTGATAGTGCTTGGAATCATCTTGTTCCCTTATCTGTGGAAGGATTGATATAGGCTTAAAAAACCCAAAACTCAAAACAGAAAACCGAAAACTCCCCCTATCTTTGCCCCCTCAAAACGCAGCCCTTCTTTGTGAAGAAAAACTGGTGGAAAATATTATCCTTGCTTTTATTGGTTTACACCGTTGTTGGTGGATTGCTGATGGATGTTCCCCGCCTGTTTATTTTAAATGAATCTATCCGCAACCTTTACTTCCATGTGTGCATGTGGTTTGGCATGATGATCCTTTTCATCGTCAGCTTTGTGTATAGTATCAAATATCTCAGTGGATTTAACTTACGTAATGATATTTATGCTCACAACTTTGCAGCAGTAGGTACTTTCTTCGGTATACTGGGCTATAGTACTGGCGCTATTTGGGCCAATTATACATGGATCACCGATCAGAGCCAATCACTCGGAAGTGTTTTGAAAGAGCCTAAATTGATCGGTGCGGCTATTGCTTTACTCATCTATGGTGCGTATTTTGTTTTACGCGGATCATTTACCGATATCGATAAGCGGGCAAGGATAAGTGCGGTGTACAACATCTTTGCATTCGCCATGCTTTTTCCAAGTATCTGGATCATTCCGCGGCTGGTGGGAAGTTTGCACCCCGGCGCACCCGGTAGCGAAAGCGGTAACCCTGCGCTGAACTTTAAGGATATCGATAGCAGGCTGAGGATGGTATTTTACCCGGCGGTTATCGGTTGGACATTACTAGGGGCATGGATCGCCACTTTGAAAATAAGATTGCAATTGATAAAAGATAAAACCCTGATCAATGAATAAGATATTTTCCCGTTTACTGTTTACTGTTTCCAGTTTACTGTTAAGCACGATCAGTTTTGGGCAAGATAAACCTGAGATGGCCGATACGATGAGGAGCAATGGAAAGATATATGTGGTGGTAGCGGTATGCCTGACTATTTTGATAGGGTTGTTTATCTATGTTTTTATAGTGGATAGGAAAGTGAGTAGATTAGAGAAAGAGAAATAAGGAATAAGAAATAAAAAATAAGGAATAAGAAAGTTAATCAACGATTGCCCAAAATAAAAACATCTATCTATGAGTGCTCAACAGCCATACAGCTTTTTCCAGAGTGTGGAAAGAAGTTTTGACAAAGCCGCCAAATTTACCACATGGGATCTTGGCATCCTTGAACAGATCAAGGCGTGTAACAGTGTGTACCAGATGCGTTTCCCGGTGAAGCGTGATGACGGAAGCATTGAAGTTATTGAAGCCTATCGTGTGCAACACAGTCACCACAAAGCGCCTTGCAAGGGTGGTATCCGTTTCAGTGACGAAGTGAACCAGGATGAAGTGATGGCATTGGCCAGCCTGATGACCTACAAATGCGCCATCGTGAATGTGCCGTTTGGTGGTGGTAAGGGCGGTATCAAGATCAATCCGCGTAACTATAGTGTTTATGAATTAGAAAAGATAACCCGTCGTTATACTTCGGAATTGGTAAAGAAAAATTTTATCGGCCCGGGCATCGACGTTCCTGCTCCTGATTATGGAACCGGTTCACGCGAAATGGCCTGGATCGTGGATACCTACGCTTCACTGAAGCCGGGTGAAATTGATGCAGCAGGTTGCGTAACGGGTAAGCCGGTAACGCAGGGTGGGGTACGCGGACGTACGGAAGCGACGGGCCTCGGAGTTTTCTTCGGCATCCGTGAAGTGTGCAATATGGAAGATGTAATGACGAGACTGGGATTGACAACCGGCATAGAAGGAAAGACTGTTGTAGTGCAAGGAATGGGTAATGTAGGTTTCTATTGCGCAAAATTTTTCCGCGAACATGGAGCAAAGGTGATCGGTATTGCAGAATACGAAGGCGCTATTTTTAATACAGACGGATTGAATGAAGAAGAGGTTTTCGCACACAGGAAATCAACAGGATCAATATTGAATTTCCCTGGTGCAGGCAACCTGGCAAAAAATACCGATGCTTTGGAACTGGAATGTGATATTCTCATTCCTGCTGCATTGGAAAATGTGATCAATGGAGATAATGCACCGAGAGTAAAAGCAAAGATCGTTGGAGAGGCGGCTAATGGTCCATGTACTCCTGAAGCAGATGATGTGTTTGCACAAAAAGGAATTCTTTGCGTGCCCGACATGTACCTGAATGCGGGTGGTGTTACAGTTAGTTATTTTGAGTGGCTGAAGAACCTGAGCCACGTGCGTTATGGCCGTATGGAAAAACGTTTTACCGAAAACCTCAACAGCCATATCTTAAGCCAGATCGAAGAGATGGGTAATAAAAAAGTGAGTGATGCAGAAAGACAATTCATCATGCACGGTCCGGAGGAAGTTGACCTGGTACACAGTGGATTGGAAGAAACGATGATCACCGCTACAAGAGAGATCATGCAGATTTGGAAAGACAATCCTACTATTCCTGATATGCGTACCGCTGCTTATGTGAATGCTATCAATAAGGTGGCGAATAGCTATGCAGAACTAGGGATTTTCCCGTAAAGGTCAAAAGTTATAAGTCAAAAATCAAAAGTCAAAAATTGGACAGCATCTTAGTTATGAGCTGCTCAATTTTTGACTTTTTAATTTTACCTTTTGAATTTGTTAAGCCTGATTTGCAACATACGCTGCTGCCGTATTATGAAAATCCTGGTAATAAACTACCTTACCATCGTCGTTAAATTTCCAATGCATTGCCCAGTCTGAAGAAGATGGCTTGCCCGTTGCTTTTGAATTGCCAGACATATTGCCGAAAGCGATCACCTCATTGTCGCCGATATTGTGAATAGCGGTACAATTGAAAGACGTGAATTCCACACTTCCTCCGAGATTCATAAAAAAGTTCAGGGCCTCTTTTCCTTTGTAACTGCCCCCGGTTGGCAGGTATTCTCCGCCTGCACCGATCCACTCGCAGGAATCGTCGACATGGTCAAGGATGAATGGAATGTCGCCGCGGCCAAAAGCTTCGTAAAGACTTGCAACTGTTGCTGCGTTGCTCACAGATGTTGTTGTGCTCATAACAATTGTTTTAGGTTTGAAAGATGTGATTGCCGGCCTTGTTTAGCGCCCGGAAGGAAAAAATACGAAAAGACCAAACAAATGGTTTTGAGGTGGGGCAACTTTTTTTTTGTGGGGCGGCGGTTGTCTGAACCTCAGATTCGCCTGATTTGCTAATTGCCCTTGAGTCAATCCGGTGAGAATCAGGATAATCAGTAAATCAGGCGAATCTGAGGTTCAGACAATCAATAAAATAAAAATCCCCTGTTGAAGGGGGATCATTAATTTTATTATAATCAATTCGTTTCTCGACTACGCTAGATACTTCGGTGCTCACACTTCGATACTTCGACTACGCTCGCACGCTCAGTGCTTCTCCGCCATATCAGGTATCTTTTCCGCTTTATAAGCCCCGGCATCCAGTTTCTTCTTCGTTTCTTCAAATGCATTCAAGGTCTTTTCAATATCGGCGTCACTGTGAGATGCGGTTGGGATCAAACGGTAAATAATATCGCCCTTTGGTATAACGGGATACACAACAATCGAACAGAAGATGCCATAGTTTTCCCTGAGGTCCATCACCATTTGTGTGGCTTCGGGAACGTCACCCTTCATGTAGATGGGCGTTACAGGGCTGTTGGTATGCCCGATATCAAACCCTTTTTCTTTTAAGCCGCTCTGCAGGCGGTTAACATTATGCCATAATTTTTCTCTTAGTTCGGGCATGGTCTTTATCATGTCCATGCGCTTCAGCATGCCTTCAACAACCAGCAATGGCACACTCTTGGCAAATATCTGCGACCGTACATTGTAACGTAAATATTTAATAACAGCTTTTGGTCCGCAGATAAATCCACCCAGGCTACCCAGGCTTTTCACCATCGAAGAAAAATAAAGATCAATTCCATCCTGGCAGCCCTGTGCTTCATCAGCGCCGGCACCGGTGGGACCCATATAACCGAAACCATGTGCGTCATCAATAAAAACGCGGAACTCATATTTTTCCTTAAGCGCAACGATCTCTTTTAAAATTCCCTGCTCACCATCCATTCCAAAAACACCTTCGGTGATCACCAGTATGCCACCACCGTTCTTTTCCGCCATTTCGGTAGCACGTTGCAATTGTTTTTCACAATCTTCAATATCATTGTGTTTGAAAGCGTACCGATGCCCCATGTGCAGGCGCACGCCATCAACGATACAGGCATGGCTTTCCGCATCATAAACGATCACATCCCTGCGGTTTACCAATGCGTCAATACAACTTACCACACCCTGGTAGCCAAAGTTGAGGAGCATGGTGTCTTCCCTTCCTACAAATTCGCTGATCACTTTTTCCAATTCTTCATGTTTGGCCGTATTGCCACTCATCATCCTTGCACCCATCGGGTTGCCCATTCCGTATTTTGCTGCAGCTTCTGCATCTATCTTTCTTATTTCGGGGTGATTGACCAATCCCAGGTAATTGTTCAGGCTCCATACCAATACATCCTTGCCCCTGAATTTCATATGCGGACCTAATTCACCTTCTAATTTGGGGAATGCAAAATAGCCATGCGCCCTGTCCATGAACTGTCCGATAGGACCACCGTCTTTTACCAATTTTTCAAATACGTCCATTGATATTTATTTAATATTTAAGATGATCGTGCTAGTGATTTAATTTGACGCGAAATTAAGGTATTAGCGCCAAAACACATAACCGTGGCTTAACACAGCTCATTTACAAATTCCATAGCATATCAATTATCTTTGGTAAAATAATTGTCCATGCTTCGTAAATGCTCCATTGCCTTTTGCTTGTTGATCATTGCCTATTCTTCAACTGCCCAGGTCAACAGACCCAAACTAGTTGTAGGTATCGTGATCGACCAGATGCGTTGGGATTATCTATATCGTTTTAATGATCTCTATGGCAATAGTGGTTTCAAGCGCTTATTGAAAGATGGCTTTAGCGCAGAAAATACCCTGGTTCCCTACACACCTACTTATACCGCCGTCGGTCACACCTGTATTTATACCGGCAGTGTGCCTGCAATAACCGGTATTGTGGGTAATAATTGGTTTGATAAAGTGACCGGAAAAAATGTTTACTGCACTGATGATTCTACTGTTTCAACTGTTGGCAGCATGAGCAGAGCGGGTAAGATGAGTCCTGATAATTTATGGGTAACTACGATAACCGATGAACTGCGACTGAGCACTAATTTTAAAAGTAAGGTGATCGGTATTGCGTTAAAAGATCGTGGCGCTATTTTGCCGGCTGGCCATAGTGCCAACGCAGCATATTGGTATGATGCAGGCAAATGGATAAGCAGCACACATTATATGACCGCATTGCCTGCATGGGTGAATGATTTTAACGCAAAAGATCTTGCAGGAAATTATATGACCAGGGATTGGACCACTTTATTAGCTGCCGATAAATACGATCAGAGTACGGCCGACTATGAGCCTTATGAAACTTCGATAAGAGGTGAAAACACAGTTACGTTTCCGCACAGGCTTTCTACCATACCGGATAGTATCAAATATGAGTCATTTAGAACTACGCCTTTTGCAAATGATTTCAGCTTCGACTTTGCAAAAGCAGCAGTGGAAAATGAGAACATGGGTGGCAATGCTGCAACGGATTTCCTGGCGCTGAGTATTTCTTCCACGGATTATGTCGGACATGCATTCGGCCCCAATTCGGTGGAGATAGAAGATACCTACCTACGACTTGATGCAGCCATCGCTGATTTCCTGCATTTTTTGGACGGCAAGTTGGGCAAGGGCAACTATACTGTTTTCTTATCGGCTGACCACGCCGTGGCTCATATCCCCGCTTTTTTGGCAGAACATAAAATACCCGCGGGAAATTTTGAAGACGCTGATATCCGCAGAGACTTGAACCGGGTGTTGGAAAATGATTTTGGATTAAGAAATATTGTTTTAAGCCTGCAGAACTACCAGGTATACCTGAATATTGACGAATTGGAAAGACGTGGTAAGGACGTAGCTGCGGTTAAAAAGACAGTTATCAAAGCGCTGCAATCAAAGCCATTTATTTTGACCGCATTTGAAACGGATAAATTAGAATCAACCACATTGCCAGAGCCTCAAAAGAAAATGTTTGCCAATGCTTACAATATCAAGCGCAGTGGTGATATACAATTCACGTTGAAGCCAGGTTATTTCGACGGTGGAAACAAAGGCACCACCCATGGCCTGTGGAATCCTTATGATGCCCATATTCCTTTATTGTTTTTTGGATGGGGAGTAAGATCGGGCAAGACAAACCGCGAAACTTATATGACCGATATCTCCGCTACACTGGCTGCTATGCTGAAGATACAGATGCCGAGTGGATGCGTGGGGAAGGTGATAACGGAGGTGATGAAATAAGGAATAAGAAATACTTAATAAGAAATAAGGAAGTGGTTAGCAGCTTTTATATTTTGACCTCTTCGAAATAAAATAGGAGTGGGCTTGCTTTAAATTAAGACCTTCAAGTAAGCAGGCTCCCTATACTTTCTCATTCCTTATTTCTCATTCCTTATTTCTTATTTCTTTCCCTTATTCTTTAATGAACTTTCCTTCCACGATCCGCTCATTCGGTCTACTCAGCACCACAAAATAAGTTCCGGGAGACAGTGCCGATACATTTGCAGTGATACTATTGGCACCTTGTGTGAAATTTTTAGAAATGCTTTTCACCAGTCGACCCTCACTATTGTAGATATTGCAGGTTATTGCTGTAGATTCATTTGAGCCACAAACGAGATTCAATATTTTGCCAACGGGATTTGGATTGATATTGAGTATGCTAAGAGCAGGGTTTTCAAATTTTACCGAAACTATATCCGAATAGCTGAATTTGCCGTCAACACTCACTTGTTTCAGGCGATAAAAATTCATTCCACTTATTGGATGGAGATCAGAGAAGATATAATCTGTGGGTAGGGATGTATTGTGCAGTTTGCTGTTTACACTACCGATGGCTTGGTAGTTGATACCATCCAATGAACGCTCTATCTCAAAGCGATCAGTATTTATTTCTTGTGCAGTCGTCCAATTAAGGTCGACCTGTTTATTAACACGATGCCCTTCAAATTTGCTGATGCTTACTGGCAATACAATCGCATTCCTATACACCCACACGGGAGCGGTCCAGATATCATCACCATCTGTTTGCCTGATCTTCGCGAAATAATAATATTGAACCGTTTGAGCAGTTGTATGTGTATAGTTCAACGTGGTGCTTCCAGTACTGTACGCCAGCATGCTGGCATCGATACCACTGCCGGGTGAACCATAGTAGATGATGATGCTATCGATATTGTCGCCTACATCCGGATCGGATACAGAAACATAAATGGAAGAGTTGCTATTGGTAGAAAAATCACTGCCCATATAATTTCCGTTGACAGTGAAGGTTACTTGCGTATTCCAATCTTCAGAAGCATAAAAGCGCATGGCTTTGTAAGCGGCCATAATACTATCTCTTTTTAGCACACTTGCCAGTACAACTTGTCTCATTTTATTGGCCCTGCCGAAGGTGGTATTGTGGTTATCCTGGTCTACCGTGGGCCCCAGATGATAACCCTTTGCAAGTGCTGCTAAAAAATTCCATTCATAGGAAGTGGCAGGAGTGGGATCTGAATAATCAGTTGTGGTAGAAAAGGCATTGCCGTTTCGTATCGCGGAACCTACGATTGCACTATCTGCCGAAGCGCTGTATGCAGCTGTACTCGTGAGGTTACTGTAATCATCCGATTGCGGGTGAGCCAATGTGCAAAATGCAGCCGGATAAGAGTTCACGATATGCCACAACCCTGCATAATCGAATTTAGAATTGAAAATATTATAGTTGTTGCTGCTGCCCCATGCGCCACTTCCGGATTCCCAGCCTACCAGCAGGGGAACACCATAGGTAACAACGTGGCCGCCGTTGCTGATAACACCATATTCAAACCCATACATGCATACAAATGTGCCGTCATTATTGGCAGTGTCTGCCTGGCTGATGCCCCTTGCATAGTCAGCTACGTGCATGCCCGGGTTGTTATTGGAAGAATAATGATTGTGTTCTGCTATCCCCAGGAAATCCATGTGGTAGCTGCTCTTGGCATAGTAAAAATCCTGGCCGGGATAATAATAACCGGTGGCCGTGCTGTCCTTGTTGCCGTCTGAGTAAGAGGAATGGGAATGAATATTGCCGAAGTAAAAATTATACTGGCAAAATGCCTTTGCAGGCAATATGAAAACGATGATCAAAAGGAGTCTCCTCATCCTTTAGAACTTGAATTTTAAAATGTTTTTCCGCCTTGTTTAGTTACATAGAGTAGGACAGGATATTGAATTGTACAGACTCAACACGTAAAGTTACAATTAACCTCCGTAAATGCCCCATATCATTGTAACCTAACGTTTATATAACAAAAAACCCCGCCAATGCTGACAGGGCCTCTGTTGGGTTACTAGGATTCGAACCTAGACAAACAGAATCAAAATCTGTTGTGCTACCTTTACACCATAACCCAGTGTCTTAAATCGGGTGCAAAAATAAGGTTTAAGCAAGTTTCAGCCAAATGGTTTTTAGTACTAAAATGTTGCCCGCAGATTTCGCGGATGACGCTGATCTGCTTTTCAGCGAAATCGGCGTCATCTGCGGGAAATAACAAAAAAATGATCAAAGAAATCGAAGACTACAGCTGGTTCCCAACGATCTTTCGCCGTTACCAGGCGGATTATATCGGCAGCATCGTAAAATGGCTGTCGGTTTATCGGCCCGTTGTTTCAGAATTGGAACGTGTGGTTGGATCGACCAGGCCACAATTCATGCATGATCTTTGCTCGGGAAGTGGTATCCCGGCTGCCTATATGGAAGAACAGGTGAAAGATCTTCCTCCAACGGCATTATCGGATAAATTTCCTGACCGTTCTTTTAAAGATAAACCGAAGTTGATATATATAAGAACCTCCACCGATGTGCTCAAGCTGGTACCTCAGTCGGGCTTTTGTTATACCATGTACAATTCTTTTCACCATTTCTCCTCTGCAGAACAAAAGGAACTTGTTATAAAACTAGCGGCAAACAAAAATGCATTTTTCTTCGCGGAAATATTGCAGCCGGGAATATTGACGATGGTAAGGGTAATATTTGCATCAACGATCCTGCAAGTTTTTACTGCGCCGTTTGTAAAACCGTTTTCGCTGAAGCGATTATTTTTTACTTATATCATCCCGGTAAACCTGCTGACGGTTTTGTATGATGGGATCGTTTCGGTGTGCAGATCAAGATCAGCAAATTATTATCAGGGTTTACTTAAAGATGTTGCTAAAAATGATTTCGCGATCTCTGTGGGACAATACAACAACTGGAAAGGATCAATAATCTTTATAAAAGGAACCCCGCTATAAGCATGAAGCAGTTGAAAATACTTTGGCAGTTCAGCCGTCCGCATACCATCATCGGTTCGGTTTGCAGCATCACTGCTTTGTATATCATGGCTTGTGGTGGAAAAGGATTGGAGGATCATCTTTTGCTCTATGCCGGAACTTTGATCGCTGCGCTGGCATGCAATATATTTATCGTTGGCATCAACCAGTTGGCAGATGTTGAGCTTGATAAGATCAATAAACCTTATTTGCCATTGGCGGCAGGAACGCTCTCCCGAAAAAATGCATTGCTCATCATTTATGTTTCCTTAGCCATTTGCATCGCCGCCTGTTTGATAACAGCATGGTTCTTGTCGATCGTCATCGGCGTGATACTGTTGATCGGCATGGCTTATTCGTTGCCACCGTTACAATTGAAACAGCATCATCTTCCGGCTGCTTTGTCAATAACATTGGTAAGAGGATTCATAGTTAATGTCGGCATTTTTGCTCATTATCAATATGCACTTCATCGTAATTTCTTTTTGCCGGGTTATATCTGGTGCGTTACCTGGTTTATCATGGCATTCAGTGTTGCCATTGCATGGTTCAAGGATCTACCGGATACGGAAGGGGATGACCGCTTCCACATCAAAACCTTGCCCGTGCTCTATTCCAGGCGCAATGCGTTGCTGGGCGGAACGATGCTGGTTTGCGCTGCTTATATCTATGTGCTGTACTGGAGTTATTTTATCGCGGAAAAGAATTCAGCCTTTTTGCTGATCACGCACGGCATACTGTTCTTCCTCTTCTTAGTAAATTATTTTTCGGTAAAATTGGCGGATAAGGATTCTATCAAGAACTTCTACCTGCGCTTTTGGGTTTTCTTTTTTGCGGAATATATTTTGTTTTCGGTGTGGATGATAATGAGTTAAGAGTTAAGAATTAAGAGTTATGAGTTGATCTGTTCCTAACTCTAAACTCATAACTCTAAACTCTACACTATTCTGCGTCCTCCTTCTCCTTCAACGTCTTTATCAGATCCAGCGCCTCAGATATCACATCACACATGATCGTTACCAATGATCCCGGCTTGGCCGTGTTGTACGCATGCATGATCGCTTCCTTTTCGTTGTAGATGATCGTGAGTGGAATTTCTTTTGTCTTTATTTCATTGATCCCTTCCACCAACAGGCCCACTATTTCTTCGGCAGTACGGCCGCGAAGATTTTTATCGCAACGGATAATGATCTCGTCGAAGAAGGCGCCTGATATTCTTCCGATCTCCCTGATATCTTCATCCCTCCGGTCGCCCGTGCCGCCGATGATGCCTACCTTGGGTTCGCCTTCCATCTTGCTCACAAAATCGCAAAGCAGGTTGAGCCCTGCGGGATTGTGTGCGAAGTCGCAGAGAAACTTGAAGTTCTTGAATTGAAAGAGATTCAGCCTTCCGGGTGTTTGTGATGCAGAAGGCACGAAGGTTTGCAGCGCCAACTTGATGTCTTCAATACCAATATTTCTCCAGAAATAAGTGGCGAGCACGGCCGGCAAACAATTCATCACATTATGCATGGCTTTGCCGCCATAGGTCACCGGTACATCGGTGATCTTTATCACCCTGATCTTCCAGGTACCTTTCATTATCGAAATGTATCCGTTCTCAAACACTGCCGCATAGCCACCTTTTTTGCAATGCTCGATTATTCTAGGGTTCTTTTCATCCATGCTGAACAACGCGATATTGCAATTCAGGCCTGCTTTCATTGCGTATACCAGGTCGTCTTCGGCATTTAAAATGGCATAGCCGTGTTTGAAAACCGTTTCGGGCACAACAGACTTCACCTTCGCCATTTGTTCCATCGAATCAATACCGCCCAGCCCGATATGATCGGCGCTAATATTGGTCACAATGGCAACGTCGCAATTTTGAAAAGCCAGTCCGTTCTTTAGAATACCACCTCTTGCGCACTCAAGCACAGCAAAATCAACCGTGGGATCTTTCAAAACAAATTGAGAAGATACCGGGCCCGTGCAATCACCCTTCATCATCATCTGGTTTTGAATATATACACCATCACTGGTGGTATAGCCAACTTTGTATCCTGCCGTCTTGGCGATATGTGCGGTCAACCGGGTGGTGGTTGTTTTGCCATTGGTGCCGGTGATGGCGATAATGGGAATAGTTCCAGCACTACCTTTTGGAAATAACATATCAACAACGGGTTCAGCCACGTTCCTGGCCAGTCCTACCGAAGGCTCAATGTGCATGCGGAATCCCGGTGCAGCATTTACTTCTAAAATGCATCCGCCATTTTCGGTGACCGGCGTACGAAGATCGGTTGCCATGATGTCGATGCCACAGATGTCGAGGCCGATGATCTTTGCAATGCGCTCGCACATGAAAATATTTGCCGGGTGCACTTCATCGGTAACATCCGTGCTGGTGCCGCCGGTGCTGAGGTTGGCTGTTGGCTTTAGCAATACCAATTCACCTTTTGGCGGAACGGTTTCCATGCTATATCCTTTTTCATCCAGCATTTTTTGCGTGAACTGATCAACCGTTATCTGTGTCAACACTTTTTCGTGTCCATAACCACGACGAGGATCTTTATTCGTTTCATCCAGCAACCATTGAATGGTATTTTTTCCATCACCCACCACAGAAGCCGGTGTGCGCAGCGCCGCACAAACGAATTTATAATTGATAACAAGAATGCGAAAATCATAACCAGTGATGAACTTCTCCACGATCACGCTGCGGCCATATTGCTTGGCTGCTTCCAATGCTTTGATCGCTTGTTCCCAGGTGGTAATATTTGTTGTATTGCCCTTGCCGTGATTGCCGTTAATAGGCTTTATCACGATGGGATAACCTATTCGGTTGATGGCGGCTTCAAGGCCTTCTTCCGTTCTTATCACATCGCCCTTTGGTACTGGTATTTCGGCTGCGCCCAATAGATTTTTTGTTTCATCCTTATCACCCGCGATATCTACTGCAATATTGCTGGTTGTACTGGCGATCGTTGCTCTTATTCGCTTTTGATGAACGCCATAACCCAGTTGTACCAGGGATTGTTTGTTCAACCTGATAAAAGGTATTCCCCTTTTTGCCGCTTCAGCAACTATGCAACCTGTACTTGGTCCGAGTCTCGTGTCTTCGCGGATCTCCCGAAGGCGCATGATATCTTCCGAAAGTTCATAGTCCGTTCCGTCGGCTAAAGCCTGTGCTACTTTTACAGCCATTCTTGCCACATATACCCCGGCATCTTCTTCCAGGTAACTGAAACATACATAATATTCCCCTTTTGCACCCGTGCCACGTGTGCGTCCAAAGCCAGTGTCCATTCCCGCAAGGGTTTGTATCTCCAAAGCCAGGTGCTCAATCACATGCCCCATCCAGGTACCCTCTTCCACGCGTGCAAAAAAGCCGCCACGTGTACCTTCACTGCAACGATGTTCGATGAGAGAGGGAAACATTTTTTCCAGCCGCTCCCTGAAGCCGGGAATAAGATTGGTGGGCAGTTCCTCCATTTCTTCCAGGTCTAGTTTCATTTGGATAAGCTTGGTGCGGTTCACGCTCCAGTAGTTCGGGCCTCTAAGCACTTTGATTTCAACGATCTTCATATAAACAGTTTACAATTTTTGAGTTGCTGGTTTTTTGATAAAGTCAAAAGTTAAAATTCAAAAGGAAAAATCGGAGCACGGTAGCCCAATTTTGAGTTTTTACTTTTGACTTTTGCCTTAAAAGGGAAATTACCAAAATCATCTTGTACCACAAAAAACAAAATTTGTATCTTGTAGCATCTAATCAAGCTTCAGAAGATATCTACAAATGACGATGGCTGATCCCGATCAACCATGTGGCGAATGTTTTCGCGGCCGGCATCAACGGCAACTATTTTGAATACAGCATTATGAAAAAGATATTCTTTGCTTACTCAGACAATGAGGAAGATGTTGATTTGTACAAGAAATTTAACAAGCACTTCGCTGCCTATGCCCGGAAGGGGCTCATATTTATCGTCGATAAAGACGAACTTTTTCGGGAAAACAATGACCGCACGAAATTAGAAGAGTCGCTCAAAACAGCAGATATCACCGTTCCCTTACTAAGTATCGATTACCTCGCCAGCGACGAGTGTGTAAAATTGCTGGATGCTGCCACCAGCGCAAAAAAAATGATCGTACCCGTGTTGCTCAGGGATTTTGACTGGCAGGAAATGGATGAGATGAAAACTTTGAGAAATGCTATGCTGCCTGAAGACAAACAATCGGTGAATGCCCATGTTTCGGCGGACAGGGACAAGGACGAAGTGTTTGCCAGTATTGCAAAGAGAGTGAAAGCGATCGTATTCAACGATTTTGAAGGTATCAGAATAAAGAAAAGATCAGGTGCATTTTATTATATCATTGCTTCCATTGTGCTGCTGATCGGAATCCTTGCAGGGGTGGTTTCATATACAGAATGGGGCGACTGGAAAATATCGGCGATCATTTTTCTTATGTTCGGGGGCATCGCTTTATTCTCGGTAAAAAATGTACTGTTCCCGACGAAATTCAACATAAACTAAACGATCATGGAAAAACCAAACTCTAATGTTGAGCTCATAGATAGGTTTATTGACAACGAACGCAAGTCGAAGGCCTGGACAATCTTCACGGTTGTTCTTTTTTCGTTGATGGCTTGCCTGGTACTGTTCTTCGCCGTTAAATTAAAAAGCACGAATAAGCAACTAGACATTACGAAAGACAGCCTGGAGATCGCTTACGACAAACAGGATTCTCTCATTGCCATATTGCAGGCGCACACACATAGCGCCGACCGCAATGCGGATAACTGTTCTGTGATGTACGATTCGCTGAAAAAGGATTACGATGCTATGGCACAATTGTTTAACAAGACCCAGGATCTATTGTATAAAAACAATACAATACAGGCCACTGAGAATCTTAGAAAAATATCCCTGGATCTTAAGATCGACAGGAAGGTTACGGAACAGGTGGCAAAGGTTGTTGTTGAACCAAAATTGACATCGAAGAATTCCGAAGACTTCCTGGTTTTTATGCAATGCATGCCGGGCTATGAAGATAAAACGGATAAGGTATCGCAGCTACTAAAACGAAGCTATAAAGTGCAGCCCAAGCAGGTTATTAAAGATTTTGCATTCGATCCCGGCGTCAAATACTACAAAGATGATGATGCAGCTGACGCACAAAAGATCGCGGCGACCATTAATGCATCTGATCCATTTTTTAAGGATCATCCCATGGTAGCAAAGAAGCTGACATTAAAAACGTCCTATCACCAGGTGGAAGTGTGGATCGGAATATATAAGAAACAAGATCCAAAACAATTCTTACTAAATTCATCATCGCTCAAATCACTAAAAGCAAATTGACCATGCCAAAAACTCAGCTCAAAATTTTTCTGTCCTATAGCCATGAGGACGAACCAATGAAAAAAGAATTGGACAAATCTTTGATCATGTTGAAACGGAGCGGCAAGATAGCCGTATGGCAGGACAGGCTGCTGATAGCAGGACAGGAATGGGATGCAACCATCAAGCAAGAACTTGCTGAAGCGGATATTATCCTGCTATTGATCAGTGTTGATTTCAATAATTCGCAATATATCTGGGATAAAGAATTGGCCACTGCAATGGACCGTCATGCCAGGGATGAAGTGCGTGTTATTCCCATCATCCTTCGCAGTTGCGAATGGAGCGATATGCCTTATGCCAAACTACAAGCCTTACCCACAGGAGCCGTGCCGGTTAATAAATTCACCGACAAAGATGAAGCATATACTGATATTGCAAAAGGTATCAGGAGTGTGGTGGATTATATGTTGCAGAAATAATTTATCAGGTTATTTATGCTTTTTCTTTTTTGCTTCGCCCAAATTCTTCGACTCCGCTCAGAAGAAACAAATGCTTCGGCTTCGCTCAGCAGGCACCCGAAAAAAATTACATCCTTTTTTCGTCCCGCACGTGCGGGATGATTTAGCTTTTGTACTACTGTAAATTCAGCTTCAGTAATTCTACATTGAAGCGAAGACCGAAGCGATGTTTTAGAATATAAACGATGAATTTATAACTCGAGTTATCACCAGTACCTTCGGAGGCGCCTCATTTGGTTCGGTTTCGCCGAAGGCGGAATTCAAAAAATGCGCAGCATATTTTTTGAAAGAAGCAAATGCAGCGCCGAAGAAGGTACGCAGCCCGCCGGCTGTGGAGGCGAACGCAACGAATTCGAAAGCCGAGACAAATGAAATATTTCCGTTTTCTAACAGCCGTTTAAAATTTTGTTTTCCCAAAAACAAAATGATTAAATTGTAAGATCAAACCTGCTATATGAACAACCGTCGCTCCTTCATCAATAAGATCGGTTTACTGTCTGCATCGGCAATAGCTGCCAACATGCTTCAACCCGCATGGGCCCGAAACCTGCAGGGCGCATTGAATGATGCTGCAAATATTCCTCCATCCGACCTGGCGAGTGACGAAGACTTTTGGTATTATATTCAGCAGTCTTACACTATTGCTCCCGATTTCATCAATTTAAATAATGGCGGCGTATCACCGGCGCCAAAAACTGTTGCCGAAGCGGTGAAACGTTACTATGATATCAGCAATGAAGGTCCGAGTTATTATATGTGGCGGGTGATCGACCAGGGAAGGGAACCACTTCGCAAAAACCTGGCACAGATTGCGGGTTGCGATGCCGACGAGATTGCACTGCATCGTAATGCCTCCGAGGCGCTGGAGACCGTGATCTTTGGAATTGAATTAAAACCAGGAGATGAAGTGGTGCTTGCCAAACAGGATTACCCAAATATGATCGGGGCATGGCGACAAAGAGAAAAACGTGAAGGAATAAAATTGGTTTGGATCAATTTGGAGTTGCCGAGCGAAGACGAAAATTATTTGGTTTCACAATATACCAATGCATTCACTTCAAGAACGAAAGTGGTGCAGGTAACGCACATGATCAACTGGATAGGACAGAAGATGCCGGTAAAAAAGATCGCTGATGCTGCTAAGGAAAAAAATATCGATGTGCTCGTTGACGGCGCACATACATTCGCACAATTCGAATTCATGGTGCCCGATCTTAACTGTGATTATTTTGGTACCAGCCTGCACAAATGGCTGGGGGCGCCCATCGGCACCGGCTTTCTTTATGTGCGCAGAGAAAAAATAAAAACGATCTGGCCCTTGTTTGGAGCCGGAGAAAAAGAAGAAGATAATATCCGCAAGTTTGAACATTTAGGTACGCGGCCGTTCTTCATAGAGGAAGCCATTGATAAGGCAATTGACTTTTATGAAATGATCGGCGCAAAAAGAAAAGAAGAGCGTTTGATGTACCTGAAGAATTACTGGATGAATAAGGTGAAGGATGTTCCAAAAGTGCAATTGCACACTTCGTTAAAAAAACAATTTGGCTGTGCTATCGGGCTGGTAAGTGTGGAAGGAAAGACCGCAGGGGAGCTGGATGGTTTTTTATGGGATAATTATAAGATCCACACAGTGGGCATCAACTGGGAAAATATCCATGGCGTAAGGGTTACGCCGAATGTTTATACTACAACAAAGAATCTTGATAGGTTAGTGGAGGGGATCACAAAGTTCGCAAAAGGATAGTTTCACAAAGCAGCACAAAGATCACAAGGCACATTGAGTGTTCCCCCCCTCAAATTATGTAACTCGATAAATTATTGAACCCGCTCCGTGTATCTCCGTGCATCCTTTGTGCATCTCTGTGTTAGTTTCTTAACAACCGTTGATAAGTACTTACAAAGAATCCAACACGATTTCCCTTATTTTTGCGTTAATCATAAAAATGATTAGATGCAATTTGCTAAAGGGAAACTGATTGCGATAGGAGGGGCGGAAGACAAAGGAACAGATCTGGAGAAGGGAGAGATCCATCGCAGTAACCTCAATTTTTTTGAACTCGGAATTCTTCGCCGTATTGTGGAAGAATCAAAGAGCGGCCCCCTCAGCCGTATCGAAGTGCTCACCACCGCAAGCATGATCCCCCATGAAGTAGGCGATAATTACCTCAATGCTTTTGGAAAGATCGGCTGCACCAATATCGGTGTAATGCATATCCGCAACCGCGCCGACACACTCAATAAAGAATATCTCGACCGTATTCGTACCAGTGACGTGGTCATGTTTACCGGTGGGAACCAATTACGTTTAACTGCAACATTTGGCGGTACGCAATTATTAAAGATCGTGTTGGATCGTTTTAATGATGAAGAAGATTTTGTTGTTGCTGGTACATCTGCCGGCGCCATGGCCATGAGCAATACCATGATCTATGAAGGCAATGCAACAAAGGCTCATTTAAAAGGTGAAGTGAAGATCACCACCGGACTGGGTTTTATGGATGATGTTATTTTTGATTCTCATTTCGAAAAAAGAGGAAGGTTTGGAAGATTGGCCCAGGCAGTAGCAACCAATCCCGCCGCCATTGGCATTGGACTGGGTGAAGATACCGGCATGCTGATCACCGGCGACAGAATGGAAGCGATCGGCAGCGGCTGCGTTATCATCATCGATGGCCACGACGTTCGACACAATAATATCGCAGATATACCCGAAGGCAATCCCTTCAGCGTTGAAAACCTCAAAGTGCATTTTTGCGAAAAAGGTAATGGCTACCTGGTTAACGAAAGAAAATTCGTTCCGGAAATGCAGCCGGGCGCTGTTGTTAAAAAACAGGTTGATGTCGAATAAAAGTCAAAAGTAAAAAGTGAAAACCCAAAAGCGGAGTACCTTTTCGAAAAGAGCTTCCCACTTTTGGGTTTTGAATTTTAACTTTTAACTTCTGAATTAGGGCTGATCTACGTAGAACTCAATCTTCTCCCCAAACGCAATCCCAAAATTATCTACGAACAAAGTTGGTATCGCGTAAAAATTATTTCTTCCTTTCGGCATCTTGATAGCAGAGTAAGGGATATCGATCCACCATGTACCATTTCGGAAACCCCGCTCGCCAACATCATATACGGGAGTGTAACCTGCCGTGAAGCCATTGATATCCGAATAAGTAGGATAGATCAGGCTTTGCACTTGCTGGTTGGTGGCGGCGCTGTAGATATGCACGACGATCTGGAATTTCTTTCCAAATGATGCAGGTATGTCCACCCTGCCTTCGATCTTCATATTATTACCAACATCCGGATCGTTGGGATTGCTCACATTGTGCTCAACATTGGTGCTGGTGAAATCAACTTTTTCAAAAGCAGTAGGATCATCATAAGGATCGATGTACTTATCGTCCTGTCCGTTGTTTGGATCTTGATTATTGTTGTTGTTATCGGCGATGGTCGTCGGTGCATTTGGAGTAACGGCATCCTTTGCAACAAAACCATAACGCACGCCTTCTGGAAAAAATTTATAATCGATCCAGCCAAAGCCATTGTCACCCCAATCCTTACCCCAACTGTTCATTACCTTAAATGCATTTTTCTGATCATTGTATCCAACCAGCAACATGCAATGACCACCCGCCGGCGTTCCTTTATCCTTCCAGATAAAATCAGCTTTTTGTGAGTAGCCATCGTTGATGAATTCTTTCGAAACATCGGCGCCGATGATCACAGGATAACCGGCTGCGAGTTGTGCCTTCACTTCTTTTATATCGAGTATGTTCACTCGTCTCCAAAAATCAATGCGGAATTTTTTTGCATTCTGTTTATTGCTTTCAGAAGGTTTGGTGAGCCAGTCGTTTTCATTGTAAGGCATATCATCCAATGAGCATACGCCCTGGTCGGAAAGAATATTCAGTCCATCCGTTACATAGGTTGGCGCATTCGTGCCATTGTTGATCTGGTTGTAGATATAAGACGGACTGAAAAGATACTGCTGGCCCAATTCTACTTTTTCCTGGTAGCTTTTTAAGGCATAAGCGATCGACCATGCCACGCAGGACTGCTGGATACCCTGGTTGCCAACGGGAGGCATGCGATCCGACATATCAACCGAAGCCGGGAGCTCATCTCCACCAAACGGTGTTGAAGCAAGTGGAATGCCGGCGAGTTTTTCGTCCGGCTCAAACTTCATCCCCAGTGGAACTTCATGGCCATTATGTGTGGTAGATTTGTTGTCGGACGAATTGCAGGAGTTAAAGATCAGGGTAATGAACATTGCGAAACTCAAAAGCAGTGCGTTTCTCTTCATGTTTGAAAATTTGTCTAAAGTTTGCAAATCAATTTGATACCTGCAAGTCAATTTTTTTTACCACAGAGTTACACAAAGGATTTTCACAAAGGAGCACAAAGAAACACCTTCATTAACCTCTGTGTAGCTTTGTGTATCCACTTTGTGCATCTTTGTGGTAAAATATCTTTCATGAAAAGAAGGAAATTCATACAACAGAGTTCTTTGGCGTCAGCTGGAATGTTATTGGGTAAATATTCCTTTGCGAACACAGCAAATGATTTTCCAATAGTGCGCACTCCTGCATCTCAACGCAAATTCAAAAGTCCCGCGGTAGAAAAATTGATCGCCGATGTGAAAAAGAATATCGGCAATAACGAGATCGGCTGGTTGTTTGAAAATTGTTTTCCGAATACACTGGATACAACAGTTGATTTCGAGATCATCAATGGCAAACCGGATACTTTCGTTATCACCGGAGATATTGACGCCATGTGGCTAAGGGATTCATCCGCACAGGTATGGCCCTACCTGCCCTTGATGAAGGAAGATAAAAATCTGCAGGAGCTGATCAAGGGTGTTATCAACCGCCAAACCAAATGCATTTTGAAAGACCCTTATGCCAATGCATTTTATAAGGATGAAAAAAAGATCAGCGAATGGAAGGATGATAAAACGGAAATGAAGCCGGGCGTGCATGAACGGAAGTGGGAAGTGGATTCGTTGTGTTATCCGATACGTTTGGCGCATGGTTATTGGAAAGAGACCGGCGATATTTCCCCTTTTGACAAAGATTGGCAAAAAGCCATGCGGCTTGTGATCAAAACATTTAAGGAACAACAGCGATTGGAAAATAATGGGCCTTATCATTTTGAAAGGACAACAAGCTGGGCAACGGATGGTGTGCCGCTAGGAGGGTATGGTTATCCGACTTTGAAGAACAGCTTGATACATTCCATGTTTCGTCCGAGTGACGACGCGACGATCTTTCCATTCAACGTACCCGGAAATTATTTTGCCGCAACTTGTCTCGCACGGCTAAAAGAAATGAAGGATGTTGTAAAATTCACGGAAGAAGAAAATGCCGCGACCGATAAACTCGCGATCCAAATTTTGGATTGCATTGATACTGTCTGCATCATGAACCATTCGGTATTTGGAGAGATATATGCGTATGAAATAAATGGCTATGCAAGTTTTAACCTAATGGATGATGCAAATGTCCCTTCATTATTGTCTCTTCCTTATTTATTTCCGTCGGAGGAGCCTGATCGTATTTATCAAAGTACAAGAAAATTTGTGTTATCAGAGAATAATCCTTTCTTTTTTAAAGGCAAAGCAGGCGAAGGGATCGGTGGCCCACATGTGGGAGTAGACTATATTTGGCCAATCAGCATTGCGATGAGAGGATTGACAAGCAATGATGATGCTGAAATAAAACATTGCCTCACCATGCTCCAGCAAACCCACGCCGGTACAGGCTTTATGCATGAGGCCTTTCATAAAGACGACGCCACAAAATTTACCCGCAAATGGTTTGCATGGGCCAATACATTGTTCGGGGAATTTGTTTGGAAAGTGTATAGGGAAAGAAAACATTTATTAGATTGATTCTGCCTTCGGCAAAAAATAGATTTGCCACAGAGACACGGAACCACGGAATCTTGATCTTGTATTTTTTCCGTGCTTCCGTGTCTCTGTGGCAATCATTTATTTTTCCTTGAACCCATACATGTTAATATACAATGCAGCATCTTTTGCAAGTGTCCTTCTTTGCTCTTCCGTAAGGCTTTTAATGAACCGCTGATTTGTCCATGGCTTAAAACCATAAAGTTCACTTGCACTTATATTCAGGTATACATCAAAAACTTTCAATACTTCGTCATCTGGCATGTGTTTATCATCGAGCACAAAGTCGCCCGTAATATATTTCTTAAATACAGCCTTATGCTGGTAAATATATCTCAGGTCAACGATAAAAACATCTATATAACTAGGCGGCACATCTCCATTGCTTTCCAGCCTGTAATCATAAGTTTCAAGAAATGGTTGCTTAAATTTTCCACCTTCGGTGGGGTCATAGTCTTCGATCAATGCTAAAGTAGGAAACAGGATCTTGGCAAAAATAAGATCAATGGAACCCATTTTTTTTGGCTGACCCTTTTCGTTATTTTTTTCAGTAGATGGAGAAACATCCGCACTCAATCCTTTATTGCTGATGTCTACAAGGGTGAGCTCAAGGTCCTGGAAATAATAATGGCTGAGCAAACTTAGCTCCCCTACATCACTGATGTCAATATACAAATGAGTGTCTTCACCAGAGTGCGTCCTGAAATCGACCTGCTTATCATTGTAGCTTATTTTTTTTGTCTCGTAGTTCAAGTCAACAAATAGAATGCTCTTTGCAACGCCCTCAACCTTAAACTCGCTTAAATGATCACGAATATGTTCTGTCATTGGGTAGCTTAAAAAGATCCTGCTTTCATCCTTGCCCATTGTTTCATTGCCGCTCTTTAGATTTACAAGCAGCGAAGTTGCGGAGCTAAGATTGCTGTACTTCATACTGGAATGGCCTTTTCGCGGAACGGGCTCATCAGTCTTCCAATCAAAAGCGATATCAGCCTGCTTATTGAAAGCAGTTATGGTTACGATGTAATTGAAGGATTTGCGATTCTCCTTTACACTATAAGTTAGCACTGTGCCCTGCCCCACAGTCGGCGTTTCATCCCGGGCAGCCTGTGCAAATGCGGAAGATGCAGTAAAGAATATTGTTACAATGCTAAGGAAACGAGTTGAATAATTTTCCATTGAAAATATTTAGACACAAATTACCATGTGATTTTTTGCCATTTCTCCGTGTAGGAGGGTATTTAATGATGGATAACAGTGTTATTTACCGCTGATGGACTTGAGTGTGAACGAAAGGTCTTTTGACATGAATGTGTGAACCACCTGGTAATCGCCAATGCTGATAAATCCAATTTGTGTTTTGCCGGCATCGCCTGAAGTATAATCAACCTTGATCTTTTTACCTCCGTAATCTATTTCTGCAGTTTCGGCTTTTTTAGCCGTGTAAAGAAACATGTCTTCTTTCTCGTCGAAGGCGATGTACACATATTTGTTGCCAACAAGGTTTGTAACCACGTCATTGCTGAAAAAGACCCTGAGCTGATCTTTGCCTAATTTTTCATTACCCGAAACAAGTTTTATTTTCAGTCTTGTAGCATCATCTAAGGCGGAGAAAGCCATCGAGGTTGTTCCGCTCCTGGCTGGCTTTTCATTGGTTTTCCATTTCAACTCCACACCATCCGCTTCGCTGAACTTAGTAACAGTGACTGTATATTGATAAGTGGTTGTATTTTCTTTTACCTCGTAAATAATTACAGAACCTTTTTCAATTTTAGGTTCAACTACTTGTGCATGACAAACAGGGGAAAACGCCAACGCAGCGATAAATAGCGTAAACCTGGTGACAAAAATTTTCATAAAATCGTTTTAGCGCAAAATAGAGGAAACCAACGAAGCGCAGGTACGTGCTGGAGGGTATTTATTGAACTTCAACCAGGTAATAATTCTTCTTGCCTTTCTGTACCAAAATATATTTTCCATGTAAAAGAAAACTATTGTCTATTACCAATTGTCCATCATCTATTTTCTTCCTGTTGATGCTCACGCCTCCATTCTGGATCATCTTTCTCGCTTCGCCCTTGCTGGGGAAACAACCGGTTTCGGTTAAAAAAGATATCGCATCAATACCGGCATTTATCTTTTCCGCGGCAAATTGAAATTTGATCACCCCTTCCATTTGCTGCAGATCATCTTCACTCAAACTTTCGGCAGGAGCATCTTGGTTGGAGAATAATTTTTCGGTGGTCTCAACGGCTTTATTGTATTCATCGATACCGTGCACAAAAACCGTCACTTCCTTTGCCAGCGCCTTTTGCAGGCTTCTCTTCGATGCGTCTTTCTGATGTTCTTCGATCAGTTCATCGATGGTTTGGTTATCTAAAAAACTAAAGATCTTTATCCAGTCAACAGCATCGGCATCATTTGCATTTAGCCAAAACTGGTAGAATTGATAAGGCGAAGTTTTCGATGCATCGAGCCATACATTTCCTGATTCGGTCTTGCCGAATTTGGTGCCATCCGCTTTTTTGATCAATGGACAAGTAAATGCAAATGCTTCTCCACCGCATTTTCTGCGTATCAGTTCCGTGCCGGTAACAATATTTCCCCATTGATCACTGCCACCCATCTGAAGTTTACAATTCTTATTTTGATACAGCCAATAAAAATCATAACCCTGCACGAGCTGGTAAGTGAATTCTGTAAAACTCATTCCCGCTTCACCCTCCAGTCTTTTCTTAACGCTGTCTTTCGCCATCATATAATTCACGGTGATGTGCTTACCCACGTCGCGGATGAAATTCAAAAAAGAAAAGTTGCTGAACCAATCGTAGTTATTGGCCATCTCCGCCGCATTGGGCAGTAGAGTGTTAAAGTCAAGAAATTTTTCGAGCTGTTTTTTTACGCAGGCAACATTGTGGTTGAGGATGTCTTCGCTTAGCAGGTTCCTTTCTTCGCTCTTACCGCTTGGGTCGCCAACCATACCCGTGGCGCCACCAACAAGTGCGATGGGTTTATGCCCGGCCCTTTGCAAATGCACCAACAGGATAATGGGCACCAGGCTTCCAATATGCAGGCTGTCGGCCGTGGGGTCGAAACCGATATAAGCAGTGGTCATTTCCTTTTCCAGTTGCTCTTTCGTGCCGGGCATGATGTCTTGTATCATGCCTCTCCATTGTAATTCGTCGATCAGTTGCTGCATAAATTGGTCAGAATATTTGGCAAAAATGCTTATAAATGTTGATAAAATAAAGTTTACAGCCTTGAGCCAGCCTATTGCGATTGGTGAAATAGTGACTCCATTCAAAAAGAGTCTGTCATTTCGACGATAGGAGAAATCTATTCTTAGAAATGGGGGCAGATGTCTCCTATCGTCGACATGACAGGAAGAAACGACCTCAAAGCATCCTTTTTACAGCCTTGAGCCAGCCTATTGCGATTGGTGAAATAGTGACTCCATTCAAAAAAGAGTCTGTCATTTCGACGATAGGAGAAATCTATTCTTAGAAGTGGGGCAAATGTCTCCTATCGTCGACATGGCAGGAAGAAATGACCTCAAAGCATCCTTTTTACAGCCTTGAGCCAACCTATTGCGATTGGTGAAATAGCGACTCCATTCAAAAAGAGTCTGTCATTTCGACGATAGGAGAAATCAATTCTTAGAAATGGGGCAGATGTCTCCTATCGTCGACATGACAGGAAGAAATGACCTTAAAGCATCCTTTTCGAGCCATTTCGGGTCATTAAGGGGGCGATGGCGGGGTGCTGAAAGACAATCACCCCTGTTTAGCCGATAATAACGTAGAAATTCTGGTATAAAGCTTAATTTTAACCTGAGATATAGGCACAATTTATCACGTATTATTACGTTTTATATAATCACCGTAATAAATTATCCTATTAAATTCAACCCCTAACTTGAATGTATTATGAGAATAAGTCCAATTATAGGCATTAGTACCTTACTGCTACTGCCTGTCCTAAGTTTCTCTCAATTCAGAAAATATTCCAACGAATTCTTAAATATCGGAGCTGGCGCAAGAGGACTTGCAATGGGAGGGGCACAGGTAGCATCTGCCAGTGATGCCACAGCGGGTTATTGGAACCCGGCCGGGCTCACGGGTGTAAAAGATCATCCCAATATTGCCATCATGCACGCCGATTATTTTGCTGGTATCGCCAAGTACGACTATGTTTCTGCAGCCATCCCCGTTCAGGATAATAAGCGCACCCTCGGCTTTTCAGTGCTTCGTTTTGCGATCGATGATATTCCCAATACTTTGTTTTTGGTAGAACCTGATGGGAGTTTCAATTATGATCGCATTCAAACTTTTTCTTCGGCCGATTATGCTTTGCTCCTCTCATTTGCCCAAAATATCAAACAAACCGAAAGGAAAAACATCAGCTTCGGTGCAAATGCCAAAGTGATCTACAGAAAAGTGGGACATTTTGCAACATCCTGGGGCTTTGGGCTGGATGCAGGTGTGCAGATGCACGGAGAGCGCTGGAAACTAGGCATTGTGGCCCGCGATCTTACCACAACTTTTAATGCATGGTCCTTTAAATTTACCGATAAAGAAAAAGAGGTTTTGTATCTTACTAACAATGAGATCCCGGTAAAATCAACCGAACTCACCGCACCACGCCTGGTGATCGGAGGCGGATATAATTTCAGGATCGGCAATTCTGTGAACCTGTTGGCTGAGGCCAATTTTGACGTAACATTCGATGGCAAACGAAATACCGTATTGAGCAGCGACCCCGTGAGCGTTGATCCACGTATAGGCGTGGAAGCAGCTATAAAAGATGTGTTCTTTATTCGTGGTGGTGTTTCCAATTTTCAGGAGACCCTGGCCGACGGCGATACTTTGAACAAGAGGACGACCTGGATCTACCAGCCTAGTATTGGTGCTGGTTTCAAAATAAAAAATTTCATGATCGATTACGCATTCACCAATCTTGCTAATCAGTCAAATCCATTATACACCCATATCATTTCTTTGCGCTTAAACTTTGTAAAGAAAGGTTCAGAATAATTATTTAACATCAACCTGTATGAAAAAAATTCTATTGATCCTTGTTATTGGTTTGCTCGCTGGCAAAGCCCAAGCTCAGTTAAATAACAGCTGGATTGATTTTAACAAGACCTATTATAAATTCAAACTGGCTAAAGATACCCTCACGCGGATCTATCAACCCGCACTCCCTGCTGCACTTGCATCTACGCCTGCGCAGAATTTCCAGTTATGGCGCAATGGTAAAGAAGTACGTTTGTACACTTCAGTGAGCACCGGCCCATTGAGCGCAACAGACTTTATTGAATTCTGGGGCGAGTTGAATGACGGTAAGCCAGATAAGAGCCTTTATCGCGACCCCAGTTACCAGCTATCAGAAAGATATAGTTTAGAATCAGATACTGCTACCTATTACCTAACGGTAAACACCGTTGGCAATAATTTGCGTTATGCGCAAAGTCCCAACCCGGTAACAGGTAATCTGTTACCTGCCGACGCTTATTGTATGCGTCGTGTAGGGCTGGATTTTAAAGTTCAGATCAACAAAGGATATGCGGCAGTTATTGGCGAATATGTTTTTTCCTCTTCTTATGATATCGGTGAAGGATGGGCAAGCCAGGATGTATTTCCTTGCTGTGCGCTGTCGATCCCTTTGACAAATCTCAATGTGTATACTGCCGGGCCGCCCAATAGCGTGAGCATGTCATTTGCTGCTGCGGGCAATGCACTTCATTCGCGGGAATTGTACATTAATTTTTACAGCGATACCATTTATAAGCAGCCCATGCCTTTCTTCGGCACGTTAAAAGATACGGTATGGAATATTCCATTGGCAAAAATGTTAAGTCCAACCGACCTGCCGATCAGCATTAATGGCAATTCAACTGATCAAACTGATCGCCTTGTTGTGAGCAGCTTTTATGTCAGATACCCGGCAACTTTTAATTTCAACAATCAAAAGACCTTTGCTTTTGAATTACCGGCGAATCCGTTGGGCAACTACATTGTCATTAATAATTTTAACACGGGTGGTGTAGCCCCGATCTTGTACGAACTCAATACATCGAAAAGATATATCGGTGATATTGCCACGCCCGGACAAGTAAAATTTGTATTGCCGGCTTCACTAGATACGGTTCGTAGGTTCAACCTGATAAGCCAGGCCGCATCCAATGTAAACCTGGTGACCTCAATGACTCCAAAAACATTCACCAATTTTGCGAATGCTGCCAACCAGGGCAACTACCTGATCATCAGCAACCCCGTTTTATTCGATAACGGATCGGGTGTGAATAATGTAGAATTGTATCGCCAATACAGGGCCTCAGCAAATGGAGGAGGCTTCAATTCCAAAATTTATGATGTCAACGAATTAACGGAACAATTTGGGTTTGGAATAAAAAGACATCCTGCTGGCGTTCGTGATTTTATCAGGTATGCTGCCACACAATTTGCTACTACGCCTCAATATGCGTTCATTATTGGCCGCGGTATGAGCTATGCGGATTACACCATCTATCAAAATGATCCTGCAGCCGACAAACTCAATCTTGTTCAAACATTTGGGTATCCTGCTTCGGATGTTTTGTTGTCAGCGCTTCCCGGAACGGTGATTCAACAGGTGCCGATCGGCCGTCTTGGAGCCATCAACGGCAACGAGGTAGGTGTATATTTAAGTAAGATGATGGAATACGAAACGGTGCAGCGAGGTGCCCAGCTCACTATTGCCGACAAAGCATGGATGAAAAATATCATGCACACCATCGGTGGCGCGGATAGCCTCGAAAATGCGGATTTCACCAACTATATGAACGGCTATAAAGCGATCGCGATCGACACACTTTTTGGCGCACATATAGAAACTTTTACAAAATCTTCGGTTTCAGCGATCGAGCAACAACAAACACAACGCATCAGCGAGCTTTTTCACGAAGGCTTAAGCTATGTAAAATATTTTGGCCACTCTTCTGCAAATGAACTGGCGATCAACCTCAACTATCCCGAAACTTATGATAATGCCGGGAAATATCCATTCATGCATGTGAGCGGATGTACGGTTGGAAACTTCTTTACCTACAACCCGCCAAGGTTGACGGATTATAATGGTATGTCGCTTTCAGAAAAATATGTTCTGCTGGATCACAAAGGAGCCATCGGTTTCCTGGGCAGCACTACATTTGGTATCGCCCCATTCCTGAATTATTTCAACACGATCTTATACAGGAATTTCTGTAGAACAATGTATGGCAACACGATCGGCAACCAAATAAAAAATGTGGAGCAAACGCTGGGCTCAAGTCCGCAAACGCTTGACTATTATACCAGGATACATTTGGAAGAGATCAATCTCCAGGGCGACCCTGCATTAAGGATCAATACGTTCTTAAAACCTGATTATGTAATTGAGGATCAGCTGGTGAAATTTACACCGAACATCATTACTGTGGCCGACAATAATTTTAAAGTGGATGTGAAGATGATGAATATCGGCAAGTCGATCAATGATTCGATACGTGTAACAATAAAGCAGCAGCTACCCGACAATTCAATAAAGGTTTTGTATGATCATAAGATCAAAGCCATCCTGAACATAGATTCGATCCAGCTAATTGTTCCGATCAATCCCAATACCGACAAGGGGCTGAATAAATTATTGGTTTGCCTGGATGACGGTAATGTGATCGATGAGCTTTCAGAAACCAATAATTGCCTGATCAAAGACTTTTATATTTTCGAAGATGAGTTGAACCCGGTATCGCCGTATAATTATTCGATCGTAACTCAACAGAACATCCAGTTCTATGCAAGTACGGCAAATGCGATCAGCGGACAAAGACAATACGTGATGGAGATCGATACCACAGAATTATTCAACTCTTCATTTAAGAAATCTTATACCGTAAGCGGAACGGGTGGCTTGATCCAATTCTCGCCCACCAACATTACATTTACCGACAGCACTGTTTATTATTGGAGAACCTCCACGGTTCCTTCAGGAACGCAGAGCTTTATATGGCACGACTATTCATTTGTTTACCTGGCCAATGGTAACCCGGGTTTCAACCAGTCGCATTTTTATCAATTCCAGAAAAACGCATATAATCGTATAAAACTGGATCCGGATAGAAAATTCAGGTATACTACCAAACAAATAGAATTCATTGTAAGAACCGGAATGTATCCTGCCGCCGATAACACCAATGATTTTTCTGTGAGAAATGATGGTGTAATAGAGCAGGCCGGTTTCTACGGTCCTCCAAGCGCCGACCAGGAAGTGGTAAGGTTCTATGTGTTGGATACCGTTAGCAGTAAATTATGGGTATGCCAGGACCTGGGCACCGAAGGTTCGTACCACAGTGTGCGACCAATTCCTATCAATCCTACTGTGTACACTGGTTTCTATCAATTCAAAGTGACCACGCCCGCTGAGCGGAAAAATATCATGGATTTCCTTGACCTGATACCTAATGGACACTATGTAATAATGACCAATTGCCCGCTAGCTCCATTCTCCTATTACCCCGCCGATTGGAAGGCCGATGAAACGATATTTGGGGCTGGAAATTCGCTGTATCATAAATTAAGGAACGCAGGATTCACCTATATCGATTCTTTAAAATCACCAAACCCGGTACCATTTGTATTTGTGTATAAGAAAGGAACAGGTGTTGCCGTTAATCAAACCTTTGCATTGACGGTGAACGATAAACTGGATGTTACCTTCCACACACAGGGTAACTACCTGAATGGAGACTTTACTTCAGAGAAATTTGGACCGGCTCAGCAATGGACCGCTTTACATTGGAGAGGAAGTTCTGTTGAAACTCCATCTACCGATAAGACCGCAGTGCAGGTATGGGGTGTTGAAAATAATGGTAACAGCACGCTTCTTGCAACAGTGAACCCGGCGGTAGATACTTCTCTTTCATGGGTTGATGCCAAGCTTTATCCTTATATACAATTAACACTGCAAAGTGCCGATTCAACAAATGCATCACCGTACCAATTGAGGTACTGGAGGCTGAATGCATCGTATGTACCGGAAGGTGCGGTTGCTCCGAATATTCTCTTTGCAGCGAAAGACACATTGGAGCAAGGCGAGATGCTCAACTTCAAATTGGCTTTCAAAAATATAAGCGCAGCTTCATTCGACACAACGATGAAGATCAATATGGTGGTTACGGATAAGGATAATAATCAGCATATCATTCCTGTGCCTAAGGGCAAGAAGCTCCTTGCAGGCGATACCCTGGTGATCAGCTACGCGATCGATACCAGGAATTTGCCGGGCAACAATACGCTTTTTGTTGATGTGAATCCAGCCTTTGATCAACCTGAGCAATACCATTTCAATAATATATTGTTCAAGGATTTCTATGTGAAGCCCGATAATTACAATCCTTTGCTGGATGTAACTTTCGACGGTGTGCATATTCTTAATAAAGATGTTGTTGCTGCAAAGCCACATATACTTGTTCACCTGAAAGACGAGAGCCGCTTCCTGTTGCTGAGCGATACCGCCTTGCTAAAAGTGCAGGTGCGTTATCCCGATGGATCGCTGCACAATTATTATTTCAATGATACCATGCGTTTCACGCCGGCCAATCCTGCCGGAGGAGATAACACTGCAAGCATTGATTTCATGCCGGTGTTTACGCAAGAGGGCGAATACGAGCTGATCGTTTCGGGTAAGGATGTTGTGGGCAACAAGGCAGGAGCGTTGGATTATCACGTGATATTCACCGTCATCACAAAGCCGATGATATCCAATTTGCTGAACTATCCAAATCCATTCACCACTTCTACAGCATTTGTATTTACGATCACGGGTAGCGAAGTGCCGCAGAATATCAGGATACAGATAATGACCATCACCGGTAAAGTTGTGAAGGAGATCACTAAAGACGACCTTGGGCCGATACATGTGGGAAGGAACATCACCGAATACAAATGGGATGGAACGGATATGTACGGCGCGAAACTGGCAAATGGTGTTTACCTATACCGTGTGCTCACCAACTTAAATGGTAAGTCGCTCGATAAATACAAGGTCGACGGAGACGATACCGATAAGTATTTTAATAAAGGGTATGGTAAGATGGTGCTCATTCGATAGGAAGAAATAAGGAATAATTAATAAGAAATAAGGAATAAGAAAGTATGGCCCGTAATAAAGGCTGCTAAACTTTCTTATTCCTTATTTTTTGTTCCTTATTTCTTATTAATTATTTCTTCTTCTCTATTCTTACCTTCGCAAAAAGATCAATGGCTAAAATAGCTATCAATATAGCCACCGGAAGTTTACAGCAAAATGAGATGATAGTGGGCATCGACCTTGGCACTACCAATAGCCTGGTTGCGATCATCCATCCCGAAAGCAAAAAACCTGTTGCATTAAAAGAACACGATAGCTCATCGCTGGTGCCTTCTGTGATCCATTTTGGAAAGGAGGGGACGATCACTGTGGGCGAAGCGGCAAAACCATTTCTTGTCGAAGACCCCGCCAATACTGTGTTTTCAGCGAAGCGACTAATGGGTAAGACCTACTCTGATGTGAAAAATAATTCCGCATCGCTGGCTTATAAGATCATTGATGATGTGGGTAGGCTGGTTAAAGTACAGGTGAATGATCAGTTTTATTCGGCGGTGGACCTTTCCTCTTTTATCTTAAAAGAGTTAAAGAAAACGGCAGAACATATTTTAAAAACCCCCGTCAACAAAGCGGTGATTACCGTGCCTGCCTATTTCAACGATGCGCAGCGGCAGGCAACAAGGGATGCGGGTAAACTTGCCGGACTAGATGTGTTGAGGATAATCAATGAACCTACTGCTGCCAGCCTGGCCTACGGATTTGGATTGAAGAAAGAAGAAAGTAAAACGATCGCTGTATATGACCTTGGTGGAGGCACATTTGATATTTCCATTTTGACGATCAACAACGGAATATTTGAAGTATTGTCGACCAACGGGGATACTTTTCTAGGTGGTGATGATCTCGACAATGCGGTTGCCGATCATTGGATCAGTACATTCAGCCTTGAAGTGAACGATGGAAAAAAACACCGCCAACTGCTCAGGTTAAAAGCCGAGGAAGCAAAAAAATATTTATCACAGCACGAGCATTTTGAAACAGAATACGATGGCCGAAAATTGAGTATCAGCAAAACTGAATTTGAAAATATCATTGAGCCCATCATTAAGAAAACGGTGGATTGTTGTATCAATGCGGTTAAAGACGCCGGCATTGCTAAGTCGGATATCGACGAAATAATAATGGTGGGTGGTAGCACCAGGATTCCATTGGTTAAAAAAACAGTTGCCGCATTTTTTGGTAAGGCCGTTAATGATTCGGTGGATGCCGATGAAGTGGTGGCACTGGGTGCAGCGATACAGGCTGATATACTTGCCGGTAACACAAGGGATCTTTTGTTGCTCGACATCACGCCATTATCTCTTGGATTGGAAACGATAGGCGGTTTGATGGACGTATTGCTGCCCCGCAATTCCAAGATACCGGCAAAGGCATCACGACAATACACCACATACAAAGACGGACAAAGCGGAATGAAGATCGCCGTGTACCAGGGCGAACGCGACATGGTAAAAGACAATCGCCGCCTCGCTGAATTTAATTTAACAGGCATACCGGGCATGCCGGCCGGATTGCCAAAGGTTGAGATAAGTTTTTTGATCAATGCCGACGGTATTCTTTTGGTAAATGCAAAGGAATTAAGAAGTGGTATCGAGCAATCCATCGAAGTGAAACCGCAATATGGATTGACCGATGAAGAAGTGGAAGCGATGTTGATGGACTCTATACATCATGCTAATGAGGATATTCAGACACGTGCATTAGTGGAAGCAAAGACAGAAGCAGAACAGTTATTGCAAACCACTGAGAAATTCATTCAAAAGAATTTTTCGCTGTTAACTGAAAAAGAGATCTCCGATACTTCCCTTGCAATGCAGGCCCTGCAATTGTCGCTGGGGATGGATGATAAGAACCTGGTGCAGGCAAAAACCGAAGAGCTCAATGCGATATCCAGGCCTTATGCGGAAAGGGTGATGGACGAAGCCGTGCAAAAAACATTAAAGGGAAATAAAATCAACCTGGGTTGATGACGCACCGGTCTAAATATTATTTCCCGCAACTGGATTCCATCCGGGGATTGTCTTTCTTAGCCGTATTTTTTTTTCATGCCTGGCACCCGCAGTTTGGTGAGGGTTTTTTCGGGCGGCTATTTCAATATTGTTACAATAACCTTTTTTTATCCATTGATGTTTTCTTTATACTCTCTTCTTTTTTGCTGACCTGGCTGGGGATCAATGAATACAGGATCAAGGGGAATTTTTCCTTCATAAATTATTTCATCAGGCGGGTATTGCGGATATGGCCGCTGTATTACCTGCTGATGATCTTCTCTTTTATTGTGTTGCCCTATGCATCCTCGGCCCTGCACGTTCCTGTAACCCTGCCGCCCGCGAGCTACTATCTTTTCTTTTTCTCCAATTTTTATTTGGAAGGGCATGTTTATTTCCTGCGATTCCTCTGGACCTTGTCGGTAGAGGAACAATTTTACCTGCTGTGGGGGATCTGTCTTTTATTATTTCAAAAGCAGATGCAGCTGCTCGTGCTGATCTTTATCGCTGTAAGCGTCGGTTACACCGTCTACGCAATTGATCACAACATCTTTCATGATTTTAATACCCTCACTTATCTTTTTGATTTTGCAGTAGGCATTCTCGCCGCATTTCTTTTGCACAGAAAAGGTAGGGTTGCCAGGTTCTTTGAAAACATGTCGATGAGGGGTTCTGCTTTATTTCTTTGTTTATTGCCCTTAATATTTGTTGTCATTTTTTTGCTCATTGATAACACAGCACATTCTCTTGCGCCCTGGCTGGATCTATTACTGCGTTATCTTTTTGTAGTGTATACCGGGCTATTCATCATGGAACAAATGGTAAACACAAATACAGCGGTGCGACTGGGTATGCAGCGGTTCCTGGTGTACACGGGAAAGATATCTTATGGGCTTTATTGTTTTCATGGGATCGTACTCACGTTTGGATTCCTGCTGCTGGACAAACTGCATTGGTCCATACCAGGCATCTTAAAAGCATTAATATTGTTGTCAATAAATTTTGTGGTCTCCGCGATCAGCTACCAGTTTATCGAAAAGCCTTTCTTAAAGTTGAAGGATAAGATGCGTCGGGTTTAATTCTGATTCGCCTTGGTAGCAAATATCCTGTTGATATATTTTCCCAGCATATCAAACTCAATATTCACCCGGTCGTTTACCTGCAAGGTTTTGATATTGGTGTGTTCAAAAGTGTAGGGAATGATGGCTACGGTAAAACTATTTTCTGTGATATTGAAGCAGGTAAGACTAATGCCATTTACAGTTATTGATCCTTTTTCAATAATGAGTGAGGCGAATTTTTTGTCGAAGCTGAATGTGTATTCTTTGCTTCCTTCCATTTCCGAAAGCCCGGTGCACTCCGCGGTGCAGTCTACATGCCCCTGCACGATATGTCCATCGAGCCGGCCATTCATCTGCATGCATCTTTCCAGGTTGACGATGCTGCCATTTTGCCAACGGCCGATTTCGGTCTTTTCGAGGGTTTCGGCGATGGCGGTAACCTGGTGCAAGCCGTCTTTTATTGCTTCCACGGTGAGACAAACCCCATTATGGCTAAGACTTTGATCAACCTTTAGTTCATTTACTAATGGGGAAGAGATGAGGAATGTAGCGTTGCTGCCATTGACCAAAATGTCCTTTATTATTCCCGTAGTTTCGATGATGCCTGTAAACATGGAGCAAATTTAGAAGGTTTTCGGGGAGGAAAGATAGTTTAGAAGGTTTAGAAGGTTTAGTATGTTTAGGCGGGCATCTTTTTGACTTCGAAACAATCTAAACTTTTCTAAACCTACTAAACTTCCTAAACCAGCTGTTAAATTCCGAAATTTGGCTTCAGAATTTCATTATTTAAATATTTCCGTTATCTTTGCGCCCGCATCCGGAAACAACCGGTTTAATTCACCAAAGGAGGTATAAAATAATATGTTAATCATCGATTCAAAAGATTGCGAAAACATCGACAAGGCGCTTAAGAAGTACAAGAAGAAGTTTGAGAAAAGTAAGGTATTGCTGCAATTAAGGGCAAGACAGGCTTTTATCAAGCCATCTATCAAGCGTCGTGGCGAAGTACTGAAGGCTGTTTACAAGCAGCAGTTGAATTCAGGCAAACTAGAAAAATAGGATATTTAAGCCAGCAAAATAGTGTACTGATACCCGGTTATAGTAACTTTGGGTATCAGTTTTTTTATGCCCATAAGCGTACAGCAATCCATACAGGAATTCATCAATTACCTCAAGTTTCAGAAAAGGTATTCTCAACACACCATCATTTCCTATCAAAACGACCTGACCGCATTTTTCGACTTCCTGGAGCTGCAATTTGGCAAGACAGAGCTGCCTGATATCAAACCCACATTTGTCCGTTCGTGGCTGGCCCAGTTGAAGCAGGATGGCATGGAATCCCGGACCATCACGAGAAAGATATCCACGTTGAAAACCTTTTTCAAGTATCAATTGAAGCAACAGACTATTACCGTCAGCCCAATGGCCACGGTGCAGTCGCCCAAAGTAAGCAAGCGTTTGCCGCGTTTTGTGGAAAAAGAAGACATCGACACATTGCTGAAGGATGTGGACTTTCCTGATACATGGGAGGGGAGAACTGATCTGCTGCTGATACAATTGTTTTACAATACGGGTATCCGCCAGGCCGAATTAGTGGGGTTGAAAGAAATGCAAATAGACAGATCCAACTGCGCCATAAAAGTGCTCGGCAAGGGCAGCAAGGAGCGGATCATCCCCGTAAGTAATGAGCTCATGAGATCGCTGCAGGAATACATAGCTGCTAAGCGAAAAGATCTTGAAAATTTCGACAACGAAATTTTATTGGTCAGCGGCAAGGGTAAAAAATTGTACCCCCGTTATGTTTACAATGTGGTGAATAAATACCTCAGTATGGTCACCACCATCGATAAGAAAAGTCCGCACGTATTGCGTCATAGTTTTGCCACGCATTTGATGAATAATGGCGCCGATCTCAATGCGGTAAAAGAGCTTCTTGGCCATAGCAGCCTCGCGGCCACACAGGTGTACACACACAATACCATCGAAAAGCTCAAGGATATCCACAAAAAGGCTCATCCCAAGGCTTAGCCGGCCCCTCACACGGCCCGCAAACATAATTCTGGCATGGCTTTCGCAGTATTTTCATTAACGACAACTAAGAATGGGATAGCTATGTTTACATTCTATAAATTAACGGTATCTCTACAAAATTTTATTTTGAAAAATACGTTTGAAAGGTTAACTTCATTCTATGAATGGAAAGCCATTATTGAACCGCAAACCCCGCCTATGATTTGGTGATTTCTACACGGATCCAATAACATATCATTTTCTCACTCCCCGATAACTATCGGGATAAAACAGACGCTATGAACGTAAACATTCAAACGGTGCATTTTGACGCAGACATTAAATTAGTATCCTACATCGAAAAAAAGCTTGCCAAACTCGAACAGTTCCATGACAGGATAACAAAAGTAGATGTGTATTTAAAACTGGATAACATCGTGCACACGATCAAAGACAAAGTAGCAGAGATAAAGGTTCTAATTCCCCGCCATGAATTTTTTGTAAAACAATCTTCCAAATCATTCGAAGAAAGTTTTGATACCGCATTAGATTCTGTAATAACGCAAATAAAGCGCAGGAAAGACAGGCAGGCAGCCTAAAATTTCCGGCTTTTAATTTTCTTGTCCCGCCCTTGTGGCGGGACTTTTGTTTAGGTAATTGTTTCCCGCAGATACCGCGGATATCGCTGATTCGTTTCTGCGGATTTTGCGAGATTTGCGGGAAACAATATTTTCAACTTTCCCCATATCGTTCACATTTTGGAAATGCCGCTTAAAAAATTTGATTTCAAAGTTTTTGTATTAATCAAATTCTCTTACCTTTGCCTTCCCAAAAAATAGGGGTTTCTTCGCGTGGCCATTATTTGAGGGAAGTTCTTTTAAAAATAATCCTGGTGAAGGGTATTTGTCGAAGATAAAAAACAAGCCGAAGTAGCTCTCCCGATAATTATCGGGATGGTAGAGCATCCCGACTGTAAGTCGGGAAGGTCGGGGGTTAAGGTGATATTTTATGAAAAGCCGAAGTAGCTCAGTTGGTAGAGCAGCTGATTTGTAATCAGCAGGTCGGGGGTTCGACTCCCTTCTTCGGCTCTGGGTCGGTGAACGGTTAATCAGTTAATTGGTTGATTTGTACGTTTGGTACTAAATAACTAATCAACGAGTTAACCAACTAACCAAAAGGGCAGGTGGCCGAGTGGTTAAAGGCGACAGACTGTAAATCTGTTCTCTCCGGAGTACGTAGGTTCGAACCCTACTCTGCCCACAGTTCTTTGTATATTTTGAATTTTAAATGCTAAATATTGAATGTGCACAGATTCATTCAACATTCAAAATTCAACATTTAGAATAATAAATAAGCGGAAGTAGCTCATTTGGTAGAGCGGTAGCCTTCCAAGCTTCAGGTGGCCGGTTCGAGCCCGGTCTTCCGCTCTTTTCGAAGTTTGCAGTCGACAGTCGGCAGTTCGCAGCTAACTGCAGACTGCCAACTGGCAACTGCCCGCTGGGCACAAGCCGTCGTAGCTCAGGGGTAGAGCATCCCGACTTGATAGTCGGGAGGGTCGAGAGTTCGATTCTCACTGATGGCTACAACACAAGCCGTCGTAGCTCAGGGGTAGAGCACTTCCTTGGTAGGGAAGGGGTCGTGAGTTCGATTCTCACTGATGGCTCAAAAGAAAAATGCTGCCACAAAGGCAGTTGAAAATAAAAGGTCTATGGTTTGCAGACCCTAAACGATAACCACTATTTAAAAAAACTCTTAAAAAGTATAAAATGGCAAAAGAATCATTCAAGAGGGATAAGCCCCACTTAAACGTTGGTACTATCGGTCACGTGGATCATGGTAAAACAACATTGACAGCCGCTATAACTTATGTTTTGAACAAACGTGGTTTGGCTGATGTAAAAAATTACGATGATATTGACGGAGCTCCTGAGGAAAAGGAAAGAGGTATTACGATCAATACAGCTCACGTTGAGTATGCTACCGACAAGCGCCACTACGCACACGTTGATTGTCCGGGTCACGCCGATTATGTGAAGAACATGATCACTGGTGCTGCCCAGATGGACGGTGCTATCCTGGTAGTTGCTGCCACCGACGGTCCGATGCCTCAAACTAAAGAACATATCCTGTTGGCTCGCCAGGTTGGTGTACCACAGATCGTTGTTTTCATGAATAAGGTTGATCTTGTTGATGATCCTGAATTGTTGGAACTGGTTGAAATGGAGATCCGCGAATTGTTGACCTCTTATGGTTTCGATGGCGACAAAACTCCGATCATCCAGGGTTCTGCAACCGGCGCATTAGCTGGAGAAGACAAATGGGTTGCTAAGATCAATGAATTGATGGATGCAGTTGATAGCTACATTCCTTTGCCTCCACGTTTGGTTGATTTGCCTTTCCTGATGAGTGTGGAGGACGTGTTCTCTATCACTGGTCGTGGTACTGTTGCTACAGGTCGTATCGAAAGAGGCCGTATCAAAGTTGGCGAAGCGATCGAGATCGTTGGTCTGCAGGAAAAACCATTGGCTTCAACTTGTACAGGTGTTGAAATGTTCAAGAAATTATTGGACGAAGGTGAAGCTGGTGATAACGCAGGTTTGTTGTTACGTGGTATTGAAAAGACCCAGATCCGTCGTGGTATGGTGCTTTGCAAACCAGGTTCTATCACTCCGCACACCGAATTCAAAGGTGAAGTTTACGTATTGAGCAAAGAAGAAGGTGGACGTCATACTCCATTCTTCAACAAATACCGTCCTCAGTTCTATTTCCGTACTACAGACGTTACCGGTGAGGTTACGTTGAATGCAGGAACTGAAATGGTTATGCCTGGCGATAACACTTCTTTGAATGTTACGTTGATCCAACCGATCGCAATGGAAAAAGGTTTGAAGTTCGCGATTCGTGAAGGTGGCCGTACAGTAGGTGCCGGACAGGTGACTGAAATAGTAAAATAAGCGGGAAGCTTTATGCTTTTAGCTTTTAGCCGCAAGGCGATGCAAAATTTAATTATATTTGCAAAATAGTTCGCAAAAGCTGTCTAGCCCCTTGGCAAGATAGCTTTTGCTTTTCTACGGGCATGGTCCCGCCGTTTGCGGGATACAGGTCTAAGAAATGCGGGCATGGTGCAACGGTAGCATGCAGGTCTCCAAAACCTTTGATCTGGGTTCGAATCCTAGTGCCCGTGCGAATGAAACGTTTAAAGGTTGAATGGTTTAAGGGTTTAATGGTTAACCCTGAGCAGCTCCTTTAAACTCTTAAACTTTAAACCCTTAAACCATTAAACGTTTTTAACGATGAACAAATTAACCGCATACTTCAGGGATTCTTACAAAGAATTGGTACAAAAGGTAACCTGGCCGGGCTGGGATCAATTACAGCAATCTACAATGATCGTATTGGGCGCAACATTGATGATAACACTCGTGGTTTCGTTGATGGACCTCGCTGCCAGTAAATCACTACAATTTGTTTACTCTTTATTTAAATCATCATAATCATGGACGAGATAACACCAGGTGTAGAAAAAGTAGAGAAAGCTGAGAAGGAAAGCAAGTGGTACGTATTACGTGTTGTGAGTGGTAAAGAGCGTAAAATAAAGGAATACCTCGATAAGGATATCGTACGCAATGGCTGGTCAAACATAGTAAAACAGGTATTTCTGCCGGTTGAAAAAGTGTACAAGGTAGTGAACGGCAAAAAGGTGATGAGGGAAAGGAATTTTTACCCAGGGTATATTATGATCGAAGTTGCCGACGGCAAACTCAACGATGATATGATACAGTCGATGAGCAATATCAGCAACGTAATGCACTTTCTTACGGATGGTAAGGGCTCAAAAGGTAATATCATTTCCCTGCGCAAAGCTGAGGTAAACAAGATGCTGGGTAAGGTGGATGAAATGAGCGATGCAGGTGGTATGACCATGAGCGAGCCATTCATCATCGGCGAAACGATCAAGATCATCGACGGGCCATTCAACGACTTTAATGGTGTTATTGAAGAGGTGAATGATGAGAAGAAGAAATTAAAAGTACAGGTAAAGATATTTGGACGTGCTACCCCGGTAGAGTTGAGTTATATGCAGGTAGAGAAGATCTCTTAGGAAATAAGGAATAATTAATAAGAAATAAAGAATAAGAAAGTATTGAAGCTCAATAGTTTGAAGAGCGGCTTACTTTCTTATTTTTTTTGGCTATAATTGATTCGGGCACGGCGAACATAAAAGCTCCCGGAAACTTCCTTATTTCTTATTAAATATTCCTTATTTCTTATTTTTTTCCCCTACCTTTGCGCTCCCAAAAAGTTCTTTAGAAGAATATTTATTGACTTGGGAGTCTGGCTAAAAGCTAGACGCTATCACCAAAAAAATGTAAAAAATGGCAAAAGAGATCACCGGCTATGTCAAGCTCCAATGTAAAGGAGGACAAGCCAATCCTGCACCGCCAATCGGACCTGCTTTAGGTTCTAAAGGCATCAACATCATGGAGTTCTGTAAGCAATTCAACGCTAGGACCCAGGATAAACAAGGGAAAGTACTTCCCGTTTTAATCACCGTTTATGCTGATAAATCATTTGAATTTATCATTAAAACTCCCCCGGCTGCAGTTCAGCTATTGGATGCTGCTAAGCTCCAAAGTGGTAGTAAAGAGCCTAACCGCGTAAAAGTGGGTAAGGTTACCTGGGAACAGGTAGAAGAGATCGCTAAAGACAAAATGGCCGACCTCAATGCCTTTACGATCAATAGCGCCATGAAAATGGTTGCTGGTACTGCACGTAGCATGGGACTAACAGTTGACGGTAAAGCTCCATGGGAAAATTAATATTATCAACCACAAATTTGTAAGCAATGATCACTAAAAAAAGAAAAGTAGCAAATGCCAAGGTTGATGGTAATAAAGCTTATTCCCTCAAGGAAGCCTCAACATTGGTTAAAGAAGTAAATACCACGAAATTCGATAGCTCTGTAGACCTGCACATCAGGTTGGGAGTGGATCCTAAAAAAGCTGACCAGGCTGTTCGTGGTACAGTTTCCCTGCCTCATGGTACGGGTAAAACAAAGCGTGTGCTGGTTCTTTGCACACCTGATAAAGAAGCTGAAGCAAAAGCTGCTGGTGCAGATTTTGTTGGCCTCGACGAATTCATCACTAAGATAGAAGGTGGCTGGACCGACGTTGACGTTATCGTTGCAACACCATCTGTAATGCCTAAGATCGGTAAACTGGGTAAAGTACTGGGTCCCCGTAACCTGATGCCAAATCCTAAGACCGGTACGGTTACTAATGATGTTACCGGCGCTATCAACGACCTCAAGGGTGGTAAGATCGCTTTCAAGGTAGATAAAGTGGGTATCATCCACGCATCTATCGGAAGGGTGAGCTTTGCATCTGATAAGATCGAGCAAAATAGCCAGGAACTCATCAACGCTATCATTAAATTGAAACCATCTTCTTCAAAAGGTACATACCTCAAAGGAGTAAGCATGGCAAGCTCAATGAGTCCGGGTATTGCAATTGACACGAAAACTGTTCAACACTAATTCGCCGCGGCGAATGACAAAAAATATTTGTTATGACAAAACAGGAAAAAAATGAAGTGATAGAATTACTGAAAGGTAAATTCTCTCAATATAATAACTTCTACATCACCGATACGGAAAGCTTAACGGTGGCCCAGGTAGGTAAATTACGCCAGCATTGTTTTACCAAGCAGGTAGAAATGAAAGTGGCTAAGAATACCTTGATCAAAAAGGCGCTTGAAAGTCTTGATGCAGAAAAATATGCAGGTGTGTATGATTCATTGCACCAGGTAACCGCTTTGATGTTCAGCGAAAACCCGAAGGATCCAGCATTGATCATTAGCAGTTTCCGCAAGGAGAACAACAATGAAAAACCTTTGCTGAAAGCGGCGTTCATCAACGGAGATGTATTCGTTGGAAACGACCAGTTGAAAGCATTGACCCAGATCAAGACGAAGAACGAATTGATCGGCGAGGTTATCGGATTGTTGCAAGCGCCGATCCAACGTGTATTGGGCGCCCTGCAAAACAAAGATGCAGCTAAGGAAGAAGCGCCGGTAGCAGAAGCTCCAGTTGCTGAAGCACCAGTTGCGGAAACGCCAGTAGCAGAAACACCAGTAGCAGAAGCACCAGCGGTTGAAACCCCTGCGGCAGAAGCAACACCGGAAACTCCGGCTGCTGAAGAGCCGAAGGCTGAAGATGAAGCACCACAGGCTTAATTGAATTAAGAGGGTGTAACTATTCGAATTTTGCAAGCCCGATCATTTTCGGGATGCTCATTGATAAAACAACAATTTTTTTAAACCTCCGCCGGAGACTCTTTAAAGGGCTATGAAGGCGGAAAAAATTAAACATTATGGCAGACGTAAAAGCATTAGCTGAAAACCTGGTAGGTTTAACAGTAAAAGAAGTTCAGGAATTAGCTGAATTTTTAAAATC
>Ga0070682_100000102_pt1 | contig 76457 bp, 87 predicted proteins | sample KBSC63LmetaG_FD_64668 | JGI IMG/M metagenome (GOLD analysis project Ga0070682, IMG submission 64668) | Corn rhizosphere microbial communities from Kellogg Biological Station, Michigan, USA - KBS C6-3L metaG | ecosystem: Host-associated > Plants > Roots > Rhizosphere | place: USA: Michigan...
GGGACCAGCGGCGGGCGCGGCGGCTCGATGCACATCTTCGACGCCGAGCGGCGCTTCATGGGCGGCTACGGGATCGTCGGCGGCAACCTGCCGATCGCCGCCGGGCTGGCGCTCTCCTCCGATTTCAAGGGCGAAGACGCGGTCACCGTCTGCATGTTCGGCGACGGTGCCTCCAACGCCGGCAACTTCGGCGAGACGATGAACCTGGCTGCACTCTGGAGCCTGCCGATCCTCTTCCTGGTCGAGAACAACCTCTACGGGATGGGCACCTCGGTCGAGCGTCACTCGGCCCAGACCGACCTCTCGAAGAAGGCCGAGGGCTACGGCATCCCCGGCCAGCGGATCGACGGCATGGACGTGATGGCGGTGCGCGAGAGCGTTGCCGAGGGAATACGGCTGGCACGCGAGGAGCGACGTCCCACCCTGATCGAGGCCTTCACCTACCGCTACCGCGGCCACTCCGCCGCCGACCCCGAGGTCTATCGCGAGCGCGAGGAGGTCGAGGAGTGGCGCGAGCGCGACCCGATCGAGAGCTTCGCGCGGAGCTGCGTCGAGGCCGGCGTCCTCGGCGAGCGCGAGGTACAGGCGGTGCGCGACAAGGCGGAGGAGACGGTGCTGGCGGCGGTCGAGTTCGCCGAGGCCTCAGAAGAGCCGGCGCTCGACACCCTCTACGAGAACCTCTACGTGCTCGGCGGCGACGAGGGCTGGTACGCGGTCGACGAGCGCAGTCCCGAGCCGCACCGCGGCGAGCGCGAGAGCAACATGCCCGACGCCGCCCGCGAGTTGGCCGAAGCCGGAGCCGCATACGCGGCGCAGGACGACGGCCCGCGGCCCAACCCGGCGACGCACGGCGACGCCCAGGAGGGGGTCGAGCCCGAGGTCGCCGGCGAGGTCGAGGAGGCGGCTGACTGATGGCGGAGCTGCGCATGCGCGAGGCCCTGCGCGACGCGATGGCGGAGGAGATGCGCCGCGACGAGGCGGTGCTGGTGATGGGTGAGGACGTCGCCGTCTTCCAGGGCGCCTTCAAGGTGACCGAAGGCCTGCTCGACGAGTTCGGCGAGCGGCGGGTGCGCGACACGCCGATCTCCGAGAACACGATCGTCGGCGCCGGTGTCGGCGCGGCGATGGGCGGCCTGCGGCCGATCGTCGAGCTGATGACCGTCAACTTCTCGCTGCTCGCCCTCGACCAGATCATCAACCACGCCGCCGCGATCCCCTACATGTTCAACGGCCAGGCGCGGGTGCCGATGGTGGTGCGGATGCCGGGCGGCGGCGGCCATCAGCTCGGGCCCACCCACTCGCACAGCTTCGAGGCGCTCTTCCTGCAGGTGCCGGGCCTGCTCGTCGCCTGCCCCTCGACCCCGGCCGACGGCAAGGCGCTGCTGAAGACTGCGATCCGCGACGACAACCCGGTGATCTTCATCGAGCACGAGAGCCTCTACGGCGCCCGCGGCGAGGTCCCCGACGATGACGACGAGGTGCTGCGCTTCGGCGAGGCCGCAGTGCGGCGCGAGGGCAGCGACGTGACCATCGTCGGCATCCTCAAAATGGCCCACACAGCCGCCGAGGCGGCGCAAACGCTCGCCGAGAAGCACGGGGTCGAGGCCGAGGTGATCGACCCCCGCACCCTGCGCCCGCTCGACCTCGACACGATCCTCGCCTCGGTGCGCAAGACCAACCGGGCGGTGATCGTCGAGGAGGGTTGGCCGCACGGCGGTGTCGGCGCCAACCTGGCGACGTTGATCACCGAGCAGGCCTTCGATCACCTCGATGCGCCGGTGCAGCGCGTCACCGGCGCCGACGTCCACATGCCCTACTCCAGGAGATTGGAGCAGGCTGCTATTCCCCATGAGGAGCACGTCGTCAAGGCAGCACTGGCAGCGTTGGAGGGGTCCCTATGAGCGGCTTCCGCGCGGCGGGTCCTGTCGCCGGATGGGGCCCACCAGCCCCTGCGGTAGCTAAAGCTTCCTCGGGGCTGGTCCCCCCATCCAACGCCACCCCCCGCGAGGAACCGAGACGAGGGACGCCATGGCCGACGTTGTGATGCCGAGATTGTCCGACTCGATGGAGGAGGGCACCATCCTTCAGTGGCTGAAGAAGCTGGGTGATGATGTGGCTGTTGGGGACGAGCTTGTTGAGATCGAGACGGACAAGGCCAATATGGCTTACGAAAGCGATGTGGCCGGGACGTTGAGTGAGATTCTCGTGCAGGAGGGTGAGACCGTTGCGATTGGGACTCCGATTGCTCGGGTCGGTGGAGATTCGGAGGCGCCCAGTCAGGACGCCGAGGGACAGAGCGCTTCATCCGCGGGTCCTGTCGCCGCAGGGGACCCCCCACTCCCTCCGGTAGCTAAAGCTTCCTCGGGGGCGGGCCCCCCTACGGCGCCACCCGCGGACGTGGCGATCAATGGTCCCGCCGATGCCAACGGTGGAGGCGAGCGTACGAAGGCATCGCCGGTGGCGCGGCGGATTGCCAAGGAGAAGGGGCTTGACCTGACGACGCTCGAGGGCTCAGGGCCGGGGGGGCGGATCGTCAAGGCCGATGTGGAGAAGGCCGATGGTGCGGGCGCTTCTGAACAGACCGGGGCGCCCGGTTCTGAACCGGGGACCGTCGCCACCCAAACAATCGGGGAGACAGGATTTGAACCTGCGACCGCTCGGCCCCCAGCCGGGGCTCCCGAAACAGCCAAGGGGACCGTCAGCTACGAGGATCCATCCAAGCTGCAATCGACCGTCGCCCGGCGGATGTCGGAGTCGAAGGCGACGGCGCCACACTTCTACCTCGAGGCGGAGATCGACATGAGTCGGTTGGTCGCGGCTCGGTCTCAGATCAAAGCCGGGGCGAAAGAGGGCGATGTGGTGCCCTCGTTCAACGACATGGTGGTCAAGGCCTGTGCGCTGGCGCTGCGGGAGCACCCGCGGGCCAATGGCGCCTACCGGGACGGGCGGTTCGAGCTCTATTCGCGGGTCAACGTAGGCGTGGCGGTGGCGGCTCGGGATGCACTCGTGGTGCCGACGATCTTCGATGCCGACCAGAAGAACCTGCGGCAGATCGCCGGCGACTCGAGGGCGCTGGCGCAGCGGGTGCGCGACGGGCAGATCACCCCGCCGGAGCTCTCCGGGGCGACCTTCACCGTCTCCAACCTCGGCATGTTCGGCATCGACAGCTTCGCCGCCGTGATCAACCCACCGCAGGCCGCGATCCTCGCCGTCGGCGCGATCACCGAGCGTCCCGTCATCCGCGACGGCCAGACGACCACTGCTCACCTGATGCGCGTCAACCTAGCCTGCGACCACCGCATCCTCTACGGTGCCCCCGCCGCCGAATTCCTGGCGAGGGTCCGAACCCTCCTGGAAGAGCCCCTCTCCCTCGCCCTGTAGAGGGTGCAACGTCTTTCAGCTGTCTCAGAACCGAAAAGCGTTGCACCTTTCCCATGCGCACCTGGTCCGCTGCGCGTGCAACGTTTTGTGGTCCTCCGGGAACCGGAAAACGTTGCACCTGGACGGGGGTCAGCAGGTCTTGCGGGCGCCCGTCACTGCATTCCACGCCCTGCCCAGCGAGAAGTCGGCGGAGACCCTGAGGATGCCGGGGTGCGAGGCGTGGGCCAGGGTCCAGTCGCCGTGGCGGAGCAGGCAGCCGGCGCCGCGTGAGATCGACCAGTAGGGGGTGAAGTTGACGCGGACGAGGAAGTCGCCCGGGCGGGTGACGTCGAGGCGGAAGCCTTGGCGGCCGACCCAGAGGGTGTGCGCCGCCGCCCCTCCCATCGGCTCGACCAGGGGCTTGGGATTGTGGACGGCGTAGATTCGCCAGTGGGGTGAGCTCCAGCGCAGGTCGAGATATGGCGGCGCGCTGAGGATCAAGCGGCGCTCGGCCACCGAGGAGTAGTCGAGCGGCGCGTCGGGAAGGGCGACATAGGAGATCGCGTTGCGGTGCAGCCAGCGCCGGTAGGCCTCGGCGGTGAGGTGGTCCTCGTCGCCGTAGAAGATGTCGTCGCGAGTGGTGTCGAGCTGGCGCAGCCAGCCGCGAGCGAGCTCGAACTGGGTCGCCAGGTAGGCCGACTCCCAGTGGTTCGCCGTCGGCGGGACCTCGACCCGGACGCCGCTGCCGCCGTGCGCCCGCAGCCATTCGGCCGGGGGCTGGAAGTACTCGCGCGAGGTCGAGGGATCGCCGACGCTGCGGGCGATCTGGCTGACGCTGGCGGTCACCTGCCAGTAGAGGCCGCCGGCCATCGCCAGCGAGAGGATGACGACGGAGAGCGGGTCGAGGCGCGGCCGCCGCGCCAGCATCACCGCGGCAAGGACGGGGCCGCCGAAGAGGGCGCCGAGGCGGACCGCGTTGCCACCAAGCGGGTTCGGCACCAGCAGGAGCAGGGTAGCCGCCACGATGTAGCCGAAGAGGGCCCAGCGCAGCTGTCGCTCCTCCTCGCCGAGCCCGCGGGTGACGAACAGCACCCCGCCGCACCAGAGCGGGATCGCCACGTAGGAGGAGAAGGCGAAGGGGAACTGGCCCGATTCGGGGAAGGCGAGGTTTGGTCCGAGCGTCAGGGCGAGGGCGATGGCTGACACCAACAGCGCTGGGCCGCGGGCGGGCCGGCCTCGGGGGGGCCTGCGGGCGGGGGCTGCGCCTCCGTTCTCGACCCCCCCGAGCCCACGCCACCCGCGGACGAGGCCGCTCCAGTCGACGGCAGATGCCGAAGCCGCAATCAGGACCCCAGCCAGGAAGGCAGCCGCCACCGGGCTGGAAAGAGCGCAGGCGGCGGCCGCAGTAAACGCGAGCTTGTCGCGGCGGACCTGCAAGCAGCGCAGCGAGGCCAGGCCGCAGGCGACGCCGAGGGCGAAGGTGAGCTGGCCGTCGGCGAGCAGCGTGACCACGCCGGCGGCAAACCAGAGCGTCGCCCAGCGGGCGCGCTCGCCCCAGCAGTCGCGGACGAGGCGGTCGAAGAAGTAAGACGATGCGACGACCGAGATCGTCCCCACCAGCTGCGGCCCCAACAGTGCGGCGAGGGGCGGGAAGAGGAAGCTGTAGGTGAGCGTGTAGTGGCCGCCGTACCAGCTGCCATTCCAGATCGCCAGGCCGGCGTGCTGGAAGAGCTCGGTGCGGAAGACCTGGGCGGCGAGGTCGCCGACCTGCGGGTTCCACATCAGCATCGCCAGGGCGAGCAGGGAGCTGAGGGCGACGGCCGGAAGCCAGTCTGGTCGGAGGGCCTTCGACTGGACCATAGGTCGGCGCAAAGGATAGAGGCGCGCCATGCAACGATTCGATGATGAGCGCAGAAGTCCTGGTAGTCCGCTGCGGCCTGGTCGCCTATGACGAGGCCCTCGTCGCCCAGCGTTGGCTGCGCGACGCGCGCGAGGACGGCTCGATCCCGGACGTCCTGATGCTGCTCGAGCACCCCCCCACCTACACCCGCGGCCGCCGCTCCACGCCGGAGGAGTTGCCGATGGCGCCCGAGTGGTACGAGATGCAGGGGATCGAGCTGCGCGACACCGACCGCGGCGGCCGTGTCACCTTCCACGGCCCGGGCCAGCTGGTCGCCTACCCGATCGTCGACCTGCGCCCCTACGGCGACGACGTCCACGAGTACGTGCGGCGGCTGGAGCAGGTGGCGATCTCGGCGCTCGCCGAGCACGGCGTCGCCGCGCAGACGATCGCGGGGCTGACCGGGGTCTGGACCGAGGGCGAGCCGCCGGGATCAACCAGCCAGGGCGCCGAGGGCGTGCAGCGCTCCGACGGGATCGGACCGCCGGCGCGCGAGGCGCGCAAGATCGGCTCGATCGGCGTCCACGTCAGTCGCGGCATCACCACCCACGGCCTCTCGGTCAACGTCAGCAACGACCTGCAGCCCTTCGAGTGGGTGGTGCCCTGCGGGATCGAGGGTTGCCAGGTCAGCTCGCTCAGTCAGGAGGTTGGCGCCGAGCAGGAGGTCTCATCCTTCGCCGACACGCTCGCCGCCCGCTACGCCGAGGTCTACGAGCGCGAGCCCAGGGCGGCCAGCCCGGCCGAGCTGGGTCTCGACAACGCTAGGCTCGGGGTCGCATGAGCGAGTCGACCGCCGAGCCCGCCGCAGCCGACACTCCCGTCGCGGAGCGCGTCCACGTCACCCGCTCCCGCGCCAAGCCGGGTGGGACCGAGGCCGAGAGCGCTGACACCGTCCCCTTCCGCCGTGCCCGCAAGCCACCCTGGCTGAAGGTGCCGGCGCCGGGCGGACCTACTTACCGCCGGCTCAAGTCGATGATCGGCAGCGACAACCTGCACACGGTCTGCGAGGAGGCCAACTGCCCCAACGTCGGCGAGTGCTGGGAGCGCGGAACCGCCACCTTCATGATCCTCGGCGACGTCTGCACGCGGCGCTGCGGCTTCTGCAACGTGAAGACGGGCGTGCCGACCTGGAACGACCCGCTGGAGCCGCTGCGCGTCGCCAACCAGGTGAAGAAGATGGGCCTGCGCCACGCGGTCGTCACCTCGGTCGACCGCGACGACCTGCCCGATTACGGGGCGAGCGCCTTCGTCGGCGTGATCCGCTCGATCCGCATGCAGGCGCCGGGCTGCAAGGTCGAGATCCTCACCCCTGACTTCCGCGGCCAGGAGATGCCGCTGGCCAAGGTGATCCACGAGCGCCCTGACGTCTTCAACCACAACGTCGAGACGGTGCCGCGGCTCTACCCGGTGGCGCGGCGCGGCTCCAAATTCCTGCGCTCAGCCCGGGTGCTGAAGATGGCGAAGGAGATGGGGGGCGCCGACGTCGTCACCAAGTCGGGCCTGATGGTCGGGCTCGGAGAGACTTTCGAGGAGATGGTCGAGACCTTCGGCATCCTGCGCGAGCACCGCGTCCAGGTGCTCACCGTGGGCCAGTACCTGCGGCCGACCGAGAACCACCTGCCGGTGGTGCGCTACTGGCACCCGGAGGAGTTCGCGGCGTTGGAGAAGGCCGCGTACGAGCTCGGCTTCGAGTCGGTCGCCTCAGGGCCGCTTGTGCGCAGCAGCTACCACGCTGATCAAAACCTGCCTGAGCGCGCCCTGGCGGGCTAACTCGCTGCGAGCAATTCTCGGCGCGCCATCTCGCGGGCGAAGGCGACGACGTCCCCGAGCGCTCGCCCTTTGTCGATCTCGAAGCGCTCCGCCAGGCCGCTGGCCAGCTCGTCGACCTGGCGCGGCTGCTCCAGCTGCTCCCAGATCCAGGCGCCGGTGGAGTTGAGGCGCACCGCGGTGCCGGCGTCGATGTCGAGCAGCACCGTCTCCTCCGGCAGGTCGCCGTGCACGGCGCGATCGGTGCGGCGCAGCGTCGTTCCGGCTTCGATTGTCGTGATCCCAGTCATCGATCCATACCCTAAGACCGCATGAGCAGCCTCTATGGATTCGAGGTTAAGAGCGATTTCCCGTGTCAGCGGCTTAATTCGGCAGCGGGCACGCGGGGTGAGCTGGTGATTGAGGCGGCCGTGGAGCCGCTCGTGCCGCCCGCCGGGGAGCCGGCGGGAGAGCTCGTCGGCGCTGATGGCAAACGCTGGTACGCCTCCTACGAGCTCGACGACGGCGACTGCCTGCTGCAGATGCCGCCGACCGGCTCCTTCCTGCTGGCCCCCGCGCGGGGGCGGATCACCGTCGAGCCCACTGACGGCGACGTCGAGCTGCTCGAGCACCGCCTCGCCTCCTCGGCGATCTGCACGCTGCTCTCGCTGCGCGGCGACCTCGCCCTGCACGCGGCGGCGGTCGAGTCGGACGGCCGCGCGATCGTCTTCTGCGGCCCCTCGCTGCGCGGCAAGTCGACCCTGGCGCAAGCCCTGGGCGAGGCCGGTTGCCGGGTGCTCGGCGAGGACGGGATCGCGATCGAGTTGGGCGAGGCCGGACCGGTCGCCCATCCCGGCGCCCGCGGCGTGCGCATGCGCGGTCCCGGCGGCGGGCAGCAGCGGCCGGTGCTGGTCGAGGACCCCGGTGCCGGCGAGCCGGGCCCCAGTCCCGTCGCGGCGGTGGTTCTGCTGGGCGAGCGCGGGCCCGAGTTCGCGATCGAGCCGCTTGTGCCGGCCCGAGCGCTGGCCCTGCTCACGCCCCACCTCATCCACAGCGGCGGGCGCGGCTCGATCGCTGCCGCGTTTCAGCGATTGGCCTCGCTGCTCGGCGCCGTGCCCGCTCTCCAGATCTCGCTGCCGGACGATCTCGGTGCGCTACCCGAGACTTGCCAAAGGTTTCTCGACTCAACGCGCATTCGTGGCTAGACTCCGGGCCAGGGTTACACCACAGAAGGGGAGAGATGAGCGAGAAGCCTGAGTCTTACGAGGCCCCCAGCGTCGAGGAGATCGACACCGGCGGCTACCCGATCAGCACCGCAGCCGGTACCAGCCTGCAGATCCTCGAGTAGGAGACGAGATGACCGAGCCCCAGAACCCGTACGAGGCGCCCAGCGTCGAGGAGATCGAGGACTGCGGGGACCCGATTAAGACGTCCCCGATGATCAGCATCGACAACTGATCGCAATTAGGAGGGAGAGAGATTTGAGCAACATGGATCCAACGCCCTACGAGGCGCCCAGCGTCGAGGAGATCGACAGCGACGGTGCGCCGATCAGCACCGCGCCCGGCAATAGCTTTCCCGTCGGCAGCTAGAGAAGGTGCCACCGGGCGGCCCGGCCGACGCGGTCGCCCGGTGAGCTGAGATGCGCAGGCGCGAGGAGAGCTTCACCTTCGGCAGGTTGCTCTGGCGCCTTGGCCGGCGGCCGCCGCGCACCCTCGTCGCCGCCCCCGAGCGGCCGATCGGGGCGAAGCTCGAGATCACTTACGCCTGCAACCTGCGCTGCGGCTTCTGTTACACCGACTCGCCCCGCCACACGCTGCAGCGGACGCGGGAGCTGAGCGACGAGGAATGGCGCGAGGTCGTCCGCCAGTCGCTCGAGCTCGGCATCGTCGAGGCGGTGGTCACCGGCGGTGAGCCGTTTCTGCGCAAGGAGCTGACGCTCGGCCTGATCGAGACGCTGAGCGAGGCCGGCGTCGGCGTGACGCTGAACACCAACGGCTGGTTCGTCGACGAGGAAGTGGCCGGCCGGCTGGGCGCCCTGCGCGGCGTCACCGCCCACGTCTCGCTCGACGGGGCGCGGGCCGGGCTCCACGACGGCTCGCGCGGCGTGCCGGGAAGCTGGCGCCGCGCAGTCGAGGGCATCGACCGCCTGCTCGGCGCCGGGGTCGGCGTCTGCGTCGTCCACGTGGTGACGCCGGGCAACGCCGCCGGCTTCGCCGACTTCCTCGAGCAGATGTGGGCGCTGGGCGTGCCCTGGGTGCGGGCGACGCCCGTGGTGGTTACCGGCGCGGCAGCGCGTGGCGGGGACTGGAAGATCTCCAGGGGGGCGCTAGACGAGACGGCCGAGGCTTTCCGCAAGCGCCACGGCAAGGCAATGAAGGTGCAGGTGCAGCCGGGCACCGGCGGCGGCGTCACCCTGCAGGGCCGTGCCGCCCCGGGCAGCTACCTGGTGCGGCCAAACGGCGACGTGCGGCCCGACTCGCTGCGACCGTTCACCTTCGGCAACGCGATCCGCGACGGGGTCGAGACCTGCTGGGTGGCGATCCGCGAGGGCTGGGACGACGAGCGGATCAACCGCTGGGCCGACTCGATGAAGCGGCCGGAGGATCTTAAGAAGTCGGAGCTCGTGGCCTATCTTGACGACGAGGTGGCCGTCGTCGGTGGTCCCCCAGCGGAGGGAGCAGGGACGGACAACCGCCAACGGCTCGGAGGTCGAGAAGCGGCGGTACCGCAGCCGACGATGCCAAAGCCAGTCGATCCATCTGAGGAGCTCCGGGAAGCTCGGGAGAAGGTCAGGGACCTGGCGGGGCAGCGGCGTTACAAGCACGCCCCGCTGCGCTGGACCGGGAGCGAGGAACAGCGGTTCGTGCGGCTGGCCGGGGACGGAACGTACCTGCGGCTGAACGAGTCGGGCGGGGTCGTGATGGACGCGCTCGATGGCGGCACGCTGGCCGACGCCGCCAGCGCCCTGCGGGCGCGCTACGAGATCGACGAGGCGCGAGCACGCGACGACGCGGAGACGACCACGCGCGAGCTGCTGCGCCGCGGCGTCGTGATGGCCGCCGACGCCAGCGGCTCCTTCCCGGCAGAGCCGGGAACGACGGACCTGCCGGGGTCCGAGCCGAACGGTTGAGCCGTTGACCCGCCGCCTCGAAGCCTGCCTATAGCCGCCTACAATTGAGACACGGGGCCATAGCTCAGTTGGCAGAGCGCGTGCTTTGCAAGCACGAGGTCGCCGGTTCGATCCCGGCTGGCTCCACTCGCGGATCCCGACGTAGGTCTGGCTCGATGTAGTCGTCAGCGTTCCGGACGCCGATCCTTTGGCCGTTGCGTGCAGGCACCAAACGGAGGCTCAGCTCGCATCTACCTGAACCAAGCTCGCTCGAAGGGCAGTAGTAGCAACGGTCCGTGGTGCGGTCGTAGACCGCGATCCAGTCCACAGTCTTTGCCGTGTAGTGCTTCGTGTGGCGAACCTTGCCCTTTGTCAGCGAATGCGATCGGCATCGAATCAGGATGATCTCGCCGTTGGATTCGGTGTACTTGACCTGGATCCGATGTAGCGCCGAATCCAGGTCAGCAATCAGGTCATAGTCGCAATCCTCTCCGAAGGGAATGGAGAGTCGACAGCCGCGATCTAGAAGATCTGCGGCAACCTTGAGCTCGGCCAGATCTCCCTTCTGCTTCAACCGCGCCATGTAAGCCGACCGTACTTGCGATCGCGTCACGCGTGGCGCGCAAAAAGAGACGAACTGCAACAGAACAGCAACGCGACTTAGTCGTCGAAATCGAAGTCCTTGGGCGGCTTCTGCTCGAACCAGAGCTGGTCGTCCTCGGGGCTCTCCTCGAGGAAGTCGGGGGTCTCCTCCAGCACGTCCTCGTCGTGGCGCGCTGCTTCGGGCTCGGCTTCGGCGACGGGCTCCGCCTCCGCTGCGGCCTCGGGCTCGTCGTACTCCTCGGACTCCGGCTCCTCCGTCGGCTCAGCCACTTCCTCGACCTCAATCTCCGGCTCGGGATCGCGTGGCGCCTCGAGCGCTTGGTCGAGTTCGTCGGAGAGGCGCTGCTCGTTCCAGAAGGCGTCGTCCTCGTCGTCGTACTCGTCATCGTCGTCGGGGGCTGGGCCCTGGACGCTGACCTCGGCCTCTTCGGTCTCCTCGAGGCCGGCGAGCGGGTCGGTCGGGGCAAGGCGGGGCTCGGCGATCTCCTCTTCGACGATCTCCTCGTCGGTGGGGCTCGGCGGTCCACCCAACTCCTGCTCGACGTCGAACATTTCGGTCGGCTGTTCGGCGATCGCCTGGCGCTCTTCGGTCGAGTGGCCGGTGGCCTCCGGCTCGTCGTCGGGCGCGGCGGCCTCGACCGAGTCAACGACGATCTCGTGCTCCATCGCCGACGGCTCCTCGACAGGGGCCTCGTGGGCGGCCGCGGCTGCCTCCTCCGCCGGCACCGCGACCTCGGTGGGCGCAGGCTCCTCCGCAGGAGGAGGCGGCTCCTGCAGGTCGGCGATCGTCGGCTCGCGCCGCGATCCCTCGCCCTCGGCCGTCTCCGGCTGCTCCATGAATTCGGTCGGCGCCTCGGCAAGCGGATCCACCGCCGGCTCGTCGCCCGGGCGCTCCGCCTGGCCGAACGCCTCGTCCTCGAGCTGCTGCAGCTCGGAATCACCCGCGCCGTGCTGGCGCTTCAGTTCCAGGTGCTCTCGGATTGCCTCGTCAAGGATGCCCATGGCTGGAGTCCCAAAGCGGGAACCTAAAGCCTATGCGGTTATCCTTGCCCTTGCGAGGGCCCTGGGATGAACGTCCCAGCCACGCACTCGGGGCTATAGCTCAGCTGGCAGAGCGCCTGGATCGCACCCAGGAGGTCGGCGGTTCGAATCCGCCTAGCTCCATCGCCGGAACTCCGTGCACGTCGGGGGCGTTCGCACTCAGCGGACGGTCGGGACGTAGACGAGCTGCTGCGTGCGCCCGTCATATACCTGCGTGTCGACCAGCTCCAAGTCGATGTCGGGCAGATCGGCGAACACCGGGTCAGCTCCTGAAGCTCCGGTTATGACGGGGAACACCATCAGCTCAAGTCGGTCCACCAAGCCGGCTTTGAGGAGCGCGCGGTTCATCGCGATGCTGCCATGCGAGCGCAAGGGGACGGGCGACTCGGCCTTGAGGCGAGGGATGGCGTCGAGCGCGTCCTCGGCGATGAGGGTCGAGTTCTTCCAAGTCAGCGGCTCCTCGAGCGTGCGCGAGATCGCGATCTTCTGCGCCTCGTTCAACGGCGAGTGGCTCGGATCGTCCTCAGGTGGCGCGAAGCGCTGAAACAGGCGATAGGTGTTGGCGCCGAACACCAGCGCCTGGTCTTCGTTGCCATAGGTCTGGGCCCTCTGCTCGCGCAGCTCGGGCCCATCCTTGCCCCAGTAAGCCTCCGGCCCCGAACCGAAGCCGTCCAAAGTCATGAACCAATCGACCGTGTACGTCGCCATCGTCTTCTCCTCCCGTTGAGAGCGGCGGGTCGCACCTACCCGGGACCTCTCGTGATGAACCTCACGGCGTCGTCACGATCGCCGGCAGACCCGCCCCGGGTCGCATCTTCACTGCCCGTGGGCTCTCACCCCTCGTTCTCGAGGTACTCCTTGGCGAGCCGCTTCGGGGCCCTGCGGAGCCAGGCTTCGACGATCAGCTCGTTCAGCTCCTCGGCTGAGACTCGGTCGAGGCGGATGAGGATGGTGGCGTAGTTGTCGAAGTGCGGGGTCGTGAAGAAGGTCTCGGGGTTGGCTTGGAGCAGGGCCTCCTTCTCGCCCAGGTCCTCGACCCGGGCTGCCAGGATCGGGCCGGAGGGCGCGTGGTCGCCGAGGTCGCTTGCTTCCTTGGGGCGGAGGGGGCGTTCCCAGACGAAGATCTTGTCGCGGACCCGCCAGGCGGTGTTTCCGTATGCGGGGCGCTCGCTGGTCTCGGGCAAGCTCAGGGCGATCCGCCGCACGTCATCCCACTCGGCCATGAGGCGACGGTACAGCTAGGGCGACTGCGGCAGCTTGGCCGCTCCGCGCTTCGTGACCGGTGCCGATGGTGGCGGCACTACGGGGCCGATGTCCCCGTCGGGGGCCTCGTCGAGGTCGACGATCACCGGGGCGTGGTCGCTTGGGCCTTTGCCCTTGCGCGCCTGGCGGTCGACCCAGGCGGCGCGGACGCAGGTGGCGATTGGGGCGCTGGCGAGGACCAGGTCGATCCGCATCCCCAGGTCGCGGTGGAACATTCCGGCCCGGTAATCCCAGTAGGTGAAGACTCGCTCGCCGGGCCAGCGGTCGCGGACGACGTCCCGCAGTCCCAGAGCCTGCAGCTCCGCCAGCGCGGCGCGCTCGGGCGGTGTCACGTGCGTCTGCCCGGCGTAGGCCTCCGGATCGAATACGTCCTCGTCGGCCGGAGCGATGTTGACGTCGCCGCAGACGACCGCCACCTCGGGCCCCGCGGCCACCACGTCGCGCAACGCTGCCAGCCAGGCGAGCTTGTACTGGTAGTGCTCCGAGCCTGGCTCGCGCCCGTTCGGAACGTAGACCGAGTGCACGCGGACGCCGCCGCAGGTGGCCGCCAGGGCCCGCGCCTCCGGGTGCGGGAAACCGGGCGCGCCGGCGAGGCCCGGAACGACGTCCTCCAAGCCGACCCGCGAGAGGATCGCGACGCCGTTCCAGCTCGCCTCACCGTGCACGGCGACCTCGTAGCCGCGATTCGTCAACTCGTCCCCGAGCAGATCGAGCAGAGCGTCGTCGGCGAGCTTCGTCTCCTGCAGACAGACCACGTCCGGATTGCGCTCGTCCAGCCATGGCAGCAATCGCGGCAGCCGCTGCTTCAGCGAGTTCACGTTCCAGGTGGCAACGCGCATCGAGCGGACGCTACTGCGAATCTCGCTCGGTGCAACGCCGGCCTCGACCCGGACATATAGAGGTAGATGGCCGCGGGGCAGATTGAGAAGAAGGGGGCGCTTGACCGGGAGCTGGCCCAGGTTCGCTACGGGCGGCTCTATCGCGATCAGGGGCGGGCGATCCTCGCTTATGCGCTGCGGCGCGTTGAGGGCCCGGAGGATGCCGCCGACGTTGTTGCCGAGACTTTTTTGGTCGCTTGGCGGCGGCTTGACGAGGTGCCGGTCGGTGATGGAGGGAGGCTCTGGCTCTACGCGGTCGCCCGCCGGGTGATCGCCAACCTGCGTCGGGCCGAGCGGCGGCGGACTCGGCTGGGGCAACGGCTTGCCGAGTCCGTGCGGATCGAGCTCGCCAGCCGACCCGCGCCGGCGGGCGAGGGGGCGGAGGTCCTGCGGGCGATGGGAGAGCTGGGCGACGACGATCGCGAGCTGCTCCTGCTCGTCTCCTGGGAGGAACTCTCGCCAGGAGAGGCGGCGAAGGTCCTCGGGATCTCCTCGCTTGCCGCCCGCAGCCGGCTGCACCGCGCCCGGCGCCGGCTGCGGACCTTGCTGGAGCAGCGCGAATCGGTGGGAAGCCGCGGCTCGGAACTCGAGATGGAGGAAGCAAGATGAAGACGCGTGAAATGGAGCGGGCGCTCGGCGCCGCCAACCCCGTCGGCCGGAACCGGCTCGACGGGCTCGACCTCGAGGCGATGGAAGCCGACCTGCTCGCCGACCTGGAGGCCGACCTCTGCGTGTCCCCAGAGCTTGGACCGGCGCGCCCGGGCGTTCGGTGCCGGCGCCTCGTACTCGCCCTCGGCCCGGCAGCGCTCGCGGCCGTCTTCGTCGGCGTCCTCGTCCTAGCCGGAAGCAGCTCCAACCACCCCTCGCGCGCCTACGGGGCCGAGCTCGTCCGCTTCGCCGAGTCGACGCCGCTGCTGCTGCTCGAAGGTCCCGGCTGGCGGGTCGAGAACGTCTCCGAGTCAGGAGAAGGCGCCTACATGCCTCGCAGCAGCTGGGGCACGGGGTCGATGGAATTCGTCACCGGGCCGCCAATCCCCAACGAAAGCCCCACGATCTCGGCCGACGGCGAGGTGACCGGGATGGCTCCGAAGGTCGTCAGGCAGCGCAAAGTGGAACTGAGCTGGTTTCCCGGCAAGCTGGGGTTCGGGGGCCCGATCGTTCGCCACCCGGTCAAAGCGCCCGTGCTCGACACCACCGCCCTCGTCAACACCAGGGCGGAAACGGCTTACATCGGCACGAGGACCGGGAGGAAGCGCATCGAATGGGGCGCGGCGGGCGATCGTCAGATGGTCGCGATCTGGCACGAAGGTGGCTACACGCTCCAATTGCGTGCCTGGGTGTCCGACCTCGCCGCCTTCGAAGAAAGGCTCGGCTGGCTCAGCCGGGTGGATTCGCAGACCTGGCTCGACGCGATGCCGGCAAAGGTCGTCAAAGCCGCCGACCACGATGCCGCGGTGCGCGAAATGCTGAAGGGAATCCCCGTACCCGGCGGCTTCGAGCCGTCACGGATCCCCGACGAAGGCCTCACAACCAACCGCTACCAAGTGGGCGCCTCCGTAACGGGCATCGTCTCCTGCCTCTGGTTCCGGCAGTGGGGGGAAGCCCGCCGCAATGGGGACAGCAAGGCTGCGACCGAAGCCGAGAAGGCGATGGCGACCGCCACGAGCTGGCCGATCTTGCGCGAGATGGCGAAGGAAGGTGGATATCCCCCAACGGTCTGGCAACTCGCGGCGGCGATGCCGAGTGGCAAAGGGCGGCGCGGCTGGCGGCTCCTGCCCCAGGTGGAAGGCCTGGGCTGCGCCCGCTGGGGCATGCCTGTCCTGCCTTGGAAGCAGCGGCTCCAGCGCGAACGCCGGGATCAGCAGCGCCCGTCGGGCGGCTGAGAAGAAAACCGGGGAGGCGGCGAGACCACCGCCTCCCCCAAGGGGCACTTCAGCCGTTGACGGCTTTCTTCAGTTCCGCGCCGGGGCTGAACTTCGCCGCCGTCTTCGCGGCGATCTGCATTGACTCTCCGGTCTGGGGATTGCGGCCTTCCCGCGCCGGGCGGGCGACGGTCGAGAACTTGCCGAAGCCGGTGAATTTGACTTCATTGCCGGCCTTGAGTTGAGCCGTGATCTCCTCGATCGTTGCGTCGACGGCGCGCTTTGCCTGGCCCACCTCGAGGCCAGCCCGCTCAGCAACCTGCTTTGCCAACTCATCCTTGGTCGTAACGGACATTCTCTTCTCCTTGAAGTAGGCGCAAGGCCTGGGCAGGCCTGCTGTTCACAGGCTTTCTACAGGCCAGGGCGGGCGTCAGACCGCCAGCGCGGGTGGCGACGGTCACCGCACTCGTCTCAACTGCCCGTCGTTGCATAGCGTTGGGGGATGCTGAGCGACGCCCTTCTCGGTGCCGGGATCGCCTTCCTGATCGCCACGGTGACGACGCCGGTGGGGATCTCAGGCGCGGTCTTCCTCGTCCCGGTGCAGGTCAGCCTCCTGCACACTCCGAGCCCATCGGTCACGCCGACCAACCTCCTCTACAACCTGATCGCCACGCCCGGTGCCCTCGCCCGCTACGCCGCGCGCGGGATCGTCAGCGCCCCGCTGACCTCGGCGCTGGTGATCGGGACGCTGCCGGGAGTGGTGATCGGGGCGGTGATCCGGGTCGAGCTGCTCGCCGGCCCCGACGCCTTCTACCTCGTGATCGCCGCGGTGCTGGCACCGCTCGGCGCCTGGCTCGCCTTCGGCCGCTCACCCGCCCACCGAACGCCGCCGCAGCCAAACGACGGGCGCATCACCGCCCTCGCCCTGCTCGTCGGCACGATCGGCGGCATCTACGGGATCGGCGGCGGCTCGTTGCTGGGCCCGATCCTCGTCGGTCTCGGCTTCTCGGTGATCGAGGTCGCGCCGGCGGCGCTGGCATCGACCTTCCTGACCTCGATCGTCGGCGTCATCGCCTACGCCGTCCTCAGCCTGCGAGCGAGCGGCTCGATTGCGCCCGACTGGGTCGTCGGCATCTCGATCGGTATCGGCGGCCTGCTCGGCGGCTTCCTCGGCGCCAGCTTGCAGCCGCGCCTTCCCGAAGAGCTCCTGCGCCGCGGCCTGGGCCTGCTGGCCCTCGGCCTGGGCATTCGCTACGGATTGCTCGCTGCGTGAGGCTTGAGCACGACCTTGATCGCCCCGTCTTCCTTTTTCTGGAACATCTCGTAGGCGTTCGGCGCCTCGGCCAGCGGCAGCTGGTGGGTGGTGAGGTCGTCGACGCCGAGCGGGTCCTCGTCGCCTTCGAGCAGGGGCAGGATCTGGTCGGTCCAGCGTCGTACGTGCGCCTGTCCCATACGGATCTGCACGCCCTTGTCGAAGAGCTGCATCATCGGCAGCGGATCGAGCTGGCCCCCGTAGACGCCTGAGATCGAGATCGTGCCGCCGCGGCGGACGCTGTCGATGCAGTCGAGCAGAGCCGAGAGGCGGTCGACGGCGGCCTTTTCGGTCGCCTTCGCGGCCAGCGCATCCGGCAGGAACCCCGTCAGCGTCTGGGCCATCTTCGCCCCCGGCGCGCCGTGGGCCTCCATCCCGACCGCGTCGATGACGCTGTCGGGGCCCCGCCCCGAGGTCAGCTCGCGCAGCGCCGCCGAGACGTCGTCGAGCTCCTCGGGATCGAGCGCCTCGACCTCGTGGCGGGCGGCCATCGCCCGCCGCTCGGGCACCGGGTCGATTCCAAAGACCTGCTCCGCCCCGTTGTGGCGGGCGATCCGCGCGCACATCTGCCCGATCGGGCCGAGGCCGAAGACGGCGACGCTGCCGCCCTGCGGGATCGCCGCGTACTCGACCGCCTGCGAAGCGGTCGGCAGCACGTCGGAGAGGAAGAGGTAACGCTCATCCGGGGCGCCGTTGTCGGGCACCTTGACCGGGCCGAAATGGGCCTGCGGCACCCGCAGATACTCGGCCTGGCCGCCGGGCACGTTGCCGTAGAGCTTGGTGTAGCCGAAGAGCGACGCGCCCTTGTCACGCTCGCGCACCTGCGTCGTCTCGCACTGGGCGAAGAGCTTTTCCTTGCACATCCAGCACTCGCCGCAGGAGATGTTGAAGGGGATGACGACGCGGTCGCCGGCTTTGATCTGAGTGACCTCGGAGCCGACCTCCTCGACGATCCCCATCGGCTCGTGGCCGAGGATGTCGCCTTCTTCGATGAACATCCCCAGCACCTCGTAGAGGTGGAGGTCGGAGCCGCAGATCGCGGTCGAGGTGATGCGCACGATCGCGTCGGTCGGCTGTTCGATCCTCGGGTCCGGAACCTCCTCGACACGCACGTCGCGTTTGCCGTGATAAGTGAGCGCCTTCATCGTTCCCCCTCTTCGGCCGAGCCCGGCTCCGCCATTTCACGGTGTTTCTCGGCCTTGACGCTGTCGGGAAGCACCCGCCCGGCAGCGACTTGGGCCCGGTTCTTGAAGGCGCCGGCGACGACCTTCTCCTTGTCTGCCATCAGGGCGTCGAAGCCCTGACGCGCGACTTCGGCCGGGTCGTCCTTCTCGCCGGCGCCCACTTCGGTGTCCTCCATCCCGGCGCGCTCGAAGAACTCGGTCTCCGTCGCGCCCGGCATCAGCGCGGTGACCGCGATGCCGGTGTCCTTCAGCTCATTGCGAAGCGCCAGGGCGAAGGACTGGACAAAGGACTTGGAAGCGTTGTAAACGGCCTGGAACGGGCCGGGCATCGTCGCCGCGATCGAGGAGGTGAAGAGGATTCGCCCCGCGTCGCGCTCGACCATGTCGGCCACGACCAGCTTGCAGAGGTGGACGGTGCCGCGCACGTTGAGATCGATCAGCTTCAGCTCGTCGGCCAGCTCTGTTTCGGTCGCGAAGGCGCCGCCGGCGCCGATCCCGGCGTTGAGCGCCAACGCGTCGACCGGGCGGCCGGTGTTCTGGACGTGGCGGTAGAGCTCGATCACTCCCGCTTCGGTGGCGAGGTCGACGCGGTGGGCTTCCACTTTCGCGCCCGACTCCTGCAGCCGTTCGAGCGCCGTCGTCAACTCGGCGTCCTCGGCGGCGATCAGCAGGTCGAACCCTTCGGCTGAGAAAACCTCGGCGAGCTCAAGACCGATCCCGCTGGAGGCGCCGGTAATCACCGCCAGTCGCTCGTTCTTTCCAGTCTCCTCCATGGGGTCTCCTTTCTCGGTCGTATTCAGGACGCCAGTCCGAGCGGCACGTCGGGGCGGTCCCAGCTCTCCGCCACCAGCTCCGCGGCACGGCGCTCCTCGGCGAGGATCTCCTTCGCCGTCGCCACCACCTCGTCGGCCCCGGCCCGGGCTGCGACCCGTTGCAGGAGTTCGTACGCGGCGATCTCCAGGTGCTCGAAGGCGAAGGCGAAGCCGGCGAGCTTGGTGGTCGAGTCCGGCTGGGCTCCGAAGAAGGCGGAGAGGTTGAGCCCGCCTGCCTTCAACATCGCGTCCTTGACCATCGAGGGCATCGCGCCGCGCTCGTCCAGCAGCTCCCCGATCCGCTTGCGATGGCGCTGGGTCTCGCCGAGGTGATTGCGGAAAGTCGCCTCCAGCTGCTCGTCATCGACGCGCGCGGCGCCCGCTTCCAGCAGCTCTTCGGCCTGGCCCTCGAGGGCGTGGACGTCACGGAGGTAGGCGAGCAGGGCGGAGTCGAGCTGCTCGGGGTCGCCCGCTCCCAGCGAGGCCTCGACCGCGGCGTCGAAGGACTGTTCCAACCGCTCGGCCATTCGACCCTCCTCCGCGCCGATCGCATCCGCCATCCGCGCCGTCTCCTCGTCGCCGGCGCGCTCAGCCAGCCGTTTCAGCAGCTCGTAGGCGGCGAGCTCCATGTGCTCGTAGGAGTAGGCGTGCATGGTCAGCTTCCCGGGCGTGTCCGGCTGGGAAGCCGCGAAGGCGACCATCGCCCAGCCGCCGGCCGCGCCGGCTGCGTCCTTCAGCTTCGAAGGCTCGCCACCCAGCGCCTCCAGGCGCTCGCGCACGCGCCGCTCCTGGTCTTCGGTCTCGACCAAGTGCTGTTCGAAGACCCCAGAGAGGCGCTCGTCACCGGCGATCTTCGGCGCGGCGCGCAGCTGCGCCAGCGCCTGCAGCTCGATCGAGTGCACGTCGGTCAGGTACTTGACCAACTGCTCGTCGCGATCGCGATCCCATTGGCGGGCGCCGACACCCGTCTTCAGGTCATCGAGCCGGGCGCCGGCGCTGTCGGCTTCAAGCGGCGGGGTCTTGGCGCCATGACCCTCCCGCATCCCCCCCAGCAACTCTTCCAGCGCCTCCACCCCACTGTGGCGCGGCTCCCAGCCAAGCTCGCGGCGCGCCCGCTCGGAGGACATCAGCGGCACGGCCAGCGCCATGTCGAGCCAGCCCGGCGGCGTCGGCTGCAGGCGCATCTTCCAGCTCAAATCGGCGAGGCGGCGCACGACCCTGGCCGGCACCGGGAAGCTGCGCACGCCGATCCGCTCGGCCATCTGCTCAGGGCTGAGCGGCGGCTCGGCGGCAATGTTGAAGGCGCCGCTCACGTCGGCGAGGACGGCTCGCAGGTAGGCCCGGCCGACGTCCTCGGAGTGGACGGCCTGAAAGCGCAGGCGGTCGACCCGGGGCAGCGCCGGCAGCAGGCCACGGTGCATGAGGAAGTTGGGCAGGAAAGGCCCGACGAAGAGACGGCGGATCTCGGTCGCGGCCTCGTCCTTGAAGATCAGCGCGGGGCGCAGCCGCGCGACCCGGGTCTCGGGATTGTCGGCTTCAAAGCGGTCCAGCTCGCGCTCCACCGCGACCTTGTGGCGCGAGTAGAACGAGGTCGGCGTGCCCTCGGTCGGCCAGTCCTCATCAACCTCACGGTCCTTGGGGCCAGCTGAGTAGGCGCCGACCGAGGATGCGTGGATGAGCTTCGGCACGCCGGCCGCGGCGGTGGCCTCAAAGACGCGCCGGCTGCCCTCGACGTTGATTCGCTCCAGCGTGACCGCATCGCGAGAGGGCTGAATCGCCCAAGCGAGGTGGATGACCGCGTCGGCGTCGGCGAAGATCGCGGCGAGGTCGGCGGTGAGGACGTTCGCCTCGACCCAGTTTGTCTTCGGCGGCGCCCAGGTGGGCTTGCGCCGCGCGAGCCCGACGATCTGATCGATTTCCGGGCTCTCGCTGAGTGCCTGGACAGTGCTGGTGCCGACGTTTCCCGTCGCGCCAGTGACGACTACCTTCATCCTTGCTCGCCCTCCATGGATCTGGAATTCGGATTGGCGAGGAGTGAGCGGGATCGCTCCCTTGGGCCTCTCCGCATCAGTACCCCGAGTGATCAGCGCAAAACGTGACGCCGAAAATCAGGCGTGGGGGCGCCGCTCTTCGCGCACCTTCTCGCCTTCGATGAACCAGACGCGGCGCCCGTCCGGGTAGATCGCCGCCGGGCCGTCGTCGCGGTGGCGCTTGCCTTCGCGATACCACTTCTCGGTCCCGTTGACGTAGACACAGGCCGGCCCGCCCTCGCGATGGCGGACACCGTCCACGTAGTACTTGACCGAACCGTTGGCGTGAATCACGGCGGGGCCATCGCTGCGATGGAGGTGGCCGTGGCGGAACCATTCCTCGCGACCGCTCGGGAAGACCCGCGCCGGACCGCCGACCCGGTGCAGCTCGCCCTCTGCATCGCGCCACTCGATCACTCCGTCGACGCCGATCCGCGCCTCGTCGATCCCGCTCATCGCAACGCATCTACCCGCCCAGGGCGGGTTCAACGGCGCGCGGGCCGCTAGGCGGCCAGCGATAGGTCGCTGCGCGGGGAGAGCTCGATCAGCTCGCCCTCTTTCGCGTGCGCGGGCTCAAAGCCCGCCACGGAGAGCACCACGTAGCTGTAGCCGCACGGGCAGGCCTCGCGCTCGACATCGTCGAGATCGGCGACCGTGACCTCGGCCTCCTCGGCGCAGCCCGAGCAAAAGACAGTTACTTGCCACATGCCCCGATGGTTGCGCGGTCGCCGGACGGAGCGGCTATGCGCGCACGACGATCCGCTCGCCGACCTCCACCACGCTCTCCCAGCGATAGCCGCGGGCGCTGGCGCTGGGACCGCGCAATCGCTTCAAAAGCGAGCCGCGCCCAACCAAGACCTCGTCGATGACGATGCGGTCGCCATCCTCCCAGTGGCCCCTGAGCTCGAAGGCGCGGCCGAGGCGCCGGCCCGAGCTGTCGCAGACGGGCATGCCAATCAGAGCGCTGAGGGCGAAGGGCGCCTCGTTCAGTTCCACGGCAGCCTCCTCACCATCCAGCGCTCCGGGTCGTCGCCTTCGCCGAGGCCCAGCTCCTCCGCCTTGCAGCAGAGGTGCAGGGCCGCGCCGATCCGGTCGACCTTCTCCCATGGCACGCGCAGCGCGTTGGCTCCCCAGCGCTCCGGCCCGGCCAGCCTTCGCGCCACTCCTCGCAGCCACTTGGGCAAGCGCCGCGGGTAGAGGGCCTCGCCGACGAGGACGGCCGTGATGCGCGGTGGGCTGCCCTGCAGCTCGATGTCGTCAACCCGGCCGCAGCGCTTGCCGTCGCTGTCGAGGAGCTGCTCGTCGAGCAGCCGGTGGACGACGAGGATCTCGCCTTCGCCCTTCATCCGCCGCCTCCGTTGGTCATCAGCAGCAGCGGGATCGCTGTGATCGCCAGGGTGACGATCACAGCGAAGTAGATCCAGCCCAGCGTCTTCGAGATCCTGCCGTTGGCGTGCTCGCCCATGAAGGAGCGATCGCCGGCGATCATCAGGATCGGGAAGTAGGTGAGCGGCAGGGCGACGACCGCCAGCACGACCGAGTACTCGGTGATCTCGACCGGGTTGATACCGCTGAGCACGATCAGCATCGCCAGGAAGAGGAAGAGCAGCCAGGAGACGGTGAAGCGTGGCGCTTTCCTTGGGCCGCGGTAACGGCCCCACTCCCAACCGAGGAACTGGGCGAGGTTGTAGGAGGCGGAGAAGCTGGAGTCGATCGCGGCGCCGCCGACGCAGAAGAGGATGCCGCCAAGCGCGAGGAGCAGGCCGGTCTCGCCGAAGGCCCCCTGGGCTGGCAGCGCGGCGGTGCCGAGGTCGGTGGGGTCTACGCCGACGGGGTGAAAGAGGAAGCCGGAGACGACGACCAGGGTGCAAGCGAGCAAGCCGCCCAGGGCGTAGCCGACGATCGCGTTGAGGCGGTTCTCGCGCAGGTTTGACTCGTCCCAACCCTCCTCGACCGCGCCCGAGGAATAGAAGTGGACCTCGTAAGGCATCAACGCCGCGGCGAAGACGCCGACGACGAAGTAGAGGTAGAGCTTGGAGTCGCTTAGCGAGGGAACAAAGCCGTGGGCGACCTCGCCCCAGTCCGGCCCCTGGTGGATCGCGGTGGCGAGGAAGACCAGCATCAGCAAGCCGCAGTAGCCGAAGACGCGCTCGATGCCGCCGAAGGGCAGCAGCGCGACGACGAAGACGAGGCCGATCGCGGCGAGGACGACGAAGAGGCTGAACTCGGCGTCGAAGAGCAGCTGCAGGACGATCGCCAGACCCCCCAGCTCGGCGGCGACGGTGAGGATGTTGACGAAGGTGCTGGCGACGAGAGCGACCAGGCCGAGGCCGAACCCCATCCGCATTCGAATCACGTCGAAGACGGGCCGGCCGGTGACCGCGGCGACCCGGCCGCACATCTCCGCGTAGACGGCGATGCCGATGGTCCCCAGCGCCACCGCCCAGAGCAGGTCATAGCGATAGAGCGCACCCGCTTGGGTGGTGAAGACGATGTCGCCGATATCGAGGAAGCCACCGAGCGCAGCGATGATCCCGAGCGCTATTCGCAGGATCGACTTCACGCTTCTTCCCCGCTCAGGCGTTCGACCAGGGCATCCGCCTGGTTCTTCGCTTCGCCCATGTGCTCTTCGACCAGGGCCCCGTGCCGCTCGTCGCCGGGGAAGGTCTGCAGTTCGGAGAAGAGGTCGGCCAGCTCCCCGGCGATCTGCACGGCGACGTCTCGCTCTTTGCTCACCTCGGGCGAAGGCTTGGCGTCGGCGAGCTTTTCCGCCTCGTGCTCGGCCTCGCCACCGAGAGTCTTCGCCATCACCCGCACGTAGGTGGACTTGGTCGCGTCGCGGGCGACTCCGTTGGCGATCAGTTCCCCCTGGGCCGCCAGAGCGCCCAGCGATTCGACCCCACGATTCAGCTCATCGCGGCTGAGGTCGCCGCAACCCGAGAAGAGAATCAAGGAGACGCCGAGTGCCACCCCTGCCGCGATGACCCCTGGGCGGCGCCTCCTGGCTTGCATCGTCCCCAGCTTCTAGTCGCTAGGACTCTTCGTAGGGATCTTTTTCGCCGGCCAGCTTCAGCGAGCCGTCCTTGACCTCGGCGAAGTGCCGCTCCTGGATCGGCAGCGCCCACTCGACCAGCTCGGAGATCTCGCTCTCCCCTGCGGACTCGTTGAGCTTGCCGAGCACTGCCCAGTGACCGACCTCGCCGGCCTCGGCCATGGTCAGGAACTCGAAGCCGTCGAGCCCGTCGGACTCGCCGCCGAGGTAGGTCGACATCATCTCGGTCGCCTCGGTTTTCGTTTCCTGGGCCTTTTCGAGGATCACGGTCTTCTTGCCGTCGCGGTTGTCGGCCACCTCGGTGCAGCGGCGCTCGGTCTCCTCCGCCTCCTCGCGCATCTGCTTCAGCTTGGCGGCGATTTCCTCGTCCTCGACCATGCCCTCGACCTTTTCGGTGGCGCCCTGCGCGGCCTGGGCCAGTCCCATGACCTCCGCGAGCTTCTCCTCGAGAGTCGTCAGCTCGGCCATCTTCTGCCTCCTTTCGATTGGCAAATCAGCGCTGATCTCATACCCAGGTTCAAGCGGCTCCGAACCACTGCTCCACCCTTGCGCCCCTGCAGGAGGATGAGCGGCGTTTAAGAGAAGGCGGGAAGCACTTGGCGCTCGTAGAAGCTGAAGAAGCCGTCCTGGTCGGGGCCGACCTGATGGATGTAGACGTGGTCATAACCGGCGTCGACGTACTCCTGGATCGCCGCCCGGTGGCGCTCGGGGTCGGGGCCGCAGACGATGCTCTCGGCCACGTCCTCCTCGTCCAGCGTCTCAGCCGCCTCTTCGAAGTGCGCCGGCAAGGGCAGCTCGAGGAAGAAGCTGCCACTGAGCGCGCTGTTGGGCCACTGCTTGAGGGCGAGCTTCTTCGCTGCCGCTTCGTCCTCGGCCCAGCAGACGTGGAGCTGGCCGTAAGTGGGCTTGCCTTTGCCGCCTTCCGCGCGGAACTGCTTTACCGACTCGGCGACCGGCGCGGTGCCGATCAGGCCGTCGCCGACGCGGGCAGCGAGTTCAACCGAGCTTTCCCCGGCCACCGCAACCAGCAGCGGCGGTGGCTCCTCGGGCAGGGAATAGAGGCGCGCGTTTTCGACCGTGAAGTGCTCGCCGCGGCGGCTCGTCAGCTCACCATCCCAGAGCCCCCGGATCACCTCGATCGCCTCCTCGAGCCACTCCTGGCGCTCAACCACCCCGGGCCAGCGGTCGCCGAGGATGTGCTCGTTCAAGTTCTCACCACTGCCGACGCCGAGCGAGAATCGCCCCGGCAAAAGGCTCGCCGCGGTAGCGGCAGCCTGGGCGACGATCGCGGGATGGATCCGAGTGGTCGGGCAGGTGACGCCAGTCATCAGCTCGAGTTGCTCGGTCCGCTGCGAGATCGCCCCAAGGGTCCCCCAGACGAACGGGCTCTCGCCCTGCTGATCGACCCAGGGGTGGAAATGGTCGGAGATCGAGGCGAAGGCGAACCCCGCCTGCTCGGCGCGCTCGGCCTGGGCGACGAGCGCAGGAGCGCCGAACTCCTCGCTGGAGAGCGTGTAGCCAAGGGCCGTCATGCCGCCACGACTACCCGCTTGGACTGGTCGCAAAAGGGGTAAGTAGGCGCCCATGGAGAACACAAATGACACGAGAGACGAGCGCGAGATCGAAGCTGCGGAAGCCGAAGCGCGGCGAATCGGTGGCGAGGTAACGCCAATGTCTGACGACCCAGCCCGCGAGCCGCTCGAAGAGGCGGGCCAGGGTGAGGCCGAGGGCTTCGAGCAAGCCGAGCGCCGGCTCGAAGACATCGCGGCCCACGGTGATCAGCATCGCTTTCCCGACCGCGACGTGCCCGAGCCCGAGGAGCGCGAGGGCATCGAGCGCGGCGAGGCCGACGAGGCGATCCCGCCAGACGAGTAGGCCGGAGATGCAGCGGGTGCGGATCGGCTGCTCGGGCTGGAGCTACGCCGACTGGCGCGGCGGGCTCTACCCCGATGGCCTGCCGCAGCGACGCTGGCTCGAGCGCTACGCCGAAGTCTTCGACACGGTCGAGGTCAACGCGACCTTCTACCGGCTGCCGAAGCGCGCGACCGTCGAGGCCTGGGTCGAGCAGGTACCCAGCGACTTCCTCTTCTCGGTCAAGGCGAGCCGCTACCTGACCCACATGAAGCGCCTGCGCGGGATCGTCGACGCGGTGGCCCGCTTCTGGGAGCCGCTCGAGCCGCTGCGGCGGGGGAGGCGGCTCGGCCCGGTGCTGTGGCAGCTACCGGAGAACTTCCATCGTGACGACGACCTGCTCGCGGCGGCGCTCGACGAACTGCCCCGTGCCCACCACTGCTTCGAGTTCCGCCATCCAAGCTGGTTTACAGACCCGGTGCGGGAACTGCTCGAGGAGCGAGGTGCCTCGCTGGCGATCGGCGACGACAAGCGCCGCCGGCTGCCCGAGGCAAAGCCGGTCGGAGAGCTTGCCTTCCTGCGCCTGCACTACGGCCAGCGCGGTCGCGGCGGCAACTACTCCGAGGCGGAGCTCGACGGCTGGCGCCGCCGGATCGCCGCTTGGCGTTCACGGCGACCAGTGTTCGTCTACCTCAACAACGACTGGAGGGGCTACGCGCCCGCCAACGCCAGCTACCTGAAGCAGGGCCTGTCGGCGGCGGGCGAGGAGTAGCCGGGAGTATGGCCGCGGAGGCGAAGACCGCCGCCGAGTTCGTTCCGGCCAGCCGCTCGCTGGCCAAGCTGCGCCAAGCCGCCGCCGGGTGCCGCGGCTGCCCACTGTGGAAGGACGCGACGCAGACCGTCTTCGGTGCGGGCCCGAGGAAGGCGGAGCTGATGCTGGTCGGCGAGCAGCCGGGCGACCGCGAGGACATCGAGGGCGAGCCCTTCGTCGGCCCTGCCGGCGGCGTCCTCGCGCGGGCCCTGGAGAGCGCCGGCATCAACGCCGGCGACGTCTACCTGACCAACGCGGTCAAGCACTTCAAGTGGCGGCCGCGGGGCAAGCGCCGCCTGCACCAGACGCCACGCGCGGGGGAGGTCGAGGCGTGCAAGCCCTGGCTCGAAGCGGAGCTGAAAGCAGTGAAACCGACGGGCCTGCTGGCCCTGGGCGCAACGGCAGCCAAAGCCCTCTTCGGCTCTTCGGTCCAAGTCACCCGCGACCGCGGCCGGCTGATCGAGACGCCGCTGTCACCGGTCGCCGCGCTGACCCTGCACCCCTCGGCGATCCTGCGCCTGCGCGACCACGACGAGCGCGAGGACGCCCTGAGCGCGTTGGTTGAAGACCTGCGACTGCTGGCGGACTCAGTGGCAAGGCAACGGTGACCGCGACTCTCCGGTCCTCAGCTTTCCGCACCGGCTACCGCGCGCTGAAGCTGGGACTTGCTCATCTTGGATCGGCCTTCGATTCCCATCTTCTTGGCGTCGTTGTAGAGCTGTTCGCGCGTGCGGCCGCCGGGGCCGTTGCCCGAGCGCTTGCCGCCGCGGCTGCTGGCCGAGCTGCCGCGCTTCGAGCTGCGCGAGGAGGTTTTCGACTCGCCCGAGCGCGCCTTTTCCTTGTTGACGGCGCGCGCCGCGATCTCCTCGGCCCGACTCTCCGAGCGGCCTGATTCCTTCTCGCTCTGCTTGATGTGCTCGTACTGCCGCGCTCGTTTGCTGCCTTTTTTCACTCCGCGTGGGGGCATGGGCCAGCTCCTTTCTCAGCTTGCCCAATACCCCACGCGAGGCGAACTATGCGCTGGCGGTCGCCTCGCGCTGGCCCTCGTGCACGCCCTCGGCGAACTCCTCGACGATCTTCGCGTTGAAGGCGTCGAGATCGTCGGGCTTGCGGCTGCTGACCAGGCCCTGGTCGACGTGGACTTCCTCGTCGACCCACTCGGCGCCGGCGTTGCGCAGGTCGGTCTGCAGGCTCGGCCAGGAGGTGAGCGTGCGGCCGTCGACGACGTCGGCGTTGATCAGGGTCCACGGTGCGTGGCAGATCGCCCCCACCGGCTTGCCGGCCTCGAAGAAGGCGCGAACGAACTGGACCGCGTCGGTGTCCGTGCGCAGCTGGTCGGGGTTGGCGACGCCGCCGGGCAGCACCAAGCCGTCGTAGTCGTCGGGGTTCGCCTCGCCCACGGTCTTGTCCGGGGTGAAGGTGTCGCCCTTGTCGAGGTGGTTGAAGGCTTGGACCTCCTCCCCTTCTGGAGCGAGCAGCTCGATCTCGGCGCCCGCCTCGCGCAACGCATCGCGCGGGCTGGTCAACTCGACCTGCTCGACCCCCTCGTTGGCGACGAGGATCGCGATCTTCTTGTCTTGCAACTGGTCTGACATCGGAAGCTCCTTGGGTCGGATTGAGCGGACGCTGCCGAGCCAGCAGCGTCTTCGTCTTGCTTCGTTACCCGCAGCGGGGCAAAGCAAGCAGAGCTTCGCTTCAGCTCGCTTTCGCCAGCCGCTCCAGATGCCGCCTGCCGACCTCGTTGGTAAGCGCCAGGAACTCGGTGATCCGGGTCAGCTCGGCGGCGGTGAAGCGGCTCGCCAGGGCTGCCTCCCACTCCGCCGCCAGCGGCCCCCAGATCTTCTCGGCGCGAGCGTAGAACTCCGGGGTCACCTCGACCTTGACGCGACGGCGGTCGGCCGGGTCGGGAACGCGGCGGGCGAAGCCGGCGCGCTCGAGCCGGTCGATGACGCCGGTCACCGCACCGCTGGTCAACCCCACCTCGGTAGCCAGCTCCCCGGCAGTGAGGCCGCCGGCGTTCTCGATCGCGTTGAGACAGTGCAGGTCGGTGTGGTTGACGCCGAGTCGCTCGGCGGCGAGGTTTTCGAAGGCGCTGTCCTGGTTGCCGCTGGCGCGGAAGGCGGTGATCAACGCCTCGATCAGCTGTCGCTTAGGGCTTGCAGCCATATCTCTTAGTTGCTAAGATACTTAATAGATAAGGAACTTACCGGGCGAGATAATCATAGGGCGCTCGAACGACGAAGGGACTGCGAAATGGCGGACGCGGGAAACACGGCAGCGAAGATCGAGTGGCGGCTGGAGCTGGTCCAGGTACCGGTCTCCGACGTCGATCGGGCCAAGGCCTTCTACGTCGACCAGGTCGGCTTCCTCGCCGAACACGATCATCGGGTGAGCGAGGAGCTGCGCTTCGTGCAGCTGACCCCTCCCGGCTCGGCCTGCTCGATCGCCCTGACCACCGGCGCGCACCAGATGCAGCCGGGCAGCGTCGAGGGCCTGCAGTTGGTCGTCGAGGACGCCGAGGCGGCCAGGGCGGAGCTGCTCGAGTGCGGGGTCGAGGTGAGCGAGGTGCAGGAGTTCCCCTGGGGCCGCTTCGTCTTCTTCGCCGACCCGGACGGCAACGGCTGGGCCGTCCAGGAGATCGTCCAACCTCAAGGCTGAGTCCGACGGTGTTCAGGTTGCGCCCGGCCGGGTGAACCCGGCCGAGAGGAGGCCGATTCGGTCTCCTCTCGCTGTTGACCCCCCTTTGCACGGCGTGCGTGAGCCCTGCCTACGCCACGGCTGAGAATATTTGGACACATGGGAGTTCGCAAACGCCTCGCGCGGTGTTAGGGTCGGCCTCAGTCGCAATCATCCGTCGCAGGGGAGAAGCGGTGCGAGCAACTCGAGGTGGGCGTGTTTAGGCGTCGTCCGAGCGAGAAGCTCCTTGCTCTCTTCTATGCGGGGGACGTACACGGCTCGCGCGTCTGCTGGAAGAAGTTCATCAATGCCGCGGCCCATTACCCAGCGGAAGCGCTGGTGATGGGGGGTGACCTGACCGGCAAGGCACTGGTGCCGATCATCCGCGAGGGCGATGGCTCCTACAGCGCCGAAGTGATCGGCGAGCGGCGCGAAGCGAGAAGTGCCGAGGAGCTCGAGCAGATACAGCAGGCAATCGCCACCAACGGCATGTACCACCTGATCGTCGACCCCGGGGAAGCGGCGGAACTGCGCACCGACCTCAGCCGTCGCGAAGCCGCGATCGAACAGGCGCTGCTGGACGAGCTGCGGCTCTGGGTCGAGTTCGCCGACGAGCGCCTGGCCGGTACCGACACGACGGCGTACGTGATCCCCGGCAACGACGATCCCTGGTCGATCGACGAGGTCCTTGCCGGGGGCACCAGCGTCGATGCCTGCGACGAGGCGGTGCGGACGATCGGCCCCCATGAGCTGGTCTCCTTCGGCTACGCAAACCGCACTCCCTGGAAGACTCCGCGCGAGCTCGACGAGGAGGAGATCTACTCGCGCCTGAAGGCGCTGGTCGATCGGCTCGAGAACCCAGGGCGGGCAATCTTCAACATCCACGTGCCGCCCCACGCCAGCAGCCTCGATACCGCGTACGAGGTCGACGAGGAGCTGCGATACGTGACCAAGGGCGGCCGACCACACGAGATCGCCACCGGCAGCACGGCGGTGCGCCAGATCATCGAGGAGGTCCAGCCCCTGCTCAGCCTCCACGGCCATATCCACGAGAGCAAGGGGGTGACGCGAATCGGTCGCACAGTCGCGATCAATCCCGGCTCCGATTACGGCAGTGGCCACCTCGACGGGTGCCTGGTGCATTTAACACCCGACCGCGTGGTCAACCAGTACCTGGTTTCCGGCTGACAACAACCAACGAACGGAGGAGAAACATGAGTGACCTTGGTGGAGAGGGCCCGCCCCAGGCGGGCTCGCAGGGGACGTTTGCACGCAAAGCGACGGGGTTGGTGCGAGAAGTCTCACCCTTCTCGACCTTCGTTTTCAACATGGCGGGCCAGCCGACCTCGATCTTCCTCGCCGTCTCGATCTTCTTCTGCCTCGGCGCCTTTCCCGGCGGCTCGATCTGGCTCGGATTCGGGATGGCGTTCGTCGTCGCGATGGTCCTTTGCGTCTGTTACGGACTATTCACCTCGACGATCCCGCGCAGCGGCGGTGACTACGTCCTGGTCGGGCGCGTCACCCACCCGGCACTGGGCTTGGTCTCGTCCTTCTTCTGGATTTCCGGCGTCGTCCTCTCGATCGCCTTCATCGCCCAGGCCTTCGTAACCGTCGCGCTCGGCCCCTCGCTGACCGCGGTCGGACTGATCAGCGACCACAACTCGTTGATCACCGCGGGTGACGACCTCGCCACCAGCGAAGGCTGGCAGTTCGCAATCGGGACAGGGGTGATCTTGGTCGGGGCCGTGCTGCTCGCCGGCGGTTGGCGCTGGACGACCCGGATCATGAACACGCTTTGGGCGCTCACCTTCATCGGCCTCGGGACCGTCTTCTTCCTCCTCCTGTTCAAGACCCAGGGCGGCTTCATCGAGAACTTCAACCACTTCGCGCAACCGATCACGGGCGAACCGAACTCCTACGACGGCCTGATCGCCTCGGCGGCCAAGGAAGGCGTCGACGTAAACCCCGGCTTCAGCCTCGACAACACCTGGCCGACTTGGGCGGCGATCAGCAGCCTCTCGCTCTACAGCTGGCTCTCGATCTACATCTCGGGCGAGGTTCGCAAGGCGAAAGACACCACCCAGATGAAGATCATGGGGCTCGCCTCCTTCGTCCACATCGGCGTCGCGGTGGTCCTCGCGATCGTCTTCTTCTCCACCTTCGGCCACGACTTCTTCGTCGCGATCAACGCTCTCAGCGGGAGCGAAAGCTACCCCTTCGCGGCGCCGCCCTATTACACGTTCCTGACCTCGATCGCCGGCGGCAGCACGATCCTCGCCTGGTTCCTCTTCCTCACCTTCGCCGTCGCCTATCCGCTGCTGATCCTGCAGAACATCACGATCGCGGTGCGCACTCTGTTCGCCTGGGCGCTGGACGGAATCCTTCCCGCCCGCTTCGCCAGAGTCTCGCCACGGACCCACGCGCCTCACTACGCGATTGGCCTGGCCGTGGTGCTCAGCATCCTCGTCCTCCTCTGGGCGGTCACCAACGGCGAAGGCTTCTTCACCGTGCTGATCGAGGCGGTGCTGCTGCAACTGGTGACGATGATCCTGCTTGGGATCTCGGCGGTCTTGCTGCCCTATCGCCGTCCTGAGATCTGGCGATCTTCGGCGACCACACAGCGGTTCCTGGGGATCCCGGTGGTCGCGATCGCCGGCGCGCTGACGTCGATCCTGCTGGCCGGGCTCTTCTTCGTCTACATGCACTACCCCGACCTCGGCATCGACAAGGGGCACTTCTTCCGCGACTGCGGGATCGTGCTCGCGGCGGCGCTGCTGACGTTCTTCATTGCGCGGGCGGCGCGTGCGCGCCAGGGCGTCGACGTCGACAAGCTCGCAATGGAGATTCCACCTGAGTAGCGGCGGGCAGCTCGCCGATCCGGTCGCCGAGGGCGGCCGGATCGGCGGCACAGCCCAGGAGCGGGGCGCGGCTCTACGCCTCGCCGGCGGCGTCGCAGTGGCGCTCCGCTGCCCCAGCGCGAAGGAGCCTCCGCTGCGACGCAGCTACGCGGACATCGATCTCGTCACCGTCGGCGGCAGCCGCGAGGCAACGGCGGCCTTGCTGGAGGAGCTCGGCTACGTCGCCGATCGCGAGTTCAATGCACTGCACGGAAGCCGCCGCCTGCTCTTCTGGGACCCGCTCCACGAGCGCCAGCTCGACGTCATCGTCGACGAGGCGAGGTTCTGCCATCGGATCGACCTCCGGCCCCGGCTCGAGCGCTCGGCCCTGACCCTCCCCCTGGCCGACCTGCTGCTGATGAAGCTGCAGGTAGTCGAGACCAACCGCAAGGACCTGATCGACGTCTGCGCGATCCTCGCCGACCACGACCTCAGCGGCGACGAGAGCGGGGTCAACTCCGCCTACCTCGCCTCACTGGCTGCTTCGGACTGGGGCCTGTGGCGGACTCTGGGCATGGTCGCCGAGCGCGGCGAGGAGTTCGCCGCCGGGCTGCCGGGCTTCGAGCGCGGCGAGATCGTCGCCGCGCGCTTGCGGCAACTGCGCGCCGAGCTGGACGCCGCGCCCAAGAGCCGGGGCTGGAAGATGCGGGCCCGCATCGGCGACCGCAAGCGCTGGTACGAGCTGCCCGAAGAGGTCGGCTGAAGCGGCGCAGGACGCCGCGCCGCCGCCGACCTCAGGCGTCCATGATCCAACCGCCGCTCACCTCGAGTACCTGCCCGGTGGTGTAGCCGCCCCCGTCGGAGGCCAGGTAGAGGACGCTTTCGGCGATCTCCTCCGGCATCCCCATCCGCCCCAGGGGGGTCATTGCCAGGGCTTCGTCGATGTGCTCCTTGGGAATCTCCCAGTCGTCCTCCCAGTTGGCGGCGATTGGGCCCGGGGCGATCGCGTTGACGCGAATGTCCGGCGCCAGGTCCCGCGCGAGCGCCGAGGTGAAGGCGCGCACGCCCCCCTTTGCCGCGCAGTATGTGACCGCGACCGAGTTGACGACGTTGTCCTGGTTGATCCCGTTGCCGTAGGAGCCGGAGAAGTTGACGATCGCACCACCGCCGTCGCCTCGTAAATGCGGCACCGCCGCCTGGCAGACTCGGAAGGTCCCCAGCAGGTCGACGTCGAGCAGGGCCGCGAACGCGTCGACGTCGGACTCGGCGAAGCGGACCGCGTCGGCCGGGTCGATCCGGCCGGCGGCGTTGACGACGACGTCGAGCCGCCCGTAGCGCTCCACCGTTTCGGCGACGAAAGCGGCGACCGAGTCCGTGTCGGTCACCTCCAGCTTCGCGCAGTGGCCAGCCGAGCCGGCGGCTTCGATCTCCGAGAGCGCCGCCCGGGCGGAGTCCGCGGAGCGGCGGTAGCCGACCGCCACCTGTGCTCCCTCGGCGCCGAGGGAGCGAGCGACGGCACCGCCGAGTGCCCCGCCGGCGCCGGTGACGATCGCGACCTTCCCCTCGAACCGACGACCGCTGTTCCACTGAGCCATGCGACCTCCCTTCCCTGAAAGCGCGTTGGAATCGGCTGCGAGTCTAGGGGCAGGCGTCGCCGGCATCCTGGGCGACTAGGCCGGCTCGCCCCACGCGGTTGCGACCAGGGAGCGGGGACCGCCGTGGTCGCGGTGCTCACAGAGGTAGATGCCCTGCCAGGTGCCGAGCGCAGGCCGGCCGTCGCGGAGGGGCAGTGTGAGCGACGGGCCCAGCAGCGCCGCCTTTATATGGGCGGGCATGTCGTCGTCGCCCTCCAGGGTGTGCGTCCAGTACGGGGCCCCTTCGGGGACCGCGCGATCGAACCAGGCCTCGAAGTCGTGCCGCACCTCCGCCGAGGCGTTCTCGCTCAGCGCCAGCGAAGCCGAGGTGTGTTGAATCAGCAGGTGGAGGATCCCGACCGAGATCTCTCCCAGTTCGGGAACAGCGTCGAGCACCTCAGCCGTGACCAGGTGAAAGCCGCGCGGCCGCGCCGACAGCGGGATCGCGCGCTGGACCCACATCAACCCGCGACCCAGGCCTTCGCCTCCTCCAGCCCGTCGAGGTCGCGGATCAACACTTCTCCCGGCGTCAGCCAGGTGAACATGTGCATCGCTTTGGCGACCCACTCGACGTCGGTCACGAGAGCAAAGCGCTTCCAGGCAGAGTGGTCGCGGACCCAGGCCTCGAGCCCGGTCTTGACGTCCTCGGGGATGGCCGCGGCCTCGAGGCCGTCGAAGTCCGTCAGCACGAACAGCAACCGCAGCTCCCCCGACCCGACCCCCTCGCGCAGCGCCGGCTCCAGCACCCCGGTGTAGTCGTCCTTGCCGAGCTTGCCCGAAGCCCGTAGACCGACGGTCCCCGTCGGCATCCCATCAATTCGCTCGATCATTTCTCTCCTCCTATGAGCCGATGACCTGCCCTAGCGCTCCCACGCGGTCAGTGTATGTGGACTCTCTCGCAGCTTTTCAAGCGGTCCTCACCGTCAGCGTCGACGATGTCGCGGCCGGGTCCGCAGTTGACGAGATCGGTCCCACCATCGCGGGAGATGACCCGGTCGGCGCCCGCTCCACCGATGAGATGGTCCGTGCCCTTGCCGCCGCGGAGGCGGTCGGAGCCGGCGCCACCGTAGAGCCAGTCGGAGCCGGGGCCACCATCGAGGTAATCGCGGCCTCCCTTGCCGTAGATCCGGTCGGCGCCGCCACGGCCGAAGATGGCGTCGTCCTCCGCGCTGCCGATCAGCGTGTCGGCGCGAGCGCTGCCGATCGGCGTCGGACTCTTGGCCGGTGGACTCGGCGCGGTGGGCTCCGGCGCGGGCGTGGCGGGCGTGGCCGGGATTTCGGTTGGCGGATCGGGTTCGGCGTCGTCGCCTTTGCTTTCGCTCAGCGTCCACTCGTAGCCGATGCCGGTACTCGCCCGTTGGTAGGCGTTGTCGTCGACGAAAGGCGTGGAGGGGGCGCCGCCGTCGAGCATGGTGACAACGAAGCGATAGGTGCGCGACTCCCCAGCGGCGAGGGTGCCCAGTTGCAGCTCCGGCATTGTCCCCAGCTGACCGTTGTAGAACTCCGTCGTCTCCCCCACCACAGCGACCGCCTCAACTCGCAGCATGAGTCGTTCGGAGAGGGTTCCCCCGAAGCGGCCGCGGGCATCGGTGAGGCCGACTGAAGCGAGGGAGAGCTCGCCCGCCGCTGAGCCGGTGTTCGAGATCGTCACCTCGCCGGCGCCGCTGGTCCCCGGCGCGATGTTGGACAGGTCGAAGATCGCCCCTTCCTGTTTGGAGCTCGTCAGCCACATCGGGCCGTTGGTAGCCGCGCCCAGCCGAGGCGCTGCGCCCGCTTGCTGCCAGCCGCTCGCGGCGTACAGGCTCCCGGCGCCAACCAGCAGCACCGCCAGTGCCCCAACGTTGGCAATCGTCCTCCGCGGTGTCGACCGGAAGCTCATCTCAGAACTCTTTGTCGGCATTACCGCTCTCCGTCCGGGCATTCGTCGTCCCCGCGTTGCCGGCCCGGTCGTAGGCGCTGGCCGAGGGTGTCCAGGTCATCGTGCCGGTGGTAGACGCGGTGCTCGGGCCCGCGGAGGCGGTGCCGAGCGTGACTGTGATCGTGTTGCCGCTCAGCACCATCGTTGAGGCGGTTCCGGTGGCACCGAAGGTGGCGTTGGCACTGACGTAGTCGTTGCGCCCGAGGTTCACACTGCCGAGCGGCAGCTGAGTGGTGTTGGCGGCGTTGTAGACGCTGAGCGGGTCACCGGTGGCGTTGGTCATCCGCGCGACGACGCCGGTCGACTCACCGTTCCAGTTGGCGAGGATCGAGGTCGGGTCGATCGGCTCGCTGAAGGTGAAGGTGATGCTGTCGCCGAGCTCGGGTTTGCCGGCGGTGTTGCCGCTCTTGTTGGTCGTTTGGATGTCAACGGCGGTTGGGGCAGTGTTGTCGACGGTGACCGTGAAGCCGCTCTGGGTCCTGCTGTTGGCGGCGAGGTCTCTGCTTGTTAGCGAGTACGAGTAGGTCCCGGCGGCGAGGACCGCATTGGCCGTCAGCGCGGCGCTGCGGTAGTTGTAGGAGACGCCGCCGAAGCTGAACGAGCCGGAGCTGAGCGCGGCGGCGGTCTGGCCAGTTGTGATTGGACTCGCGTTGGCGCTGACGCTGGCGGTGCCGCTTGCCGGGGCGCCGCTATCGCTGACGGTGGCGTAGACGTTGTAGCCGCCTCCCTGTTTGATGAAGCCGGGAACGCCGCCGAGGCTCTTGCCGATCACGGTCGTGGAGGCGCTCGGCGCCGCCCAGTCGCCGGCGGCGACCAGCTCGTTGCCGTCGTTCGCGGCCTTGGCCGTGTAGAGAGCCCAGACAGTGGCCGCGGTCACGGCGAGCCCAAGCAGGGCGGCGAACATCGCCCCGATCGCGAGCCCGCGGTGCTGCATCCGCCGGCGATCGGCCACGCGATTCATTTGAGGTCCCGCGAACTGAGCCGCGGCCTCCAGATCCTGGCCAGCAGCAACGCCATCAGCAGCATCGCCGGGGCGATGATCAGGCCGACCCGCCCCGCCGGGGAGCCGATCCAGCCAACCGCGAAGCCGAGCAGGGGAACGCGGTAAACCACCGTCCCGATCGTCCCGCTAGCGGCGACTTTCCAGCGCTCCTGGGTGGTGTTGGCGTCGCCCTGGGTGATCACTTCCACCTCGTCGCCGGAGCGGGAGATCGCCCGCACCCGATGGACGAGCAGGCGGCCACTGCCATCGGGATCCTCGAAGGTGACGATGTCGCCGATCTCGGCGTCGGTTGGGGCGATCGGCCGGACGACGACGACGTCACCCGTGCGGATCGCCGGGGTCATGCTGCCGGAGAGCACCGTCATCGAGGTGGCGCCGAGCAGCATCGGCAGCGCCGCCGCGAGCAGCAGCGCGAGCACGAAAGCGGAGACCGCCCAGGTCAGGAAGAGGCGCAGCCTCATCCTGACCCACCCACCCTGCGCAGTTGAGGAATCAGCGAAACCTCGACCGCGCTGCCCTCGTAGCCGCTGAGCACGTCGCCCGGCAGCCAGGCTTCGAGCCCGAGGCGGGCACGCTGGTCGGAGGCGAGGCGCAGCCGGATCGGGCGCAGCTCGAGACCTTCGAGGCTGGTCTCGGCGAGTAGGCGTCCCTCGCTTTGCACCCTCACCCTGAGCAGGCCGTTCAGGGCTGTCGAGTCCGTCTCGGCCTTCAGCGCCACCGCCAGCTCGCCACCGGTCTGGTTGCGAACCAGCAAGCCGCCGCGCGCCCGAGGCCCAGCGGGCCGCAGGGCGCTGGCGACCAGCGCCGGACGGGGCGGCGGCGGCGCCACTTCCAGCTCTCCCGTCGGCGCAACGGCAATCCGGACCGAGGCCGGGAAGGGGGCGGCACTCGCGCCCGGGCGCGAGGCGAGCAGCAGCGCTGTCGCCAGGCAGATGCCGAGCAGGCCGCCGGCCGCCCTGGCGACGTTCCTTTGAGCGCTCGGGTTCATCTCACCCCCCTCGCTCGGCGGAGGGAGTCGTCCCCTCCGCCGAGGGGTCTCCGTTAGCTGTCGTTGCGAGCCTCGGCGACGATCGTGAACTCGCCGGTCGTGTTGCCCTGGGCGATTTCCGGAGCGTCAGCGGCGAGCGTCAGCGTCGCGCGGAAGACCAACGATTCACCCGGGTTCCAGACCGTTTTGCCGAACGGCACGACCGGCGCCCCCGTGTCATAGGTGTTGCCGATGCTGCCGAACCCCGGGCCTTCGTAGATCGTCCCAGTGCCGTTCGTCGCGTCCGGGGTGAACCCGGTGCAGCTCGGGAAGGTGGCTTCCGCCTGGTTGCCCTGCTCGAGCTTCAGTTTCAGGTAGGGCGAGAGTGGCCCGCCGCCGCCGAGCTCGTAGAGCTTCACGTCGGCCGGCAGGCTGCCGCTGTAGAGGACCTTGATGCAGCGGGTCCAGGTGTCGCCGGGCTTGGCGTTGGTGATGTTGAACATCGCCGAGCCGGCGTCGTTGTCGGAGATCGCGATCGTGCCCGAGCTGATCTCGTTGCCGGAGTTCTGAGTCGTGGCGCTGAAGAGCCCGAAGACGCCCAGCGCAACGACGCTGCCCAGCACTCCGACCACGAGGGCGGAGGCGAGGAGCTTCTGTGACTTGTTCATTCGGTGGTTCTCCTTGTCTTGTTGCTCTGGTGCGTTTGGTGTGAAGATCGGGCGCTACTGGGTGCGGGCCTCCCAGAGGAAGGAATGGACTCCCGTGCTCATTCCCTGGCTGCTGTCCGGGGCGCTCGCCTGCAGGGTTGCCTGGAAGCGGTAGACCAGTGCTTCGCCCGTGCTCCAGCCCGATTTGCCGGCGGGAGCGGTGGCGAGGCCGCTGGCGTAGCTGTTGCGGGCCTGCTCGAAGCCCTGCAGGGTGCCGCTGAAAAGGACGCCGCTGCTGTCGGCGCTGAAGCCGGTGCAACTGGGGAAGGCCGAGCTCGGCTGCGTGCCCTGGGTGATGGTCAGGTCGATGTACTGGGCCAGCGGTCCGGGGCTGCTGGGCGAGTAAAGGCGGACGAGCGCCGGCAGGGAGCCGGTGTAGGTCGCCTTGATGCAGCGGCTGATCGATTCACCGGGTTTGACTCCGCTGGAGTTGTAGAGCGCCGCGCCCGCGTCGTTGTCGGAGAACTCAACGGTGCCGCTGCTGATCTCGTTGCCGGCGTTCTGCGTGGTGGCGCTGAAGAGGCCGTAGACGCCGAGCGCCGCAAAGCTGCCCAGAACGCCGACGACCAGCGTCGAAAGAGCGACTTTCATCCGCTTGTTCATGCGCCCAGGTGCCCCACATGTCCCTGTCTAGATGAGCACAGACAACAGCTCTCTACCTGCAAGTCGAGGGAGTTACTCGGGCCCTGGACGGGTATCCGACGCGACGATCAGCTCAAGCGGATTCTGCAATCCAGTGCGCATCCAGGCGGAGGTGTCCGCCAACACCGGCTCGGTTCCATCCCAGTCAGCCGCTCCATCAGCCTGAGCGAGATCTGGGCAAGGTCCGCGCCCACAAGCCGCACGTCGCCCTGCGTGATGAGGTCATAGGTCCAGAACTACGAACTCACGGTGGCTGTCTTCCCGCGCCCGCTGCCTGGCGAGGCTTTCCGCGACCTCCGATTCGTTCGATCCGTTTTCGCTGCGTTCGTCCAGTCCCCTCGCGTTCCAGGCCCGCTCGAATTTCGCGTATATATCCCTCGCCTCGTCGATCAGCTCCTCCGAAGGTTCCACCTCGCGGTAGGCCGAAGGAGCGAGCAGATCTGGGATGCCGGTCGCGTTTTTGCTGGCCTCCTCTCGGATGCGGGCGCCGCTTGGCGTCTGCCTGAGCCAGGCAAGACCCTTTGGGTCGACGTCGCGGAGCCAGCGTCTGGCAATCCCCTCAACCTCGCTCAAATTCTTCCTTCGGGGTTCGCCAGCGCGCTTCCGCCGCCAGCGGCGATCGTTGAGCAGCAGCGCCACCAAACCCACGATCGGCACCGCGACTAGCAAGAGCCACCATGCTTCCCATTGCCAACCCGAGGTCAGGTGAAGGATGAGCGCCCCCACCGCAGCCAGGAGCGCTAGGCAGTTGGCGTAGATCGCGACCGCGGCAAGCAGAGCCGAGGAGCGCTGCAGGCCCACGTAACCGGCGGCGACGAAAACGCAAGCCAACCCGAGTGCCGTCGCCGGCACCAGATAAATCGCAGGCGAAAATCCGATCCACCGGTTCAGCCAGCCGAGCGCGAAGAGGAAGGCGGTGAAGCCAAGTAGCCAAGCGCAAAGGCGCCGGTAAGCCTTACCGGTGCTCAATTGTCTGCGGAGCCCTTTCACCAGCCAGTAGGTGGTGTCCCAGGAGAAAACCCAGCCGAGCGAGACCACGGCGGCACTGGACGAGGCAACGACCGCCGCGAGGAACCAGGTGTGCTCGACGCTCCAACCTTCAGGCCTGACGTTTGCCACCGCTGCGGCCGCGGCAACGACCAAAATCCCGTTCAGCGCAACCAGGAATCGGATTCCCGAAAAGAGTTTGGTGGCAACGGGGTGCTCCCCCGGACGCACTACCAAGGCCGCCAGCAGGGCGGGCCCGAGGAGCAGAACCGCCGCGGTTGCCTCTGGGCTCTCCACCTTATCCGTGGCCGTAAGCGCAAAGAGCCAGATGATCGTTGCACTGAGCACAGCGCTCAGCCATGAAAGGGTCATAAAGCCGCGCCGACCAACCCGCAGGGTCAGAAGCGCCATCCCCGCACCTTCGTCAGCCAGGCGCGCCCGGTTCACGTAGAGATGGGCTCCATGATCACGCTTCCAACGGTCAACGTCGCCCTCCTCCTCCACTGTCGCGAAGAGGTCGATGTCGCGTGTCTCTACACCAGGCGGAGACTCCACCTGCAGGTGATAACTGTTGCTGCCGACGATGTAGGGGCTCTCGATCCCCACGTTTACCGCCCCCAGTCCAGTAGAGGAGGCGAGGCGAGCAGCCAATCGCCTTATCGGCGAGTAGGGATTGGCATCGCCGAGGTCTTCCAGGTCAAGGGGGTATGTGACCTCACTCTGGCGGCCGAATATCAGGAAGCTTCGCGTGCTAGGCCGCTGACGAAGCACGCTTTGACGATCAAACTCGATGTCGTAGTGAAACTTGACGATCCTCCGTTCGCCGGGGCGCCCGTGGAATCCGACCCACATCGAGTAGTTGCCGGAGAGAACGCGGAGAGACTCGGCGAAGGCGAGGGCTCTTTCGCTTTTGAGGTTCGCCCCCTCCGCCTTCAGCGCTTCCTTGGCAAGTACCAGGGAAACCTCGCTCTTGATGCCGTCACATTCGATCAATTCGGCCAGCAGCGCTTTGAGCAATGGCGAAGGCGTCTTTCGCAATAGCTCTTCTGCGCCAGTTAGCGCTGCGGCGAGCGAGATCTCGTTGTTCTCACTCCGAGTGAGGAGCGGCACGGCCCGGTTGCGATCGTCTCGCAGATCGATGTTCGAACGGGGTGGTCGCTTTGTCAAAAACGTTACTGGGATCCAGAATTCGTACTCACCGCTCTCACCAGACGCCCCGAGCTTCTCGTCGGAGGGAAGCTGGACATCAACCGTGAGACGACGGCGAGCGTAGGACGAACTCTTGATCTGCAGCGTCTCCACATGACGTTTCAGATAGTGCGACGAATCGGTAAGGAAAAAGTAGCTGCTGCGCGCACCAATACCACCGAAATCGGGAGAAATGCGCTTGTCTATTGCCACCCGCCTGGTGCCTTTGCGCCTGCGCACGCTGGGTGGCATTGGACCATCACCGAATTTATCGTTCCACCACAGCCTTCCTCGATGGAGGATGTGGGGTGACCAGGATTTGAACGATGACATGATGGTGGGGAGACAGGTTAAGTTGCAGACCATTAACCGAAGTACTAAATGAAAACTTTTGCAACCACACCATGGGGAGAGCCTGCGATGCTCCCACTATTGGTGATGAATACAGAGACCGAGGGCAGCGAACCCGCGGCGGAGACGAGCTGGGTGCCGGCATTCCCAGCGTGCTCCGGGGCCGGATAGGTGGAACCCTAGGAGCGGATGCCGACCCCCCGCTCGATCCAGCGCACCTACCTGACGCTGCTGCTCGGCAACACGCTGGCGGCCTCGTTGATCTGGGGGATCAACACGATCTTCTTGCTCGATGCCGGGCTCTCCAACCTGGAAGCGTTCGCCGCGAACGCCTTCTTCACCGCCGGGATGGTGCTGTTCGAGGTGCCGACCGGGATCGTCGCCGACACGATCGGGCGCCGCGTCTCCTACCTGTTGGGGACGCTGACGCTGATGGCGTCGACCTTCCTCTACGTGCTGCTCTGGCAGCTCGGCGCGCCGCTATGGGAGTGGGCGATCGCCTCGATGCTGCTCGGCCTCGGCTTTACCTTCTTCTCCGGCGCGGTCGAGGCGTGGCTGGTCGACGCGCTGACCGCGACCGGCTTCACCGGCGAGCTGGAGACGGTCTTCGGTCGCGGCCAGATCGTCAGCGGCGCGGCGATGCTGATCGGCTCGGTCGCCGGCGGCTTCATCGCCCGCCAGACCAGCCTCGGCGTGCCCTTCGTGCTGCGCGGCCTCGTCCTGATCGTGATGTTCGGGCTCGCCTTCAGGCTGATGCACGACGTCGGCTTCACGCCGGAGAAGGGCGGGCGGCCACTGGCCGAGATGCGGAAGATCGCCACCAACTCGGTCGACTACGGCTGGCGGGTGCCGGCGGTCAAGTGGCTGATGGTCGAGTCGCTGTTCACCGGGGGCGTCGGCATCTACGCCTTCTACGCCCTGCAGCCCTACCTGCTCGAGCTCTACGGCGACCCGCAGGCCTACCAAGTCGCCGGCCTGGTCGCGGCGATCGTCGCCGGCGCCCAGATCGCCGGTGGCGTCGCTGCTCCCCGCATCCGCCGCCTCTTCCGCCGCCGCACCTCGGCGCTGCTCGTAACGGCGGGACTGAGCGTCCTCGCGCTCGGCTTGATCGGCCTGGTCGAGAGCTTCTGGGCGGTGATCGTCCTGATCGTGGTCTGGGGCCTGCTCTTCGCCGCCACCCTGCCGATCCGCCAGACCTACCTCAACGGCCTGATCCCCTCGCGCCAGCGGGCGACGATCCTCTCCTTCGACTCGATGATGTCCTCCACCGGTGGGGTCTGGACCCAACCCCTGCTCGGTCGAGCCGCCGACGCCTGGGGATACGCGCCGTCCTACCTGATCGGCGCCGGGATCTCGATCCTGGCGCTGCCCTGCCTGGCCCTGTCCAGGCGACAGAACGCCGACGCCGACACGGTCGACGTGATCGACGCCGAGCCGGTCCCGCAACCCGGTTGAGGCGTTTTCGGCCCCCCCGGTCCCGGGTACATAGTCCTCGGCAGGCACAGCGGGAACGAGAGGAGGGACTCATGGGAATCATTGGTTGGATAGTGCTTGGACTTTGCGCAGGTGCGATTGCAAAGCTGATCATGCCGGGCGACGATCCGGGTGGCTTCATCGTCACCACGCTGATCGGCATCGCCGGCGCGATCGTCGGAGGCCTGATCGCCAGCGCCCTCGACATCGGCGACCTGGATGAGTTCTTCGACGTCGGCACCTGGCTGATCGCGATCGCGGGGTCGCTGCTGCTGCTCTTCGTCTACCGGATGGTCATCGGCAACCGGACCCCCGGACGCGGTGCCTATCGCTGACGAGACCTGGGCCTAGGATGGCGGTGATGGGCGCCGCCAAGATCACCGTCGCCGACAACCCCGACAGGGAGCGCTATGAGATCCGCGTCGACGGCAAGCTGGCCGGCTTCGTCAAATACCGCCTGCACTCCGGCTTGATCGAGCTGGTCCACACTGAGATCAATGACGAGTTCGAGGGCCGCGGGCTGGGCAGCCGGCTGATCTCCTTCGCCCTCGACGATGCCCGCGAGCGGGGATTGGCGGTGCTGCCGCTCTGCCCTTTCGTCAACGACTACGTCCAGCGACACCCCCAGTACGTCGACCTCGTGCCCGAGGGTCGGCGCCAAGGCTTCGGGCTCTGACCTAGTCCCCGCCCTGCTTCGACTCGCGGTTGCGAAAGGCGTGCACCGCGAGCACCAGGGTGACCAGCAGCACCGGGCCAAAGGCCGGCAGCGCGGCGACGAGGCTGTGGTGGGCGAGCGGCAACATCGTCATCACTGCAAGGCGGGGGTTGGGTTGGCGGGTGCTTCGCCGCGGCTGCGGCGCAGGCCCGGCCGCGGCGGGAAAGCAAGCCGGTGCAGGCTCCAGGCCAACAGGGCCAGCAGCGAGAGCGCGATGCCCGCAACCGTCGCGTAGGCGATCGCGACCAGCGCCGGTGAGCCGCCGGTCTTCTCGCGCTGCAGCAGCTGGGTCTCGTCAGTGAAGCTGCGGGTGAAGCTCGCGCGGGCGGGGACTTCGGGGGCGGGGATCGCCGCATCGAGCGGCAGGAAGATCGGCACCGCGGTCAGCGAGCTGCCGCTGTGCAGGCGGATCATCGTCTTCCAGTTGCCGCCGACAGGGATCGGCGCGGTGCTGCGGTAGACGCCAGGGGAGAGGCGCTCGAGCGGGTCGACGATGAGGCCGCCGCCCTGCCAGGCGGTGACGTCGAACCAGCGGGCGTCCTCGGCGGCGTCGCGCGGGGTCAACCGGACCGTCGCGCTCACCTCACGTTGGGCCCCATCGGAGATGTCGCGCAGCGCGACCTGCGCCCGCACGCCCTCGTCCGCGGGCGTGTTCAGGGCGAAGACGGTGGCGAGGGCGATCGTCGCGGCGCCGGCGCAAGCGCCCAAGCGCAGGCCGGGCAGGCGCCTGCCCGGCTCGGGCGAGAGCCGGGTGCCGATCCAGGCACCAATCAGCGAGGCGGCCAGGGCGATCGCGAGCCCCACCAGCGCCGCCTCGGGGAAGGCCGCGGCCGGCCAGGGGATCGGCATCCAGAAGTGCGACCAGGCCCACTCGGAAGCAAGGCCGACGGTGCCGATTCCAAGCCCCGACCAGAGCCCGAAGGCGAGCGGGCGGTCGTTCGAGACGCGCAGCGCCACCGCCTCGACCACCAGCGCCTCGACGACGTAGAGCGGCATGTGGGGGGTGGTCTCGCCCAGCACCGGGCCGATCAGCAGGGCGAGGACGCCGCGGGCGACGAGGAAGAAGAGGACGGCGCCGATGGCGGCGCCGCGGCCGGCGTAGAGGCGGGCCGCGACAAGGCCGACGCCGGCCGCGAGCATGATCATCATCGGCTCGAAGAGGAAGTTGAACTGGGGTACGCCGAAGTCGAACTCGGCCTGGAAGGTGGAGAGGCCGAGCAATAGACCGCCGGTCGAGGCGACCGCGCGGGCCAGCACGACCTGGCGCCGATCGCTGCCCGAGCCTCGCTGCGAGCGCGCCCGCATCCCCTCGACCGTGAGCACGCCGATCCCGATCAGAGTCATCGCCGCACCGCCGATCAGCATCAGGTGGGTCGGCCCCCAGAGGGTCACGTCCTGGCCGAAGAGGCGGTGCCAGACGTCGTCGAGCGGGAAGCCGATCAGCGAGAAGGCACCGCAGGCGCAGATCAGCACGCCGCCAAGCGGCGCGTACCAGTCGGGCCCGAGGCGGACCGCGGTCTCGCTCGGCTTGCCCTCGGGCAGGACCATGGCGAAGAAGCCGGCGGTGAAGATGCCGAAGAGGCCGCCGAGGATGAAGTAGTGCGCGGGGTTGGCCAGCGGCCCGGGGTCGCGGCCGACGTCGATGTGCAGCGAGATGTCCCAGTACATGCCGAACAGCGCGATCAGCAGTGAGCTGGTCGCGATCCCAACCGGGATCCCGACCCAGGCGGGGTAGCCGCTGAAGCGTTCGACCCGGGCGCCGAGGCGGCGCAGCCAGGCGACCCGCCCGGCGCGGTAGCCGAAGCCGATGTAAAGCAGGGCGGCGGTGAGCAGCATCGCCGCGGTGGAAGCGATCGCCACCTGGCCCAGCGTCGCTCCCCCGGCGGGGGGCGCCGCTGCAAGCGCAGGTGTCGCGAAGATCGAAGTCATGACTGCCTCTCGATAGACGGCAAGTTCTCGGTTACCTGTTAATCGTTACCTCAAACGAGGTTACAAAAGCAAGGTAGCATTGCCCCGATGGCGCGCAATGTGAACCCGGTCACTGAGCCCCGGCAGGCGGAGCTGACGATCGAGCAATTGGCCTACGAGACCGGCATGTCGGTGCGCAACATCCGCAATCACCAGTCGCGCGGACTGCTCCCCCACCCCGAGGTACGGGCGCGGATCGGCTACTACGGTCAGGACCACGTCGACCGCCTGCGCCTGATCCAGGAGATGCAGGCGGAGGGCTTCAAGTTGAGCGCGATCGAGCGCCTGATCGGCGAGCACGGCGTCGACGCCGACCGCTTCGTCGGCCTGCGCCAGGCGATCACCGCGCCCTTCGAGAGCGAGGCGCCCGAGGTCCTCACCCGCGAGGAGCTGGCTGAACGCTTCCACACCGACGATGACAAGCTGCTCGCCAAGGCGCAGAAGCTGGGGCTGCTGATCCCGCTCGGCGACGAACGCTACGAAGCGCCCAGCCCTGCCCTGCTGCGTGCCGCCGAAGACGTGCTCGGCCGGGGAATCCCCCTGCCGGCGGCGCTGGCCGCGATCGAGAAGCTGACCCGCAACGCCCAATCCTCCGCCCGCGCCTTCGTCAGGCTCTTCGTCGAGGAGCTCTGGAAGCCGTTCGACGAAGAAGGCCGGCCGGACGAGCGCTGGCCCGAGATGACCGAGGCGGTCGAGCAGCTGCGCCCGCTCGCCTCGGAGGCGCTCAACGCGACCTTTCGCCTCACCCTCACGGCCGAGATCGAGAAGGCCTTCGGCGAAGTGCTCGAACGGCGCAAGAAGAAGAGCTGAGGATCGCGCGGCCACGATTGCGGCGGTAGGGTCGGTCGATGGCTGAGACGGTCCTCGTAACCGGCGGCTCCGGCTTCCTCGCCGGCTGGTGCATGGTCGAGCTGCTCTCGCAGGGCTACGAGGTGCGGACCACGGTGCGCGAGCTCGGCCGCGAGCAGGAGGTCCGCGATGCGGTCTCCGCCGGTGGGCAGGCCGGCGAGAAGCTCGCGGTCCTCGTCGCCGACCTGACCAGCGACGACGGCTGGAGCGAGGCCGTCAGCGGCTGCGACTACGTCCTTCACGTCGCCTCGCCTTTCCCGCCGGTGCAGCCGAAGGACCCCGACGAGCTGATCGTGCCGGCGCGGGAAGGGACGCTGCGGGTACTGCGCGCGGCCTTCGCGGCCGGCGTCAAGCGCACCGTCGTCACCTCATCGGTGGCCGCGATCGCCGGCGGCGCCAGAACCCCGGGACCACTGACCGAGGAGGACTGGACCGACCTCGGCTTCGATGGGCTCTCCCCCTACGTGCGCTCGAAGACGATCGCCGAGCGCGCCGCCTGGGAGCTGGCTCGTGAGCAGGGCGCTGAGGACCGCCTTGCCACGGTCAACCCCGGTGCGATCCTCGGACCGCTGCTCAGCCGCGACGCCTCCTTCTCGCTGGAGGCGATTCAGCGGCTGCTGAAGGGGATCCCCGGTACACCCAAGGTCGGCTTCAGCTTCGTCGACGCCCGCGACGTCGCCGATCTTCAGATCAAAGCGATGCTCGCCCCCGAGGCCGGCGGCCAGCGCTTCATCGCCGTCACCGAGTTCCTCTGGATGGCCGAAGTGGCCGCCGTGCTGCGCCGCGAGCTCGGAACCGACGCCGCCAAGGTGCCGAGCCGCGGCGTGCCCAACCTGCTGGTCCGCGCGATGGCGCTCTTCGACCCCGGTATCCGCTCGATCACCAACCAGCTCGGCAAGAAACTGACCTACTCGAACGAACGGGCCAAGACGGTGCTCGGCTGGTCCCCCCGCCCGGTCGAGCAGACGATCGCCGAGACCGGCCGCAGCATGGTCGACCTCGGCGTCGTCTAATCCCTCCCCTAGGACCACTCCTCGGCACTGCCTCCCGAGTAGCGCAGCGAGCCCGGAGTGGTCAGCTCCTCGCCAGTCTCCAGCAGCGTCTTCAGGCCGGAGAGGATCATCGGCCAACCGCCGTACAGTTCGGAGTTGGCACCCTCAGGCAGCTGGTCGTGGGTGACCGTCAGCTGGCAGGAGTCGCCAACCGGCTCGATCTCCCAGGTAACCCGCGAGGTGCCTTCGCCCTTGACGTCATCGCTCCAGAGCGCGGTGAAGCTCTGCACCAGGCGACGCGGCGGCTCGACCTCGAGGTTCTGGCCGGCGGCGATCTTGATCCCGGCAGCCGGGTGGACTGACTCGTACTTTGAGCCAGCCGACCAATCCGACTCGACGGCGACGCCGAAGCTGTACTTGGCCCGCAGCGCGGGGTCGGTGATCGCCTCCCAGAGCCGCTCGGGCGTGGTCTTGATGTAGATCTCGAAAACCTTCTCCATCGTCTTCTCCTTCTCCAGTTCGTGCTTGAGGCCACTCAGGGCGGCTGCCCAGGGCTCGGCGTACTTGCTCACCCAGCGGTCGTGGACGAGCCGGATCGGGACGGGGTTGAGGAAGTGCAACTTCTCACGACCGCGCCTGCGGGTCTTGACCAGGCCCGCCTCCTCGAGCACGCGCAGGTGCTTCATCACGCCGAAGCGCGTCATCGGCAGGCGCTGCTCGAGCTCACTCAGCGACTGGCCGTCTCGCTCGAACAGCTCGTCGAGCAAGCTGCGCCGGGTGGGATCGGCAAGCGCCTTGAACACCTCGTCCATGCCGGAAAACAATAGGTGACTTATCAGTCACATGTCAAGTCGGCGAGTTAAATGCGATTCGCCGGGCCTCGCTGCCACCCAGATAAGGCGTGAGTACGAACTGGATCGCCTCCCCCGCGATCGCCGGCAGCTCGGCCTCCTGGCCGAGCGAGAGGCGCTGGGCGACGAGCATCGCCACCCCGCTGGCCATTGCCCGCTCGGTGATCTCGGGAAGGCGCTCGCCGTGGGGGGCCTGCTCGCGACCGGGGCCGAGCAGCTCGGCGATGTAGGCGACCATGCGCTCGTAGCGCTCGAACCCGGCGCTGCCGCCGGCCAGCGCGTCGTTGGTCAGCAGCTGCGCTGCTGACGGCTCGGCAGCGACCCACTCGAAGGCGGCGCGGATGCCGCCGGCGACTTGCTCGGGCCAATCGGACCGCGCTGCGCAGGCCGACTCTATGCGCACCTGCAACGCCGCGAAGGCGGAATCAAAAGCGAACGCAAAATCGTCTGGTTGCTTTGCCCTGCCGCCCATCCCCCGCCCCTGCCGTTGGAGCGCGAATGGTAAACATGAATGTCTGCACGTGCAAGCTAGCTCGCCTAGGCGAGCGCCGCCTGCATGCGCACGATGGTGCCGAGCTCACTCGAGCGAATCTGGACCAGGTCGCAGAGCTGATTGGCGAGCCAGAGGCCGCGACCACCCCGTTGGGCCATCGCCGGGCGCCGCCGCCCGGCGAGGGGCTCGTCGATCTTTCCCCGGTCCTCGAACTCGATCAGCAGGCGGTCACCCTCCCGCCAGCTGCGCAGGGTGCCGGCGCCGCCGCCGTGGGCAACGCTGTTGGCGGCGAGCTCGCTGGCGGCGGCAACCAGATCCGCCGTCCGCGGGGGAGCAATTCCAGCCCATTGGGCGACCCGTTCGACGTGGCGCCTCACCGCCGAGAGCCGCGAGCGGTCAAACGCCAGGACATCGGCGCCGATCGGGTGACGCGGGAGCTCGCCCGCAAAGCAGTCGGCGGCTGCGAGATAACTGCTGCTCGCTTCGCGGGCGCCGTCGTGGGCAATCGAGTGGTGTGATTGGGCGACCGCAGCCAGCACCTCGTCGGGGAGGGCGGAGCCATCGTAGGGACAGAGCAGCGACCAGCTGGGGCCTGGCGAGAAGGCAAGGTCGAGCAGCGACTCGTGGCGCTGGCACTCGTCGACCTCGGCGGCGTCGCGGCCGGGCCAGAGCGGTTCACCGATGCCGCGCAGCGGTCGCCCCGCCCTCTCGTCGACGAGATCGCGCCAGAAGGGAATGAGGCGAGCCGGATTTCGCCCAAGGTCTTCCATCGCCACGAAGCTGGCCTCTTCAGCATCTGCGCCGAGCTCACCGCGAAGCAGCTCGGTGTTGCGCTCGCTCACTGCCACCACCGCCGCTTCGCCGGCCTCGAGCGCGGCGGTGAGGAAGGGCACCGTGGCGGCCAGGAACTGATCGGGGTCGCTGTAGATCAGCGCTTCGTGCCGGAACCCAGAACCCACCTCGATATCGGCGCCGTCAGTCATTGCCTAGGTGTCTTCGGCTGACCTCTGGCGCGGGTTTAGACGCTCTGTCTCACGGGGTAGGAGACACTCAGTCAAGTTGTCCTAAAAGGACTCGGGTAGTCCGTGGGAGGTAGATGATGTTCAGGTGTGAGCGGTGCGGAAGCAGCTACAGCGCCATGCATGCAATGGCGATCGAGAATTGCCCTCGCTGCCAAGTGAGGGATCGAGTCACGTCGCAACTCGCCTTCAAACCTTTTGAGTTCCCGGCGAGCGAGGGAATGAAACCCCGCAGCGTCCCGCTTACCGTGACTTCAAAACAAGCAGGCAAAGATCGTCCTGGATCGGCTTCTCAGCCCAGGCAAGAATCGCTCGCTCGACCTGGCTGACGATCTCGGCCGCCGGCAACTTCGTCAACGGAGCCAGCAGCCTCGAGAGACCCTCGAGGCCGAGCAGCTCGCCGCCCCGGCGCACGTCGGTGGCGCCGTCGGTGTAGATCAGCACGCCGTCGCCGCTCGGTAGCGCGGTCTCGCCGTTGCGCAACGCCAGCTCCGCTTCCGCGCCGAGCAGGTAGGTCGAGCCCTCGAGGGCGAGCTGGTCGAGGCCGGGCAGGCGCAGGGGCGCCGGGTGGCCGGCGATCGCCCAGGAAAGCCGCTCGTCGTGCAGCCGCAGGCAGACCGCGCTGACCAGCTCGCGCTCGGCGGCGGGACGTTCGAACAGCGCCGCGTTGGCGAGCGTGAGCAGCTCGGCTGGGTCGCTGGTGCCAGCAGCAAAGGCGGCGAAACGCGCTCGCACGAAGGTTGCCAGCTGCGCCGCCTTGGGACCGTGACCGACGACGTCGCCGACGATCGCGATCGCGGAGCCGTCGCGGCCGTTGGTGAGCAGGTAGAAGTCGCCGGAGACGCCGAGCTCGGAGGGAACAAAGGCGGCCGCCGAGTCAACTCCCGGAAGCTGGGGGAGCGCCGCCGGGGTCAGCGCCGCGCGAATTGCCTCCAGTTCCTCAGCCGAGTGCTCGAGCACCTCCTGCCGCTCACGCAGCAAGGCGACCAGGGTGGCAACGCCAGCGAGGGCGAGCATGCGAACGCCCAGGGCGAAACCGAACTGGTGCACCGGTTGAGCCAAGGCACCGGCGCAGTAGAGGACGCCACAGCCAAGGACGGCAACCGCGCCGGCGCGCCGGCCGAACCACCAGGTCGCCATCCCTACCGGGATCGCGTAGAAGAAGGCGATACCGATGTTGGAGGGCCCGGGCGCGATCAGCCAGATCACAAAGGTCAGCAGGGCCGCGGCGCAGACAGCGGCAACGCGAGCGCTATTGGAGGCGTTCCCCTGCACTGGCGGCGACCATATCGGAGGCCCAGCAGGGAGCCAAAGGGACTTCGTCGTGAACTAACCGAAGCGCGGGCGCAACGGCTGGAAGGCCCGCCACCAGCCGTCGTCGAGAACGGCGTGCTCGACCCGCTCGATCACCGCGCCGTCATCGTCCTGCAGCTCGTAGCTGACCAGCGCCACCCGTTCAACTCGCTCGACCTCGAGGATGTGCGCGATCAACGTGTACGGCGGGCAGCTGAGCCAACGCTCACCGGGGCGGGGTATCGACTGGGTGTCGACCATGGCGCCCCGGATACCCGTCTTCCAGCGGGGGAAACCAGGACCAGGCTCCGGCCCTGGCTGGGCGGAGGTTCATCCTCCAACCGAACTGTGATCAGGCAGCGGCTGGGATTTCCTGAGGCCGACGGCGGCCGTGCCTCCCACGCCGGAAAGCGTTGCCGCTGCGGCCGGGAAAAGCAGCGGATCGACCAGGACTCCGCCGGCGATCATCGCGACTCCGGCGGACATGACCAGCAGCAGCACGGCGACGAAGGCGCCTTCCTTGCGATGCCGCATTCGCAGTCGATTCGGCTCATCCGTGGTGCGATGCGCCGCGCTCGCCGCTTCGTGCCTCACTCGTTCGGCCTGGTGATGGGCGAGCCTGGCTTCGTGCTGAGCTTTCGTCGCTTCGTGCTCGGCTTTCTTCGCTTCCGCGTCTCGCTCCCGCCGCTGGGCCCAGTCGAGGAAGAGGCGCTCCTGCTCCCTGGCCAGCTCCACGCCCTCCTGGGTATTGATGTCCACCGTGTAGATCCACCCGGTTCGGGCGGCGATCTGGCGCTCCAAGTCCGCTTTTTCACCGGGCCTGAGCTGGGGCTCTTCAGGCGCGCGGTCGGCAGCGTCGCCGGGCTGCGGCGTGGTGACCGGGAGCTCTTTTGAATCTGGTGGATGCTTGGGGTTCATCGAACCCTCCTGTCAGGCGGCTAGAGAGCGCCATGGTCATCCTGCCCGGCAGGAGACGCAACAGAGGGACGATTCCCGACTACCTACACGGCATCGCGTGCCGTGGATACCGCGGGTGAGAACGCGGTGCTGTTTGCCTCAGGCGGGCCTAGATGTCACATTTCGCGTGTCATTGAGGTTCCTGGTGTTTGGCGATGAAAAAACGGCTTTGGTCGTACTCGATTGGGAAAACGGCTCGATTGATCCCACTTGCGTGCTCCTTGCTTGCTCGATGGACTGGAACTGCGTCGGGTACCGGTCGCCGGGACTTCAGGAGGTCGCCGGACCTGCGGCTGAAGGCAGGCTGCACTGGGCGCCGGGGCCATATCTAGGCCGTGATGGTGCAACCAATCCCCTCCCTGATGCAGACAAAAAGTTTACTAACGATATCTTGAGCGGAGCCTAAGCAGCGTGCGGGTTTATGTCAAGATCTCCGTACGTTTCTAAAGGCCAGGACTAGGCCCGCTCGTAGCTGAGGATCGAGACGCCGGCACCGACAGTCTTCGAGTCGACCAGACTCAGCGGCTTCTTCTCGCTGACGTCGCCGAAGAGGCGCTTGCCCTCGCCGAGCACAACCGGGAAGACCATCAGGCGCAGCTCGTCGACTAGATCGCGCTCGAGTAGGCCCTGGACCAGCTGGGCGCTGCCGGCGACGAGGATCACGCCGTCGATCTGGCGGTGCAGCTTCGCCACCTCATCGGCCAGCTCGCCGCTGAGGATCGTCGAGTTCGCCCAGCTCGCCTCCCGCAGGGTCGAGGAGACGACGTACTTGGGCATCGCGTTCATCTTTGCGGCGAAGCCGCCCGGGTCTTCCCGCTCGGGCCAGGCCGCGGCGAAGCCTTCGTAGGTGACGCGGCCGAGCAGCTGCGCCTCCGCCTCGAACAGCTCATCTAGCTTAAACTTGTTGCCCTCCTCGCCGCGGTCGATCTCGAAGGTCCAGCCACCGTGCCGATAGTCCTCGGCCCCACCTGGGTCCTCCATCACCCCGTCAAGGGACACGAACTCGGTTACGACGATCTTGCCCATCTCGTTTCTCCTTTGCCGTTGGTGAGCCTCTACCCCGACGACGAACGGGCAGACACCAGATCGACACTCTCACCCCCGCTATGCTTTTCGCGCTCGAGTGCCCTGGCGGCGCCGAGTATCAGCCAGGCACGAGTGTCTCCAGGCCCCCGTGCAGGGTGCGACAGATCACGAAGCCAGGGCAAACGGCTCACCACAGGAGCCGTCGCTTGGATCGTCCGAACCCTCCAGAAAGCCCCGCCGGCAGCGGGGCACTCGTCTCGCAGCTATCGCGCGAGATCGTCCAGTTGCACGCGCGCCTCTATGGCCGCGGCCCGACCAAGGCGCGCAGCTACCTGCAGGGTGACTACGCGGTCTGCATCCTCGAGGAGATCTTCACCACGGCGGAGCGGACGCTGATCGGCGCCGGCTCCAGTGAGCATGTGCGCGAGACCCGCAAGAAGTTCCAGGAAGCGGTTGAGGACGAGTTCATCGCCGTGGTCGAGCGGATAACCGGGCGCAGCGTGCGGGTCTTCCTCAGCCAGGTCGACGTCGAGGCCAACCTGGCGCTCGAGTTCTTCATCTTCGACGAGCCGAAGAGCGACTAGGCCGACCTCGATTCGCCGAGCATGAAAACCTCGATCGCCACGTCGGGGTCGACGTGGACGACGCTGAGAAAGGCCTCAACCGGGCGCTGCATGATCGCCTCGACGCTGGCCTTGTACTCGTCCTGCAGCGCTTCCTGGTGCAGGGTGCGGGTGCGGCGAACGTGCTCGGCCTGGCCGGCGCCGATCAGCGTCCGCTCGACCGCGGTGTAGATGTCACTGAGAACACAGACCACGGTCTCGTCATTGATGAAGCTCCTCGCCGCACCCGGGCCGCGGCCGAAGTACTCGCGATGCAGGGCGACCATTGCGTTGGAGAGTTCGACCAGGGCCTGGCCTCCCCTGGGTGTCTCTTTTGCGGTCATCGGCTCCTGTCGGTTGCGGGGTTCTATCTAGGAACGCTAGTTGAGATGACCGGCCCCAGGTGATCGCTGGGGTAGCTTTGTTCGGTGCAGTCAGCAAATGCAGAGGGAGCGCCGGCCGGCATTCAGGGCGAAGATGAGATCTACCGGCTCGCCCAGGTGGTGCTGAGCACTCGCGACGCGGTCCTGAGCAAGGACCTCAACGGGATCGTCACCTCGTGGAACCCAGCGGCGGAGCGGCTCTACGGCTACAGCGAGTCCGAAGCCGTCGGCACCCACGTCTCCTTCCTGGTGCCGGCCGACCACAAGGGCGAGGAGCAGGTGATCCTCGATCGCGTTTGCCGCGGTGAACGGGTCGATACCTACGAAACCGAGCGGATCCGCAAGGACGGCGTCCGCATTGACGTGGCGCTGACGGTCTCGCCGATCGAGCACCCGCAGCGCGGCATCGTCGGCGCCTCGGTGATCGCCCGCGACATCACCGCCGAGGTTCGGCGGCGGCGGGCGCAGGAGTTTCTGATCACCGCGACGCGCGGGCTCGATGCCTCGCTCGACTTCGATCGTACGGCGAGGACGATCGTTGACACGGCGGTGCCCGAGATAGCCGAGCTCTGCGTGCTCGACTTCGTTCGTCGCGATGGCTGGATCGGCGACAGCGTCGTTGGCGCCACCACACCGGAAGCCGGTGTGGTCTTGGAGGAAATCCGCAGGAGCACCCCCCTTGACCCGCGTTGCGAACACCCGGTAGCGCAGGTGCTGCGCGCCGGCAAGCCGATGGTCTGGCGCGACCTCACTTCACCGAGCGTGATGAAGGACGTCGTCCAAAATGAGCGACACCGCCAGCTGATCGAAGAAACCCACTACCAGTCCGCAGCCGTGGCGCCGCTGGTCGCGCGCGGCTCGACCTTGGGCGCGATCTCCTTCCTCCACGCCAACCCCGACATGCGCTACGACGAAACCGACCTGGCACTGCTCAGCGAGCTGGCCGACCGGGCGGCGATGGCGCTCGACAACGCCCGCCTCTACGAGGAGCGCGACCAGATCGCGCAGAACCTGCAGCGCGGCCTGCGCCCGCCCGAGCCGCCCTACGTTCCCGGCCTCGACATCGCCGTCGTCTTCGACACCTTCGGCGACGGCATCGAGATCGGTGGTGACGTCTACGACGTCCTCCCCACCGAGGACGGCTGCTGGATCATGGTCGGCGACGTCACCGGCAAGGGCAGCGTCGCCGCCGGCGTCTCCGTCGCCCTGCGCCACTCGATGCGCGGCTTGGCCCGGCAGATCGACGATCCAGCGGAGCTGCTCGCGCAGCTGAACCAGATGCTGCTCGAGGGCAGCAGCCTCAACGACTTCGCCACCGCACTGCTGCTGCGCCTGCGTCGTGACCGCGCGCGCTGGCAGCTCACCCTGGCGGCGGCTGGACACCCGCCCGCGATCCACGTCACCAGCGAAGGACCGGTCCAGCTTGGCGGCGGTGCCGTGCTCGGAGCCTGGGCCGACGCGCCGATACCCAGCCACGAGGCCGAGCTGGCCGCGGGTGAGACCCTGGTCCTCGCCACCGATGGCTGGTTCGAGTCGGGGCCGCCGGAGACCCACCTGGGAGCGGAGGCCCTCGGCGAGCTCGCCAGCTCCTTCGCCGACCTCGAGCTGGGCGAGATGACCGAGTGCCTGCGCCAGGACGCGATCTCGCGCAGCGCGGGACGGCTGCGCGATGACCTCGTGCTGCTCGCGATTCGCCCCGGGGCTGACTGAGCGACGCTGCCCCGGCTAGGCCGAGGGGTCGAGCTCGTCGAGCATCTCGAGCATCTTGCGGTGGTAGACGATTCCCGCCGTCAGGGTAAGCGCCGAGGGCCGCCAGGCCTCGTCGTCGCTGACTTCGGTGAGGTAGCCCTCGAGCTCCGTCAGCTTCTCGCGGTGATAGGCCCGCCGCGGCTCCAGGAAGGCGATCGGATCGGCGCCGGCGAATACTTTCAACATCGTCTCGTCGCGCATCTGCGGCGGCGCCGCGATCACGTCCTGCGCCCAGGCGGCGAGCGCGGTCCGGCCCTCGCCGGTAAGCGAGTACGTCTTGCGCCGCCGGCCTCCCTCCTCCTGGTGCACCGAGAGGTAGCCGCCCTCGGCCAGCCGCGCCGGCTCCTCGTAGGCGGTCGTGTGCGGGACCGGCCAGAAGTTCTCAATCGACTTGTCCATCGCCTGCTTGATCTCGTAGGGCGTCGCCTCGCCGAGCTGATCAAGCAGGGCAAGCAGTGCGTAGGACGTGGATGTGAGGCGGGTTGGCTTGCGTTTCATAGTTCGGTGCGTATAGTTCGGAACGAACGATACAGCGATCGCCCGGGAGGCTGACATGCCCGACAGCAAGCAGAGCAGCAGCAATGGATCGGACTACGACGCGGTGATCGTAGGCGCCAGCCTGGCGGGCTGCGCGACCGCCATTGCCCTCGGTCGAGGGGGTGCCAGCGTCGCCTTGGTCGAGAAGCAGCCCGATCCCGCCGCCTTCAAGCGCATGTGCTCCCACTTCATCCAGGCCTCGGCCGTGCCGTCGCTGGAACGGCTGGATCTGCTCAAGCCGATCATCGAGGCAGGCGGGGTGCGCTCGCGGATGCGGGCCTGGACCCCATGGGGCTGGATTGAGGCGCCGCCGGCGAAGGCCCGCGGGGCGGTCAACCTGCGGCGCGAGCTGCTCGATCCGATGCTGCGCGAGACGGCCGCCGCAACCCCCGGGGTCGAGTTGATGCTGGGCCGCACCGCGGACCGGCTCATGCGCGAGGGCGAGGCCGTCCGCGGCGTTGTCGTGCGTGATCGCAAGGGCGAGGAGACGTCGCTGCGCGGGCAGCTGGTAGTTGGCGCCGACGGCCGTGACTCGCGCATCGCCGAGCTGGCCGCGGTGAGGACGAAGGTCTCGGCGCACGGGCGCTTCGCCTACGGCGCCTACTTCGAGGGGCCGCCTGCCAACGCCGATGGCGCCAGCTCGATCTGGATGCTCGACCCGAGCTGGGTGGCGGCCTTTCCCACCGACAGCGGCCTCACCTTCTACGCGGCGATGCCGACCAAGGACCGCCTGCCCGAGTTCCGCCACGACCCGGAGGGAGCCCTGGTTTCCTTCATCGGCGCGGCCCCCGAGGCGCCGCCGATCCAGGTCTCGCGCCGAGTCGGCCCGGTGCTGGGCAAGATCGAGATGCCCAACAAAGTGCGGGTGACGGTCGCACCGGGCCTGGCGCTGGTGGGCGACGCAGCGATGGCGGTCGACCCGCTCTTCGGGGTCGGCTGCGGCTGGGCCTTCCAGTCGGCCGAGTGGCTGGCGGGCAGCGTCGCGCCCGCCTTGCGCGGCGAGGAGCCGCTACAGGCCGGCTTGAAGCGCTACCAGCTCCAGCACCGACGTCGATTGCGCGGGCACGCGGCGCTGATCAACGACTACGCCAGCGGCCGCAGGATGAACCCGGGGGAACGGCTGATCTTCGCCGCCGCCGCCCGCGATCCCAAGCTGGCCGTGACCTTCGAGGGCTTCGCCACCCGCAGCATCACCCCGGCTCGCTTCTTCGCCGCGGCGATGCCGCGGGCGATTGCGGTCAGCGCACGCCGTGCGCTCGGCTCGCGCAAGCAGCGGGGGCCGACGGCCGCCCCACGGGGCGACCGCAGCCCGAATCCCCTCTCCTGACGTCCTACTTGTGCGAGCTTTGGCTGACCTGGGTGGTCAGGCTGACTTTCGGGGCGCCGGAGCCGATCTTCGCCGCCCGCACGGCGAAGCGCAGCTGGCCTTTGTGCAGGTGCGAGATCTTGAGCACGGTGAAGGTCGAGCCAACCGTGCGCTCGACCTTCAGCTTGCCCGGTTTCTTGCCCGGCCGGCTGGCAATCGCGAGCAGGTGCCCTTTGTTGGTCAGCTTGAGACCGAAGAGCTTGAACTTGTCGAGCGGGTCGGTCCAGGTGAGGGTGATCTGGATCGCCTTGGTCGCGGCCCCGATCGCGACGCTGTGGACCTTGCTCTGGCCTTTTGCAAGCGAATCGCTGAACTGCCGCGGCGGCGTCTGGCAGGTCAGCGCCGCCTCGATCGTGTTCATCACCGCCTGCAGCTGGGCTGAGTCGTCGAGCGGGAAGTAGCGGCCACCGGTGTCGCCGGCGATCTTCTGCAACCGGGCCTGATCATCGCCGGCGGCAACGCCGCCGAAGCCGACGACGTAAGTGGGCACGCGGTGGACGAGGTGCGCTTCGTTGTAAGTGCCGACGATGTGGCCGCCGTCGGTGAGGAAGATGCGGGCGTCGGCGCTCGGGTTGTCGGCGTCGGACTTGGCGAAGGCGCCGTTGTAGTCGGTGGCGCCGTTGTCGGCGTGGATCACCTGGTCGAGCGCTGTGCGCATTGCCGCCGCGTTGGGACCGACGGGCTCCGGTGGGAAGACGGTGCTGGCCGGCGGCGGATCGTTTTCGAAGCCGCCGGAGCCGAACTCAACCGCACCAAGCTGCGTGCCGGCGCCGAGCGTGCCGATCAGCAGGTTCATCGCCTGCACGCGCAGGCGGGAGGCGTCGGTGAATTCCATCGAGATCGAGTCATCGACGATCGCCTCGATGTTGGTCGCCTTGGTGCAGGTCGCGGCGCTGGCAATGGGCGCGGCAAGGAGCACGGCAACTGCGGCTCCCAGAAATACTTTGACGACTCGGCTCATCTCCACCCTTCCACTACTTGAGGATTCCTGTTCACTCGCTACGCTGATGCTGCCGATGGTTGCAGCCCAAGGGGACATAGTCACGGTGATTACGCTCGGGCCGGAGGGAACATGTCACGAGCGGGCGGTCCAGCGCTACCTCGAGTTCCAGGGCGTCAACGAATATCGGATCGAGCTGATCACCGATTTCTTCGACGGCTTGGAGATGTTGCGCGCGACGCCGAACAGCTTCCTCGTGCAGTGCAGCGCCCACCCCAAGGTGCACGAGATCACCGAGAAGTACTGGCGCGAGATCTTCGTCGTCGACACCTTCATCTACCCGACCAAGCACCTGGTCCTGCTCAGCCGCCGCGAGGTCGAGGTGCCGCGCTCGATCGGGATCGTGCCGGCGACCAAGGGCTACGTCGACCTCTCGCAGTGGGAGGAGGTGATCGACGTCGTCTCCAAGCCGGTCGTGGGCGAGGGCCTGCTGCGCGGCGAATACGACTCCGGCCTCACCCACATGGAGCACGTCGAGGAGCACGCGGACGAGCTGCGGCTCGATCTCGACATCGGTGAAATCGACACCACCTGGGTCGTTTACGGGCATGAGAAGCGCTTCCAGGGCGAGCTGATCGGGATTCCATCGGCGCAGCTCTTCGAACGGGCCGGCGCCGGCGTGACCAAGGTCCCGCCGGTTCACGTCTAGCACGCGTTACCATCGCGCCCGACGCTGGCGCACCTCGCAGGGGCCGCCCCGGTGTCGGCATCTAACGACGGATGCGGTGGCGCTGTTGTGGCTGCGACCTGACCCGTCGGCAATTACTTCTGGAGTCGGAGCATGTCCCGCCATGCCGATGAGGCCACCGTCAGGCGCTGGTTCGACGCCTTCAACTCTCGCAACCTCGAAGGAATGCTCGATTGCATGGACGCCCGCGTCGACTTTCGCCCCCTGAGACTGGGAGGGATCGACGCCGTCTACCACTGCCACGTCGGCGTCCGCGACTGGTTCGCGGCGATGTCTGAGATGGAACACCGTCACCAGGTCGTGCTCTCGAAAGTGCACACCTCCAGCCGCGGTGAGGTGATCGCCGCCGGCGCCTTATCGGCGGAGCACGGCGCCCCCTCTTCCTTCTGGGCCGTGGAGCAGCTCAAAGACGGCCTGATCGTCTCCGCCCGCCATCTCCTCAGCGAACGGCTCCACCTGCGATGAGCGGCGAACGGGCCGATTCGGCGGGAGAACAGCTGAGCGGCGGCGAGCTGAACGCCGCAATCACCCGCGAGGTGGTCCGTATCCACACGGCGGCGATCGGCCGCGGGCCCAAGAAGTCCTACTCCTTCCACAATGGCGACACCCTGGTCACGATTCTGCTCGAGGTGCTGACCCGGGCTGAGCAGAACCTCGTTGCCTACGACGAGGGCGAGGCGGTCCTCGCCATGCGCCAGCTCTCCCAGCGGGCTATGGCTGAGGAGATGAAGGCCGCCGTCAGCCGCCTCACCGGCCGCAAGGTCCTTGCCTTCATGTCCGATAACCACCTCGATCCCGACATGGCTGTCCAGGTCTTCATCCTCGAGCCGGCGCCGGCCTAGGCGCGCCGCCGGCTACGCCGTGGCGCGCCTGAGCAGGTCGCGCAGGGTGCGCTGGTCGGCTGCTGAGAGGTTCTGCAGCCAGGCGGGCGGCTTGCGCGACTCGCGCATCAGCCGGGTCCGCAGGCGGCGGCCCTCGACGGTGAGCGCGATCAGCTTGACCCGGCGATCACCGGGAGACGACTTTCTTTCAGCGAGGCCGCGCGCTTCGAGCCCGTCGACGATCCCGGTCACGTTGGAGTTGTCGCAGCGCAGGAAGGTGGCGATCTCGCTCATCGTCCGCGGCTCGTCGAGGACACGCAGGGCGCCGAAGGCGGCGGGGCGCAGGCCGGACTCTTGGGCGATTGCCAGGAAAGGCGGCGGGTAGACAAGCGAGGCGAGCAGGTCCCAGGCCTCGCCGGCAGGGGAGCTCGCGGCCGCCGAGGGCTTTTCCTTCTTCTCCGTCGCCTTGCTCATACCTTACCAAAATACATTCTAGTATCAATATTTGACAACGTCAACTATCTGGTATCGTCAACGATCGCGTTCTACGGGAATCGACAGTCTGGAGTGACGATGGCGACGCAGCGAAAAGAGGGCATCGAAGTCGAAGCGCTCGTGCGCGAGTTCAAGAACGGGCCGCGGGCGGTCGACGGGATCGACCTGCGGGTCGAGGCCGGCGAGATCTACGGCTTCCTCGGCCCCAACGGCGCCGGCAAGTCGACCACGGTGCTGATGCTGACCACGCTGCTGCCGCCGACCGCGGGCACGGCGCGGGTGGCGGGCTTCGACATCGTCAAGCAGGGGCCACAGGTGCGCTCCTCGATCGGCGCGGCGCTGCAGGAGGCGGCGCTCGACCCGCTGCTCACCGGCCGCGAGCACATGCGCCTGCAGACCGCCCTGCACGGGATCGGCAAGCCCGAGCGCGAAACCCGCGGGCAGGAACTGCTCGAGCGGGTCGGCCTCGCCAAAGCGGCGGACCGCAAGATCGGCGGCTACTCGGGTGGGATGAAGCGACGCCTGGACCTGGCGCTGGCGCTGGCCCACGGACCGAGCATCCTCTTCCTCGACGAGCCGACGACCGGGCTCGACATCCAGAGCCGCACGGCGCTCTGGGACGAGGTGGCGCGGTTGGCCGCCGACGAGGGGGTGACCGTCTTCCTCACCACCCAGTACCTAGAGGAGGCCGATGCGCTGGCGGGTCGGGTCGGGATCATCGACCACGGCCACATCGTCGCCGAGGGCACCCCGGCCGAGCTCAAGGCCGAGATCGGCCGCCCGACCGTGGAAGCGGTGCCGCAGGAGCCCGGCGAGCGCGAGCGCCTGGCGAGCGTGCTGGAGCGCTTCGGCGAGCGCGCCGGCTCGGGGCCGCGGGCCGCCGCGGCCCGCCTGGCCGGCGGTGAGGCGCAGCTGGCCGAGGTTGTGCGAGCGCTCGACTCAGAAGGGATCGCAATCGAGCAGCTGCAACTGCATGCACCGTCCCTCGACGACGTCTTCCTCGCCAAGACGGGGCGCTCGCTCGAGGGGGCCGGCGACGAGGCCTCCGAGCCCGAGGCCGAGGCGGTCGGCGCGGCATGAGCAGTGGGCTGCGCACCCAAGTCGGTCAGCTGGCGCGGCGCTCGACCCTGCGCACCCTGCGCCAGCCGGCGCAGATCGTGCCCGCCCTGGTCTTCCCGCTCTTCCTGCTCGCGGTCAACTCGGGCGGGCTGAAAGATACGACCAGCCTGCCCGGCTTCCCCACCGACTCCTACCTCACCTTCGCCCTCGCCGTGCCCTTCGTCCAGGGGGCGCTCTTCTCGGTGATGAACACCGGTACCGACCTCGCCCGCGACATCGAGACCGGCTTCCTCAACCGCCTGGCGCTGACCCCGCTGCGCGGCGCGGCGCTGCTCGGTGGCCTGCTCGCCGGCACCGTGCTGCTCGGCCTCGTGCAGGCAGTCACCTACCTCACGGTAGGGCTGGTCGCCGGGGCCGAACTGGTCACCGGCGTCGGCGGCGCCCTGACGATCGTCGCACTCTCGGTCTCGGTCACGGTCGCCTTCGGCTCGATCGGGCTCTTCGCCGCCCTGCGCACCGGCTCGGGCGAGGCGGTGCAGAGCCTCTTTCCGGTCTTCTTCGTCTTCCTCTTCCTCTCGGCGATGGCGCTGCCGCTGGAACTGCTGCAGACCCAGTGGTTCCACGACGTCGCCGCCGCCAACCCGGTCACCTACCTGCTCGAGGCCTTCCGCTCGCTGCTCTTCGAAGGCTGGGACGCCGGCGCGCTGGCGCTCGGCTTCGGCATCGCCGGCACGGTGCTGATCATCGGCATGCTGGCGGCGAGCAGCGCGATGAAGACGCGGCTGGTGCGGACATGAACGCGAGCGGAAGCGAGCGCGGCACGGCCAGCTTCGGGGCGATCGCGCGCGCGGTCGCCTGGCGCAGCATCCATAACTTCCTCAGCAAACCGGCCTTCCTGGCACCGGCGATCGTCTTCCCACTCTTCTTCTTCGTCGCCTTCGCCGGTGGCCTCTCCGCGGTCGGCAACGTGCCGGGCTTCGACTTCCCCAGCGGCTACACCGCCTTCCAGTTCGTCTTCGTGCTGCTGCAGTCGGCCGCCTTCGGCGGCGTCTTCACCGGCTTCGGCATCGCCCGCGACTTTGAGATCGGCTTCGCCAACCGCTACCTGCTCGCCGCCGCCAACCGCAGCGGCATCGTCGCCGGCTACGCGATCGCTGCCCTGACCAGGGCGGCGATCACCTGGACCGTGCTGACGACGATCGCCCTGATCGCGGGGATGGAGGTCGGCGGAGGCGGAGTCGAACTGTTCGGCCTCTACGGGCTGGCGATCCTGACCAACCTGACCGCGACGCTGTGGGCGGCCGGCGTGGCGATGCGGGTGCGCTCGATCCAGGGCGGGCCGCTGATGCAGTTCCCAGTCTTCCTGATCCTCTTCCTCGCCCCGGTATACGTGCCGCTCAGCCTGCTCAGCGGCTGGATTCACGCCGTCGCGTCGGTCAACCCGGTGACCGCGCTGCTCGAGGCCGGCCGCGGCTTCATCTCCGGCGAACCGGTCGTCGTCGCCCTCGCCTTCGCGATCGCCTTCACCCTGCCAGTCCTCTTCGCCCTCTGGGCCCGCGGCGGCCTGCGCCGCGCCGAAGCCGCGGGCTGACCCCTACGCAAGTGCAACGTTTTGCGGCGCTGAGGGCGCCGAAAGGCGTTGCACAACCGTGGGGCTAGTAGGCAGTGTTGCGCGAGCGTGGGCGTGGGTGGGACTTGTAGCGCCGGTCGCGCCCGCGGTTCCAGAGGATGCCATCGATCTGGGCGGGGGTAAGTGCTGTGGCGGCCGCCAGCTGCTCGATCGCGTGGACGGCGCAGGCGCGCAGCTCGACCTCCTCCGGAGAGCCGTGCTCGAGCAGGTCGCCGGCCTCGATCCGAGTCTCCAGGGCGGGGTCGAGCCGCAGCACGCCGTCGATCCGCAGGACGTGGGGGACGAGGTTGTCGGCGAAGGCGGTGAGCCGGTTGACCTCGCCCAGCTCCACCAGCCCCGTGCGATCGAGATCGGCGGCGGCGATCTGCGCGCGCTTGAAGAAAGGAACCGGGCGGCCCTCGTAGGTGGAGACGTCGGCGAAGGCAGGCCACCCGGCGAGCAGGTTGGCGAGGGCCGGCGCGGAGCCCTGCGCGGCCTCGACCACTGCCTCAAAACGACCGTCGTGGTCGGCGCTGACGCGCTCGCCGACGTCGTTCAGCGTCGCCGCATAGTCAGCCATCAGCGGATGGTCGGCCTCCTGGCCCACGACGGCGGCGATATCGGCCGCTCGCAGCTCGGCCAGCTCGGCGGCCGACCACGGGCCATTGTCACGAAAGCGCTCGGTCAGCCCGGCCGCGATCGTGAAGTAGCCGCTGCGGCCGGGGCGCTTGCGGATCGTCGGCCACCAGCCCGAGCCGAAGTTGATCGCGTCGAGGCAGAGGGCGAAGGCGATCCGGGACTCGCGATCTCCCCCGACCAGCTCGGTCGCCGGGTCTGGCGGCGGCGACTCGGCGACAGCCGGCAAACCGCCGGCATAGACCTGCAGGGCGCCCTCTTCGATCCGCACCCGGCGGGCCCGGCCCGCCACCCACGCGGAGGCCGTGCGCACCCGGTCGGAGATCAGTGAGAACATGCGCGCTTCATGATCACGCAGGCCGAGTCGGAGCAGATCGAGAAGGCGAACGCGTCGGGGCGGACTCCCGTCGTCTTCGTCCACGGCCTCTGGCTCTTGCCGAGCAGCTGGCGGAACTGGCTGGAGCTCTTCGAGGAGGCGGGCTTCGCGGCGCTCGCGCCGGGCTGGCCCGGCGATCCGGACACGGTCGAGGCGGCGCGCGCCAACCCGCAGGCCCTCGCCGGCGTCGGCGTCGTCGCGGTCGCCGATCACTTCGCCACGGCGATCGGCAAGCTCGCCAAGAAGCCGGCGATCGTCGGCCACTCCTTCGGCGGCCTGATCACCCAGATACTCGCCGGGCGTGGCCTCTCAATCGCCTCGGTCGCGGTCAACCCGGCGCCGTTCAAAGGGGTTCTGCCGCTGCCCCTGGCCGCGATCCGCACCACCCTGCCGGTACTCGGCAACCCGCTCAACCGCGGTCGCACGGTGACGCTCAGCTTCGACCAGTTCCGCTACGGCTGGGCCAACGCGGTCCCCGAGGAGGAGGCGCGCCAGCTCTACGAGAGCTACCACGTTGCCGCCCCGGGCAAGCCGATCTTCCAGGCGGCGACGGCCAACCTCAATCCCGGCGCCGAGACCAGGGCCGACACCGAGAACCCCGATCGCGGGCCGCTGCTGATCTTCAGCGGCGACGAAGACCACGCCGTGCCGCCGGCGATGAGCAAGGCGGCCTTCAAGAAGCAGAAGCAGAACCCCGGCGTGACCGAGCACATCGAGATGCCCAACCGCGGCCACTCGCTGACGATCGACCACGGCTGGCGCGAGGTCGCCGAGGACGCGCTCGCCTTCGTCAAGCGCTTCGGAGATTGACCACAGCGGAGCGGGGTCGATGTCGGATGCACTGACAGAGCGTGTGCGCGCCTGGCGGGGACGCGGACAGAGCGAGGAGTTCCGCGGCCACGCGATCCACAGCTTCCGCCACGAGGGCGAGGGCCCGCTGCTTCTACTCCTGCACGGCTTCCCCTCCAGCTCCTACGACTGGCGGCTGCTGCTGGGGGAGCTGCCGGGCCGCAACGTGCTCGCCTTCGACTTCCTCGGCTTCGGCCTCTCGGCGAAGCCGCGCGAGCACGACTACAGCCTCTTCTGGCAGGCCGACCTGACCGAGGAGCTGGTGCGGCGGCACGGTGGCGGCCGCCCAGTCTTCATCGTCGCCCACGACATGGGCACCTCGGTCGCCAACGAGCTGATGGCCCGCGAGCTCGAGGGAAAGTCGGCGATGGAGGTCGCCGGGATCCTGCTCTTCAACGGCAGCATGGTGCTCGAAGCCGCCAGCCCCACACCGGCGCAGAAGGCGCTGCGCAGCCGCTTCGGCCCGCTCGTCGCCCGCCTCTCCGGCGAGCGCTTCTTCCGCCACCAGTTCGGCTCGGTCTTCTCCGCCGCGCACCCGCTCAGCGAGGCGGAGGCCGAGGACCAGTGGTCGTTGATCTGCCACAACGGCGGCCGCACCCTCGGCCACCGGCTGATCTCCTACATGGACCAGCGCGAAGCGCACGCCGAGCGCTGGCACGGCGCGATCCGCGAGTGGCCCGGCGCGCTCAGCCTCGCCTGGGGGCTGCAGGACCCGGTGGCGACGACCAGCGTGCTGGCGGCGCTGCGCGAGCTGCGGCCCGAGGTGCCGGTGAGCGAGCTGCCCGAGCTCGCTCACTACCCGCAGATCGAAGACCCACGGCGCCTGGGGCAGGTGCTTGCGGCCCTACCGATCTGAGTGCACCTGTCGATCTGGGCTCTGGCTGTTCGTCGTTAGGGTGAGAGCGGCCGAACGGCGCTGCTCACGAGACAGGAGGAACCGCGATGCAGTTCATGCTTGCCTTGATTTCCGAGGAGCGCAGCTGGGAGGACGTCACCCCCGATGAGGTGAAGCAGAACCTCGCCGAGATGGGCGAGTTCAACGCCGAGCTGACCGAGGCCGGCGCCATGGTCACCGGCGCCGGGCTGCAGGAGCGCGCCACCGGCACCACCCTCCACTACGGCGACGACGAGCCGCTGGTCACCGACGGTCCCTTTGCCGAGACCAAGGAGCAGCTGGCGGGCTTCTGGATGATCGAGGTCGAGAACCTCGACGAGGCGCTTGCCTGGGCGAAGAAGATCCCGCTGCGCAGCGGTCACGTCGAAATCCGCCCGCTGGTCGCTGACGGCGCGGAACTGCTGGAGAAGGCGGAGCGCTCGTAGCCGCGGCGCGCGACAGCGTCGCCGCCCGCGCCTTCCGCGAGGAGTCGGGGCGTGCGGTGGCGACGCTGATCCGCGTCACCGGCGATTTCGACCTCGCCGAAGAGGTCGTGCAGGAGGCCTTCGTCGTCGCCCTCGAGCGTTGGCCGCACGAGGGAGTGCCGGACAACCCGGGGGCTTGGATCACACAGGTGGCCCGCAACCGGGCGATCGACAGGATTCGCCGCGATGGCGTGCTGCGCGACAAGGTGGCGGCGCTGGAGCGCTTGGAAGCACTGCACGCCGAACCGGAGGCGGCGCCCGGCGAGCGGCTGGGCGAGATCGAGGACGACCGCCTGCGGCTGATCTTCACCTGCTGCCACCCGGCACTGGCGATCGAGGCGCGGGTGGCGCTAACCCTGCGCAGCCTCGGCGGCCTCAGCACCGGGGAGATCGCCCGCGCCTTCCTCAGCAGCGAGAGCGCGATGGCGCAGCGGATCGTCCGCGCCAAGCGCAAGATCGCCGCCAACAACATCCCCTACGAGGTGCCGGTGGTCGAGCAGATGCCGGAGCGGCTGCCGGCCGTGCTGGCGACGCTCTACCTCGTCTTCAACGAGGGCTACCTGGCCGCCTCCGGCGAGGAGCTGGTCCGCACCGAGCTCAGCGGCGAAGCGATCCGCCTCGCCCGCATCCTCGTCGCGATGCTGCCGCGCGAGCCCGAGGCGCGCGGCCTGCTGGCGCTGATGCTGCTCACCGACGCGCGGCGACCGGCGCGGCTCGACGAGCGCGGTGAGATCGTCCTACTCGAAGAGCAGGACCGCTCGCTCTGGGACGCGGAGCGGATCGCCGAGGGCCTCGAGCTCTCGCGGCAAGCGGCGGTGGGCGGACCGGGCCCGTACACGGTCCAGGCGCGAATCGCCGCCGCCCACGCGGAGGCCACGAGCGCAGGTGACACAGACTGGGATCGCATCGTGCGGCTCTACGAATGGCACGCGACGATCGCCCCGAGCCCGATCGTCGAGCTCAACCTGGCGGTTGCGATCGCGATGCGCGACGGACCCGAGGCCGGCCTCGCCAAGATCGCCGCGATCGAGGGTCTCAACGACTACCACCCCCTTCACGCCGCCCGCGCCGACCTGCTGCGTCGACTGAGCCGAGACGCTGAGGCAGCGGAGGCCTACGAACGCGCCCTCTCCCTCGACCCCAACCCGGTCGAGCGCCGCTTCCTCGAACGCCGCCTCACCGAGCTCGCCTGACGCACGCCGGAAAGAGGGTCAGGCCTCGGAGTAGGCGGGCTCGCGCTCGGGCTCGGCGCCGTGGCCGTGTTCGGCCATCTCCTCGGGTGAGGGCATCGGCACTTCGCGCAGGACGGTGACTGCGACCACGACGGCGATGCCGACCAGGATCGCGCCGATCACGTAGGCGAGGTGGTAACCGGAGTTGAGCGCGGCCAGCTGGCCGGCGCCGTCGGCGAGCTGGTTGTCGGTGCGCTCGGTCGCCAGCGTCGCCAGGACCGCGAGACCGATCGCGCCGCCGACCTGCATGCTGGTGTTGACCAGGCCGGAGGCGAGCCCGGAGTCCTCCGGCGTCGCCCCGGACATCGCCAGCGTCATCAGCGATGGGAAGGCGGTCCCGACGCCGAGGCCGATCAGCAACATCGGCGCCAGCAGGTCGGCGAGGTAGTCGCCGTCCACTGGGGTCCGGGCAAAGAGGAGCAGGCCGATGCCGACGATGATCACGCCGGGGATCAGGGTCGTGCGCGGGCCGAAGCGCATGATCAGCTTTTCCGAGAAGCCGAGCGACATCGTCCCCATCACAATCGTCGCCGGCAGGAAGGCCAGGCCGACCTGGAGCGCGTCGTAGTCGAGGATCCGCTGCAGGTAGAGCGCGCCGAGGAAGAACATGCCGAACATGCCCGCGACGAGGAAGGACTGGATCACGTTGGCGCCGACGACGTTGCGGTGGCGGAAGAGCCGCAGCGGCATCAACGGGTTCTCGATCCGGGCCTGGCGGGCGACGAAAGCGGCGCCGAGGATGAAGGAGACCGCGCTCAGGAGGAGGGTCTGGGTAGAGCCCCAGCCGTGCTCGTTGACGCCGAGAATCGCGTAGACGCCGATCATCAGCGAGCTGGTGATCAGTGCGGCACCGGGAATATCAGCGCCGGCCTTGAAGCCGATGCCGGGCCGGCCCTCGACCAGGCGCAGAGCGCCGTAGGCGGTGGCGATGCCGATCGGCAGGTTGATGATGAAGATCCAGTGCCAGCTGATCGCCTGGGTCAGCGCGCCGCCCAAGAGCAGGCCGATCGAGCCGCCGGCCGAGGCGACGAAGCCGTAGACGCCGATCGCTTTCGCCTGGTCGCGGGGCTCCGGGAACATCGTCACGATCATTCCCAGGACCACGGCCGAGGAGAGCGCACCGCCGACGCCGGCGAAGAAACGGCCGGCGATCAGCATCGCTTGGTTCTCGGCGGCGGCGCAGAGCAGCGAGGCGGCGGTGAAGACGGCGAGCCCAATCAGGAACATCTTGCGCTGCCCGAGCAGGTCGCCGAGGCGCCCGGCGAGCAGCAACAGCCCGCCGAAGGGAATCAGGTAGGCGTTGACGACCCAGGTGAGCCCGCTCTGGGAGAAGTCGAGGCTGTCCTGGATCGTCGGCAGGGCGACGTTGACGATCGTCACGTCGAGGACGATCATCAGCACCCCCGCGCAGAGGACGTAGAGGGCGAGCCAGCGACTGCGATCGGGCTCGGCCGCCGTGGTGGCCTGGTTGGTTGTCGCTGCTTCTGCGGTCATCTAGGCCTCCTTGGCTCTTCCAGATTTACTGCCGGCACTCTAGCAAAAGGTGCAAAAAAACAACTACTCACTTGCATATCCGCATTTCATCGTTGTAAACTTATTTACATGGCAACCAAGCGCTCATATGGGGAGGCTTGTCGTTTCGCCTATGCCCTCGACGTCGTCGGCGAGCGTTGGGCCCTGCTGGTGGTCCGCGAACTGCTGCTCGGTCCGAAGCGCTTCACGGACCTGCGTGCCGGTCTGCCCCACGCCAGCTCGAACATCCTTTCCGAGCGCCTACGCGACCTCGAGCAGGGCGGCGTCATAAAGCGTCGCAAATTGCCGCCGCCGGCGGCTTCCACGGTCTACGAGCTGACCGAGTGGGGCCGTGAGCTGGAGCCGGTCGTGACCAAGCTCGGCGCCTGGGGCGCCCGTTCGCCGATCCCGCCCGACTCGCAGGAGATCGGCCCCGACTCGATCGTCCTCGCCCTGCGCTCGCTCTTCGACCCGCAGCTCGCCGGCGAGCTGGATGCCACCTATGAGCTGCGAATCGGCGAAGAGACCTTCCGCGTCGAGATTGCGAGCGGGGAAGTCGACCTCGGCCGCGGTAGCGCTGAGAACCCAGCCGCCAGGATCGCCGTTGCCGACGCCCCCACCTTCGGCGCCGTCCTCGGCGGCCAGCTCCCCCTCGACGAGGCCCTCGCCTCCGGCGTCGCAGAGATCGGGGGCTCCAAGCAAGCCGCCAAGCGCTTCCTCCGCCTCTTTCCGATGCCCAAGCCGTGTGAGTGCGGGGAGTCATTGGCGGCGACCCCAGCTGTGGGCGCCGGGAGCTACGGCTCGTAGCTCAGCGACGACGCGCTCGCGGGCCGACCTACGCCGGCGAGACCTGAGCGGCTTGGCCGGTAGGCGACTGCCCTTGGCTTCATCGCGAGGCGCTGGGCGATCGAGCTCGACCACTTCCGAGACGACGACGTTGGTGACACCTTCGTGGCGCTCCAACCTGCCCCGCGCACGCACCAGAGGTGCGGCGCGGACGGCGGCGCGACACTCCTCGTAGACGGGCGGCGGCACGACCAGGTTGACGGTTCCACCCTCGTCCTCGAGCAGCATGAAGACGATGCCGTTGGCTGTCCCTGGGCGCTGGCGAGCTACGACCAGGCCGGCCACCTCGACCGGGTCGCCGTTCTCGGCCCGCTCCAGACCGGCACTGCTGAGGATCTCGGCCTCGAGGTCCTCGCGCATCAGCCCCATCGGGTGCGCGTCGAGGGTGATCCCGATCGAGCGGTAGTCGGCGATCACCCGCTGCCACTCGTCGAGCGGCTCCAGCTCGGGCGCTCGCGGCGGCTCCAGCGGCAGCGCCATCTGCACCTCGGGGCCGTGGCGCACCCCGGTGCCGGCGCCGCCTGCTTCCCACAGCGCCTCCCTCCTGCCGCTGCCGGCGACCGGGATCCAGGCGCCTTCCTCGCCGACCAGGTCGTCGAGGGCGCCGGCCCAGGCGAGCCGCTCGAGGCCGGCGCGGCCGGCGCCGGAGCGTGAGGCGAGGTCGGCGATCCCGGCGTAGTCGCCGCTGCGCTCGCGGCCGGCGAGGAGGCTCTCCATCTCCTCCGCGCGCACGCCCTTGACGTAGCCGAGGCCGATCCGCACGGTCAGCTCGCCTTCGATCCGCTCGACGTGGCAGAGCACGCGGCTGCGGTTGGCGTCGGGGCCGGCCAGGCTGACTCCCCGCCGCTGCGCCTCGTGGACCAGCGCGTCGGGTGGGTAGAAGCCCATCGGCTGCTCGTTGAGCAGGGCGCAGAGGAACTCCTGCGGGCGGTGGACCCGCAGCCAGGCCGACTGGTAGGCGAGCAGGCCGAAGGCGGCCGAGTGCGCCTTGGGGAAGCCGAAGCCGGAGAAGCCCTGGATCTGGCCCCAGACTTTCTCCGCCACCGCCTCGGTCACTCCCTTCTTCCCAGCGCCGGCGATGAAGTCCTCGTGGTGCTTGCGGATCGCCGCCTCGGAGCGCTTGCGGCTCATCCCTCGCCGCAGCGAGTCGGCCTGGGCGGGGCTGAAACCGGCCAGCGCGATCGCCACTTCGATCACCTGCTCCTGGAAGACGATCGTGCCCAGCGTGTACTCCAGCACGCCTTTCAGCAACGGGTGCTCGTAGGGGATCTCAAAGCCCGCGGGATCCTCGCGACGGCGCTTCCGCCGCTCTATATAGGGGTGCACCGCGCCGCCCTGGATCGGCCCGGGGCGAACCAGGGCAACCTGCACGGTGAGGTCGTCGAGGTTTTCCGGCCGGGTGCGGGGCAGCATCGACATCTGGGCGCGGCTCTCGATCTGGAAGACGCCGGTGGTCTCGGCCGCCTGGATCGACTCGAAGGTCTTCGGATCGTCGAAGGGGATGCGCGAGAGGTCGAGCGACTCGCCCCGCGTGCGCGCCACTTCGTCGACGCAGCGCTCGACCGCGGAGAGCATGCCGAGGCCGAGCAGGTCGATCTTGAGCAAGCCCGCATCCGCGCAGGAGTCCTTGTCCCACTGGACGATCTGCCGCCCCTCCGTCGCCGCCGGCACGACCGGGCAGACGTCGATCAGCGGCTGGGTCGAGATCACCATGCCACCGCAGTGCTGGGATGGGTGGCGGGGCAGGCCCATCGCCTCCGGGCAGAGCCGCAGCAGCATCTGCCAGCGCTTGCTCGCGGCCCGCTCGGGGCCAATCGCGGCGGCCACGTCCTTGCCGATCTCCCCCCTGCGCTCGTGAAAGCCGACCATCCCCGCCACCTTCTCGATCTCCTCAGGCGGCAGGCCGAGCGCCTTGCCGAGGTCGCGCACGGCGCCGCGCGGGCGGTAGGTGGGGAAGGCGGCGACCAGGGCCGAGCGGTCGTCTCCGTAGCGCTCGTGCACGCGCGGGATCAGCACCTCGCGGATGTCGCGGGGGAAGTCGAGGTCGATGTCGGGCATCGTCGCGCCTGCCTGCTTGCCTACCTCCTCGTTGAGGAAGCGACTGGAGTTGAGGTCGTTGGCGACCGGATCGATGTGAGAGAGGCCGGTGAGGAAGCAGACGACGGAGCTGACGCTGGAGCCGCGGCCGCGGCCGGGCGGCAGGATCGAGCGGGCGGAGTCGCGGCCGCGCACCTCGAGCGCAACCTCGCGGGCGAGCTCGAGCAGGTCGTGGTGGAGGAGGAAGAAGCCGGAGAGGCCGAGGGCGCGGATCGTCCTCAGCTCTTGATCCAGTTGCCTCTCAGCCCTCGGCCGATCCGCCGAGTTGGGCTCGTAGCGCTCGGCCAGGCGTGCCTGGCACAGCTCCGCCAGCTCGCGGTCGATTCCGGGGTCTCCTTCGCGCGGGTAGCGGTAGCCGAGCTCGCGGCTGAGGTCGAACTCGAGCCGCTCGGCGAGCCGCAGGGTCTCGGCAACGGCATCGGGGTGCTCGGCGAAGCGCTCGGCCATCGCCCACGGTGAGTCCAGGCCGGAGCTGCGGTTCCCCCGCCGCAGCGGCTCGGACTCCTCCAGGGTCATCCCCTGGCGGATCGCGACGAAGGCGTCCTGCAGCCGCGACCGCCACTTGTCCCCGTGCGAGTGGACGTTGCCGGTGGCGAGGGTGGGGACCCCGAGCCGCTCGGCCAGCCCGGCGAGCCAGCGGTTGCGGGCGCGGTCGCGGCGCCATAAGGGCCGCTGCAGCTCGATCCGGAAGCGATCCCGCCCGAAGGCGCCCAGCAGCCTCCGGGCGGTCTCCGCTCCCCTCGCCGCGTCGCCCCTCTCCCAGGCGGCGGCAAGCATTCCCGCTCCGGCGCAGCCCGAGAGGCAGACCAGCCCCCCAACATGTTGCTCCAGCTGCTCGACGGTGACCGAGGGCTGTCCGGCGCGGCGCTGGGAGCCATCGCGTGTGTGGGCGTGTGCGGCGGTGAGCAGGCGGCAGAGGTTGCGGTAGCCGCGCGCGTCTTCGACCAGGAGCGTGAGGTGGGCATACCCGGCCGGGGATCGGGGAGAGGGCGTCCTCACGGTCACCTCCGCCCCGGTGATCGCGCGGATCTTGGCCTCCCCACACTCCTCGAGCTCCTTACAGGCCCCGACGAACTCCATCGAACCCCAGACCCCGTCGTGGTCGGTCAACGCGAGGGCCGGGTAGCCGAGCTCCGCCGCGGCGCGGGCCAGCTCCCGCGGGGTCGAGACCCCGTCGAGGAAGGAGAAGGCCGAGTGAGCGTGCAGCTCGACGTAGGGGGCGCCGGCGCCCATCAACCGCGCTGCCGGTACCAACGTTTGCTGACGATGCTGCGGAAAACCACCATGTTGCGACCATCGACCAGGACCAGCTCGAAGTAGTGGCGGCCCAGCGGCTGCGGCGTCCACCAACGATCCTCGACCACCCACTCCTCCCGCACCGCCTCGACCGCGATCCCCTCGACGACGGTCGGCCGCCCCGCCCGATCCGCCTCGACCTTTACCGGTCGCGGCACGTACAGCCGCCGCAAGCCGGGGCTCATCGGTCCGGGCTCGGGGTCAGCATCGCCCAGCGCTCGGGAAAGCGCGAGGCGGAGTCGAGCGGCACGACGGTGAGCAGCGAGTCGCCGCCCTGGGCGGCGCGGACCTCGCGGATCGCCGCGGCGAGGCGACGGCGCCGATGCTCGCAGCCGCGCACAGAGAGCTCGAGCTGCTCGCCGACCGGCGGGCCGAGGCCGAGCGCCCGCAGTCGCATCGCGGCGACCGGCCCCGGCAGAGTCTCCAGGCGCGGCACCAGCACCGCGCGCAGGGTCCGCGCCGAGGCGGTCGGCCGCCCCAGCCCCTGATCGACGCTCCAGCTGCCGCCGCCGCTCAGCACGGCGCCGAGGCGCAGCCCCAACACGGTTCTTCCCTTGCGCTGCGGGGCGGCGAGCAGCCGGGCGACGAGCAGCTTCAACGCGTGCTCCAACTGTCCCCCCGCGGCCCCCTCCGGCAGCTCGACCTCCGCGGCCAGCTCCTCATGCGGGCGGCGCGGGCGCAGCGGCGCCTCTTGACCGCGAGCGAGTCGCAGCGCCTCCAGCCCGGCCGGCCCAAAGCGGTCGGCGATGCTGGCCGGGGAGAGCGCCGCAAGGTCGCCCAGCGCCTCGATCCCCAGCCGCCGCATCGTCTCGATCAGGCTCCCCGCCTCGCGCGGCGGCAGCTCAAGCCTGCCGACCAGCGCCGAGACGGGGAGCACTGACAGGAAGTCGCCCGCGGCCGACGGCGGGACGATCGCCTCCCGTCGCGCGGCGGCGTGGGCGGCGAAGCGGGTGGGCGCAACCCCGATCCGCACCTCGATCTCCGCCGAACGCCGCGCCGCCGCCAGCACCCCTGCACTCTTCCCCCCGTGGATCCCACGCAACCCATCGAGAACAAAGAACGCCTCCCCACTCCGCTCCGACTCGACCGCCGCGCCGATCCTCTCAAGTCGGCGCAACAGCCCCTCGGTCAGCTCACCGGCCTCAACCTGGTCGGTGAGCGCGGAATCGGAGATCAGGACGCATGCGACTTCCATACGAACGTATGTTCGTATACGAAAGCGTGCGAAGTCAAGGGTCATTTCCGAGCGGTCGTCCCGGGACTTCCCTGACTCCAAGAACCGCTACGCGGTTCGTAGTCGGCGCCAGCTCGGTGCCCGGCAGCGCGATGGGGTCGATCCCGCCTTTGATGAAGGCAACGAAGATCGCCCTGAAGTGACGGCGATGCAGCCGCTGGTTCGCGCAGCTACCGGTAAAACACCACGTAGAACGGCTCCTTGATCAGACTCCCCCCGCTGAAGGTCCGCACCTCGACCTGGGGCGCAGCACAAGAGCCGGTGCCGCCGATCGTGGCGTAGACGTCAACTGCTCCCGCACCGTTATAGCGAGGGGTGACCTGAGCTCCCCTGGGAGCAAAGGAGGGAACGCTTATGCAGTAGATGCCCGGTTCGACTCCCTGTTTGACGTTGGCGCTTGAGATCCCCTTGGAGAGGGACGGATCGACGTCACCTTCCTGGCTGATTGCGGCGAAGGCCTCGGGGTTTGCCGAGTCGGCGAAGGAGGCATTGTTGGCGTGGTTTGCGAAGGGCACCTGGCCCAGGGATGACTCATCGACCTTTGTGCCGGTGACCGAGCCATCGGCGAGCTTGTCGGTGGTGACCGAAGAAGAACCGAGCTTCTCGTTACTCACCGCCTGCCCGGAGAGCTTTGCGGTACTGACTGCCCCCGCTGCGAGCTTTCCCTCCTTGACCGCAAGCGCCTTGATCTTCGGTGCGGTGACGGCGTTCTTTCTGAGCTTGTCTGCGGTCACTGCCCCCGGCCTGAGCTGCTTCTCCCCGACTGACTTCGGTGCGAGCTGGGAGGCGGCGTAGGCGCCCCCTGTGCCGATCGCGATGAAGAGGGCGAGGGTGGCAATGACGTTGGCGTAGCTCAGATGCTTGGTCACGGTGTGGATCTTTCTCCTTGAGGTTTTCCTAGCGCGAAAGCTCGGGGGCGAGGACGATGGCCGACAGCGAGGCCGCCTTCCATTCGCCCTCTTCTTTAACCAGGTTCAACTGGTAAAGGCGCGCTCCGGGGGCGTGAAACACAACGAAGGTGGTCTCGCCTTCTGTTCTGATCTTGCGGACCTGGCCTTCTGTCTGAGCCATCGCAAGCTGCTTGGCCTGAGGCGATAGCAGTGCTTCCAGCAGCTCGGGGCAAGTGAAGGATTTTTTAGTTCGGCTCGCCAGCTGCTGGAGCGATTCCTGAACCTTTGCGGAGAGGTAAGCGCAGGCGCTCTCACCGTCACCTTGCGCGATCGAGCCAAGGTAGCCGTGGAAGGTGGCGAGCAGTTTTTGGCGCTCCGATCCTTGCGCCTCCTCGCCGAAACCTTCGATGCTCTCTTCGGCGTTCTGGCTCTCGGCCGCGGTTGTGGTGGAGGTGCTG
>Ga0070682_100000103_pt1 | contig 76169 bp, 74 predicted proteins | sample KBSC63LmetaG_FD_64668 | JGI IMG/M metagenome (GOLD analysis project Ga0070682, IMG submission 64668) | Corn rhizosphere microbial communities from Kellogg Biological Station, Michigan, USA - KBS C6-3L metaG | ecosystem: Host-associated > Plants > Roots > Rhizosphere | place: USA: Michigan...
CCGGACATCGAGCACTTCATCTGGTGCAAGGCCGACGAGGAGAAGAAGGCCGAGGCGCTGCGCGACGCCGGCTTCGACATGTCGATCGACGGCGAGGGCTTCACCTCGATCCAGTACCAGAACGCCAACAACTCGGTGCGGGTCAGCGACGACTTCATGGAGGCGGTCGAGGCCGGCGAGGACTGGCAGCTGACCGCGCGCACCGACGGCTCGACGGTGAAGACGCTGGACGCGCGCGAGCTGATGAACCAGATCGCCGACGCCGCCTGGCGCTGCGCCGACCCCGGCGTCCAGTACGACACGATCATCAACCGCTGGCACACCTGCCCGGAGTCGGGCCGGATCAACGCCTCCAACCCCTGCAGCGAGTACATGCACGTCGACGACTCGGCCTGCAACCTGGCCTCGCTCAACCTGATGAAATTCCGCCGCGAGGACGGCAGCTTCGACGTCGAGGACTTCGAGCACGCGGTCGACATCGTCTTCCTCGCCCAGGAGATCGTCGTCGGCTTCTCCAGCTACCCGACCGAGGAGATCACCGAGAACGCCAACCGCTTCCGCCAGCTCGGCCTCGGCTACGCCAACCTCGGCGCCCTGCTGATGTCCGACGGCCTGCCCTACGACTCGACCGAGGGCCGCAACGTCGCCGCCGCGATCACGGCGCTGATGACCGGCCGCGCCTATCGCCAGTCGGCGCTGATCGCCGCCGGGGCAACCGGGCCCTACGAGGAGTACGAGAAGAACCGCGACGCCCACAACGGCGTGATGCGGATGCACCGCGACGCCTCCTACGACGTCGACGCGACCGGGATCAAGGGCGAGCTGCTCGAGGCCGCCCAGCGCTCTTGGGACGAAGCGGTCGAGCTCGGCGAGGAGCACGGCTACCGCAACGCGCAGGCGACGGTGCTGGCGCCGACCGGAACGATCAGCTTCCTGATGGACTGCGACACGACCGGGATCGAGCCCGACTTCTCGCTGGTCAAGTTCAAGGAGCTGGTCGGCGGCGGCCAGATGACGATCACCAACCGCTCGGTGCCGCTGGCCCTGCGCACGCTCGGCTACGCCGAGCCGCAGGTCGAGCAGATCACCGCCTACATCACCGAGAACAGCACGATCGTCGGCGCCCCCGACCTCAAGGACGAGCACCTGCCGGTCTTCGACGTCGCGGTCGGCGAGCGGGCGATCACCCACACCGGCCACATCGACATGATGGCCGCGACCCAGCCCTTCATCTCGGGCGCGATCTCAAAGACCGTCAACCTGCCGCAGACCGCCACGATCGAGGACATCGCCGACGCCTACACGCGCGGCTGGAAGGGCGGCCTCAAGGCGCTGGCGATCTACCGCGACGGCTCGAAGACGGCGCAGGCGCTGCGCACCGACGCCCAGGAGGAAAAGGGCGCCGAGGCCGAGGTGGTCGCCGCGCCGGTGCGCAAGAAGATGCCGCGCGAGCGCGAGTCGATCACCCACAAGTTCTCGATCGCCGGCCACGAGGGCTACATCACCGCCGGCAAGTACGAGGACGGCAACGTCGGCGAGATCTTCCTCACCGATATTGGCAAGGAGGGCTCGACCATGCGCGGGCTGCTCAACGCCTTCGCCACGGCGATCTCGATCGGCCTGCAATACGGCGTGCCGCTGGAGATCTTCGTGCGCAAGTTCAGCTACATGCGCTTCGAGCCGGAGGGCATCACCGGTAACCCGGAGATCCCCTTCGCCAAGTCGATGCCCGACTACATCATGCGCTGGCTGGCGAGCCGCTTCATCGAGGACACCGAAACGCTGGAGGACCTCGGCATCCTCACCCCGGAGGTGCGCGCCAAGCGCGATGCCGAGACGACGCAGCTCGGCCTCGGCATCGACACCAGCGGCGGCACCGCCGGCCCGGCCAACGGTGGCAATGGCGGCAACGGCCAGTCCAGGCCAGCCTCCTCGGCCTTCACCGAAACGCCCCCGGTGGTCCCGGCCAAGATGTCCGGCCTCGACCTCGGCCCCGCCTGCGAGCAGTGCGGCGGCATGATGCAGCGCACCGGCTCTTGCTACACGTGCTCATCGTGCGGCAACAACACCGGCTGCGGCTGACGGTCCAAGGACACGGCGCGAGGGCGCACCCGCGGCTGCGCGCCGTGCAGAGCACTGTCGCTCCGCCGCGTGCACGCCCTCGCTTGGTCCTGAACCGTCAGGGCCTTAGCTGAGGATCACGGTCGCGTCATGACGCGGAGTCTCTGTAATCGCCCGCCTGAAGACTCGCTCAGGCTTTGGATTAGCTGGGCGGATCTGGTGGCGCTTGACTAGCTCTTTTAGGACCACGGCCATCTCGAACTGGGCGAAGGAGGCGCCGAGGCAGCGGCGCACGCCGCCGCCGAAGGGGATCCAGGTGTAGGTGCCGGGCGGGGTCTCGAGGAAGCGCTCGGGAAGGAAGCGCTGTGGCTCCGGGTAGATCTCGGGATTGCGGTGGACGAGGTAGATGCTGGGCGCGACGGAGATGCCGGCGGGCAGCTCGTAGCCGCCGATCTCGACCGGCTGGGTGAGCTTGCGCAGGACGATCGAGATCACCGGGCGCAGGCGCAAGGTCTCCTGGATCGTCGCGGTCAGGTACTCCTCGCGCCCGTCGAGCAGCTCGGCGCGCAGGCGCTCGAGCTTGTCGGGGCTGCGGGTGAGACGCTCGATCGCCCAGGCAAGCGAGGTCGCAGTCGTCTCGTGACCGGCGACCAGCAAGGTGACCAGCTCGTCGCGGATCTCGCCATCGCTCATCGGACTGCCGTCCTCGTGCGTGGCGCCGATCATCATCGAGAGCACGTCATCGCGCTCGGCGACGTCGGTGGCGGCGCGGCGCTCGGCGATCTCACGGTAGATCAGCTCGTCGACCCGATCGATGCGGCGGCGGAAGGCACTGACGCCGCGGACCCGCTTCGGCCCGACGATCAGCAGCGGAGCCAGGAAGCGCGGGTTCGTGGTCATGTCGAGGAAGTCGCGCAGCGCTTCCCTCAGGTCGGCCAGCTTCTCCGCCTCTCCCTTGCCGACACCGAAGACGGTGCGCAGGATGATCTCCAGGGTCAGCGCCTGCATACGGGGGCGCAGCTTGTAGGGGACGCCGGTGGGCCAACTGTCGATCTCGCGCTCGGCGATCTCGCTCATCGTCTGCCCGTAGCCCTGCATGCGCTCGCCGTGGAAGGGCGGCAGTAGGAGCTTGCGCTGGCTCATGTGTCGTTTCTCGTCGAGGACCAGCAGCGAGTTGTGGCCGAGCAGCGGGGCGAGGATTTCGTTGCCCTCGCCGGCATGGAAGACCTTGGGATCGCCGGTGAAGACCTGTTTGACCGCGGCCGGGTCGGCCAGCATCACCCAGATTCCTTCGTAGGCGATGCGGATCGTGAAGATGTCGCCGTAGCGGTCCTGGCAGGCGTAGAGCATGCGACGCGCTTGGCGTGACCAGATCGCAGTCTGGATCGGTCTCACCAGCGGCGGGCTGGGCGGAAGCCGTCGCTCCGGCACCCCCTGAAAGGGCCGCGGGGCGGTTGTCGTGGCTGCCTCCATCGTGCCTGTTTTCAGGCTAGGGGACCGCGGGCGCGAGCATGTGAGATCCGTCTCAGACAGCCAAACGACGAGCTAGGGGTTGCTCTCACAGGCGATGCCGTCGTGATCGGCATCGAGCCGGTGCGGATCGCGGTTTGGGTTGTGCCGGTTGAAAAAGCGCTGGGCCGCTGCCTGCGTGGGGAAATCAGCGCAGTCCCGATCACGGAAAGCGGCGGCGGGCTGGGCGGTGGTGGCCAAAGCGACGAAGGCGATCGCGAGAGCTGGGGCGACGAGACGAAGACGGCGAATGGCTAAGCGCATGTTCCTCCCAAAGTCATCAGTAATCAGAACGAGGGAAGCATAGTGCTCATATCGGTACGCATTTGGTCTGCGGCGATCGCGTACGCTCTGCGCGTGGCAGCACCACCGCGGCTCCCGCCCAAAATCGAGCACCGGCTAGTCCGCAGGGCGTGCGGACTGTCGCCTCGTCTGATCAAACGTCTGATCGGGCCGCCACCGCGACTTGATGGCCAGGAGCTCGCGCCCGACGTCCAGATGCTGCTGGCGCTGGCGAAGTTGAACGGCGAGACATCGCTGGTCGAGGGCAGGACCGTAGAGCAGGCGCGCGCCGAGAACCGCGCGGAGGTACCGACCGTCACCGGCCCACCGCGGCCGATGGCACGGGTCGAGAGCCTCGGCATCCCAGGGCCCGAATCCGAGATGGCAGCACGACTCTACGTCGCCCTCGGCGCGCCGCAGCCACCGCAACCACTGCTCGTCTACTTCCACGGCGGCGGCTGGGTGATCGGCGACCTCGATACTCATGACGGCGCCTGCCGCTTCCTCGCCGAGCACAGCGGCTGCCGGGTGCTCTCGGTCGACTATCGCCTGGCGCCCGAGCACCCCTTCCCCAAACCGCTCGAGGACGCCGTCGCCGCCTTTGCCTGGGCCCACGAGCACGCGGACGAGCTCGGTGCCGATCCCGACCGGATTGCGGTCGGCGGCGACAGCGCCGGCGGCAACCTCGCCACCGCCCTCTGCCTGCAGAACCGCGACGCCGGCAACCCGCAGCCGGCGATGCAGCTGCTGCTCTACCCCTGCACCGACGCGGTCGGCGGCCAGCGGTCGCGCGACACCTTTGCCGAAGGCTTCCTGCTCACGCGGGAGGACATGGAGTGGTTCGAGAACCACTACATCCCCGACGGCATCGACGACGACGATCCGCGCGCCTCGATGATGCGCGCCAACGACGTCTCCGGCCTACCCCCAGCCTACGTTGCGACCTGCGGCTTTGACCCACTGCGCGACGAGGGCGAGATCTACGCGGCGCGGATGCGCGAGGCGGGCGTGCAGGTGGTCCTGCAGCGCCACCCCGGCCAGATCCACGGCTTCGCCAACATCACCGCGATCTGCCCCAGCGCTCACACCGCAATGCTCGAAGTGGCGGGCGCCCTGCGCATGGGCCTCGGCCTGGCCTCGGTGCAGCCCGCCGCTGCCCTCGCCTAATACCCCCAGGGGGTATGTATAATCAGCGGCATGGACGCCCATGCCCATCACCACCATGCGATGCCGACCGAGGGCGCTGCGCTCACCACCGTGGCGATCAGCGCCACCCTCCACTGCCTGACCGGGTGCGCTCTCGGCGAGATTGCCGGGATGGCGATCGGGACCGCGCTCGGCTTCTCCAACTTGGGGACCATCGCTCTCGCGATCGCCCTTGCCTTCGTCTTCGGCTACAGCCTGACCAGCCTGCCGCTGCTGCGCGCCGGCCTGGCGCTCTCCGCCGTGATCCCGATCGCGCTCGCCTCCGACACGCTCAGCATCGCCACGATGGAGGTCGTCGACAACCTCATCGTCGTCCTCATCCCGGGGGCCCTGGAGGCGGGCCTCGGCGACCTGCTCTTCTGGGGCAGTCTCTCCTTCTCCCTGGTGATTGCGGGGGCCTTCGCGGTGCCCGTCAACCGCTGGCTGATCGCCCGCGGCAAGGGCCACGCGGTCGTCCACGAGACCGGGATCCACGGTGGCCCGCCGGTGCGGGTCGTCGCCTATGCCGCTGCCTTGGCGGGGATCTTCGGCGCCACGGTGCTGCTGATCGAAGGCCTCTCGTGAACGACGGGTCCACCACCCACGGCTACACCGAGAACAAGGACGCGGTGCAGAAGCGGCTGCGGCGCATCGAGGGCCAGGTGCGCGGCGTCGAGCGGATGGTCGAGGAGAACCGCTACTGCATCGACGTCGTCACCCAGGTGACCGCGATCCAGGCCGCGCTCGACAAGGTCGCCCTGGAGCTGCTCTCCGACCACGCCGCGCACTGCGTTGTCGGAGCGTCCAAAGACGAGCAGAGTGAGCGCACTGAGGAGTTGATGAACGCCGTTCGTCGCCTCCTAAGACATGGCTGAGCCCAGAGGCCGCCTGGTCAAGCAGTCCTAGGACGCAGGGAGCGAAGCGTGCTCTGCACGTGAGCGACCGAGGACGCCGGAATGCGCCGGCCAGGCGGCCTCTGGCTACTCGTATTGGAGGGACTCGAGAACGTCGAGTCGCGAGGCACGACGCGCCGGCGGGATCGCGGCCAGCACGCCGATGATCGCTGCGAAGACGAGCAACCCGATCAGCGACCCGATTGGGTAGGAGAGCGTGAAGCCTTCGTCCTTCAGCGGCTGCGCGATCAGCGCGGCGAAGACGATCCCCAGGGCCATGCCGAGAATCGCCCCGATCAGGGCCGTGATCACCGCCTCGTAGCGGATCATCGTCCGCACCTGGCGCCGCGACATGCCGATCGCCCGCAGCATGCCGAGCTCCCGCCGCCGTTCGTGGATCGAGAGGGCCAGCGTGTTGGCGATGCCGAAGACCGAGATCACGATCGCGAGCAGAAGCAGCGCATACACCAGGTTGACCAGTTCCTGCACCTGGTCTTCACGGCTTTCCTTCAGTTCCTGCTGATCCATCACTTCGGCGACCGGGAACGCCCTTTCGACCAGCGCCGTGAGGAGAGCCTGCACCTCGGCCGCGTCTACTCCCGGCTTCGTCTCGACGAAGTCGATCATGTCCTGGGTCTGCCTGAATTCACGCGCCAGCGCCGCCTGGGTGATCAAGACGCTGCCGAAGACGCCGAGTTTTGAGTCGAACTCGCCAACCACTTCGAAGCTCGGCTTGCGGCGGGTCTGGCTGAGCAGGCGGAAGCGATCGCCGACTTCGAGGTCGTTTGCGGAGGCGAAGGAGTCGGAGAGGACCGCCTGGTCATCGCGCAGCCGGCGCAGCACCGTCGGCCCTCCCTGCTTCCATTCGACGTCGACCGCGTCTTCGATGTTGCGGGTCGGCGCTGAGACCCTTGCCCCCGCCCCATCGTCCACCAGCTTTGCCTGCACCGAGCGGATCGAGGCGACGGCTTCGACTCCGGGCACCTTCTGCGCCGCGAACGCCGCCCCGTTCGGGATCGGCGAGAAGCCATCGCTGTTCTGGATCACCAGGCCGCCGGCGAAGTTCTCATCGACGACCTGGGCGACCGAGCTCTTCAAGCCGGCGGCGAAGACGGTGACGAAGGCGACGACCATCAGCCCGATCATCAGCGCCGCCGCGGTGACCGCGGTGCGGCCCGGGTTGCGTTGGGCGTTCTCGCGCGAGAGGCGACCAAGCAGGCGGCGCAGGCGCTCCAGCGGCCAGCCGGCGATCGCCGCCAGTGGCGGCACCAGGTGGGGACTGAAGAGCGAGACAGCGAAGACGATCGCCAGCGCGCCAGCGCCGATCAAGCCCGCGGCTGTGCCGGACGAGGCGCCGCCGAAGAGCCCGAGCAGCACCATCGCCAAGCCGATTGCACCGAGCAGGAGTGAGAGCCCGATGCCGATCAGCCGTCGCCGGCGCGACGGCGCCGGCGTGAAGGCGTGCAGCGCCGCGATCGGCGGCACCCGGGTCGAACGGATCGCCGGCACCAGCGCGGAGAACGTGGTGACGACGAGGCCGACCAGCAGGGAGACGACGACCGTGCGCGACTTCATCACCAAGCTGGTGGTCGGCAGGTCGATTTCGAAGGCTTCGAGCAGGCCGTTGAGCAGCTTGGCGATGACGAAACCGCCACCGATGCCGACTACGGCGCCGATCGCGCCGATCACCAGCGCCTCGACAACCACAGTGTTGAGGATCTGGCGGCGCGAGGCACCGAGCGTGCGCAGCATGCCGAACTCGGAGACGCGCTGGGCGACCGTGATCGAGAAGGTGTTGAAGATCAGGAACGAGCCGACGAGGATCGCAATGAAGGCGAAGACGAGCAGGAAGATCTGCAGGAAGCTGAGGTTGTCGCGGATTTCTTCCGAGCCGCGATCGGCGTTTTCCTTGGCCGTCTCAACCTTGACGCCGGGCGGCATCTGGCGCGCGATTCGCTGCTTCAGCGTCGTCGCCGAGACCCCCTCGTCAGCGGCCACCGAGATCTGATCGAAGCGGCCGACCTTGTGCGTCAGGCGCTGCGCCACCGGCAGTGTCACCTGGGCGATGCTGGTGCCGCCGAACGAGGCGCCGCCGAGCTGCGTGAAGCCGACCAGCTCAAAAGACCGCACGCTGCCCTGACCGATCAGCTCGATCTCTTCGCCGAGCTTCAGGCCCGAGCTGTCCGCCGCCGCCTTGTCGATCGAGGCTTCGGTGGGCCCACGCGGTAGGTGCCCCTCAACGTAGGTGAGCGACTCGAGGTCGCCGGGCAGGGTCGAAGAGATGAACTTCGGGGCAAATTTGCTGCCGATCTTCTCGCCCTCGGAGTCGAAGAATCCACCGGGCGTGAAGATCGCGCCGGCGGCCAGCTTCACGCCATGCGTCTTCTGCACCCGGGGCAAGAGCGCGGCGCTGATCGTGGGGATTTCGCCGTTTTCCTGCTCGACCGGGTTCTCGGCACTGATGACGACGCTGGTGCCCTTCAACGACTCGCCGAAGATTTCGTCGAAGGCGGCGAAAATCGTGTCGGTGACGACGTAGGAGCCGGCGACGAAGGCGACCCCGATGATCACGGCGAGGGTCGTGGACAGGGCTCGCGCCTTGCGCGCCCAGAGGCTCTTGAGGCTGAGGCTAGTCAACCTGCTTCATCAGCTCGATCACGTCGTCCGCGGACCCGGGGGCGTCATCGTGGACGATCTTGCCGTCACGGAGGGTGATCAAGCGGTCGGCGTGAGCGGCAGCGGCGGGATCGTGGGTGACCATGATCACCGTCTGATCGAACTGGTCGACCGCTTGGCGCAGCAGTTGCAGCACGTCCTCGCTCGCCTTCGAGTCGAGGTTTCCGGTCGGCTCGTCGGCGAAGACGACGGCCGGTTTGGAGACCAGGGCACGGGCCACAGCAACGCGTTGCTGCTGGCCACCGGAGAGCTCGGCGGGGCGATGCGTGCGGCGCTCGTCGAGGCCGACGGTCTGGATCAGCTGGTCGACCCAAGCCTGGTCGGGCTTGCGACCGGCGATCGAGAGCGGCAGCACCAGGTTCTCCTCGGCGGTGAGCACCGGCAGCAGGTTGAAGAACTGGAAGACGAAGCCGAGCTTCTCGCGGCGCAGCTTGGTCAGCTCGCGGTCGTCGAGGCCGGTGATCTCCTCGCCGTCGAGCAGCACCGTGCCCGACGTCGGCGTGTCGAGGCCGGCGAGGATGTGCATCAGCGTCGACTTGCCGGAGCCCGAAGGCCCCATGATCGCGGTGAAGCGGCCGCGCTCGAAGCCGGTGCTGACCTCGACCAAGGCGTCGACCGCGGCCCCGCCTTCTCCGTAGCGCCGCGAGATGCCCTTGGCCTCGACGACCTGCCCGTTCAAGCTCATGACGGCACCGTATCGAGGCTTATGGCAAAGCTCCCTCAACCGGACTCATCTCACGCGTCGGACCGGGCGCTCGTCTTTCGCCAGGTAGTGCCAGCACCCCTATAGATAGCCTGCGCCGGTGGCGGCAGCGGACGAATTCGACGGCTTCCTGATTGATCTCGACGGCGTCGTCTGGGTGGGACGCGAGCCGATCGCAGGTTCAGCCGAAGCACTGGAGACGCTGATTGAGTCCGGCAAGGAGATCGTCTTCGTCACCAACAACCCGGGCCGACCGCCGGCGACCTACGCCGAGCGCCTTCGCGAGGCGGGTGTGCCGGTGGCCGAGGACCGCATCGTCACGGCTGGGGTCGCCACGGCGCGGCTGGCGGCTGAGCTGGTTGGGGCCGGCTCGAGCGCCTTCGCGATTGGCGCCCCAGCCTTTCATCAGACCGTCGCCGAGGCCGGGCTGCGGCTGCTCGAGGGTGAGGGCGGCCGCGGCGCCGACGCGGTCCTGGTCTCCGGCCACCGCGGCTTCGACTACGAGGAGCTGCTGACAGCGACGCTGGCGCTGCAGAACGGCGCCGAGCTGTTCGCGACCAGCCGCGACCCGACCCTGCCGATGCCGGGTGGCGCCTGGCCGGGGACCGGCTCGATCCTGGCCGCGGTGGAGACCGCCTCGGGGGCCCGCGCCGAGATCGGCGGCAAGCCCGAACGCCATCTCTTCGACCAGGCGCGGGCGCTGATCAGCGAGGCCCAGCGGGTGGCGATGGTCGGCGACCGGGTCTCCTCCGACATCGAGGGCGGACGGCGGGCCGGCCTGGCGACGATCCTCGTGCTCAGCGGCGCTTCCTCCCGCGAGGAGGCGGCAGCCGCGGATCCAGCGCCCGACCTGGTCCTCGACGACCTCGCCGCGCTGCTGGCTTGAGCCCGGCAAGCGTGCCCACCGAGATGAGCGAGGAACGCGAGACCTCTACCCACCGCCCCGGCCTCGCCTTCGCCGGGGTCTTCGGCGTCACCTTCTGCTGCTTGCTCGCCGTCGGCGCCGTGCTGCCGGTCCTGCCCCGCTACGTGCACGGCCCACTCGACGCCGGCAACATCGCCGTCGGCATCGTGATCGGCTCTTACGCGATCACCGGCCTGCTGTTGCGGCCCTTCGCCGGGCGCCTCGCCGACCACCGCGGTCGCAAGCCGACTGTCCTGGTCGGCGCCACGCTGGTCGCGATCGGCGGCTTCATGTACCTGCTGCCGCTGGGCGTGGCGGGGTTGATCGTGGCGCGGCTGGTGCTCGGTGCAGGCGAGGGTGCGGTCTTCACGGCGGGCTCGGCCTGGATCGTCGACCTCGCACCGGTCGAGCGGCGCGGCCGCGTCATCGGCCTCTACGGACTGGCGGTCTGGGCCGGGCTCAGCATCGGCCCCCTGTTCGGCGAGTTGCTCCTGCACGCTTCCGGCTACACACCGGTCTGGGTGCTGGCGGGGGTCCTGCCCTTGGTCGGGGCGGCGATCGCGACGCGGATCCCAGACCCCTTCCAACCCTCGCCGAGAATCGCGGAAGAAGACCACCCCCTGATCGAGCGCGAGGCGGTGCGCCCGGGAGCGGCGCTGGCCCTGGGCTCGATCGGCTACGCGACGGTCGCGGCCTTCGTCGTACTTCACCTCGAAGCGCGGGGGGTCGGTCATGGCGCCCTGGTCTTCGGCGCCTTCGCGACGATGGTCGTGCTGACGCGCCTCATCGGCGGCGACCTGCCGGACCGCATCGGCCCGATCCGCGTCGCCATCGCCGCCGCCCTGGTCGAGGCGGCGGGACTGATCACGATCGGCGTCGCCGAGAGCCTGGCGGTGGCGATCGCCGGTGCCCTGGCGATGGGCGCCGCCTTCTCGCTGCTCTACCCCTCGCTCTCGCTGATCGTCGTCAGCCGCGTCTCCGAGACCCGCCGCGGCGCGGCGCTCGGCACCTTCACCGCCTTCTTCGACGCCGGCGTCGGCCTCGGTGCCCCGCTGGCGGGCGCGATGGCGGCGCTGACGAGCTACGAGGGCGCCTTCTTCCTCTCCGCCACGATCGCCCTCGTCTCGGCGGCGGCGATCGCCCTGGCCGTGGCCCCGGCGGCCCGCACCGCCCTGGCCACCCGCTGAGGGAGGTGCAACGTTTTGTGGTTCTGACGTAGCCGTAAAACGTTGCACGCGTGTGGGCGGCGTCCGAGAAAAATGCAGTGCAACGTGTTGCGGCTCGCGTAAAGCCGAAACGCGTTGCACCCGGAAGGCGGCTAGCGCTGTTCGATCAGGAGGGACTGGGCGGCGCGGCCGATGCGGCCGCGCTGGTCGGAGATGACCGACTCGGCGCTGCCGATGCCGGTCGGCCGCGGCCGGGTGACCGCGTCAATGCAGACCCACTCACCCTCCGGCATGCGCTCGAAGTGGACAGTCAAGTCGACGTTGATGAAGACGTAGGAGTGGTAGTCGAGCACGGCGCTGATGCCGTTGCCGACGTCGGCGGCGATCAACGCCCGCTGCAGCGGCGCCGGCTCCTCACCGGCAACGAGGGGCTGCGCCATCCGCAGCCAGAAGGTCGCCGGCCCCAGCTCGAGAAACGCCCCGGCCACCGCCTTCAGCTCCATCCCCGTGTGGTAGCCGACCTCCTGCCCAGTCGGGAAGAACTCCGGCACCCAACCTTCCTCCGGCCCCGCCGGCGGTGGCGAGTCGTCCACCGCCCCCGCCGGCAGCTCCATCTCCGTCGTCCGCAACTGCCAAGCCGTAGCCCGCATCAACTCCCCCGCCTCACCCGAGAGCGAGGCCTCAACCATCCGCACCTTCCGCCCCGGTCGCAAAACACGGGTCTCGATCCGGACCTCACCGATCGGCACGGGCCGCAGAATCTCGAAAACGATCCGACCGACCTGAAACGCGTCAGAGCCCTCCACGCGCTCGATCTCTCTCCCGAGCAACGCGGAAGGCGGGCCGGCGTGCTGCGCCCCCGGATCCCAGGGACCTCGGGTCAGCTCAGTGGCAATGAAGCTGCCCTCACCATTCGGCGTGTAAAAGCTCTCTGCCATCGCGATGAATCGTATGGGCGGCGGGAGCCGTCTCGCCGGACACTCAGAGCGAAGCGCGTCCGGCGAGACGGCTCCCGCCGCCCTCTACCCTCTTCGTATGGACAAGATCAAGAAGTCAGACGCCGAATGGCGTGACCAACTCACACCCGAGCAATACGAGGTGACCCGCAAGGGCGGCACGGAGCGCGCCTTCACCGGGCCCTACGTCGATGAGAAGGCCGCGGGGATGTACCACTGCGTCGGCTGCGGCACCGAGCTCTTCTCGTCGGACACCAAGTTCGATTCCGGCACCGGCTGGCCCAGCTTCACCGAGCCGGCAAACCTCGAGCACGTCGAGCTGCGCCCCGACAACAGCCTGCTGATGCGCCGCACCGAGGTCGTCTGCAAGCACTGCGACGCCCATCTCGGCCACGTCTTCGACGACGGTCCCGCCGACAAAGGCGGTCAGCGCTACTGCATCAACGGCTGCGCCCTCGACTTCAAGCGAAAGTAAGGCGCCCCCGGACGCGGGAGCGAGGAGGCGAGATCGCCGGGTATGACTAGCGCATCCTCGCGGGAGCGGAGGAGGCGCCGCCTGATTTAGGCCTTGCCGCCGGCACCGAGGTAGCTGAACTTCACCGCGAGGGCGACCGCCTCGGTGCGGGTGTCGACCTCGAGCTTGGCGATCGCGTTGCGCACGTGGGTGTGCACGGTCGCCGGGCTGAGCTGCAGCCGCTCGGCGATCTCTTTGACCCGCAGGCCCTCGGCCAACAGCTCGAGGATCTGGCGCTCGCGGGGTGAGAGCTCGAGCAGCTTCTCGACCTCGGAGGGCTTGCCGCCGGCGAAATCGCCGCCGAGGAAGGTGCCGCCGCTGGTCACCGCTTTGACCGCGCGGGCGATGTCCTCGGCCGGTGCGGACTTGAGCACGTAGCCGGAGGCGCCGGCGCGCAGGGCGAGCGCAAGCAGGTCGGGCTGGGCGTGCGCGGTGAAGATGATCACTTTGGTCCGCGGCCGGACCTTGAGCACCTCCTTGGTCGCCTCGATGCCGTCGCGCTTGGGCAGCTCGACGTCGATGATCAGCACATCGGGCTCGAGCTCCTTGACGACGTCGACCACGTCGCGCCCGTTTCCGGCCTCGCCGACGATCTCGACGATGCTCGAGTTGGCCATCCTGGCCTTGATCGCCTCGCGGACGATCTCATGGTCGTCACAGAGGACGACGCGCTTAGCGTCCCGCACGCTGGTGCTCATGAACCACCGATCCTCTCAGGCGCACCATACGAATGCAAAATAGTGGGTAGCGTGAATCCACCATCTCTCTCTTGCCGATTCTCGATCAAAGCAATCATCGTTCGCCCAACAGCGACAGCCGTACCGTTCAGTGTGTGCACCACCTGTGGTGATTCGCCGTCCTGATGCCGATACCTACAGCCCATGCGCCGCGCCTGGTAATCAGTCGTGTTTGAGCACGAGGTGAGCTCGCGGTAGCGACCCTGGCTCGGGATCCAGGCCTCGCAGTCGTACTTCTTGGCGGCGGGGGCGCCGAGATCACCGGCGGCGACGTTGACAACGCGGTAGGGGATCTCCAGCTCGGAGAGGATGCGCTCCTCGATCGCCAGCAGGCGCTCGTGCTCGGCCGCCGACTCGGAGGGCTCGACGAACGAGAACATCTCGACCTTGTCGAACTGGTGGACGCGGAAGATGCCACGGGTGTCGCGGCCGCCGGCCCCGGCCTCGCGGCGGAAGCAGGGCGAGAAGCCCGCGTAGCGGATCGGCAGCCGCTCGGCGGCGAGGATCTCGTCGGCGTGCAGGGCGGCCAGCGGCACCTCCGAGGTGCCAACCAAGAAAAGCTCGTCCTTGGGCACCTCGTAGATCTGGTCGCGATCACCGGGCAGAAAGCCGGTGCCGACCAGCGCCTCTTCGCGGACCAGGACCGGGGGCACGACCGGCTCGTGGCCCTCACCGCGGACGAGGTCGAGGGCGAAGCGGACCAGGGCCAGCTCGAGCAGGACGAGGTCGCCCTTGATGTAGGCGAAGCGCGAGCCCGAGACGCGGGCCCCGGCCTCCATGTCGATCAGGTCGAGCTCGGTGCCGACGTCGAGGTGGTCGCGAGGCTCGAAGTCGAAGCTCGGCAGCTCGCCCTCCTCGCGCAGGACGACGGCGTCCTCCTCGGTCATCCCTTCCGGGGCATCGGGGTCGGGCAGGTTGGGCAGTGCCGCGGCGACCCGCTGCAGGTCGGCGTCGACCTGCTCGAGCTCGGCCTTGCCCGACTCGATCGTCTGCTTCAGCTCGGCGACGGCGGCCATCTGCTCGGCGCCGTCCTCGCCGCGCTGCTTGGCCTCGCCGATCTGCTTGGAGATCGTCTTGCGCTCGGCCTGGGCGCCCTCGACCCGGGGCAGCAGCTCACGGCGGCGGGCGTCAAGCGCGATCAGCTCATCAACCTGCTCGCCAGCGCCGCGGCGCGCGAGCGCCGCCTTGACCCGCTCAGGGTCGGAGCGGATCAGCTTCAGGTCAAGCATGGCCCGGAAGGTTAGGGAGAGGACTCTGAGGAAGAAGTCTCGCCGGGGCGCGGCGATTCTTCGGCTTCGTTGCCGGCGTACTCGGCGACGAAGCGAGCGACCGCTTCGGCTTCGGAGCCGACGACGATGTTCTGCGGCATGATCGCGCCGGAGAAGCCACCGTTCTGGATCGCGAAGAGAGCGTCGTCATAGCTCTCGGTTCGCTGGTCGAGGTTGGGCCCCTGCGTGCGCTCGCCGCGATTGCCGCTGCCCTGGGTGCCGGCGGCGCTGAGCGTGTGGCAGCCGGAGCAGTGCGTGGCGAAGAGGACGGCCCCATCGTGATGGGGATCGTCCTTGGAGACCGAGACGCCTTCTTCGCCGAAGCCACAGGCGGCAAGCCCGAAGGCGGCGAGGAGAGCCATGGTTGTAATCAGTGCCGGACGCACGCGGCGCGCATCATATTGTCTTGACCCGATCCCGCTCTTCGACGATGCCGATGCCTGATCCAGCCCGCTTCCGCGCCGCCATGGCAATGCTGCCGACGGGCGTCACCGTAGTCAGCGCCGCGGGGCCCGACGGAGCGGCCGGGGCGACCGCCAACGCGGTCTGCTCGCTCTCGATCGAGCCGATGCTGATGCTCGCCTGCCTCGACCGCGGCTCGCGCACCCTGCTCGCCGTCCAGGCCGCCAACCATTTCGGCATCAGCGTCCTGCACGCCGGCCAGGAGGAGATCGCTCGCTCCTTTGCGACCAAGGCCCCGGTGGCCGAGAAGTGGGATGGCGTCGCCTGGAGCGAGCGCGAGGGGATCCCGGCGATCGACGACTCGCTCGCCTGGATCGCCTGCGAGCTGCGCGACGTGGTCGCCGCCGGCGACCACGTGATCGTCACCGGCGAGGTCCGCGGCCTGGAGACCGGCAAGGGCGAACCGCTCGTCTTCCACGGCGGCGAGTACCGGCCACTGGGCTCGCCGTGACCTAGAAGCTGCGGAACGGGTACCGCTTGATCACGGCGTTGACGAACGTCCCTTTCGAATCGGCGTTCGCCAGTTCCCCGAACACCTCGGCCGGAACGCCTTCGTAGGCGTAGAGATCGCCGCCGAGGTACTCGACGTAGGCCTCTTCCGCCTCGGCGTCGTAGCCGATCCTCGCCACCGCGCTGGACTCGACCGGGTGCATCTGCGGAATCGCCATGGTCTCTACGACCTCGAGTACCCGCTGGCGAGGGTAGGCTCCGGCGTGATGGAGGTGGCAACCGCGTCACGCTCGCAATGGACGTTCGCCCAGTGGGGCATCGTCGTCCTCGCGATCGTGCAACTGGCCTGGGCCGTGGCCGGGTTGATCGCCGAACCGAGCTTCCACTTCGGCGATGGGGCGCCAACAGAGCGAGTGCTCGGCGTCGACTTCAACGGCGTTCACGCTCTCTCCGGCTTCCTGCTCTTCGGGCCCGCCTTCTTCTTCGCCCTGAAGCCACGCTGGGCAGTGCTCTACGCGATCTACGTCGCCGTCGCCCTGATCGTCACCGGCCTCTGGGCGATCTGGTCGACCAGCCCCGCCGGCATCTTCACCTTCCCCAACAACGACGCCGACGCCGTCCTCCACCTCACCACCGGCGCCCTCTTCGCCATCGTCGCCGCGATCCAGCTCGGCCTGGACCGCCGCTAGCCAGCAGCTAAAAGCGCCCTCTCCTTGGTCGTCGCCGTCATCTGGCTGGGGGCTCGACCGCCGCTAGTCGTCCCTGTAAAGAAGGCCGGGCACTCCTCCCAAAACACTCCAGCGAGGCTCCTGCCGAGCGTTTTGGGAGGAGTGCCCGGCCTTCTCACTGGATGACTAGAACGCGCCGCTGGTGCCTGCCGCTCGCAAAGCCAGGAAGAGGATCACGCCGCAGCTGACGGCCATGATCCCCATCTCGCGCCGGACGATCGCCAGGGCGAGGGACTGCTGGGCGTCGGCGGGGAGGGCTTCGAAGTCGACGTCACCCAGCTCGCGCTCAGCCGCGCCGGCGCGGGCGCCCTCGGCGATCAGCGAGACGACCAGGGGCAGGATGCCGTAGAGGTAGTGCAGTTCGTCATCCGGTTTGTGGCCGGTGAAGACGAGCAGGCCGCCCAGCATCACCTGCAGGAAGACGGCGACCTGGGCTGCGCGGAGCAGCAGCCAGAAGGGAACCGAGGAGCGATCGCGCAGCCAGGCCGTGCCGCCGACGGCGAAGGCGGCGAGGTTGAGGACGATGACTGCGCAGCCGACTACGAGGTGAACTACCGCCACGGGTCTATTTCCTCCCAAGAGGGTCGGGATTCGGCTTGCTGATGCGGAAAAGCACTATGTAGCAATGTGTTACAAGGTCGGTATATAACTCGTCGTGCAGGCGCGAGGCGCGACGAATGCGTCGCGCGAGTCGCCCGCCGGAAAACCCGATCTACCAGTGCTGAAGAGCTACCTGCCGATTCTCGTCTTTGCCTTCCTCGGCGTCACCGTTGGGGGGGCTTTCGCGATGCTCAATCACCTGATCGGGCCGAAGCGCCCACAGCGGCCGACCGCGGCGAGCCTACGCCAGTCGGAGCCGTATGAGTCCGGGATCCCGGTCGAGGCCTCGCATGGCCTGCGCTTCGGCGTCAGCTTCTACCTGATCGCGATGCTTTTCATCCTCTTCGATATCGAGGTCGTCTTCCTCTATCCGATCGGGGTCATCCTCAAGGGCGCCGACAGCATCTTCGTCCTGGGCGAGCTGGTCACCTTCATCGCCCTGCTGCTCGTCGCCTTTGTCTACGTCTGGCGTAAGGGGGCACTGGATTGGAAGTAGAACGACAGACGATGCGCGAGCGCCAGCTGCGCGCCCGCGACATGCTGCGCGGCGACCTCGAGGGCGACGAGCTGGAGCGCTACGTCGAGGAGAAGGTCGTGATGACCAACTTCGAGAAAATGCTCGGCTGGGCGCGCTCGAACTCGATCTTCCCGCTAACCTTCGGCCTCGCCTGCTGCGCGATCGAGGCGCCGATCTCGATCGTCACCGCCCGCTATGACCTCGCCCGCTTCGGTGCCGAGGCGCTGCGCGCCTCGCCGCGGCAGGCGGACATGATCATCCTCTCGGGCCGGGTCTCGATCAAGATGGCGCCGGTCGTCCGCCGCCTCTACGACCAGATGCTCGAGCCGAAGTGGGCGGTCTCGATGGGCGCCTGCTCCTCCAGCGGCGGCATGTTCTCCAACTACGCCGTGGTCCAGGGCGCCGACAAGTTCATGCCGATCGACCTCCACATCCCCGGTTGCCCGCCGCGGCCGGAGGCGGTCCTCTACGGCTTCACCAAGCTGCAGCGCAAGATCCAGGGCAACCCGGACCAGGGCTGGCGGGCGCGTTACGCCGCCGAGGGCACCGAGGAGTGGGCGCGCGGCGGGCCCCGCAGCGCGCCGAGCGCCGAGGCGGCCGAGGCCTACCTCGCCGCCAGGGAGCTGATCCGTGCCTGACGCAGCCGGACTCGAGCTGATCCGCGGCGAGATCGAGGCGGACCACGCCGGCGCCGTGCTCGACACCGGCTTCGAGCACGGCCGCGCCAGCCTGGCGATCGCCCCCGAGCAGGCGCTCGCCGTGCTCACCTGGCTGCGCAACTCGCCCGGCCACGAATACGGCTTCCTTTCGAGCTTGCACGCCGCCGACTACCTGCCGGCCGAGCCGCGCTTCGCGGTTCACTACGAGCTGCTCAACCGCGACCGCGTGGAGCGCATCCGCGTCAAGGCGCTGCTGGCCGATCCGGGTGAGGACTCCCTCCCCGAGATCGACTCCTGCTGCGAGCTCTTCCCGACGGCGGAATTCCAGGAGCGCGAAGTGTTCGACTTCTTCGGGATCGTCTTCCGAGGGCACCCTGACCTGCGGCGGATCTTGCTTCCCGAGGACTACGTCGGCTGGCCCCAGCGCCGGGACTTCCCTGTGGGCGGCGAGCCGGTGACCTTCACCTACAACGAAAAGAACTATGGCTGAGCAACTCGCGTCCGAGGACCGCACCTCTGAGGTGATGACGGTCAACATCGGGCCGCACCACCCGGCAACTCACGGCGTGCTGCGCTTGGTCGTCGACCTCGAAGGCGAGGTGGTCAAAGACCTCAAGCCGGTGATCGGCTACGTCCACACCGGGATCGAAAAGTCCTGCGAGGACAAGAGTTACTGGAAGGTCATCCCCTTCGTCGAGCGGATGGACTACGTCTCCTACTTCTTCCAGATGGAGGCCTTCTGCGGTGCGGTCGAGCGACTGGTCGAGCTGGAGATCCCGGAGCGGGCCAAGCATCTGCGGGTGATCTTCCTCGAGCTCAACCGGATCCACTCGCACCTGGTCTGGCTGGGGACGACGGCGCTCGACCTCGGCGCGATCTCGATGCTCTGGTACTGCTTCCGTGAGCGCGACCGCATCCTCGACCTCTTCGAGATGGCCGCCGGGCAGCGGATGCACACCCGCTACTTCCAAGTCGGCGGCGTGATCGAGGACATCCCGCTCGGCTTCGAGCGCAAGCTGCGCGAGTTCATCGCCGAGATGCCGGTGCGGGTCGAGCAATACCAGGCACTGCTCGACCGCAACGAGGTCTTCCTCTCGCGGACGAAGAACACCGGCATCGTCTCGCGCGAGCGGCTGCTGGAGCTGGGCGTGACCGGGCCGCTGCTGCGCGCCGCCGGCGAGCCCTGGGACCTGCGCAAGGCCTTCGACTACCTCGCCTACCCAAAGTTCGATTTCAAGATCCCGGTCGGCACGGTCGGTGACAACTACGACCGCTACCGGGTGCGGGTGGCGGAGATGGTCGAGTCGACGCGGATCATCGAGCAGGCGCTCGACGGCCTGCCCGAGGGGCCCTTCATCGCCGACGACCGCAAGTACGTGCTGCCGCCGCGCTCGGAGCTCTCGACCTCGATGGAGTCGCTGATCCACCATTTCAAGCTCGTCACCGAGGGCTACCGGGTCGGCCCCGGCGAGATCTACTACGCGATCGAGTCGCCCCGCGGCGAGCTCGGCTGCTTCGTCCTCGCCGACGGCTCGGCGAAGCCGGCCCGGGTCCACTTCCGCGACCCCTCCTTCGTCAACCTGCAGGCCTTCAAGGACATGTCGGTCGACAGCTACATCGCCGACATGATCTGCTCGCTGGGGATGCTCGACCCGATTCTGGGTGGGGTGGATCGATGACCGCCGGGACATCGCGCTCCAGCCAGCGGGTCCTGTCGCGGCGGCCCTCCCCCGGCACCGCGCCACCCGCTGGAGGTGCGCGATGACCGAGCTGCCCGTCGATCGAGCGCTCACGGAGGGTCGAGTACCCGGCCGCTCGCAGGAGGAGATTCCTGAGCTTCATGAGGTCGACTGTCCCGCCGACCTGCGCGAGCGGATCGAGGAGCTGATGTCTCGGTATCCGGACCGCAAATCCGCTTCGATCCCAGCACTCTGGGCGGTGCAGCGGCTCTACGGCTGGTGCACCCCGGAGGGGATTCGCCAGGCCGCCGCGGTGATGCGGGTGACGCCCGCCTACCTGGAGTCGGTGGCGAGCTTCTACGACCTTCTGCACACCGATCCGGTGGGCAGCCACAAGATCGCGATCTGCACCAACATCAGCTGCTGGATGCGCGGTGGCGACGAGCTGCTCGATGCCTTCCGTGAGGCCGCCGGCGAGGACGAGGAGAAGTTCTTCGTCACCGGCTTCGAGTGCCTCGGCGCCTGCGACATCGCGCCGATGGCCTCGATCGACGAGCGCTACTTCGGCCCGCTCGAGACAGCCGAGGCAACGACCGCGATCGAGCAGCTGCGCGCCGGCGAAGAGGTGCTGCCGGAGAAGGCGCTGGAGAAGCGGCCGCTGCCGGGAGGCCCCGATGCCTGAGACGCGGATGCTCTTGAAGAACGCCGAAGACCCGGCCCTGCGCACGATCGGCGGCTACAAGGGCTACGGCGGCTACGGCTCGCTGGAAAAGGCCTACAAGGAGATGGAGGCCGAGGAGGTGCTCAAAGAGCTCGAAGACTCGGGCCTGCGCGGGCGCGGCGGCGCCGGCTTCTCGATGGGCAAGAAGGCCTCCTTCCTGCCTCGCGGCGAGATGAGCAAGTACCTCTGCTGCAACGCGGATGAGTCCGAGCCGGGCGCCTTCAAGGACCGCGAGCTGATGCAGCGCAACCCGCACCAGCTGATCGAGGGGATCGCGATCGCCGCCCTCGCCGCCGGCGCCGGCCACGCCTTCATCTTCATCCGCGGCGAGTACGACTCGCAGGCCGACATCCTCGACACCGCCGTCGCCGAGGCCTACGAGGCGGGCTACCTCGGCAAAGACATCCTCGGCAGCCGCCACGACCTCGAGCTCGTCGTCCACCGCGGCGCCGGTGCCTACATCTGCGGCGAGGAGACGGCGCTGCTCGACGCGCTCGAGGGCAAGCGCGGCAACCCGCGACTGAAGCCGCCCTTCCCGGCCGTACAGGGCCTCTACGGCGGACCGACGCTGATCAACAACGTCGAGACGCTCTCCAATGTGCCGCACATCGTCCGCAACGGCGCCGAGTGGTTCAAGGGCTTCGGCACCGAGCAGTCGCCCGGGACCAAGGTCGTCTCGGTCTCCGGCTGCGTGCGGCGGCCCGGCAACTACGAGGTCGAGCTCGGCATCCCGACCCGCGAGCTGATCATGGACCTCGCCGGCGGCCCGCCGGAGGGGCGCGAGGTCAAGGCCTTCTACCCGGGCGGCTCCTCCTCCCCCGTGCTCAAGGCCGAGGAAGGGATCGACCTCCCCTACTCCTTCGAGGCAATGGCCGAGGCGGGCTCGATGCTCGGCTCGGGCTCGATCATCGTCGCCGACGACCAGGTCTCAATCCCGCACATGGCGTTGCGCACGGCGCGCTTCTACCACCACGAGTCCTGCGGCAAGTGCACCCCTTGCCGCGAGGGCACCAACTGGACGGTGAAGATGCTGGAACGGGTGGTGCGCGGCGAGGCAACGCCGATGGACCTCGACATCGTCGCCTCGGTGCAGGAGAACATCATCGGCCACTGCCTCTGCGTGCTCGGCGACTCGATGGCGATGCCGGTGGGGGCGATGGTGAGGAAGTTCCGCGGCGAGTTCGAGGAAGTGATCGCAGCCGCAAGCGAAGGCGAGCCGGCAGTCGGTGAGCGACTGCCGGTCGTGCAGGGCGCCCCCGAGACCCTGGGAGCGGCGACGTGAGTGGCAAAGAGATCAACTTGATCATCGACGGCCGCGAGGTAACCGCGACCGAGGGCGAGATGCTCCACGATGCCGCTAAGCGGGGCGACGTCGAGATCCCGGTCTTCTGTTACGAGCCGAAGCTGGGCGAGCCGGTCGGCGCCTGCCGCATGTGCCTGGTCGAGATCGAGGGGATCCCGAAGCTGCAGACCTCCTGCTCGACCCCGGTGCGCGACGGCATGGTCGTCCACACTCGCACTGACCAGGTCAAGCACGCGCAGAGCGCCGTGGTCGAGTTCCTGCTCGTCAACCACCCGCTCGACTGCCCGGTCTGCGACAAGGGCGGCGAGTGCCCGCTGCAGGACATCTCGATGGGCTGGGGGCCCGGCAAGAGCCGGATGACCGATCAGAAGCGCCACTTCGAGAAGCCGATCGAGCTCTCGCCGTTGGTCGCGATCGACCGCGAGCGCTGCATCCTCTGCTACCGCTGCGTGCGCTTCAGCCAGGAGGTGGCCGAGGACGAGCAGCTGCAGCTGCTCGAGCGCGGCGATCGCACCTTCGTCGGCACCTTCGACGACCGCCCCTACGTGGCGCCCTTCCACGGCAACATCACCGACCTCTGCCCGGTCGGGGCGCTGACCAACTACACCTACCGCTTCCGCGCCCGGCCCTGGGACATCGAGCAGGCCGGCTCGGTCTGCACGCTCTGCCCCAGCCAGTGCAACGTCAGCTTCACCGTCCGCGACGAGCAGGTGAAGCGGGTGATCGCCCGCGACAACCCCGACGTCGACGACGGCTGGCTCTGCGACCGCGGCCGCTACGGCTTCGAGATGTTCAATGCCGAGGAGCGGGTGCGGGGGCCACGGCTGCGCGGCGGGGTCGAGGCGAGCTGGGAGGACGCGATCGCCAAGGCGGCCGCGGCGCTGAAGCACGGCGGCGCTGCCTCTGCCGCGATCGTCGGCGACGCCTCCAACGAGGAGGGCTACCTGGTCCAACGGATCATGCGCGAGGCGCTGGGCTCGCCGAACATCGACTCGCGCCCCTCGCGCGGCCCTGGCCGCGAGGCGCTGGTGCAACTGGCTCAGCCCGAGATCTCAGCCCGGGTCCGCGACATCGACGACGCCGACGCGATCCTCGTCGTCGGCACCGACCCCCTGCACAGCTCCCCGATCCTCGACCTGCGCATCCGCAAGGCGATCCGCCGCAACGGTGCCAAGCTGGCGGTGGCGACCGAGGCCCCGACGACGCTGGATGGTGGTGCGACCGCGGTTGCGCGTTACGCCCCCAGCGGGGCCGGCGCCTTCCTCACCGAGCTAGCGGGTGAGGTGCGCAGCGATAGCGACACCTCGGAGATCGCCGGGACACTGAAGAGCGCCCAGTCCATCGTCGTCATCTGGGGCGACCGCATCGGCCGCGAGAGTGAAAGCGCCACCACCGCCCTCCTCGATGTAGCCGCCGCCCTGAACCTCGCCGGCCAAGACGGCTCGGGCCTGCTGGAAGTTCCCGACCTCACCAACGCCCGCGGCCTGCGCGAGGCTGGTTGCCTTCCCGACGCGGGCCCGGGCCTCACCGCCTCGAGTGACGAATTTTCCGTGCCAGACACGGAAAATCCGCGTCTCGTCGGCAAGGCGACCGAGGAGATCCGCGCGGCGCTCGAGTCGGGAGAGTTGAAGACACTCTTGCTCTTCGGCGTCGACCCCCTGCGCGACTTCCCGGACACGGAAGCCTGGAAGAGAGCCCTAGCAGCGGCTGACCACATCGTCGCCTTCTCGACCTTCGAGACCGCGACCACCGCAATGGCCGACGTCGTCTTCCCCCTCGAGATCCATGCCGAGAAAGACGGAACCGTCACCCACCCCGACGGCCGCTTGCAGCGCGTCCGCCCAAGCGCCTCGCGCCCCGGTGACATTCGCCCCAACTGGGGCGTCCTTGCCGAGCTCTCTCTCGCCCTCGGCCACGACACCGGCATCTCATCCCAACCCTCCGCCTTCGCCGCCCTCGCCGATGCGGTTCCGTTCTACGCTGGCATCACCGACTCGGACATTGGCGGTCGCGGCATCCGCTGGCAGGACGTGTCCACTGCGGTCCCGAGCGGGGAGGCCGGGGGGGCCGACTCGGCGGACGCCGCTCGGCAAGATGCGGAGCAGGTCTCCGCGGATGCCGGTGGCGCCTCGGGCTCAGTGTCCGGCGAGTCGGCCCCCCCGGCCTTCACCGATCCGGACGCTGGCGACCCGGAGCTTTTGGCTCTCGGCACGTATCGCGATCTGTGGACTGGCCCGATCACCGAGCTGAATCCGCCCCTGCGCTTCCTCGCTCCGCAGCAACAGGTCGCCCTGTCGCCAGTCGACGCAAACCGCCTCGGTTTGAGTACCAACGACGAGGTTTCCGTCTCTCAAAACGGCACTAGTATCCGCGCCAAGGTCGCGATCAGGGAGCGGGTCCCGAAGGGCGTCTGCTTCCTGCTGGAGGGCGTCGCCGACGGCAACGCCAACGCCCTGCTCAACGGCAGCCCCGCCAGCGTCCAAATCGAGAAGATCCCTGCCCCGTGACGCTGCCGATCGCCGACACGCAGTTCGTCGAAGCCACCTGGATCATGGTGGTCAAGAGCCTGGTCATCTTCGGGGTGATCTTCGGCATCCTGCCGCTGATGACGGTCCTGGAGCGCAAGCTGATCGGCCGCTTCCAGCACCGCTACGGCCCCAACCGGGTCGGGCCCTTCGGCCTGATGCAGCCGCTTGCCGACGTCGGCAAGCTGCTCTCCAAGGAGGCCTTCCGCCCGGCCAACGCGATCCCGACGCTGTTCATCCTCGGCCCGCTGCTGCCGGTCCTCTCCGGCGTGCTGGCCCTGGCGATTCTCCCTTGGGGCGACGTCCAGGACGGTGTCGGCCTCTACGGGATCGACGTGCCGATCGGCATCCTCTACTTCTTCGCCGTCGGCTCGATTGCCTTCTACGGCCTGCTCCTCGGCGGCTGGTCCTCGGGCTCCAAGTACAGCCTTCTCGGGGCGATGCGCGGCGCCGCCCAGCTGATCTCCTACGAGGTCTCGATGGGCCTGGCCCTGCTCGGCGTGATCATGATGGGCGGCTCGCTCTCGCTGGTCGACATCGTCCACGCCCAGGGCGAGCTCTGGTTCATCTTCCCCCAGTTCGTCGGCTTCCTGATCTTCATGCTGGCCGGCTTCGCCGAGACCAACCGCACCCCCTTCGACATGCCCGAGGCCGACGCCGAACTGGTGCAGGGCTTCATGACCGAGTACGGCGGCATGCGCTTTGGCAGCTTCCTCCTGGTCGAATACATGGAGATCCTCGTCGTCTCCGGAGTCGCCGCGGCGATGTTCCTCGGCGGCTGGATGGGCCCCGGCCCAAGTTTCCTCGACCCGATTTGGATGCTGGCCAAGATGCTCGGCCTGGTCCTCGTCTTCATCTGGGTGCGGGCGACGCTGCCGCGCCTGCGCTACGACCAGCTGATGAGCCTGGGCTGGAAGATCCTGCTGCCCGTGGCGACGCTCAACGTGCTCGTCACCGCGGTCCTGGTGGTGACCACGTGAGCGGCGAGTTCCCCTACCTGAAAGACGACAGCGTGGTCGAGGTCCAGCGCGGGCCCGAGCCGGGTGGGGTCGGCGGCGCCTACCGCGCCTTCGGCGAGACCCTGCGCGGGCTGAAGACGACAATGGCGCGGCTGATCGAGGGGCCGATGACGATCGAGTACCCCGAGGAGAAGACGCCGGTCTACCCGCGCTTCCGCGGTCGTCACAAGCTGCACAAGTTCGAGGACACCGGCCTGGAGAAGTGCGTCGGCTGCTCGCTCTGCGCCGCCGCCTGCCCGGCCGACTGCATCCGCGTCGTCGCCGCCGAGAACATTCCCGGCGAACGGGTCTCGGCCGGTGAGCGCTTCGCCGCGATCTACGAGATCAACCTCTCGCGCTGCATCTTCTGCGGCTACTGCGAGATCGCCTGTCCCTTCGACGCGATCACGATGGGCCACGACTACGAGATGGCCGACTACGACCGCACCAACCTGATCTTCACCAAGGAGATGCTGCTCGCCGAGCCGATCGAGCGCACTCCGCTGCGGGCAGAAGGCGAGTAGATGGAAGCGGTCCTCTTTTTCGCAGCGGCGCTCGGCGCTCTCGGCGGCGCGGTCGGCGTCGTCGCCATGCGCAACCCCTTCTACGGCGTCCTCGCCCTGATCGTCCACCTCTTCTCGCTGGCGGTCCTCTTCCTCCTTTTGACCTCGGCCTTCGTAGCCGCCGCCCAGGTGGTCGTCTACGCGGGCGCCGTGATGGTCCTCTACGTCTTCGTCACCGCCTACGTCGGAGGCGACACGGAGTCCGCCTGGGAGCCAATCCCCGGCCAGCGCTTCTTCGCACCCCTGTTGGGAGCGGCCCTCTTCATCGAGCTCTCGATCGCCGTGCTCAGCTCCTCGCTGATGGCCCTAGGAACTCACGGTCCTGACGTCAACCCCGGCTTCGGCGACCCGGCCGCAATCGGCCGCTTGCTCCTAGAACGCTTCCTGCTCCCCTTCGAGGCCTCCTCGATCCTCCTGCTTCTCGCAGCCGTGGGCGCCGTAGTCCTCGCCGGACGCAGCAAGTCCTCAGAGGGGGCTCCGGCGGGGTCCTCAGAACACTCAAGCGAGGCTCCCGCCGAGCGTTCTGAGGACCCGCCTGCGGCCCCCTCCCATGCCGGGGGTGCAGCGTGAACATCGAGTGGTACATCGTCCTCTCTTCGCTGCTGTTCGCTGTAGGGGCGATGGGGATCCTGGTCCGCCGTAGTCCCGTCGTGATCCTGCTCTGCCTCGAGATCATGCTCAACGCGGGCAACCTCGCGCTGGTCGCGTTCAGCCGCATGGTCGGCAACCAGCAGGGGCAGGTCTTCGCGATCGTCGTCATGGTCGTCGCGGCCTGCGAGGTCGTCATCGGACTGGGCCTGATCGTTGCGATTTTCCGTCGCAAGCTGCCACTCGACGTCGATGAGCTGAGGGAGCTGCACGGGTGAGCGCGACATCCTGGGCCTGGCTGGTCCTGCTCTTCCCGCTGCTCGGCTCGATCGCGATCGCGCTCGGCTTCAAGGCCCTGCCCGCAAAGGCTGCCGGAGCGATCGGCACCGCTGCGATCGGCCTCGCCTTCCTCTGCGGCGTCGCCGCTCTGGTCAGCCTGCTTGGCGAGCACCCCGAGGCGCGCCACCACGCCTCCTCGCTATGGGACTACGCCAGCGTCGCCGGCCTCGACATCAAGCTCGGCATCTTCGTCGACCCGCTCTCGGTCTTCATGGTTCTGATCGTCACCGGCGTCTCCACCCTGATCCACCTCTACTCGTTCGGCTACATGCAGTCCGACCAGGGGTACCACCGCTTCTTCAGCTACCTCAACTTCTTCGTCTTCTCGATGCTGCTGCTCGTCCTCGCCGGCAACTTCGTGCTGCTGATCGTCGGCTGGGCCTTCGTCGGCTTCGCCTCCTACGCGCTGATCAGCTACTGGTACCGCCGCGAGACCGCAACCAAGGCCGGGATGAAGGCCTTCGTGATCAACGTCGTCGGCGACATCGGCCTCGTCCTCGCCGCCTTCCTGATCTTCCGCGAACTGGGCACCTTCGAATACAGCGAGGTCTTCGAGAAGGCTCCCCAAGTCTTCAGCGTCAACGAGTGGACGATCACCGCGATCTGCCTGCTGCTCCTGGTCGGCGCCTTCGCCAAGTCGGCGCAGTTGCCCTTCCACACCTGGCTGCCCGACGCGATGGAGGGCCCGACCCCGGTCTCCTCGCTGATCCACGCGGCGACGATGGTCACCGCCGGCGTCTACCTGATCGCCCGCACCCACGTCCTCTTCGCCCTCGCCCCCACCGCCGCCGACATCGCCGCCTTCGTCGGCCTGGCAACGCTGCTGGTCGCGGCGACGATCGCCCTGGTGATGACCGACCTGAAGCGGGCGATCGCCTACTCGACGATGAGCCAGATCGGCTACATGGTGGTCGGCGTCTCGATCGGTGCGTACAGCGCCGGCATGTTCCACCTGATGACCCACGCCTTCTTCAAGGCGCTGCTCTTCATGGCGGCCGGCTCGATCATCGCCGCGATGGCCAACGAGCAGAACATCGACAAGATGAGCGGCTTCGGCAAGGCGATGCGCTTCACCTCGGTGACGATGCTCTGCGGCGGGCTCGCCCTGGCCGCCTTCCCCGGCACCTCGGGCTTCTTCTCCAAGGACGAGATCCTCGCCTACGCCACCGCCCGCGGCGGCATGTACCTGATCTTCACCGTGCTCGGCTACTTCGGCGCTCTGTTGACCGCGATCTACACCTTCCGTTTGATCTTCCGCGTGCTGCCTGGCAAGCCCTGTCCGGAGGCGCAAGAGCTGATTGACAGCGGGCACGTCCACCACGCCCACCCCTTCAACCCGGCGACGGGCGAAGAGGAGGACACCGAGGTCGGCTTCCCCGGCGCCGATCACCACATCGCCGAGCAGTCGCTGCCGATGCGGATCGCGATGGGCGTGCTCGCCTTCGGCGCCCTCTTCGCCGGGCTGGTCCAGGTGCCGGGCGTCGACGAGGTGGTCGGCAAGTTCCTCGACCCGGTCTTCGAGGGCGTCGTGCTCAGCCACGTCCATCCCTCGGTAGGCGCCGAGTGGTTTGGCCTGGCGATCGGGGCGGCGATCTCGCTGGCCGGGATCGGCATCGCCTACTTCCTCTACGTAGCGCGACCCGAGACACCGGCGGCGCTGCAGCAACGCTTCTCCGCGCTCCACACCTTCCTCTACAACAAGTGGTACTTCGACGAGGCGATCGACTTCCTGATCGTGCGCCCGGCGCTGGCGATCGGCCGCTTCGCCAACCGGGTCTTCGAGCGCTTCGTCGTCGACGGCCTGGTCAGCGGCACCGAGGACGTCGTCAGCGGCGGCGGTCGCCTCGTCCGCGTCGTGCAGAGCGGCTTCGTGCGCAGCTACGCGCTGCTGCTGATCGTCGGCTTCGCCGGGCTCGCCCTCTACTTCCTGCTGAGCAGCTCATGACCAACTCGCTGCTCTGGACACCGCTCGTCTTCGGCCTGATCGGCCTCGTCGTGCCGCGCCGCTACAGCGGCTGGTGGGCGACGCTGGGCGCGGCGGTGACGCTGGGCATCGCGATCGCGATGCTGGTCGGTTTCGACTCCAGCGCCAGCGGCTTGCAGGACACCGTCGACGTCAACTGGATCCCCGGCCTCGGCGTCGACTACAGCCTCGGCATCGACGGCCTCAACGTCTTCCTGATCCTGCTGACGACGGTGCTGTGGATGGCCGGCACCGCCTTCGCCGCCTTCCGCGAGCAGGACCGGCCCCACCTCTTCTTCCTGATGATGCTGGTCGGCGAGACGGCGACGCTGGGCTCGTTCCTGGCCCAGGACCTGCTGCTCTTCGTCCTCTTCTTCGACCTGATGCTGGTGCCGTTCTACTTCCTCTTCGGCGCCTGGGGAACAGACCGCGAGGGCGGCCCGACGGCCTCGGCGGCGACGCTGAAGATGATCGTCTACACGCTGATCGGCTCGCTGCTGATGCTGGTCGCGGCGATCGCCACCGCGATCATCGCCGCCGACGGCGGCAAGATCACCTTTTCGATCGCCGAACTCGCCCAGCACCCGCTCGGAGAGGGCAGCCAGCGCTGGATCTTCTGGTTCTTCGCCGCCGCCTTCCTGGTCAAGATGCCGGCCTTCCTCCTGCACGGCTGGATGCCCGATGCCTACCGCGCCGCGCCGCTGCCGGCCCTGGCGGTCTTCTCCGGCGTGCTGGCCAAGGTCGGCGCCTACGGCTTCCTGCGCGTGGTGCTGCCGCTCTTCCCCGACGCCACGGTGGAATTCCAAGAGGTGATTTTGGTCATCGCCCTGGCCTCGATCCTCTACGGCTCGGTGATGGCCTTCACCCAGACCAACGTGCGGCTGATCGCCGGCTACTCCTCGGTGGCGCAGCTCGGCTTCATCACCGCGGGGATCTTCGCCCTCTCCGCCGACGGCTCCGACGGGGCGGTGCTGCAGATGGTCAACCACGGCCTCGTCGTCGCCCCGCTGTTCGTGATCATCGCGCTCCTGGTCGAGCGGAGCGGCACGGAGGACCTGGGCGGGATGGGCGGGATGGCAATGAAGGCGCCGGTGCTGGCCGCGCTCTTCCTGATCGTCACCCTGGCGACCCTGGCTATGCCCGGCTCGGCCAACTTCGTCGGCGAGTTCTACATCCTCAACGGCCTCTTCGACTCGAAGATCGTCTTCGCCTGCGTCGCGATCAGCGGCGTCGCGATGAGCGCCTACTACGCCCTGCGCCTCTACCAGCGCACGATGCACAACCGCCGTCCCGAGGGCCTCGAATCGCGCGAGATCAACCTGCGCGACGGCATCGTCCTCGTCCCACTCGTGATCTGCATCCTCGGGCTGGCGCTGTATCCCCAGCTGATCCTCAAGCGCACGGATGCCTCAGTGGCGCAGTCCGTGGCGGCGACCGAAGGGCCGTCTGGGGGGTCCCCAAAAACACTTAGCAGGGAGCGGCCAACCGGTCCCGGAGAGCAACCCCCGCAGCTCCGCGAAGCTGCGTTTTTGGGGACCCCCCAGACGGCCCTCGAACCCACCAAGGCGAGCCAGTGAACTTCAACGCCCCCGACATCGACTACGCGGCTCTTTCTCCCGTTCTTGCCCTGACCGTCGGCCTCTGCTTCGTCCTGCTCAGCGGCGTCTTCAAGCCGCTGCGACGCTTCGCCCCCGACCTGACGCTGGTCACACTCGCCGCCACAGCGAGCCTCCTGATCTGGCAGTGGGGAGATACGACGGAGCTCGTTTCGGGTGCGCTGCGACTCGACGACCTGGCGATCTCGATCTCGCTGATCGCAATCCTCACCGCGGCCTTCGCCGTGCTCTTCTCGATCCGCGAGCCCGCCGCCGAGCAAGCGGGATCAGGCGAGTACCACGCGCTGATGCTCGGCTCCGTGCTCGGCATGGTCCTGCTCGCCCAGGCGCAGAACCTGGTCACCTTCTTCGTCGCGATCGAGACGCTCTCGATCCCGCTCTACATCCTCTGCGCGACCAACATGCGCCGCGAGAAGTCGCTCGAGTCGGGGCTCAAGTACCTGATCGTCGGCTCGCTCGGATCGGCGACGCTGCTCTACGGGATGGCCTTCATCTACGGCGGCTCGGGCTCGACCGACTTCGCCGGGATCGCCGCCGGCATCTCGCAGCAGGGCGTGCTCGGCGATCCGCTCATCCTCGTCGGCATCGCGATGACCGCGGTCGGCCTCGCTTTCAAGACCTCGATCGCCCCCTTTCACCAGTGGACGCCGGACGTCTACGAGGGAGCGCCGTCGCCGATCACCAGCTTCATGGCCGTCGCCACCAAGGCCGCTGCCTTCGCCGTCTTCATCCGCTTCTTCGACGTCGCCCTGGCGCCGCAGGCGAACGAGTGGCAGCCGGCGCTCGCGGCGCTCGCGGCGATCTCGATCGTGGTCGGCAACGTCGGCGCCCTCGGCCAGGACTCGCTCAAGCGCCTGCTCGGCTACTCCGGCATCGCCCAGGCCGGCTACATCCTCGCCGGACTCGTCGTCGCCAGTGAGGCCGGCATCAACGCAATCGTCTTCTACCTCGCCGCCTACGCCTTCATGAACCTCGCCGCCTTCGCTGTCGTCATCGCCCGCGAGCGCGAGACCCCCTACGGCGACGACATCGCCGCGGTGCGCGGCCTCGGTGCCCAGCGCCCGCTGCTCGCCTGGCCGCTGACGATCTCGATGCTCGGCCTCGCCGGCCTGCCGGCCACGGCCGGTTTCATCGGCAAGCTCTACCTGATCGAGGCCCTGGTCGAAGGCGACTACACCTGGCTCGCCGTCTTCATCGCGATCGGCACGATGATCTCGCTCGCCTATTACCTGCGGGTGGTGGCGGCGATGTGGATGCGGCCGGAGGGCGGTGCCGTACCGGCGATCGCGGGTGCCTCCCCGGAGGCGGATCCGATTGATTCTGAGGCGGGACGGCGGCCGTACCTGGTGATCCCGGCTCTACTCGCGGCGGCAGCGGTGGTCTTCTTCGGAGTAATCCCGCAGCCCTTGGTCGAGTTCGCGGAGCACGCGGGCGCTTCCCTGTTCTGAGCTGAGCCAGACGTCTCGGCGCGGCGGGTCCTGTCGCCGCAGGAACCCCCACCCCTTCCGGTAGACAAAGCTTCCTCAGGGGTGGGTCCCCCTCCGGCGCCACCCCCCGCGAGGGGCGTTGTATGTTCAGCGGATGAGCGAGCGGCCAAAGGCACTTCAAGCGGGGACGATGTGCGAGGCGTTTCAGCTGACAGCGGAAGAGTGGGCAAATAGTCCGGCGCTGCGGCTGAAGGACAGCGACTACGCGGCAAGCTGGACCGACTACGCCGAGGCGGTGCGCAAGCGGGCTGCGGGTCTTGCGAAGCTCGGAGTGAAACGGGGCGACACGGTTGGGTTCATGCTGGTCAACCGGCCCGCCCTGCATCTGACTGACGCCGCCGCGATGCACCTCGGGGCCACCTGCTTTTCGGTCTACAACACGTCTTCGCCGGAGCAAGTGGAGTACGTCGTGCGCGACGCAGCCAACCGGGTGATCGTCACCGAGCAGGCGTTCCTCGACACCGTGCTGGCCGCGCGCGAGCTGGTCGACACGCTGGAGCACGTCGTCGTGATCGATGGCGAGGCGCCGGAGGGAACGATCGCGATCAGCGAGCTCGAGCAGATGGGTGAGCCCGACTTCGACTTCGCGGCAACATGGCACGCGGTCGAGCCCTCCGACGTGCTCTGCCTGATCTACACCTCGGGTACCACCGGGCCGCCCAAGGGGGTGCAGCTGACCCACGCCAACATGGTCGCGGTCTGGCGCGCCTGCGACCAGGTCCAGCAGACGACCCCCGGCGGGCGGATGATCTCCTACCTGCCGAGCGCGCACATCGCCGACCGCTGGGCGGGAATCTACGCCCAGATGCTCTACGGCAGCTGCGTCTACTGCTGCCCCGACCCGCGTCAGATGGTCGCCTACTCGATCGAGGTGAAACCGACGGTCTGGGGCGGCGTGCCGCGGATCTGGGAAAAGCTGAAGGCGGCGATCGAGATCGGCATCGCGGCCGAGTCCGACGAGGCAAAACGCGAGGCGACGGTGGCGGCGATCGAGCTCGGCCGCCGCCGCGCCCGCGCCCAGATGGACGGCGGCGCGTCGGCCGAGCTCGAGGCCGAGTGGCAGCGCGCCGACGAGCAGGTGCTCTCGACGATCCGGGCGATGCTCGGCCTCGACCAGGTCGAGTCGTTCGTCGTCGGGGCGGCGCCGACCCCCCCGGAGGTGCTCGAGTTCTTCCTCGCCCTCGGCATCGAGATCCGTGAGACCTGGGGAATGTCGGAGACGACCGCGATCACGACGCTGAACCCGCCCGGCGGCGTGCGGGTCGGCACCGTCGGCCCGCCGATCCCGGACACCGAGGTGAAGCTGGCCGAGGACGGCGAGGTGATGGTGCGCGGTCCGCAGGTGATGAAGGGCTACCGCAACATGCCGGAGAAGACGGCCGAGGCCCTCGGCGAGGACGGCTGGCTGCTGACCGGGGACGTCGGCGAATTCGACGAGGCGGGCTACCTGCGCATCGTCGACCGCAAGAAGGAGCTGATCATCAACGCCGCCGGCAAGAACATGTCGCCGGCCAACATCGAGGCGAAGCTGAAGGCGGCCTCGGGCCTGATCGCCCACGCCGTCGCGATCGGCGACAACCGCCCCTACAACGTGGCCCTGATCGCGCTCGACCCGGAAAGCCTGGCGGCGCGGGGAGTGACGGGCGACGATCCCGCGATCGCGGCGGAGATCGCGCAGGCGGTCGAGGAGGCCAACGCGCGCCTCTCGCGGGTCGAGCAGATCAAGCGCTACCAGCTGCTCAGCGGCGAGTGGGTTCCCGGCGGCGAGGAGCTGACGCCGACGATGAAGCTGAAGCGCCGCCCGATCGAGCGCAAGTACGAAGCGGAGATCGAAGCGCTGTACTCGTAGTCGATCGGCCCGCGGGTCCTGTCGCGGCGGCCCTCCCCCATGTGCTCGGACGCGCTTTGCGCGCCCTCCGCTATGGGGGACCCCCGCCACCGCGCCACCCGCGGGAGAAGCGTCTCAGGTGGACTGCCCTGCGACTGCCAGCGTCGTACATGCGCCCTTGGCCGGAAGCTTGAAAGGGTCCGCGGATCGGCGTTCTGCTTACAACCGCGGCGATCGCGATTTCGGTTGGGATCGGGGTCGCGTCAGAGCATCGCTGGCCGACGGGCGCGGCGCTCGCTGCGCGGCGCTCGCTGACGCTGCTGCTCTACGTCTTCCTGCCGCCGGTGATCTTCTTCAACATCGCCAAGGCCGACATCGACCTCAGCCACGGGGTCGGCCTCGGCCTGGGGATCCTCGCCTCCTCGCTCGGGGCTCTCTTCGCCTACCTGATCGCCAGCCGGGTGCTGAAGCTGCCGCGCTTCCAGGTAGGCGCGGTCGTCTGCTGCGTGCTCAGCGTCAACACCGGCTACCTCGGCTACCCGCTGGCGGTGGCGCTGCTCGGCCGCGACCAGCTCTCGACCGCGGTCCTCTACGACGTCCTGGTCACCGGCCCCTGCCTGCTGCTCGGCGCCTTCGCCGTCGGCGCTGCCTTCGGCACCAAGGCCGGCGAAACGCCGCGCCAGCGCGTGCGCGCCTTCTTCACCCGCAACCCCGCCCTCTACGCCGCGATCGCCGGCATCCTCGCCCCCAAGGCGCTGGCGCCCGACTTGCTCGTCGAGGTTTCCCAGGCGCTGATCGTGGCGATCCTGCCGATCGGCTTCTTCGCCGTCGGCGCCACCCTGGCCGAGAACGCCGAGCACGGGCAGCTGCCGATGCCACCGCCGATGACCCGCCCGGTCGCGCTCACCGTCGCCACCCGCCTCGCCGTCGTCCCCGCCCTGCTGATGCTGATGGCGGCACCGCTGATCGACCTACCCGCCGCCTACCGCCTGCTTTCCGCAATGCCGTCCGGTCTGAACTCGCTTGTAGTCGCCCATGCTTACGGACTGGACATGGAGATCACCGCTGAGGCCGTCGTCTGGTCGACCGCGATCGTCGTCGCTGCCTCGCTGCTCTCCCTCGCGTTCTGACCTCTGCACGAGGTTGAGGTCGAAGCCGGGACGGTGCAACACGAGCACGGTCGATGTGCGACAAGTCTCCGCGCTGGACTGCCCAGCGGTCGGAAACCCGAGAACTGCCCAGAGCAGGCCCGCCGCGAACGCGCCGCCAACGAGAATGATCACGCGGCGAAACCAGAACCGATACTTGAAGACGTTCGCGCGCTTCTTCCGCTTGCCTAGATCGTCCGGCCCGTCGATCCAGCCGACCGCAAGGCGGGCAATTCGGCCATTACCGAGCGCTTCGCTCAGGCCGGCACTCGGCGCGCCACGCTCGCCAATCGCGACCCCGATGTCCTTCTCGAGCTCTTCCAGGGCGTCAATGCCTCGGTTCACGAACACCTCGTTGCGAACGTCGATGACGAGGAAGCCAACCGAGACGACGGTCCCGACGAAGCCAAGACAAGATCCGAACAATCTCCACCCATGCTCGACCGCCTGTCCATAGGCGACAAGCAGAAGTCCGACGATGACCAGGAAGAAGTTGAATGTGGTCAAGCGCTGGGAAGCAGTGTGCTGGAACCAACCCCAGGCGTAATCTAGTTCGGCTTTCAGTTTCGCTTCGATTGACCCACCTAACTACTTCTTTTGATCGTTCAGGGATGATGCAATGAAGGGCGGACGGCGATGCTGCACCACATTGGAATCGAGGTCACAGCTGCGGACATTGAGCGCTCGGTCGAGCTCTGGCAGCTACTCGGCTTCGAGCTGGTCGAGCCACCCGTCTCGCTCAGCGAGTTCACCTGGCTGGAACGGGAGGGGACGCAGGTCCACCTGATGCCGACCGATTCGCCGACCGTGCCGCCGCGCGGGCACACCGCGATCGTCGTCGCCGACTTCGATCGCACCTTCGCCGCGCTGGCCGAGCGCGGCTTCGAAGTCGAGCGCCACCGCGAACACTGGGGTGTGCCGCGCGCCGTCGTGATCGCGCCGGCTGGCCACCGGGTCGAGCTGATGGCGGCCGCACCTTAGGGAGATTTCTCCGGCTGGCCCCCGCCGCGCCCGCGGCTACGATGCGCCGGTGCGTTACCCGATCGAGGACTTCAGCGAGGCGGAGCGAGCCCTGCTCGCCCCTCACTTCACCAACCTCGACCGACCCGTCTTCGCCTTGGTCAACCTGCCGGAGACGGTCAAGGGAGCGCTTTTTGCCCGCTATTCGCGCTATTCCGGGACGGTGCGCAGGCTCTACCTGGAAGAGTTCGCCGCGGATGCCGAGGCCGGAGCGCGGCCCTTCGACGGCGCCGAGGGCGAGCGCGCTGCGGGGCTCTACGAACGCGTCTTCCTCGGCTATGGCGACGACTCGATCGCCCAGGTCGGCGGCGCCCACGTCGCCTGCGAGTGGGTCTCGAACGTGCTCACCAAGGTGCTGCAGCGCGGCAGGCTCGCCGCCTACCTCGAGCAGTCGACCCGCTACATCCCCTACGACAAGCCGATGCCAGATGGCTGCTACCGCTACTACGCCAACGAGGAACTCGGTCCCGAGTTCGGTGCCGCGATGGATGAGGTCTTCTCGATCTACTCCCGCTCCCTGCAGCAGGTCGAGGCTTGGGCGGCCGAGCGCTGGCCGCGCGGCGACGGCGAACCCGAGGGCCCCTGGCAGCGCTCGATCCGGGCCAAGGCGCTCGACCTGCTGCGCGGGCTACTGCCGGCGGCGACGCTGAGTCACGTCGGCATCTACGCCTCCGGCCAGGCCTACGAGCAGATGCTGCTGCGGCTGATGGCCTCACCGCTGCCGGAGGCGCGCGAGTACGGCGGCATGATCCTGAACGAGCTGAAGCAGGTGATGCCGAGCTTCGTCTCGCGGGTTGAGCGTCCCGACCGCGGCGGTGAGTGGATCGGCTACCTGCAGCGGCGCCGCGAGCAGACCGAGCAGTGGGTCGCCCGCCTTGGCCTCGACCGGCGCGGCGGCGGCGAGGCGAGCCCCTCAGTCGAGCTCGTCCACGTCGACGGCAGCGAAGAGAGCCTGCTCGCGGCTTGCCTGCTCGAGTCGGCCTCGGTGCCCGAGACCGAGGTCCTGGCCCGCCTCGACGTCCTCGACCGCGACGAGCGCGACGAGCTGCTCGCAGCAATGGTGGGCGAGCGCGCCAACCGCCGTCACCGCCCCGGCCGCGGCTTCGAGGCGCTGCGCTACCGCTTCGAGATCGTCTCCGACTACGGCGCCTTCCGCGACCTGCAGCGCCACCGCATGCTGACCGTGCAGTGGCAGCGCCTCGGCCCCGACTTGGGAGCGGGCATCCCTGAAGAGGTCCGCGAAGCGGGCGCCGGCGATGAGTTCGAGCGAGCGCTGGAGATCTCCCGCAACGAGTACGAGCGCCTGGTGACGGCGGGACTCCCCGAGCAAGCGCCCTACGCACTCAGCCTCGCCTACCGCATCCGCTACACCCTCGACCTCAACGCCCGCGAGGCGATGCACCTGATCGAGCTCCGCTCCGGCCGCGAGGGTCACCCCACCTACCGCGCAGTCGCCCAGGCGATGCACGAGCGCATCGCGGCCATTCACCCGGGCGTCGCCGCCACCATGAACTTCGTCGACAACTCCCGCGAGCCCCGCCTCGAGCGAATTATGAGTGAGATCCGGACGCATCGGAAACAAGCGGCAACGGGCCGGTCCCAGTAGGCCTCACTTAACTTTTTTGGGAGCGCCTAGGGCCGTCCGAGGGCCGCAGTCGCAAAAAAGTGCAAGACGTTCCGGCCTACTGGGACCGGCCCGTCACGGTCGGATCCTCTGGCTCCTCCAGCTGAGGAGGCTCGTCATCGTTGGGTGAGGACTCCATGTCGGCAGCCGCCTTGTCTGCGGGTGTAGGCCAGGGAATCGGTTCGCCCGCGGCCCAGGCAGGCGGCAGGCTGTCGCGGCGCAGCAGCAGGACGCCCAGGTAAACGAACCAGAGCAGGGCGAACTGGAAGAAGAGGAAGGAGACGGCGCCGAGGGCCATGCCGAGCGAGCCCCAGAAGCGGGTGAGCAGGCCGACGCGCATCGCGTAGAGACAGGTGTAGACCATCGCCACGGCGAAGCCGATCTGGCCGCCGAGGCCGAAGCCGGCGGCGAGCGGGCGCAGGGGCGCGTCGCTGATCGCTTCGTTGGCGATGTCGTCGGCGCGGTCGCTGCTGAGCGCGATGCCCTTGGCGATCAGGTGAGGGACTTCGTTGGAGACGAAGTCCGAGGCCGCGTGCAGGGTCGAGACGCCGCTGAGGATGGCGAGGATGGCGAGGAAGATCGGCGCGGCGATGACGACGCCGACGAGCTGGCCACGCATCGCCTCGCTGCGCGCCTTGGCGCTGCGGAAGAGGTAGTAGAGGGGTACGGCGAGCAGGCCGATGCCGATCGCCTGCAGGATGCTGGAGATCAGCTGCGCTGAGCGGTGGGCCTCGACGTTGCGCAGCAACTCGGAGTCACCGCTGGCGCTGCCGACTCCCTGGCTCGCCACCACGATCGCGGCGACGACGAAGGCGACCGAGGCGAGGGCCGCCAGAGCGGTCGGGGTGGCCCAGCGCTCCTCCCAGGCCAAGACGTCTCGACGGTTCACGGCGCGTACGCTACCGACGATGAGTTCAACGCGAGCCAGCGAACGCGCGCCGGTTGTCCCTCTCGAGGCGGGGGCGAGTCCGGAGAACCCACCGTGCCCGGCCTGCGGCGAGCCGCTCTTCGGCTGGATCGATCAGCGACCGGGCCTGCGCGGGGCGGTGAAGCGCTGCGAGAGCTGCGGTCTGGGCGTCGCCGGCGAGCCCGGCAGCGTCGAGGAAGCGCTCGCCGCGCTCGACCGGCTCGGCGGCGCCGACGGCGTGCGCATCGCCGACCGGGCCGGCTTCGCCGCCTGGATCGGCGGCGCCGGCTGGGCCGGGCTCGAACCCGAGGGCCGCTACCTGTTCACGACCGAGGCGGTGCGCCGCCTCGTCGCCAACCGCGACCAAGTCGTCGCCAAGGCTCGCTGGGCACCCGGCGCCGGCATCGCGATGATGTGGCAAACCGTGCTCAACGGCTTCACCTTCGGCCGCAACATCGCTCTGGCCGCCTTCGGCCGCAGCACCGCCGCCGTCGCCGAGCGCCCCTGGCAGCGCCGCCTCGACGCCCTGATCAGCGTCGTAGTCGCGATCCCAGCCTTCATCGCGGCCGTGCCGCTGGAGCTGATTGCCGCAGCGCTGCACCGCGGGAGTGCGAGGTCTCTTCGCTTCGACTTGCTCTGACGGCGCTAGGACAAACCTTCGCGAGCCTCGCGCACCAAGGTGACCGCCTCGGGGAAGAGGACGCGGATCGCGTCGCGGACCTGCATCGCCTGTTGATCGGGGCCGCCGGTGAGGTCGAGCTGGCCAATCGAGGCTACCGTCATCTCAACCGCCAGCTTGATCGCGTTGTCGGCCCAGGCGACGCGCTGGGAGGACTGCATCTGCTCCGAGAGCTCCTCCATACGGGCGCGGAACTCGTCGGGGTCACCAAAGAGGTTGAAGGGGCTGCCCTCCATTGCCACATGAATAGCAGAAGGCAGTTGCGAGGCAAAGTCGTGACACCCTGCGCGCCACCCGCGCGCTCCGCCTCCCTAGCGTCGTCACCGTGCATCACGGGCGCAGATCGGAGCGTGGATCGGCGAGCGTCGAGCAGGCCGGCCTGGTCGCGCTGATCGCGCTGCTGCTGCTCGCCGCGATCGCCGCCGTCGCCGCGGGCGGCGAAATCGACGCCGGCCGCACCCTGGCGGGCACCATCTCAAAGCGCCTCACCTGTGCCCCGCGCCTGCCGGACGACTGCCGCCACCATCCACTCGTCCCCGCCTACGGTTGGCCCCTGGCGCGCCTCGCCCGCGCCCTGGCGCCTCCGCCCGCGGCGCTGCCCGGCCCCTCCGGCCTCCCCCTCGTTCCCGTCGACTTCCGCTATTGCCGCCGCGAAAGCTGCGCCGTGGCCGCCGGCAGCCACCTGACCGCCTCCCGTCGCCGCACCACCGCCTTTACCCGGGTCGACGATCGCCGGCGCACGCTCGGCTGGGTCGAGCTGACCTACTGGCTCTACCGCCCCGGCCTCGGCTGGGAACGCCTGCTGCGCCGGGCCAGCCAGTCAGAGGTCGAAGCTGCCGCCAACGTCCCGGTCCTGGTCCAAGACGACCCCGCCCTGGTCCCGCTCGAGACCCTCCCCGGGCGCGACCACTACGACTTCCCCGCCTCCGAACGCCCGCCCTGGCAATGGCGCATCGCGGGTCGCTATCCCGGCTGGTCGAGCTAAAGGCCGTGGCTCGAGCGACGCTCTCGGGGACCGAGGATGTGGGCTTCTCATGCCACTCGGCACCGCCGGCAATCTGACCGACGACGCGCACCTCGCCGCGTTGGCGATCGAACACGGCGCCGAGCTCTCCACCGACAACGACTTTTCGCGTTTCGAGGGCGTGCGTTGGGTCAATCCGTTGGCTCGCTGAACCCCTAGGAGGGTCTGGCGAAACCCGGGTGCGCGGCTGGCGAGCGCCGGACCAAGCGGGGCAAGGACGCAGGGAGGCCGAATAGCAACGCTATTCGGCCGACTGAGGACGCCGCACCGCGCAGCGTCCGCCGCCGCCAGGCGTGTGCGGGGGTTTCGCCAGACCCTCCTAGCCCCAGGTCTCCCCCTGCTGCACCCGCTCGAGGCCGAGCCAGAGGCCGTTCATCGCCGTGGCAACGACCTGGGCGCGCGGGACCTGCGAGTGGTCCACCCACCAGATCGCCAGGCCCTGCAAGACCCCGCGCAGGACCACCCAGGACATCTCCAGGCCGAGCTCGCTGCTCGAGCCGCCGAGTCCGAGGGCGCCGGGCTCCGCCGCAAAGACGCGCATCACCGCCGCACGGCTGCCCGCCGCGACCTGCTCGTGCAGCGCCGCCACCTCCGGGTCGCCGCTGGTGTCGCGGAAGAGCATGCGGCCGGCGAACGGGTGGGCCTCGATGTAGGCGAACCAGGCATCGACCGATTTCGCCACCCGCTCGCGCGCCGGTGCCTCGCCTGGGAGGTTCTCGCGCCAGATCCCCCGCAGGTCGGCGAAGTGGCGCTCTAGCAGCTGCTTGTAGAGATCCTGCTTGGAGGAGAAGTGGTCGTAGAGGACCGGCGGGGTGACGCCGGAGCGCCGCGCGATCTCGTCGATCGAGGCCCCCCGGTAGCCGCGCTCGGCGAAGACGTCGGTGGCGGCGGCCTCGATCGACGCCCGCCTCGTTGCGGCGCTCATGCGCTTGCGTGGGTGGGTCTCGGCAGCCATCTTTTACGCTAACCTAGTAAGGACTAGGTTAGACCACCGAGGAGGCGGAATGCTGCTCACGGCCCACATCTGCGATCTCGACCTTCGAAGCGCGTCACGGGTACTGCGCCACCCGCCGAAGCCCGCCGAGGTGCCGGGGCTGCAATACGCCGAGACCGTCGTCACGGCGCCGCTCAGCGGCAACCTCCTCCCTGCGCCCCGCCTCAAGCCGGTGGCGATGATCGCCTCCTGGGAGAGCGATGAGGCGTTCGAGGAGTTCTCCGCCAGCCGACACCCGGTAGCCGGCCCGCTCGCTTCCGGTTGGCAGGTGCGCCTGCAGCCTCTGCACGTCTACGGCAAATGGCCCGGCCTGTCCGGCCTGCCCGCGGGCGAAGTCAAGATCGGCGACGAGGATCCTGTCGCAGCCCTGACGCTCGGCCGGCCACGCTTCCATCGCATGCCCGCCTTCCTCAAGGCCAGCGCTCGCGCCGAGGCCGAGGCAGTCGCCAACCCCGACGTCCTCGCCCTGATCGGCCTCGCCCGGCCGCCGCGGCTCGTCTCCACCTTCTCGCTCTGGCGCAACGTCGCGGCGATGCACGCTTACGCGCGCGGCAGCAGCGACGGCGCCCACCCGACCGCGACAAAGGCCGACCGGGAAAACCCCTTCCACCATGACTCGGCCTTCATCCGCTTCCGCCCCTACGCCTCGCAGGGCAGCTGGGACGGCCGCGACCCGCTCGCCGTCGCCTAAGGCTGCGCCGCCGTCGGCGCCGCTTCTTCCCGCTCCGCCTCGTCCTGCGCTTGGCGGATCAGGCCTTTCCAGTCCGTCGTCCTGAAGACCAGCAGGATCGCGGCGAAGCCGAGGAAGACCGACCAGGCGGCCATTGCGATCTGGGTACCGACCGAGAAGGAGAGGACGGCGGCGCGCGAGGGACCGTGCAGGGTTGCAACCAGCAGCGCCTGCTGGGCGCCGGCGCCGCCGGGGGTGAAGGGAACGATCGTGGCGATCGCCTGCACGCTCATCACCAACAGCACGTTGCCGACCGAGCCGCCGATGCCGAAGGCTTCGAGGAAGAACCAGAAGGCGAGGAAGCGACAAGCCCACCCCACTCCTTGCCAGGCCGCGACCTCGCGAACGTAGCGACGCGGTTGGCTGAGGATGACCAGGCCCTGCCGGACCCGCGCCCAGAAGCGGCGCACGTGATGGGCCAGGTAGTAGATGCCGATCGCCGCGACCACCAACAACACCCCGATCGTGATTAGGAGCGTCTGCGGGTGGTTGACCCAGAAGGAGATCTCAAAGGCGCGCGAGTGCGGTAGCTGCGGCGGCTCCGGCAAAAGACCTTGGGTGATCGCGTAGAGGAAGACGAGGATGCCGACGCTTGTGTCGAAGACCGACTGAACGAGAAAGGAAGAGGTCACCGCGGGATAGGAGGAATCGGGGATCTGGCGCTTGACCAGGAAGACCTTGGTGACGTCGCCGGCGCGCGCGGGGAGGATCGCGTTGATCCCCGCCCCGGCCAGATAGGCGGCGCCGAGCTGCAGGAAGGAGATCGGCTTGTCCGGGTAGGCGGCGCGCAGGACGTTGCGCCAGGCCCAGGCACGGCAGAGCTGCATCGCCAGCAGGAAGCCGAGCGCGATCATGAAGGGCGTCCAGCGGATGTCGGAGAGGTGCGCGAAGAACGAGCTCGACGCATGGAAAAACGAGTTGAAGCTGGATGCAAGATCGGCAACGGGCATCGCAGCTAGACTAGCCCGCTCGTGTCAGAGGCCGAGACCCAGATCGCCACTGCGAAGGCCCCCCGCGACCCCGCCGACGAGGCGATGTGCGCGCGCGCCCGCGAGCGCTACGCCGCCGATCGCAAAAGCAGCTTCCGCCGCCGCCGCAAGCGCCACGCGGCGATGCCTAACCTGATCATCATCGGCGGCCTCAAGTGCGGCACGACGAGCATCCACCACTACCTCGGCCTGCATCCCGAAATCCAGATGTCGAAGCCGAAGGAGCTCAACTTCTTCACCCGCGAGCTCAACTGGGACCTCGGGCTCGACTGGTACGCGAGCCGCTTCGACGACCGCTTCGAGGTCCGCGGTGAGTCCTCGCCCCACTACACCAACCAGCCGCGCTTCACGGGCTGCGCCGAGCGGATCCGCGAGCACTGTCCCGACGCCCGCCTGCTCTACATGGTGCGCGACCCGATCAAGCGCATCCTCTCCCACTGGGTCCACGCCACCGGCGCCGGCTATGAGACCGGTGACCTGGTCGAGGTCCTCTCCAACCCCGACGCCTCCTACATGAACCGCTCCAAGTACTGGATGCAGCTGCAGCCCTACCTCGAGCACTTCGACCGCGAGCAGATCGAGATCATCACTCAGGAGGAGCTGCAGTCCGAACGCGAGGAGACGATGCGCAAGGCGTTTGCCTTCGCCGGCGTCGACGAGACCTTCACCTCCGAGCAGTTCGACCGCGAGTGGGAGAAGTCCGGGGCCAAGGAGGGCGACAAATACCAGCTGATGGAGAAGTTGATCAAGCTGCCCGGCTTCCGCTCCTTCGACCGCAACTTCGACCGCCTGCCCGAGCCGCTGCGCTGGCGGGTCGAGAAGCTCGTCCACGATCCCGAGAAGCCGCCGGCGCCGAAGCCGAAGCTCCCCGACGACCTCTTCGAGACCGTCCGCGCCCGCTTCACCAGCGACGTCGCCGAACTGCAGAAGTTCGCCGGCCGCGAGTTCGCCGGCTGGCACGACTACTCCTGACGTTCCGCTGTTCGTCTCCCTCACATAGCGGGGAAAAGGAACAGTGGAAGGTTAGGCTGATGGCTGATGCGGCGACTGACACCCGACCCAGGGCCAACCACGATCGAGCAACAGCTCGAGGCCTACCGTCCCTGGGAGCAGGCGGGCGAGGAGCGGCCCTTCGTCGCGATGAACTTCGCCGCGACCGTCGATGGCCGGGCGACGATCGGCGGCGTCTCCGGGCCGATCGGCTCCGACGCCGACACCGCGATGCTGGTCGGGTTGCGGACCCGCTTCGACGCGGTGATGATCGGCGCCGGCACGATGCGGGCCGAGCGCTACAGCGGCCTCGACAAACGCCTGATCGTGGTCGAAAGCGGTACCGAGGGGCGGGTCGACCTCACGGCCCTGCTGCGCTCGCTGCGCGAGGAAGGCATCCGGGCACTGCTCTGCGAGGGCGGCCCGACCCTTCACGGCGCCATGCAGGAAGCAGGGCTGGTCGACGAGCTCTTCCTCACCATCGCGCCCAAGCTGACCGGCGGTGAAGCGCCGCGCATCATCGAGGGCGTCCTGCCCGAAACGGCGCATCTCGAGCTCGCCTGGCTGCTCGAGCAAGACGGCGAGCTCTTCGCCCGCTACGGCCGCTAGAGCGCCGGCCCGCTAGCGTTCGGACGACCCAGCCCCGAGGAGAGGACCAGTAGATGGATTTCACGCCCAGCCCCCAGGTAGAGACCCTGCGCGAGCGCATCCTCGACTTCATGGACGCGGAGATCTACCCGCAGGAGCGCGAGATCATGGAGGCCCTCGACGCCGAGGTCGGCCCCGGCGTGCCCTACCCGAAGATCCTGGTCGAGATTCGCGAGAAGGCGAAGGGCGAGGGGCTGTGGAACCTCTTCATGCCCGACGAGCGCTTCGGGCCGGGACTGAGCAACTGGGAGTACGGGCTGCTCTGCGAGGAGATGGGGCGTAGCCCGGCGGCGGCGCCGATGGCCTTCAACTGCTCGGCGCCGGACACGGGCAACATGGAGATCCTCGCCGAGCATGGCTCGGACGAGCAGCGCGAACGCTGGCTGGAGCCACTGCTCGAGGGCCGCATCCGCTCCTGCTTCTCGATGACCGAGCCCGAGGTGTCGGGCTCAGACCCGACCCTGCTGCAGGCTCGCGCCGAGCTCGACGGCGACGAGTGGGTGATCAACGGCCACAAGTGGTTCACCTCGGGCGCCGTCGGCGCCGAGTTGGCGATCGCGATGGTCGTCACCGACCCCGAGGCCAACCCCTACGCACGCGCCTCGATGATCTGCGTGCCGACCGACAATCCGGGCTTCAACCTGGTCCGGCCGATCCCGGTGATGGGCCACGACAAGGGTCCCGGCCACTGCGAGATTCGTTACGAAGACTGCCGCGTGCCGGCCAGCAACCTGCTCGGCGGCCAGGGCATGGGCTTCGTCGTCGCCCAGGACCGCCTCGGCCCCGGCCGCATCCACCACTGCATGCGAGCGATCGGCACCGCCGAGCGAGCGCTGGAGATGATGTGCCACCGCGCCAACGAGCGCGAAGCCTTCGGCGGCCCGCTGGGCGAGAAGCAGTTCGTCCAGGAGGCGATCGCGGCCTCGCGGATGGAGATCGACCAGGCCCGCCTGCTCACCCTCTACGCCGCCTGGAAGATGGACACCGAGGGCAAGCGCGCCGCCCGCCAGTCGATCTCGGCGATCAAGATCGTCGCCGCCAACATCGTCATGGACGTGCTCGATCGCGCGATCCAGATCCACGGCTCACTCGGCATGACCGACGACACCCCCCTCGCCGCCCTCTGGCGCTTCAGCCGCATGCTGCGCCTGGCAGACGGCCCCGACGAGGTCCACAAGATGGTCCTCGCCCGCCGCGAGCTCAACCGCTGGGCCAAACGCGCCGAGGCCGACGCTGCGGGAGAGCTCGACCCGAAGCACGCCCGGCGGATGGTCTGACGACTTAGTAGAGAACGACGAAGAAGCCGGCGTCGATCGGATCGAATTTGCCGGAGCTTTCCCGCGGATTCACGAAGGCCTGAGTGCCCGCCGGGCAGACCGGGCCCTGGCCGGTGCCGAGCTGGATCGTGACGTTTTTGCCGGCCTGGGCGTAGTCGATCGTCGCCACCCCTCCAACCGGGGCGGGCGTAAGACCGGAGAAGCAGTAGAAGCCCGTCGACGGGTGAGTCACGTTTGCCTGAGCGATGCCGAGGCTTCCACCCAAGACGACCCCGGCCGAAGAGACGTTTGCCGCGTGCGAGAGCTTTTCAGCCGCCGGCGCGATGAAGCCCGGAGCCAGCTTTTCGACGCTGACCGCGCCATTCGCCAGCCTGCCCCAGGTCACTGCCCCTTTGGCGATCTTGGCCGTGGTGACGGCGTTCGACTTGATCTTCGAGGCGGTGACGGCGTTCCGCTTGATCTTGGCCGTCGTCACCGCGCCACCCCTCAGTTCATCGCTGCCGATCTTCTTGGCGGCGTAGGCGGCCCCACCACCGAGCACGAGGAAGACGGCGATCGAGGACATCACGTTTGCGTAGCTGAGGCGCTTGCGGATCTGCTGCACGGCCGCCGACGATTGCAAGGGGCCCAGGCTCTGTCAAGAACGGCTGCACGATGCACCCGGGAATGCGAAAGGGCCGGGCAGTCGCCCGGCCCTTTCGGCCCTGCGTCGGCTGGAGTGACCTAGCGGTACAGAACGATGTAGAACGGCAAACCGCTTTTTGCCGGCGCGGCGCCGCCGGTCCAGGTAAAGACCTGGACCGCGGGTGACGGGCAATTTCCGGTTCCCACGTTCAGCTGCGCGGTAGTGCCGCCGGTCCCGCCGAAGATCGGCGTGACCTGGCCTCCCCGCGGCGTGAAGTTGGCAGTTACGCAGTACCCGCCTTCTTCGAATTTCTCCGCTTTGACGATGTTCTTGGAGTTGGCGGCTTCGATCGAGCCATTGGTGTTGATCTGGCCGAAGGCGGCGGGCTGCGCCGATTCGGCGGTTACCGCGAGAGCTGCCTTCGGCACCTCGTCGAGCGAAGACTCCTTCACCTTGGCGCCGGTGACAGCGTCGTTGACGATCTTCGGCGTGGTGACGGCGTCGTCATCGAGCTTCGCCGAGGTAACCGCTTCGTTGGCGAGCTTGCTCGTCTTGACGGCGGCGTTCTTGATCTTCGCGGTGGCGACGGCTTCCCGCTTGATCTTGCCGGTCGTGATCGAGTTTCCCTTGATTTCGTTGCTGCCGATCTTCTTGGCGGCGTAGGCACTGGCACCGCCGAGGACGAGGAAGACGGCGATCGAGGACATCACGTTTGCGTACGTGAGCCGCTTGCGAATGCGCTTCACAGGGGTTATCTCCTTGCTTTGGGTACGAAGGAACTGACGAGTTCGAATGCATCGTTTTCGCGCTTAACCGGCGAGACCCTGCCGAGTTGCGGCAAATAAAGAGGTGGGTAAAGACCCGCCCCCGGCCCTCAACGTCCGCGCTGCTCCGCCTCCTCGGCAGCCTCAGCCAGACGCTCGACCAGCCGCGCAAACGCTTCTATGCCCGGGTCGACCCTGCCGTACTGGCCGGCGGCGTAGCGGGCGTAGACGCCCTCGAGGATGATCGCCAGCTTCCAGTAGCCGAGGGCGACGAAAAAGTCGAGCTGGGAGAGGTCGCGGCCGGAGCGCTCGGCGTAGCGGGCCTTGAGCTCCTCGCGTTTGGGGAAGCCCGGGGCCAGAGTGGCGGGCTGGCCGAGGGCGATCGTCTCTTCGCCGGCCTCGGGCCAGTAGACCATCAGCAGGCCGACGTCGGCCAGCGGGTCGCCGAGAGTGCAGAGCTCCCAGTCGACCACGGCTGCCACCTCTCCTTCCGGCGTCAGGATCATGTTGTCGAGGCGGTAGTCACCGTGGACGATCGTCGCCGGGCCCTGCTCGGGGATCCGCGCCGCGAGGCGCTCGTGCACGGCGTCGATCGCCGGCAGCTCGCGGGTCTTCGACTTCTCCCACTGGCCTTGCCAGCGGTGCAGTTGGCGGGCGACGTAGTCCTCCTTGCGGCCGAGGTCGCCGAGCCCGACCGCGTCGGGATCAACCGCGTGGATCTCGACCAGGGTGTCGACGACGCGCTCGCCGATCGCGCGGCGGTCGTCCTCGTCGGGGAAGGCGTCGGCCTCGGCCAGTCCCCGCAGGATCGGCCCATCGACGAACTCCATGACGTAGAACGGCGCTTCGTTGACGCTCTCGTCCTCGCAGAAGCCGGCCACGGGCGCGACCGGCACCGGCGTCCCGGCCAGGGCCGAGACGACGCGCTGCTCCCGCCCCATGTCATGGGCGGAGCCGAGCCGCTTGCCGAGCGGCGGCCGGCGCAGCGCCCAGCGCTTGCCCGCCGCGTCGCGCACGCCGTAAGTCAGGTTCGAGTGGCCACCGGAGATCCGCTCGAAGGTGAGGGGAAGCTCAGCGCTGGGTATGTGCTGGCCAAACCATGCCTCTACCGCGGCCCGATCGATCCCCTCCGGCGCCTCCGCAGTGCCGTCGGCCGTGCCTGTAGCCTCGTCTCCCATCGAGGGGCAAGCATATTCCCGACGCCGTTTCCGGCTCAGCCCGTCGCTCGCCAACCGGTTGACGATCGGCTTCGCAATCGCCTTCGCCGTGCTCACCGGCCTTGCCGTTGTCGGCGTCGCCCGTTTCCTGCAGCAGCGCCAGGACTTCGAGAACGCGACCGCGCGCTCCTACCAAGTGGAGATCGCCGCCCGTACGCGGCTCGCAAACGGCATCCAGCCAGCGGCGGCGCGCACCGTGATCCTCGGCCAGCAGCGCAAACGCCAGGCGCTGCGCGACGACATCGGCGGCGAGACCCGCGACACCGCGCTCCTCGTCGGGGCGGGGCTGATCGCCGGCCTGACCGGCGCCGCCCTGCTCTTCAGCGGCCTGATCGCCTCGATGCGGCGCCCCCTGGAGGAGCTGGTCGAGGCATCCGGTCGCCTCGCCGCCGGCGACCTCAACACCCGCGTCAAAGTCGGCGGCCTCTCCGAGACCGCCTCCCTGGGCGCGGCCTTCAACGAGATGGCCGGAGAGCTGCAGCGCCGGGCCGGCGAGCGCGATCAGCTGGAAACGATGAAGGACGAGTTCGTCCTCACCGCTTCCCACGAGCTGCGCAGCCCGCTCACCTCGGTGCAGGGCTTCGCCGAGCTGCTGATGCTGGAGCGCGACGAGCTCAGCCCCAAGCAGGCCGACACGGTCGAGATCATCCTCGACAACACGCGCCACCTGGTGCGCCTGCTCAATGACCTGCTCGACCTCGCCCGCAGTGACGCCGGGCGCCTGACGATCAAACCGGCGACGATCGACGTCGCCTCGCTGGTTGAAGACCCGGTGCGGACGATGCTGAGCCAAACCGAGGCCAAGGGCCAATCGCTCACCCAGGAGATCGCCCCCGGCCTGCCGCCGCTCAACGTCGATCGCGACCGCATCCGCCAGGTCCTCGTGAATCTTTTGACCAACGCACACGAGTACTGTCCCGCGGGCGCCTCAATCCACGTCACCGCGAATAACAATGCTGGTGGCGTGGAACTCGCCGTAAACGACAACGGGCCTGGGATGGCAGCGGACCAGCTTGACCACATATTCGAGCGCTTCACGCGCGGTGACGCCGGCTTGACCCAGCACGTGGGTGGCACCGGCCTTGGCCTGGCGATCTCCAAATCATTGGTCGAGCTCCACGGCGGCGGGATCTCCGCCGAATCGGTCGAGGGGCAGGGCTCGACCTTCAGGGTCTGGCTGCCGGCTGTGACGGGCCGCGGCAGTAACGACGCCGGCGTCGTCGGCGGCTACCTGGTCCAACCCCAGGAGGAGGCGCTGTGAGCACGCGGGTCCTGATCGCCGATGACTCGGAGACGATCCTGCTCCTCTTGCGCACGCGGTTGGAGATGGAGGGCTACGAGGTCATCACCGCGGCGGACGGAGTCGAGGTGATCGAGGCGATCAACGCCGGTTCGGCCCCGGACATCCTCCTGCTCGACGCGATGATGCCACGCAAGTCCGGAATCGACGCCCTGCGCGAGCTGCGCGCCGCCGGCGTCGAAACACCCGTCCTGATCGTCAGCGCCCACCAGGACGAGATGGACGCCGGTGCCGCCACCGACGTCGAGGTCAGCGGCTACATCACCAAGCCGATCGACTTCGAGAAGCTCTTCAGCCGCATCGCCGAGCTCACAGCCTGAGCCCGGTCGGCCCTAGCTCTTCGCGACCTCGAGCCGGATCTCTTTGCCTTTGACCTTGGTGCCGTCGAGGTACTCGACGGTGCGCTCGGCGACGTCGGGGTCGACGTGGACGAAGGAGAAGCGGTGGAGGACGTGGACGTCGTGGATCGCCTCCTCGGGGAGGACGGCGCCCTCGCGCAGTGCCCAGCGCAGGTCCTCCTCGGAGATACCGCTGCGCTCGCCGCGGTTGACGAAGAGCTTCGTCGCCTTGCCGGAGTCGACCTCGTCCTTATCTGCCTTGTTCGAGTCCGCCTCAACCGCCGTGTCGTCCGCGGTCGGCTTCGACTCGCGCGGCTCGGAAGCCTTGCTGCGCTCCGGGCGCTCGCGGCGGCGCGGCCGCGGCGCGTGCTCTAGCCGCTCCTCCGGGGTTTCCCACTCGCCGATCGTCGTCTTCACGTCGCGCTCGATGCGACCGATCTCCTCGCGCTGGGCGGGAGTGACGAAGGTGATCGCGCGGCCGGTGCGGCCGACCCGGCCGGTGCGGCCGATGCGGTGCACGTAGACCTCTGACGAAGCCGGCACGTCGAAGTTGATCACGTGGGTTACGTGCTCGATATCGAGGCCGCGGGCGGCGATGTCGGTGGCCACCAGCAAGCGCACGCGGTGGTCCTTGAAGGCGATCATCACGCCGTCACGTGACCCCTGGCTCATGTCGCCGTGCAGCGCCTTGACGTCGAGGCCTTTGTTCTTAAGCGTCTTCTCGAGCCGGTCGGCGCCGATCTTGGTGCGGCAGAAGATGATCGCCTGCTCCGGTTCCTCGATCTTCAGCAGCTCGACCAGCTTGGCGGCCTTCTCTTTGGCCCCGACCTCGACGTAGGCCTGGGCGATCGCGTCGACGGTCAGCGTCTTCGGCGTGATCGAGATGGTCGTCGGGTCATACATATAGCTCTCGGCGAGGTGTTTGATCGGCGGCGGCATCGTCGCCGAGAAGAGCGCCGTCTGGCGGCCGCTCGGGCACATGCGGAGGATCTTCTCGACGTCCTCGATGAATCCGAGGTCGAGCATCTCATCGGCCTCGTCGAGGACGATGTAGCGCGCCGCGGTGAGGACCAGCGAGCGGCGGCTCATCAGGTCCATCATCCGGCCGACCGTGGCGACGACGACGTGGGCGCCGGAGCGCAGCTGCGCCTGCTGCGATTTGATCGGCGCGCCGCCGAAGACGGCGACGATCTCGACGTCGAGGTGCTCGGCGTAGGAACGCAGCGCCTGGGTCACCTGGATGCAGAGCTCGCGGGTCGGCGTCAGCACGACCGCCTGCACCTCGTCGTTGTCGGGGTCGAGGTACTGCAGCAGGGGCAGGCCGAAAGCAGCCGTCTTGCCGGTGCCGGTCTGCGCCTGGCCGATCACGTCGTGGCCGCCGAGCAGCTCGGGGATCGCCTGGTCCTGGATCGGCGTCGGCTCGTCAAAGCCGAGCTCGTCGAGCGCCTGCTGGATCTGCGGCGAGAGGCCGAGCTCTTTGAAGGAGATCACTTAACCGCCCCCGGACGCGGGAGCGAATCCCTGCCCATGTCTGATTCCTCAGGCATTCGCGGGAGCAGAGGAGACGGTGACTGATGTCGGGTCCAGGAGGAGCTTGCCGCTGGTGCGGCGGGCGATCAGGTCTTCGTGGGCGCGCGCCGCTTCGGAGAGCGGGTAGACCCCGCCAACGGTGACCTCGAGCTCGCCGGCGGCAATGGTGCCGACCAGCTCGCCGATCATCGCCACGGCCAGGTCCTGGCGGGCGAGCAGGTGGACCAGCCAGAAGCCGAGCACTGACTTCGAGCCGCGCAGCAGGGCGGCGGTCGAGATCTCGCGCTGTTCGCGCGAGGCAATCCCGAAGACAACCATCCGGCCCAGCGGGGCGAGGATGCCCAGCTCTTCATCGAAGGCGTTGCCACCACTCATGTGGAGGACGGCATCGACGCGCTCGCCGCCGTTGGCCTCGCGGATCGCTTCGCCGAGGTTCTCGGCGCGCGAGTCAACCGTGGCGTCGGCGCCGAGCCGCTCGACCAGGGCCCGCTTCTCCTCGCTGGAGGCGAGCCCGATCACCTTCGCCCCGGCGCGCTTGCCGAGCTGCACCGCCATGCTGCCGGTACCGCCCGCGGCGGCCTCGATCACCAGGGTCTCGCCGGGCTCAACCCGCGCGTAGCGCTGGACCAATGCCATCGCGGTCAGCCCCTGCAGCAGCATCGCCGCCGCCTGGTCGTCATCGACCTCGTCGGGCAGTGGGACCAGCAGAGCCTCGGGCACTACGACCTTCTCCGCGTAGCCGCCGCTGCCCAGCAGCGCCGCCACGCGACGGCCATCCGGGGTCCGACCGGAAATCTCCGCCCCCGGAATCAAAGGCAGGGTCTGCTCCGCGAGGTAGTCATTGCGCGTCGCGTGGGTGTCAGCGAAGTTGATCCCGCTTCGCGCCACATCGACCACGACCATGCCCTCACCGCCCTGCGGGTCGTCGACCTCGACCACCTGAAGCTTCTCGGGCCCCCCGAACTCCTCTATCTGCACGGCCTTCACGGCGGCGAACCATAGTCGTCAGCCCACCGAACAGCTCAGACCTATGGGCCGACGGGCGTAATGGGGACGGGGGTGGCTCCGCAGGTGCCTCGCGAAGCGGCCCCCGGCAAGGTGATCATCAGCCGCGAAGCGGCTCCAGCTTGGTGAGCGAGCCGCAGGCGAGCGAACATAGGCACCTGCGGAGCCACCCCCGTCCCCGCTACCCTGCCCGCCCATGTCCCTGACCGTCGTCGGCTCAATCGCATTCGACTCCGTCCGCACGCCCTTCGGCGAACGCGACCGCATGCTCGGCGGCGCCGCCGTGCATTTTTCGCTCGCCGCCAGCTTCTTCACCGAGGTGCGCCCGGTCGGCCCGGTCGGCGACGACTTCGGCGCGGCCGAGTTCGAGGTGCTGGAGCGTCGCGGCGTGCTCACCGACGGCATCGAGCGGGTCGCCGGCGGCGAGTCCTTCTTCTGGCGCGGCCGCTACGAGTTCGACCTCAACGTCGCCCACACCGAGGACACCCAGCTCGGCGTCTTCGGCGAGTTCGAGCCGAAGCTCTCCGACGCCGCGCGCGCGGCCGACACCCTCTTCCTAGCCAACATCCAGCCTGACCTGCAGCGCCAGGTCCGCGCCCAGTGCGCCGCAACGCGCTTCTCGGCGCTCGACTCGATGAACCTCTGGATCGAAACCGCCAAGGACTCGCTGCTGGCGGCGATCGCCGAGGTCGACTGCCTGATCGTCAACGACGCCGAGATCCGCCAGCTGACCGGCGAGGCCAACCTCGCCCGCGCCGCCCGCGCGGTGATGGAACAGGGCCCCCGCGCCGTCGTCGCCAAGCAGGGCGAGTACGGCGCCGCGCTCTTCACCGAAAACGGCTTCTTCGCCTTGCCCGGCTTCCCGCTCGAGGAGGTGCGCGACCCGACCGGCGCCGGCGACAGCTTCGCGGGCGGCTTCATCGGCTACCTCGACAGCCAAAACGGTGAGCTCGACGAGGCCTGCCTGCGGCGCGCGATGGGCTACGGGACAGTGCTCGCCTCCTTCAACGTCGAGCAGTTCGGCACCGAGCGGGTCGCGGCGCTGAGCCGCGAGGAGATCGAGCAGCGCTTTGCCGAGCTGCACGCGATGACGCGCTTCGAGCCCGTACCCATCTCTTAACTGCCGAACGGCCCAAGCTGAAAGAATGAGCGCCGGCATGGGCTCCGAGTCTCTCTCAGTCACAGACAACCGCACCGGCAAGACCTACGAGCTGCCGATCACCGATGGCACCGTGCGGGCGATGGACCTGCGCCAGATCAAGGTCGACGAGGACGAATTCGGGATGCTCGCCTACGACCCGGCCTTCACCAACACGGCCGCCTGCCGCTCCTCGATCACCTACATAGACGGCGCCGCCGGCATCCTCGAACACCGCGGCTACTCGATCGAGCAGCTCTGCGAGAAATCCACTTTCCTCGAGGTCGCCTACCTGCTGATCTTCGGCGAGCTGCCGACCGGGCCCCAGCTCGACCGCTGGGTCTACGACGTCACCCACCACACCTTCGTCCACGAGGACCTCAAGCAGTTCTTCGAGGGCTTCCGCTACGACGCCCACCCGATGGGGATGCTGCTCGCCGGCGTCGGCGCGCTCTCGACCTTCTACCCCGACGCCAAGTACGTCGAGGACGAAGAAGAGCGCTACATGGCGGCGGTGCGCCTGATCGCCAAGGTGCCGACCCTGGCCGCCTTCTCCTACCGACACAACATGGGACTGCCCTACGTCTACCCCGACAACGACCTCAACTTCGCCGAGAACTTCCTCTCGATGATGTTCAAGAAGACGGAAATGAAGCACGTGCCGAAGGAAAGCCTCTCGAAGGCGCTCGACGTGCTCTTCATCCTCCACGCCGATCACGAACAGAACTGCTCGACCAGCGCCGTGCGCGGCGTCGGCTCCTCCAACGTCGACCCCTACTCCGCCGTCGCGGCCGGGGTGGCCGCGCTCTACGGGCCGCTGCACGGCGGCGCCAACGAGGCGGTGCTGCGGATGCTGCGCGAGATCGACTCGGTCGACAACGTCCCCGGCTTCCTCGAGAAGGTGAAGGCGCGCGAGGCGAAGTTGATGGGCTTCGGCCACCGCGTCTACAAGAACTACGACCCGCGGGCGCGGATCATCCAGCAGCACATGGACGAGATCTTCGAGGCGACCGAGTACAACCCGCTGATCGAGATCGCCCAGGAGCTCGAGAAGCGCGCCCTCGACGACGAGTACTTCACCTCGCGCAAGCTCTACCCCAACGTCGACTTCTACTCGGGGATCATCTACGAGGCGCTTGGCGTCCCCAACGAGATGTTCACGGTGATCTTCGCCATTCCACGCACCGCCGGCTGGATCGCGCAGTGGATGGAGATGAAGGACGACCCGGAGCAGAAAATCTCCCGGCCGCGACAGATTTACACGGGTGCGCGCGAGCGCGACTACGTCCAGTTGGCGGATCGTGAGGGGCCGGAGAAGATCGTCGGACCCCCGGCGCGGCGCCCGAAGCGCCCTCGGCGCGGAGCGTAGCGAGAGAGCTCAAGTGCGGGAGGGGCATTCGACCCCTTGCTCTGGTTCCGTACGCTGCGCCCCGTGGCCGCTTGGAAGCTGACGATCAGGCACGGATCCGACGTCTCGCACGAGAGCTTCGATGACCTTGGGGAGGCTGTTGCCGTTATGCGGGAGCGGGCGTTGGGGATTCGGGCTGAGGGGCCGGTGAAGGGGGTCTCGACTTTGCGGGACTTTGGGCCGGAGGCCCAGGTTCATGCACGGTTGCAGCTGGCCGGCAAGGGGTGGCTGCGCAAGCCGGTGGCGGGGATCGACGTGCGGGGGGACGGGACGTTCATGCCGTATCGGGGTCGGGTGCAGCGTGAAGAGCTGGATCCGAGTGGGCACGAGACACCGTTCGAGCTGGTGCGGGAGACTCTGGAATCGACCTAGCAATGGCGACTTTTCCGTCATATAGACGTAAAAGTCGCCAAATCCCTCGATGACCCAAGCCGATACCGAGATCCCAAAGGGCAGCTACGCCGCCGGGCGGCGGGTGAAGCTGCCAGCCGGTGCGGAAGCGCCCTACGTCGTCTTCATCAACGGGGTCGAGCAGAGTGAGGGGGCCGACTACAAGGTCGCCGCCGGCGAGATTGCCTTCACGCGGCAGATCGTCAAGGAGAAAGTCGGCACCGGCCGCTGGCTGGCGATGTACCTGGGACTCTTCGGCACCTACCGCAAGGACGAGACGATCGACCTGCAGTTCCAGCGGGCCGGCAAGACCGAGCTGATCTCCGACCTGCCGGTCGAGCCCGACTGACCCCCGTATCCTGGCTCGATGGAGATCGGTTTCCTCATGCTCGCCGACCACAGTGAGGCGGTCAACGGCAAGCTCTACATGGTCGGTGGTGGCTGGAACGTGCTACGCCTGCCCGAGCTGCCCCACGAATGGGGCTTCCACATCTCCCTCGGCCTCGACGTCGCCTGGGACGAGACCAACCAGCCGCACAACCTCCAGGTCGACATCCACGATCCCGACGGGGTCGAGCTCGGCGAGGGCCTGCAGGCCGACTTCGAGACCGGCCGGCCACCCGGTATGCCCGCCGGTCAGGACCAGCGCCTGGTGATGTCGATCGGCACCACCGCCACCTTCTCCACCCCCGGCCCCCACGCCGCCGTGGTCCAGGTCAACGGCGAGGAGATCGGTCGCGCCCGCTTCTACCTGACCGAGGCCGGCGCCGAGCCGCCGGTCGCCGGCATGTAGCGCTCGCCGCGCTAGTTGAAGACGTAGAGCAGTAGGAAGGCGACGACGGCGAAGCTGGCGGCGCCTGCGATCAGGGGCTTGTCGTCGACGACGATCGCGGCGGTGGAGCGGTCGTCGGCGCGGTCGTAGATCAGGTAGAGGTAGCGGAAGACGCAGTAGAGGACGGAAGGAATCGTCCACATCATCTCGTTGCCGATGATCGGTGAGTTGACGGCGTAGATCGAGTAGCTGATCACGGTGCCGGTGGTGACCATGGCGACCATCTGGTCGAGGAAGGGCAGCGAGTAGTGCTCGAGCACGGGGCGGCTGCTGGTCCCCTCGTGCAGCTCGGAGACCGCCTCCTGGCGGCGCTTGGTGACGCCGAGGAAGAGGGCGAACATGCCGGTGCAGAGCAGCAGCCATTCCGAGGCGTGGGCATCGACGGCGGTAGCGCCGGCGGCGACGCGGAGGATGAAGAGGCCGGCCAGGACCATCACGTCGACGATCACGATCTGCTTGAGGCCGAGGCTGTAGGCCATCTGGGCGATGCCGTAGCCGACCACCATCAGGCCGACCTCCCAGTTGACCGCGGCGAAGGCGATCGCGATCGCGACGATTGCCAGGCTCGGCGCGATCAGCTTCGCCGTTCCCTCGGAGAGCTCGCGCGCCGCCAGCGGCCGGAAGCGCTTCTTCGGGTGCTTGCGGTCGAGCTCGACGTCGATCAGGTCATTGACGTAGTAGCCGGCGCTGGAGATGAAGCAGAAGGCGACGAAGGTGAGGAATGCCTCGAACACCGCGTGGGACTGATCGAACTTGCCGGAGAAGAGCAGGCCGGCGAAGACGAAGACGTTCTTGATCCACTCCTGCGGCCGGCCGGTCTTGATCGCGGCCCGCAGCGGCGATCGCCGCGGCACGACCGGGTCATTCATCGATGGTGGGTCCGCCACAACAGGGGCGGGGACGGTGGGCTGTTCCGAGGTGATCGTTTCCACGCTGGGGATGGGCCGACGGGAGGCGGAAATTCCGCATAGGGCCAGGGAGATCGGTCGCGACAGGGTAGCGCTAGCGCACCTCTTTCTTCGAATTCAAGGCCCCCGATCCTCCTCCGCCAGGTGCAACGCGCCGCGGTCCTTCCAGGGCCGAAACACGTTGCACCTGCTCAGGAGGGGTCGATCAGCACGCCCGGGTTGAGCATGCCGGCTGGGTCGAGCTCTGCCTTGGCGGCTCGCAGGGCGGCGGCGAAGGGAGCGGGGCGCTGGCGGTCGTACCAGGGGCGGTGATCGCGGCCGACGGCGTGATGGTGGGTGATCGTGGCGCCGCCCTCGCTCAGCGCCTCGCCGGCAGCGGCCTTGATCTCGTCCCACTGCTCGACCTCGCCACCGCGGACCGCTGGCGCGATCACGGTGAAGTAGGGCGCTGGCCCGTCCGGATAGACGTGGGTGAAGCGACAGCTGACGCGGGGCGCGCCCGCACCCTCCGCCGGCGCATCGCAGACCTCGGCCACCTTCGCCCGCACCGCCGCCATCGTCTCGGCGTGGAACTGCTCGAAGCGGTCCCAGGTGATCGCCGTCTCGAAGGTCTCGCTGAGCACACCGCAGGCGACGAAGGTGTCGCGCAGATATGGGGCAAGCAGGAAGGCGCCGCGCCAGGTCTCGACAGCCGACTCGCCCTTGCCGCCCTCACTCGCCGGCTCGCGTCCCGGCGGCGGCGAGTTGGGCACGCCGCCGTGGGACTGGGCGATGTCGAGCGCCAGCCGCATCGGCTCGTCAACCGGCAGGTTCGCCGACTCGAAGCCGAGCACCATCAGGTTCACCTCACCCGAGCCGGCGCCAGTCGTGCCCGCCTCGAGCGCATCGAGCAAGCGGCAGTTGGAGGGATAGAGACCGGATTGAGAGATCTCGCGCATGGCTCGCGCGGCAGCGTAGAAGTCGTCGAACTCGACCCCGCAGGAGCTCTTGAACCGCGGCCGCACCCGCACCCGCACCCAGGACTCGGCGATCACCCCGAGGATTCCCTCGGAGCCGATCAGCGCCCGATCCGGCGAGGGCCCCGCCCCGGATCCCGGCAACCGCCGGCTCTCCCAAGTCCCCCGCGGCGTGATCGCCCGCACCGACTCGACCAGGTCGTCGATGTGGGTGTAGAGCGTGGCGAAGTGCCCCCCGGCCCGAGTCGCGATCCAGCCGCCCAAGGTCGAGTACTCGAATGACTGCGGAAAGTGCCGCAAGGTCAACCCGTGCTCGCGCAGCTGGTCCTCGAGCCCGGGCCCGGTAGCCCCCGCCTGAATCCGCGCCGCCAGAGACTCCGCATCAACTTCAAGCACCCGATCCAACCGCCTCAGGTCAAGGGACACAACCGGCCGGTCCTCAAGCCGCGCCTCCACCCCACCAACCACGCTCGTCCCCCCACCAAACGGAACAACCGCCGCCCCCTCAGCCTCAGCCCAGTCCAACACCACCTCAATCTCAGACTCGTCCTTCGGAAACGCCACAAGGTCAGGCGGGTTCGGGAATTCCCCCCGAAACCCCCGCACCACGTCCCGATAGGCCTTGCCCAACCCATGAGCAACCCGCTCATAGTGATCATCCGTAAAGAGATCCCCAAACGCCCCCGGCGCTTTCAACCGCGCCGCCCGCAGCTTCACCTCATCGAGAGGAACCGGCTCCTCGAGCTCGCCCCCGAACCCAAACCGCTCCCTGATCGCGCCCGCAGCCTCCTCCAGCTCCTTTCGCGAAGGCGCCTGGTCCTCGTACCCCCATCCCCAATGCTTGAGCCTCCGCGCGGTCATGGAAGTCGCTCGTAGGTAGGGGGTGGATGCCCCTCCTCGGAAGGCTCCCGGTAATCCCTCTCAAATCGCCGCCACGACCCAGCTGCGCAACGGTCTTCCGGGGAGGGGCATCCACCCCCTACCAATGAACACCTTTCATCAGGTGAGCAAAGGCAACGGCCTCGGTCGAGGGCGCCTTGTCAGGAGCCTCCTCCGACTTCCCCTTGGCCGCCTGCGACTCCGGAAACAGTTTGTAGGCCTGATTGAGAATCCGGTCACTCACGGACGGGGCAACCGCGTAGAGCAACTCACCAAAGGTGCCCAGCCGCGTAGCCACCTTCTTCGGCTGCGCCACCATCGCCTTGGCGATCATCTCCGCAGCCTCCTCCGGGGAGATCGCCGGGAACATGTCGTACATCCGCGTCGGCGCGATCATCGGCGTGCGCACAAGCGGCATGTGGATCGTCGTCAGGTGGACCCCGTCGTCGATCACCTCGGAGGCGATCACCCGGCTGAACGCATCCAGCGCCGCCTTCGAGGCGACGTAGGCCGAGAAGCGCGGCGGGTTGGTCTGCGTGCCGATCGAGCTGACGTTGATGATGTGCCCCGACTTGTGGGCCCGCATCGAGGGCAGCAGGGCGAGGATCAGCCGCACCGCGCCGAGGTAGTTGAGCTGGATCGTGCGCTCGTAATCGTGGAAGCGGTCGTAGGAGAGGCCGACCGAGCGGCGGATCGAGCGGCCGGCGTTGTTGACCAGGATGTCGACGTGGCCGTGGTAGGCGAGGACCTCGTCGGCCATCCGTTCCACGTCCTCGATGTCGGCCAAATCGCAGCGGTGGATGTGGGCGATGCCACCGCCAGCCTCGATCTCGCGTTTGGTCTCCTCCAGCTTCTCGACCGAGCGCGCCACCAGCAGCACCGTTGCCCCGGCGTCGGCGGCCTTGACCGCGGTCGCCTTGCCGATCCCCGAGGAAGCGCCGGTGATCAGCACCACCTTGCCCCGCACCGCGGCACTGAGGCTGCGGTCCTTGAAGAGGTCGGGATCGAGCGTGCGCTCCCAGTAATCCCAGACCCGGTCGGCGTATGACTCCAGCGGCGGCACCGAGATGCCGGAGCCCGCCAAGGCCGCCTCCGCCTTGGAGGAATCGAAGTGGGTCGGATAGTTGAAGTAGCTGAGCACCCCGGAGGGGATCCCGAGCTGGGCGAGGCCTGTTTTCGCCACCCGCTTGGCCGGCGGGAAGAAGCGCAGGCCGGTGCGGACCAGCGAGGTGGCCGGGTCGGTGACGTTGGAGTCGAGCCGCAGCGCCGCCTGCGGCGCATCGGCGGCGCGGGCGAAGAGGTTGATCATCTCGCCGGCCGTCTTCGGGTTGGGGTCGGTGAGACTGAAGGCCTGGCCGTCGAGCCCGGGCTTGTGGGCGATGTGGTCGATCGCGTCGGCGACGTAGTCGACCGGGACGATGTTGATCTCGCCACCCTCGATGCCGACCGTCGGCAGCCAGGTTGGCAGCACGCGACGCATCTGCTGCAGCAGCTTGAAGCCGTAGTAGGGCCCGTCGACCTTGTCGATCTCGCCCGTGCGCGAGTCGCCGACGACGATGCCCGGCCGGTAGACCCGCCAAGGCCGCGAGCAGTCCTCGCGCACGACCCGCTCGGACTCGTGCTTGGTGCGGAAGTAGGGATGGGTGTCGAGCCCTTCGGCCTCCTCGAACATGTCCTCGCGCCACTCCCCGCGGTACATGCCTGCGACGGCGATCGAGCTGACGTGGTGGAAGCAACCGGCCTCGATCGTTCCGGCAAGTTCGACCGCGTGGCGGGTGCCCTCGACGTTGGCGATCTCCTGCGCCTCGGCGCCCGCGGTCATGTCGTAGATCGCGGCCAGGTGGAAGAAGTGGTCGACGTCACCGCGCAGGGTCAGCGCGTCCTCCTCGGAGACACCGAGGCCCGCCAGGGCGAGGTCGCCGGCGATCGGCACGACTCGTGCTCCGTCGGGCCCGAAGGAGGTGCGCAGCTCCTCGAGCCGGCCACGCGAGCCGGCCCGGACCAGGGCGTAGACGGTGCCCTCGCGCTTCAGCAGGCGCTGCACCAGGTTGCGGCCGATGAAACCGGTGGCCCCGGTGACGAAGTAGTTCATCGCCCCAGCCTAGCGTCCCCTCTCAACTCCGCTGTTCCCTGGCGCCCATATTTCGTGCCACCGAACGGGGTGAGGCGGACGGCCCGGGTTTCATAGACTGAGTCGAGAAATGGCGGAGACGGCCACCTTGCAGATCGCAATGCCCGAAATGGGCGAGTCGGTCACCGAGGGGATCGTGCTCGAGTGGCACGTCGCCGAGGGTGATTTCGTCAACGAGGGCGACACGGTCGTCGAGGTGTCGACCGACAAGGTCGACGCTGAGGTGCCGGCGCCTGCTGATGGCGTCATTACGAAACTGCTCGTTCAGGTTGACGACGAGGTTCCCGTGGGAGCACCACTCGCTGAGATGGAGCCTGGCGGCGAGGGACCGACCGCATCATCCGCGGGTCCTGTCGCTGCAGGGGACCCACCGCCCCCTGCGGTAGCTAAAGCTTCCTCGGGGGCGGTACCCCCTACAGCGCCACCCGCGGGCGATGCCGCTGGAACGACCGCCGGGACCAACGGCGACGATGGAGTCCGGGCGACACCGGTTGCCCGCAGGGTTGCCGAAGCTAATGGCGTCGATCTTGGCTCCGTTAGCGGGTCTGGGCCCGGGGCGAAGGTGACCAAGGACGATGTGCTTGCAGCGGGGAACGGTGCGGGGCCGGCTGCAACCGGTGAGGAGAAGGCGCTCAGGGGGCCCGCGGCGATGCTGGCTCAGGCGATGGATGAGAGTCGGGAAGTGCCTACGGCGACTTCCTTCCGCACTATTGCGGTCGACACGCTGGACGCTAAGCGGAAGGCTCTTAATGGGCTCTTGAAGGAGCGGGGGATGAAGGTCTCCTTCACCCACCTGGTCGCTTGGGCGATCGTGCAGGCGGCAAAGGAGCATCCGGTGATGACTCGGGTCTTCGAGCGCAAGGATGGCAAACCGTTTGCGATCGAGAACGGGCCGGTCAACCTTGGGATCGCGGTCGACGTCGAGCGCAAGGACGGGTCGCACAGCCTGATGGTGCCGGCGATCAAGGGGTCCGACGGGCTCGACTTCGCCGGCTTCCACAGCTACTACGAGGACTTGATCACCAAGACGCGGGAGAACAAGCTCACCGCCGATGACTTCCAGGGCACCAACATCTCGCTGACCAACCCGGGCGGGATCGGCACCGTCGCCTCGGTGCCGCGCCTGATGAGCGGGCAGAGCGCGATCATCGCCACCGGCGCGATCGCCTACCCGCCGGAGTGGCTGCACGCGACGCCCGAGCGACTGCGCCAGATCGGCGTCTCGAAGACGATGACGCTGACCTCGACCTACGACCACCGGGTGATCCAGGGCGCCGAGTCGGGCGCCTTCCTGCGCAGCATCGAGCAGCTGCTGCAGGGTGAGCACGCGTTCTACGAGAGCGTCGCCAACGACCTCGGCATCGAGTCGGCGCCGATCTCCTCGGCCCACCCCGCCTCGGCCTCCGCGCCGCCACTGGGCGCTTCCGGCGCCGGCACCACCGAGGCGGCGATCACCTCCACCCAGCCCGACGAGGAGTTGCTGCAGGCGGTCCAGGCCGCCACCTCGCTGCTCAAGGGCTACCGCACCCACGGCCACCTCTCCGCCCGCCTCGACCCGCTCGGCCGCGAGCCCAAGGGCGACCCGGCGATCCAGCCGGAGACGCTCAACCTGACCCCGGAGCTGATGTCGCGCGTGCCGGCCTCGATCCTGCGCATCGGCGTCCCCGGCGAGACCCTGCTCGAGGCGCTGCCGCGCATGCGCGAGGCCTACTGCGGCACGATCGCCTACCAGTTCGAGCACCTCTCCTCGCACCAGCAGCGCACCTGGCTGCGCGAGATGGTCGAGACCGGCGCCCACCGCGCGCCGCTTGCCACCGAGGAGAAACAGCGCCTGCTGATGCGGCTGATCGACGTCTTCCAGTTCGAGCGCTTCATCGAGAAGGCCTACCTGGGGCAGAAGATCTTCACGATCGAGGGCCTCGACGTGGTCGTGCCGATGCTCGACGAGCTGGTCACCCTCGCCCACCGCAGCGGCGCCGAAGAGGTCGTCTTCGGCATGGCCCACCGCGGCCGCCTCGCTGTGCTCGCCCACAACCTGGGCCGCTCGGTCGAGTCGATCCTCGCCGAGTTCGAGGGCTCCAAGCAGATCGACCAGGTGAAGGCGGTGGCCGGGATCCCCCACGGCGGCACCGGCGACGTCAAGTACCACTACGGCCACCAGGGGATCTACGAGACCCACGAAGACGAGAAGATCGCCGTCCGCCTCTACCCCAACCCGAGCCACCTCGAGTTCGTCAACCCGGTGGTCGAGGGCGCGACCCGGCTGATCCAGTCCGACTTCGAGGGACCGGCGATCGAGCACAAGCCGAAGTGCGCGGTGCCGGTGCTGCTGCACGGCGACGCCGCCTTCCCCGGCCAGGGCGTGGTCGCCGAGACGCTCAACCTGCAGGCGCTGAAGGGCTACGCCACCGGCGGCACGATCCACGTCATCCAGAACAACCAGGTCGGCTTCACCACCGATCCCGAGGACGCCCGCTCGACTCCCTACGCCGCCGACATGGCGAAGGGCTTCAACGTGCCGATCGTTCACGTCAACGCCGACGACGTCGAAGCCTGCTCGGCCGCGATGCGCCTGGCGATGGCCTACCGCGAGCGCTGGGGTCGCGACATCGTCATCGACGTGATCGGCTACCGCCGCTACGGCCACAACGAGACCGACGAGCCCGCCTACACGCAGCCGCAGATCGCCGCCAAAATCAAGGCCCACCCGCCGGTCTCCGAGATCTACGCCGAGCAGTTGATCGAGGAGGGGGTGCTCAACCGCGAGGAGATCGACGCCGCCGCCAAGCAGCGCCATGACGAGATGTCAGCGGCGCTGAAGAACCTGCGCCACAAGATGGAGCTGGGCGACTACGAGGATCCGACGGTGACAACGACCACCACCGGCGAGCTCGACCGCAGCGCCAGCCCGCCGGTTGAGACCGCGGTGGCGGCGGAGAAGCTCGGCGAGCTCAACGAGGCCCTGATCGAGGTGCCGGAGAGCTTCACGATCCACCGCAAGCTGCGCAAGCCGCTCGCCAAGCGGCTCGAGACGCTGGCGAACGGCGGCATCGAATTCGCCCACGCCGAGGCGCTCGCCTTCGCCTCGCTGCTGACCGAGGGCGTCCACATCCGCCTCACCGGCCAGGACACCGAGCGCGGCACCTTCTCCCACCGCCACCTCGTCCTCCACGACGAGAACACCGGCCTCGAGTACTGCCCGATGCAGAACCTGAGCGAGGCAAGCGCTCCCTTCGAGCTTTACAACAGTCCGCTCTCGGAGACCGCCTGCCTCGGCTTCGAGTACGGCTACTCGGCGGCGATGCCGAACGCGCTGGTGCTCTGGGAGGCCCAGTACGGCGACTTCGCCAACGCCGGCCAGGTGATCATCGACAGCTTCATCGTCTCCGGCGAGGCCAAGTGGGGCCAGACCAGCCGCCTCACCCTGCTGCTGCCGCACGGCTACGAGGGCTCCGGGCCCGAGCACTCCAGCGCCCGCATGGAGCGTTTCCTCGCCCTCGGCGCCGAGGGCAACATCCGCATCGCCAACCCCACCACCGCGGCCCAGTACTTCCACCTGCTCCGCCGCCAGGCGCTGATCCGCAAGCCGCGGCCCCTGGTCGTCTTCACCCCCAAGGGCCTGCTGCGCCTCGACCGCGCCACCGCCACGCCCGAGGAACTGACCGACGGGCACTTCCACTTCATCCTCGACGACCCCAAGGCGACCGAGCGCCGCGAGAAGGTCGAGCGCCTCGTGCTCTGCACCGGCAAGGTCTACTTCGACCTCGACGGCAACGAACGGCGGGAGACGGCCGAGAACGTCGCGATCGCCCGGGTCGAGCTGCTCTACCCCTTCGCCGACGAGCAGCTGAAGGGGGTGATCGCCTCCTACCCGAACCTGAAGGAGATCATCTGGGCCCAGGAGGAGCCGCGCAACATGGGCTGCTGGAAGGTGATGTCCCGCCGCCTGCCCAGTCTCCTGCCCGAAGGAGTCGCACTCGACTACATCGGCCGCCCGACCCGGGCCAGTACGGGCGAGGGCTACTCGGGCGCGCACGCGAGGGAGCAGGAGCGCATCGTGCTCACCGCCCTCACCCCCGGCGCCTAGCCTTCCGGTGCGCTTTATGCAGTCCACAGCCACAAAAGGCGCACCGGAACGGTGAAATCGCCACTGCGCAAGCCGGTGCCGGGGCCGCTCTTTCACAAGGTCAAGGTGCTCTCCTGGATTGAGCTGGCGATCTTCGCCGGGCTGATCGTGTTCTGGCTGCTGCCGGGCTTCGATACCGAGACGATGCTGTTCGGCTGGGCCCACGGCCTCGGTTTCATCCTGCTCTGCATCGTGATCTGGGTCGCCTGCGGCAAGCGCGAGGCGCCCTACACACTGCTTGCGGCGACACTCACACCGGTGGGCCCGGTGGGCAGCGTGATCGGGATCGAGTTGATCGAGCGGCGGGGCTGGGGCGTTGCGGAAACTCCGCAAGGTGTTACGGGATCGCCGTAGATCCGCTCAGGAACCCTTGACCTGAGAGGGCGGGCAAGGTATAGGTACTTGCTGACTGTTCCTCTGAGCAGTCCCGTTTAGGGGAACGGCCGCGTCGGCATCCCTCCCTGGCTACCGACGCGCAGGTGCAGTGAGGGTCGCGCGGACCCCCCTGCCTCCCGCGGCCCCACTGCGCCGCCTGCCTGTCTTTACCGCAGGTTTCGCAGAACGGTCTGGAGGATCCCGCCGTTTTGGAAGTAACCGATCTCGTTCGGCGTGTCGAGGCGAACGGTGGCCTCGAACTCGACCGGGTCGGCTCCCTCACGCCGTGCCGTGACCGTGACCGTCTTCGCCTCGCCGTTTTCGAGGTCGCCGACGTCGAAGGTCTCCTCGCCCGTGAGGCCGAGCGACTCAACGTTCTCTCCCCCGGGGAACTGCAACGGCAGCACCCCCATGCCGATCAGGTTGGAGCGGTGGATGCGCTCGAAGCTCTCGGCGATCACGGCGCGGACGCCGAGCAGCTTGGTCCCCTTGGCGGCCCAGTCGCGCGAGGAGCCGGAGCCGTACTCCTTGCCGGCCAACACGACCAGCGGCACCCCTTCGGCCGCGTAGGCCATCGCCGCCTCGTAGATCGAGGTTTCCTCGCCGCCGGGGAAGCGCCGGGTGAAGCCACCGGTGCGCTCAGCGAGCAGGTTGCGCAGGCGGATGTTGGCGAAGGTGCCGCGGATCATCACCTCGTGGTTGCCGCGACGCGAGCCATAGGAGTTGAAGTCGTGCGGCTCGACCCCCTGCTCGATCAGCCAGGCGCCGGCCGGGCTGTCCTTCTTGATCGCGCCCGCCGGTGAGATGTGGTCGGTGGTGATCGAGTCGCCGAGCAGGGCCAGCACCCGCGCGCCGCCGATCGGCTCGACCCCCGGTGCCTCCGCCGGCATCCCCTCGAAGAAGGAGGGGCGGCGCACGTAGGTGGAGTCCGGCCAGGTGTAGCGGTCTCCCTCCGGAACCTCAACCGCGCGCCAGGTCTCATCACCCTCCAGCACCCTGCCGTAGTTGCGGGTGAACATCTCCGAGGCGATCGAGCGGCCGACCAGGTCCTTGATCTCGGCGGAGTCGGGCCAGATGTCACGCAGGTAGACCGGCTCGCCATCGCTCCCCTCCCCCAGCGGCTCGCTGGTCAGGTCGAGGTCCATGCGCCCGGCGAGAGCGTAGGCGACGACCAGTGGCGGGCTGGCCAAGTAGTTGGCCTTGACGTCCTGGTTGATCCGGCCCTCGAAGTTGCGATTGCCGGAGAGCACGGCGCAGACGGCGAGATCCTTCTCTTCGACCGCGGCGGAGATCTCCGGTGGCAGCGGCCCCGAGTTGCCGATGCAGGTGGTGCAGCCGTAGCCGACCAGGTTGAACTGCAGCTCGTCGAGGTATTTGGTCAGGTCGGCCTTGTCGAGGTAGTCGGTGACAACGGTCGAGCCCGGCGCCAGCGAGGTCTTGACCCAGGGCTTGCGGGTGAGGCCGCGCTCGATCGCGTTGCGGGCGAGCAGGCCGGCGCCGACCATGACGCTGGGGTTGGAGGTGTTGGTGCAGCTGGTGATCGCGGCGATGACGACGCGGCCGTGGTCGAGCTCGACCGTCGTGCCGTCCTCGAGGGTGACCTCGATCGCGTCGCCGCTGCCCGGGAACATCGTCGCCGCGGGGCCGCCGACGGCGGGGCGGGGCTTGCCGCGAGCATCGTCGTGCTCCTCAGCCGGTGGATCGGAGGCCGGGAAGGACTCCTCGATCGCGTGGTCGCGACCGTTGCCCATCTGCGTAGCCGCCTCGGGGTCGAACTCCTCCATCGCCTCGAGGAAGGCCCGCTTGGCTTGCGCCAGCGGCACCCGGTCCTGCGGCCGCTTCGGCCCGGCGATGCTGGGCACGACGTCGCCGAGGTCGAGCTCGAGCAGGTCGGAGAAGACCGGATCGGGCGCGTCGGGCTCGGCGAACATGCCCTGCTCACGGGCGTAGGCGTCGACCAACTCGATCGTCTCGGTCGGGCGGCCGGTGAGGTCGAGGTAGCGCAGGGTCTCAGCGTCGACGGGGAAGATCGCGCAGGTCGAGCCGAACTCCGGCGACATGTTGCCGAGCGTCGCCCGGTCGGCCAGCCCCAGCGTCGGCAGTCCCGGCCCGAAGAACTCGACGAACTTGGAGACGACACCGCGCTCGCGCAGCATCTCGGTCACGGTCAGGACCAGATCGGTGGCGGTCGCCCCCTCGGGCAGCTCACCGCTGAGCTTGAAACCGACCACCTGCGGCAGCAGCATCGAGATCGGCTGGCCCAGCATCGCCGCCTCGGCCTCGATCCCTCCCACCCCCCAGCCGAGCACGCCGAGGCCATTGACCATCGTCGTATGCGAGTCGGTTCCGACCAGGGTGTCGGGGTAGGCCTGCAGGACACCCTCGCGCTCGCGGCTGTAGACGACCTGGGAGATGTACTCGAGGTTGACCTGGTGGCAGATCCCGGTCGCCGGCGGCACGACGCTGAAGTTGTCGAAGGCCTCGCGGCCCCACTTGAGGAAGGAGTAGCGCTCGCGGTTGCGTTCGAACTCGCGCTCGGCGTTGACGGCGAAGGCACGGGCGTTGCCGAAGGCGTCGACCTGGACCGAGTGGTCGATCACCAGGTCGACGTCGACCAGCGGGTTGATCGCCTCGGGGTCACCGCCGATCTCCGCCATCGCGTCGCGCATCGCGGCGAGGTCGACCACGGCGGGAACCCCGGTGAAGTCCTGCATCAGCACGCGGGCGGGCTGGAAGGGAATCTCGACGCTGGGCTCGGCCGCGGCGTCCCAGCCGGCGATCGCCTCGATCGCCTCTCTGGTCACCGAGACCCCGTCCTCGAGCCGCAGCACGTTCTCCAGTAGCACCTTTACCGAGTAGGGCAGGCGGGCGACGTCGAAGTGTTTGGGCAGCGAGGCGAGGCGAAAGACCTCGTAGGAGCGGGCGCCGACCTCGAGGGTCGAGCGGGCGCCGAAGGAGTCGCTGCTGCTCACCACTCCATCCTAGGCAACGGAGGCGGGCGGCCGATGGGCGCCTCTCGCCCGGACAAATGCCGGGCTAATTAGCCCGGCATTTTGAGTATCCGCCCGTTCGAGAGGCGCCCATCGGCCTCTCGTCCACGCTGGCCGAGAAGGCGCGGGCGAGCTCGTCTGCGATGGCTTGACCTTCATCTGACGCGGCGAGAGCAAGCAACAGGACTTGGCCTTGCTCGTCGATCTCCAATTCGAGAAAGGGACAACATTTCGCCTCGGCGGTAACGATCTTCTCCAGCCGCCTCCGAGTGCTCTCGTCATTGCGAAAGCGCAGGACATGTCCCTTCCCAACCTCTTCGTGGCTGAGCAGGCTGTCGGCACCGAGCGCTGCGATCTGGTCGAGTCGCCGGCGCAGGTCGCCGGCGCCGAGCGTGCAGGCGACTGGCGCGGGGTCGGTCACGAGCGGCTACCGCTTGTCGAGCTGGCCGTCGACGACGGCTTGGGCGGCCTTCTGGCCGGCGTCGCCGCTGGCGATCTTGACCGAGATGCCGGGGGTCGAGAGCGCGAAATGAGCCAGTACGCGCTGGCGCAGGGGAGCCACCGCAATCTCGACCTTGTTCTGTTCGATCGCCTTGAGGACGGCGTCGGCGACCTGCTGCGGTGAGCCGGTGCCGAGGCCCGGGATCGGTTTGGCGCCCGAGTCCGCGTACATGCCGGCTTCGCGGATCGTGCCGGGCGAGACGATCGAGACGCCGATGCCGAGCGGGTCGAGGTCGGCACGGAGACCCAGGGCGAAACCGCGCAGGCCGAACTTGGTCGCGTTGTAGATCGAGGAAAGCGGGGTTGCCGACTTGCCCGAGAGCGAGGAGATGAAGACCATGTGGCCAGCGCCCCTCTCGACCATCGAGGGCTCGAGGGCTTGGGCAAGCAGCATCGGGGCCTCGAGGTTGACCCGCAGGGTGCGGGCCAGCTGCTCGCCGGTCAGTTCCTGCAGCCTGCCGCTGCCGGGCAGGCCGGCGTTGGCGACGAGGACGTCGACCGGCCCCGTCTCGGCGGCGAGCTTCTCGGCCGCACCGAGCTCGCCGAGATCGGCGGGAAGCACGCGGTGGCCATCTCCGGGCAGCTCGGCGGCCAGCGCTTCCAGCGCTTCTGCCTTGCGACCGCTGAGCGAGAGCTTTGCCCCCCGCCCGGCAAGGGACTTGGCGATCGCACGCCCCAAACCGCCCGTGGCGCCGGTGAGCAGCGTCGTCTTGCCCGCAAGATCCATCGCAAGGCGCAAGCTACCAGCCCCCGCGTCGAATCACGCTAAATGCAGGCGATCCGGAAAATGTTTGTGTTTCATGAGCAGACGGCCGGTGGATCGTCTACACTGCCGCCGTTCCGAATAACCGAAACGCCGAGTCCCGTGCGCCTCATGCGCTGCGGGAGCGGGGGAACCACGTTTTCGGGGCTAACTCGCCTAGTTCAGGCGGGGGCGCAGGCTCCTTTCGCGCCAGCCCGACAGCTAACCCCGTAGGCCGACGAAGGAGATCGGTTTGCGCAACAACAAGCACAGATTCAAGCTAGGCATAGCGGTTGCGGCTGTTATGTCAGTTATTGCCCTTGTACCCGCTTCGGCCTCGGCTGATTGCGGCGGCGGCGGACTTTCTCCCGCCGAAACGGATATCTGCACGCCGACAGCGAAAGCGCGTCTGCTTCCCAACGGGATGCTGATCCCGCCCGCCTCTGCACCCGCCCGCGTCAAGTCAGTAATCGCCGCGGCCAACAAAATCCGCCTCAAGCCCTATATATGGGGCGGCGGCCATGGCCGCTGGTGGGACGCTGGCTACGACTGCTCGGGCTCCGTCAGCTACGCGCTGCACGGTGGCAAGTTCCTCGAAAGCCCGCTGCCATCAGGGCCGATGGCAAACTGGGGCCTGGCCGGCCTGGGGCGCTGGATCACGGTCTACACGAACCCCGGCCACGCCTATGCCGAAATTGCCGGCTATCGCTGGGACACCTCCGGCGACTCGGGCGAAACTGGCCCTCGCTGGCACGAAGACCTGCGCGACAACGTCGGTTTCGTCGCCCGTCACCCCGCGGGCTTCTAGCTTCAGCGCTCCGCTGTTCCTCTCCCTTGTATAGAAGGGCAAAGGAACAGCGGAGCTGTTTGGCCATTGCGGCCAAAGGCCACGCCTGAGTTTGTCCTTGCTTTCCTCAACTGCTCGGATAACTTTGCCGTGTAGCTACTCCACCTGACATCCGCTTGGCTGGGCTCTCCAAGCGCTACGGAGAGGTGATTGCGGTTGCGGGCATTGACCTCGAGGTCGAGCCCGGCGAGTTCTTCACCATGCTCGGCCCTTCGGGGTCGGGCAAGACGACGACGCTGCGGATGATCGCCGGCTTCGAGGATCCCAGCGGCGGCACGATCGAGCTGGCCGGTGAGGACGTCAGCCGCGTCCCGCCATACGAGCGGGCCGTCAACACCGTCTTCCAGGACTACGCCCTCTTTCCACACATGACGGTCGGCGAGAACGTCGCCTACGGGCTGCGTATCGCCGGTGTCGCCAAGGCGGAGCGGGCCAAACGCCGCGACGAGGCGCTGGAGATGGTCCGCCTGCCGGACTACGGCGACCGTCGCCCGGCCGAGCTCTCCGGCGGACAGCGCCAGCGCGTCGCCCTGGCGCGGGCGATCGTCAACCGACCAAAGGTGCTGCTGCTCGACGAGCCGCTCGGTGCCCTCGACCTGAAGCTGCGTGAGCAGATGCAGGTCGAGCTGAAGTCGATTCAGGGCGAGGTCGGCATCACCTTCGTCTACGTCACCCACGACCAGGACGAGGCGCTGACGATGAGTGACCGTATCGCCGTCTTCAACGACGGCCGGATCGAGCAGGTCAGCCCGCCGGTGGAGCTCTACGAGCGCCCCGCTACCGAGTTCGTCGCCGGCTTCGTCGGCGTCTCCAACCTGCTCGAGCGCGACGGCTCGCGCTTCACTATCCGGCCGGAGAAGGTGCAGCTGGTCGACCCCGCCGCGACACCCAACGGCCTGCGCGTCGAGCGTGGCCGTATCGCCGGCGTCGCCTACGCCGGCATGATCACCCGCTACACCGTCGCCCTCGAGCAGGGCGGAGAGCTTCAGCTGATTCGCCAGAACGTCGAAGGCACGTCGTCAGACGCCGCCTCCGAGCAGGGGAGGGAGGTAACCGTGGGCTGGCGCCCGGATCAAACCGTCGCCATCCGTGGCCGCTCAACTACAGAGGAGGAATCATCGTGAGAACGCAGCATGCAAACACCGCGCGAACCGCGTGGCTGATCATCGGAGGCCTGCTGGCAGTGATGCTCCTGTTTGCCGGCTGCGGCTCCAGCGATGACGACAGCTCGTCGTCGGGCAACGAACTGCAGAAGATCGGCAAGGGCGAGGGGCAGGTCAACCTGATCTCCTGGGCAGGCTACGTCGAACCGGAATGGACCAAGCCGTTTGAAAAAAAGACCGGCTGCAAGGTCAACAACAAGGTGGCCGGCACCTCCGACGAAATGGTTCAGCTGATGCGGAGCGGCGAATACGACGGCGTCTCCGCCTCCGGCAATGCCACCGCGCGCCTGGTTGAAGGCGACGACGTCGATCCGGTCAACGTCGACCTCGTCCCCAACTACAAGACCGTTTTCTCCGATCTCAAGAACCAGCCCTACAACACCTTCGACGGCAAGCCCTACGGGATACCCCATGGTCGCGGGGCGAACCTGCTGATGTGGAACAGCGATTCGGTGACGCCCGCGCCCAAGTCGTGGAACGTGACCCTCGATCCCAGTACCGCGTCCGAATACAAGGGCAAGATCAGCCAGTACGACGATCCGATGTCGATCGCCGAAGCGGCCGTCTACCTGAAGGCGCACAACCCCGACCTCGGGATCGAAGACCCATACGAGCTCAACGACGAGCAGTTCGAAGCGGCCGTGCAGCTGATGAAAGAACAGCGATCGCTGGTCGGCGAATACTGGTCGGAAGCCGAAAAGCAGATCTCGTCCTTCGCCAGCGGTGACAGCGAAGTCGGCACGACCTGGCAGTACCAGTACTTCGCGCTGAAGGGAGAAGGCAAGCCGGTGGCCGCCAGTCCGGCGAGCCAGGGCTTCCTGCCGGAAGAGGGCGCGACGGGATGGTCCGACACCTGGATGATCAGCTCCGAAGCCGAACATCCCAACTGCATGTACATGTGGATGGACTGGATCATCGAACCGGAGGCGAACGCCCAGGTGGCGGAATACTTCGGCGAGGCGCCGGCCCAGGAACTGGCCTGCGACAAAACCGCCAACCCGAACTTCTGCACCGAATACCACGCGGAAGAACCGAATTTCTGGAAGCGCGTCTACTACTGGAAGACCCCGCTCGCCGACTGCGGCAACGGGAACGAAGACTGTAAGGACTACAACGACTGGGTCCAGGCCTGGACCTCGATCAAGGGTTGAGCCACCGGCTCGCCAAGCTGTTCCATGGGCGCCCCCGCCTGCAGGTGGGGGCGCTCCTGGCGGGCCCGGTCGGATGGCTGGTCGTCGGCTACCTCGGCTCGCTCGCGCTCCTCCTCGTCGCCTCGCTGTGGTCGGTCAACGCCGTCAGCGGCGAACTCGTAAAAAGCCTCAGCTTCGAAAACTTCGAAGTCCTCTTCGACGAACCGGTATACCGGACCATCGTCGGTCGCACCGTGCTGATCGCCGCGCTGGTGACGATCACCGACGCGATCCTCGCCTTCCCGATCGCCTTCTACATGGCGAAGGTCGCGAGTCGCCGGACCAAGGCGATCCTCGTCGTCGCCGTGCTGATCCCGCTCTGGTCGAGCTATCTGGTCAAGGTCCTCTCCTGGCGCAACATGCTCAGCGGAGGTGGGCTGATCGACTGGATGCTGGAGCCGCTCGGCCTCAGCGGGCCCGGCTACGGCAACACGGCCGTCTGGCTGGTGATGAGCTACCTCTGGTTGCCCTACATGATCCTGCCGATCTTCGCCGGCCTGGAGCGCATCCCGAACTCCTTGATCAGCGCCTCCGAGGATCTCGGCGGCAAGCCTTTTACGACCTTCCGCCGGGTGATCCTGCCGCTCGCCTTCCCCGCCGTCGTCGCCGGCTCGATCTTCACCTTCGCCCTCACCCTCGGCGACTACATCACGCCGAGGCTGGTCTCCAACAACCAGTTCATCGGCAACGTCGTCTTCAACAACATCTCCAACAACCTGCCCTTCGCCGCCGCGCTGGCACTGGTGCCGATCGTGGTGATGATCGGCTACCTGCTGGTGGCGCGAAAGCTCGGCGCCTTCGAGCACATCTGATGGTGCGCGTGGAAACACGGAGGACGGCCGAGTGAGGCTCTCGAGACAGTCCACGATCCTCCTCCGCGTCGTCGTCGGCGCGGGGCTGGCCTTCATCTACGTGCCGCTGTTCGTGCTCGGCATCTACGCCTTCAACTCGAGCAAGATCCTCGAATGGCCGCCGCCCAGCCTCACCCTCGAATGGTTCCCGAAGGCGATCGAAAGCACGGCCAAGGACGCCTTCTGGACCTCGATCAAGGTCGGGCTCGTCGCCACCGCGATCGCCCTGCTGCTGGGCACGCTCGCCTCGCTGGCCGTTGCGCGGCACCGCTTCTTCGGCCGCGAGACGATCTCCTTCCTCGTCGTGCTGCCGATCGCCCTGCCGGGGATCGTGACCGGTGTGGCGCTCAACAACACCTTCACCCAGGTGCTCGGCATCGATCTCTCCCTGTTCACCGTGATCGTCGCCCACGCCACCTTTTGCATCGTCGTCGTCTACAACAACTCGATCGCCCGCCTGCGCCGGATGTCCTCCTCCTTCGAGGAGGCCTCAGCCGACCTCGGCGCCAACACCTGGCAGACCTTCCGTCACGTCACCCTGCCCAACATGCGCTCGGCGCTCGGCGCCGGCGGCCTGCTCGCCTTCGGCCTCTCCTTCGACGAGATCATCGTCACCACGTTCACCATCGGCGCCGGCGAACAGACCCTCCCCTACTGGATCTTCAGCAACCTCTTTCGCGCCCAGGAACGCCCGATCGTCAACGCCGTCGCCGTGATCGTCGTCCTGATCTCGATTCTGCCCGTCTACCTGGCCTACCGCCTCACCCGCGAGGAAGGCGGGCCCGCAGCGGTTCGGGGGCGCGGCCAGCGAGTCGAGGGCGGCGGAGTGGAGACCGCAGCGACAGCGGCCCCCTAACCCCTACCGATAAACCACCACGTAGAACGGCTCCTTGATCCGGCTGCCCCCGCTGAAGGTCTGTACCTCGACCTGGGGAGCGGCGCAGGACCCCGTGCCGCCGATCGTGGCGTAGACGTCGACCGCCCCCGCGCCGTTATAGCGGGGGGTCACTTGAGCTCCCCTGGGAGCGAAGGAGGGCACGCTGATGCAGTAGATGCCGGCTTCAGCTCCCTGTTTGACGTTTGCCGAGGAGATCCCCTTGGAGAGGGCGGGGTCGACGTCTCCTTCCTGGCTTACCGCGGCGAAGGCGGCGGGGTTTGCCGACTCGGCAAAGGTCGCGTTGTTGGCCTGGTTTGCGGAGGGCACCTGGCCGAGGGATGCCTCATCGACCTTGTTGCCGGTGACCGAGCTATCGGCGAGCTTGTCGTTTGTGACCGCGCCCCCTGCGAGCTTCTCGTTTGTCACCGCTTGGCCTGCGAGCTTTGAGGCGACCACCGCCCCAGCGGCGAGCTTTCCCTCCTTAACCGCGAGCGCCTTGATCTTCGGCGCGGTGACCGCGTTCTTCCTCAGCTTGTCCGCGGTAACGGCTCCCGGGCGCAGCTGCTTCTCTCCGACTGACTTCGGTGCCAGCTGGGAGGCGGCGTAGGCGCCCCCTGTGCCGATCGCGATGAAGAGGGCGAGCGTGGCGATCACGTTTGCGTAGGAGAGCTGCTTTGGGAGCTTGGTCACGGTCTTGGTCCTTGTCTTGTCTTGGTTCTTCAGCGCGGGAGCTCGGGGGCGAGGACAGCGGCTGAAAGCGAGGCGGCCTTCCACTCATCCCCTTCCTTGATCAGGTTCAGCTGGTAGAGGCTTGCCCCGGGGGCGTGGAAAACGACGAAGGCTGTCTCCCCATCGGTTCTGACCTTGGTGATCTGGCCTTCGGCTTGGCTTTGGGCGATCTGATCGGCCCCCTGGGTGAGCAGGCCTTTGAGCATCTCTTCGCAGCTGGGTGACTTCTTGGTCTTCGCTTGGCCGGAGAACTGCTCGAGGCCCTCCTCGACGCGAGTCGAGAGGTAGGAGCAGGTCTTCGCGTAGTCCTTGGTGGCGATCGAGCCCAGGTAGCCGTGGAAGGTGGCGAGCAGTTTTTGGCGCTCCGATCCTTGCGCCTCCTCGCCGAAACCTTCGATGCTCTCTTCGGCGTTCTGGCTCTCGGCCGCGGTTGTGGTGGAGGTGCTG
>Ga0070682_100000104_pt1 | contig 76111 bp, 54 predicted proteins | sample KBSC63LmetaG_FD_64668 | JGI IMG/M metagenome (GOLD analysis project Ga0070682, IMG submission 64668) | Corn rhizosphere microbial communities from Kellogg Biological Station, Michigan, USA - KBS C6-3L metaG | ecosystem: Host-associated > Plants > Roots > Rhizosphere | place: USA: Michigan...
ACGTCTATGGCCACGTTTCCTACCTGTTAATTCCGAGCGGCAATAAGGGACGCGGCGCAGTGCCGTCAAAGAACCAGCTGGCTCCGACCCGCAGCCGATGATGCCAGGTTGGCAGACGAGCCGTATAAAGTGCGAATCTTGCTTGGCGCGCCAGCGGTCCACCGAAGGCCTTGCCGCCGGCCAGCACCGCGGCGCGCTCAGTGCCGAGGCTTACGGCTTCACCCAACTCTTCGAAATGTTTGCTGTGGAGTTTTTCTCCCGCGAGGAATGCCCTGACGTTACCGGCAACGAGCGAAGCCTGCTGCAATGCCAATTGCGCCGTGCCTGCCAACGTCGGAGCCGCGTCAGGGTAGAAAGCAAGGTCGCCTAACGCAAACACGTTCGCGTGCGCAAGCAGTTGCAGCGAAGGATTCACAAGAATTAAACCGCGCTGGTTTTTGTCGACCTCAAGATTTTCAATGAGCGGGTTCATGCGCACTCCGCCAGCCCAAACCACGGCAGCAATTTCGATTTCCGTTTGTTGGTTGTTGTGCTCAAAAACGAGCGTCTTCTCAGTCACGCGCACCACCCGCGTCAAGGTGTGCACTTCAACATGCGATTGGCGCAGTGCGTCTTCGACAAATTCCCGAATGTCGGTACCCATGCCGGGAACAACCTTGTCTCCCATCTCGATGACCATCACGCGCGGTTCGCCGCGCAATGCCCGCCGCTTGAAGGCGTCGCGCAGCAGATCCGCCATCTTGGTTGATAACTCGACGCCGCTGGCGCCGGCGCCAACCACGGCAAACGTCAAGGCGCGTTGCGTATCCTGCGGCGGCAGATCGGGAGGCACATGATCGAGCGCAGCGACCATCCGTGCGCGGAGCTCGTCTGCATGTGAAATCTTGCGAAAGGAAATCGCGAATTCGGCGGCGCCCTCCACCCCGGCGAAATTCGTAACTCCGCCAACCGCGAGCACGAGCACGTCATACTTCAAACTATCGTCTCGACCGTTGACGGATACTGTTTGCGCCGCCAGATCAATTGCGCCGACAACGCCGCGAACAATACGTACTTCGGCGTCAAGCAATTCTTTGTAGCCGGGGGCGATGTGCCACTGTTCGACCTCGCCGCTGAGGTATTCGTAAAGCATCGGCGTGAACAGAAAGTGATCGTCGTCGCTGATGATGGTGACGTCATGGGTGTGACCAAGTTCGAGTGCGGTAAAGAGTCCGCCAAAACCGCCGCCGAGGATGACGACGCGTGCTTTTGTGTTTGTCATTAATCGATAACCTCGCTCAGCGGCGAGATGTTAACAGACAAGCGCGGTAGGCCTGAATTGAGTAGTGCGGTCATTTCTAACAAGGATGTTCGACAAACTTCAGTTTGTCGCCGCGACACGACAAGCTAAAGGAAACTCATTGAATTATTCGTCGGTAGATTTGCCTTAGCCCGCGGAGCGGGCGAAAGCGTAAAGCCTGGGGTGGAGCGCAGCGGAACCCCAGGATCCGTGCGATACCAGGTTCCAGCCCGCGAAGCGGGCGACAGCCTATCCCGCTTGCCTAATAAAAGCTGCTTAGGCAAAATTGCCGGGTTTACATCGTTTCGTTCGCTCCCCCGTCAAGCGTATTTCAGAACCAACCTTACAGGGCCAGGATTGGAGCTCCGATGAATTCAGGCACGCGCCGCAGGCCACCGAGCGTTTTCGTTTTTAGTGTCGGCATGACGCTGTTGGCCTGCGGTTTTCTGTTTGCGGAAACTGTTTCCTCCAGCGGTCACACCTCTGACAGCGTCAATCGTTTCAACGAAAACATGTCGCGACTGCTGCAGAATCCATTAGAACGGATCGACGGGAAAGTGTTGAGCGACACAGCCGACGGCAACAGCGCGCCGGTTGTAATTCTGCTGTCAGAGCAGGCAGACCTCAGCGCCGCGTATTCAATGACGGATCAGGACGAGCGGGGTTGGTACGTTTACAAAACGCTCACCGAACACGCGGCGCGAACGCAGGCTGGTCTTAAGGAGTTTCTAAAAGCCAATGGTGTCAGTTACCAATCGTTTTGGGCCGCTAACATGGTGTCGGCTACCGCGGATCGCACGCTCGTGGAAAAGCTTGCGGCACGGCCTGACGTAGCGCGGATTGATTCGAATGCGCCCACGCGTTGGATTGAGGATCCGGTGATCGAAAAGAGCGGCGTTAATACCAACAGTGTTAACGTGCCCAACGTTGCTGAGTGGGGCGTATTAAACGTGAATGCGCCCGCCGTTTGGGCGATGGGTTTTACCGGACAGGGAATCGTGGTGGCCAACGAAGATACCGGGATGCGTTGGACCCACAACGCGCTGAAGCCCAAATATCGCGGTTGGAATGGCGTCACGGCCGATCACAATTTCAATTGGCATGATTCAATTCATAGCGGCGGCGGAGTTTGTGGTCCTAACGCGACTGCGCCCTGTGACGATCACGGCCATGGAACCCATACGACGGGCATCGCCGTTGGCGACGATGGCAGCGGAAATCAAGTGGGCGTTGCGCCGGGTGCGAAATGGATTGGTTGCCGAAACATGGACCAGGGGAACGGCACTCCAACGACCTACACCGAGTGTTTTCAGTTCTTCATCGCTCCGACTGACCTGGCCGGCAACAATGCGAACCCGGCTTTGCGTCCGCACGTCATTAATAATTCATGGGGTTGCCCATCCAGCGAGGGCTGCGTCACACGCGCTGAGCTCCAGACCATTGTGAGCAATACGCAGGCAGCGGGAATCTTTCTTGCGATGTCTGCTGGAAACTCGGGGCCGGCCTGCTCGACTGTTTCCGATCCGCCGGCAATCTACAATGAATCCTTCTCAACGGGCGCGATCGATATCAGCAATGTGCTCGCGAGTTTCAGCAGCCGCGGACCGAGCACGTTTTATACGCCAAACGTGTTGAAGCCGAACCTGTCCGCTCCCGGCGTCAACGTGCGATCTACACTGCGAACTAATGATACGAGCTACGGCAATATGAGCGGCACGTCGATGGCGAGCCCGCATGTTGCCGGTGTGGTGGCACTGTTGTGGTCGGCACGTCCGACGTTAGTGCGAAACATCGCAGCGACGAAGGCCATTCTTCAAAGCTCAGCTAATCCACTCGTCACCGTCACACCGCAAACGTGCGGTGGCACGCCCTCCACCCAGATTCCCAATAATTCGTTTGGCTATGGTCGCATCGACGCGCTGGCCGCGGTGAATGCGGCACCGACCGCTGCCGGAGCCGCAATCAATGGTCACGTTGCCACGGCGGACGGTGCTCCACTAGCGGGTGTGACCGTCAATCTCAGCGGCACCGCGTCGCGAAAGACGATTACGGATAGCAACGGAAATTATCGTTTTGAGGGCATTAGCTCGGGCAGCTTTTATACACTCACACCGACGCGCGTGAACTACACTTTTGAACCCGGCGATCGCGCACTCACGATTCTAGGTGATACGACTGATGCAACTTTCGTCGCGGCATCGTCTTCCTCAACACCAGCAAATCCGGTCGACGTTTCTGAATATTTTGTACGACAGCACTATCTCGACTTTGTCGGTCGCGAGCCGGATGAAAGCGGCTTCAATTTCTGGAGTAATCAAATACTAGATTGCGGGGGTGACGCCGCTTGCGTTGAACGTAAACGCATCAATGTTTCGGCCGCTTACTTCTTATCAATTGAGTTTCAACAAACAGGTGGGCTGGTTGACGGGCTTTATCGCGTCAGCTTTGGGCGGCGTCCGTTGTTTGCTGAGTTCATGCCGGACAGCAAGACGGTAGCAAACGGTATCGTGGTGGGCGAAGCCGATTGGGCAAGCCGCCTGGAAGCAAATAAACAGACATTTGTGGAAACCTGGATGCAGCGGCCCGACTTTCAGGCAACCTACGACGGACTGGCGAACAGCGCCTTCGTCGACGCGTTGATCTCGCGCGCTACCGGTTTTAATGGCGACCGGGATGCCGTCGTCTCTAAACTCGACCAGGGAACGCTAACGCGCGCGAATGTTTTGCGGCAAATCGCAGAAAACGACGGCTTCACGCGCGCGAAATCAAACGCCATGTTCGTAATGATGGAATATTTCGGCTATCTCCGGCGTGACCCTGATGACGCGGGCTACCAGTTCTGGCTGGATAAGCTGAACGGCTTCGGCGGCAACTTCGAACAAGCCGAAATGGTCAAGGCGTTTCTCGTTTCGACTGAGTACCGAGCGCGCTTCCCACGCTGATCTCCCTCTGAACAGTGGGAGCGAGTTAGGCTTAACACATTGCGAGGGATTGCTCTTAGAGCGCCAAAGCCGCGGAATGAAAGAGCCTTGGGCGACGCCCCAGAACAAAACGCTGGACGGTGGTCTGTTTTGTGTGATTTTCACTGGCGTTTCGTGTAGGTTTGTGGTTCGTTGTCCTTATTAGCAAAGCGTACGGACCACGAAGTGACGCGAAATAAGAGACGAACCACACGAATCGGATCACGACAGGGAACTCCAAGGGTCGGAGTAAAGGCTTAGCTCGTGATCGTGATTAAAGCGCACACGTAATTCCATGAAGAGAATCCGACTCACCATCGCCACTCGCCACCTCGTAGCGTTTTTACTCGCAGTTGCGATCCTTTTCTTTCCTGTGCTGCCCGCCGTTGCCTCCGCGACGTCGGGCGGGACACTGAAAGCGAACGGAGTGGTTACGGTCGATGATTTGCGCGCCTCGTCCGGCCTGACGATTTTTTCCGGCAGTCACATCGTTACCTCGACTCAATCTGCTGCGACGCTCGAACTGGGAAACTCGCGACGATTGCTATTGTTTGAGGATACCGAACTCCGGGTCGATTTTTCAGAGGCAAGCATTTCCGCTTCACTACGCGAGGGAAAAGTTCGCGCATTCCTACCCGTCGGCAAGTCCCTAATGTTGAGCACTCCCGCGGGAGTTGTCGTCACCAATCCGCGTGACGCGACGATTCTCAGTGTTCAGGTGAACGACGATGCCACCATCGTTTCGGTGGAACAGGGACGAGCGGAGTTGCGCGGCGGCAAGGAGATTCGGATGCTGGCGGCCGGCGAAACAGTCACGGCTGCGGGAAATTGCGCGGCGATGCCTGACCCGCAACAAAATCTGAGTTCAAAGGCTAAGATCGGTCTCGTTGCCGGAATCGGAACCGGCTTGGCCATACTGCTCTTCGCGATAACCGGGAATGACGACGAAGAGATGGAAAGCTTTGGTGGTTGCGTAGTTGTGCCTAGCGGTTTCACCGATCCGCCCGGCCAATGCTCACGCTAAGGCTACCCGGCAGGCTCGCTGGACACCCTCCTGAGCGCGTGTTAACTTACTTCGACACTTAATCTTAGCGGTTCCGTTATGTAACGGTTTCTGCTGTTCTGGAGGACCATTTTACGCAGTGCCATTAGCTAAAGAGACCAAAGTACAAATTCTGAACGATTTTCGCAGCCACGAAACCGATACGGGCTCACCACAAGTTCAAGTAGCTTTACTCAGCAAGCGAATCAACGAGCTAACTGAACATTTCAAAACACACAAGAAAGATAACCACTCGCGGCGAGGCCTGCTGAAAATGGTCTCACAGCGCCGCAGTTTGCTGGATTATTTGAAGCGAACGGATATTGAGCGCTACCACGAGGTGGTTAGTCGACTCGGTCTTCGTAAGTAAAAAAGACATAGCAACAGAGACTTCGAATCTAGAATTTCAAAGCCCACGTCTATCGAAGGGCTTGCCCAAGGTGCCGAACGTGACGGCGACAAAACCCAGGCAAGCAGACGTGTTCGGCCTAAGCGTAACGCACAAAAGGCGGCAGAGCTTCACGGTTATGAGGCTCTGCCGCCTTTGTTATTAGCGCGGCATTTCGGCGTTTCACGTAACGCCACCTCCCGGGAGAAAACCGGGACAGATCTAATTCAAACCAGAGCGAGGCGTACGAGACGCTCGCAAGCCTGAACACCAGGCTATTGTCCGAAGGAGACAAACGAGATGACAGTTAAGAAATACCTCAAAGAATCAATCAAACTAGGCGATAAGGATTTGACGGTCGAGACCGGCCGAGTCGCCAAACAAGCAGACGGTTCGGTCGTTATTAAATACGGCGACACCATGTTGTTGGTCGCTGCCGTAGGCGCTCAGACGACGCGCGAAGGAATCGACTTCTTCCCTTTGACCGTGGAATACCGCGAAGCGAATTATGCGGCCGGTCGGATCCCCGGTAACTACTTCCGACGCGAAGGCCGGCCGACGGAAAAAGAAACGTTGACCAGCCGCCTCATCGATCGCCCGTGCCGCCCTTTGTTTGCGGAGGGTTATCGCAATGAGACGCAGGTGATTGCCAGCGTGATCTCAGCTGACCCGGATAACAATCCGGATGTCATTGCCATTACCGGCGCCTCCTGCGCGCTCTACCTTTCTGACATTCCTTTCATGAACCCGATTGGTGGCGTTCGCATCGGCCTTATTGATGGCCGTTACATCGTGAACCCCAGCTACGACGAAGTGCGCGAGTCGCGTCTTAACTTAATCGTGGCCGGCACCGAAGAAGCGATCGTGATGGTCGAAGCGGGTGCGTCGGAAGTTTCCGAGGAGATCATGGTCGAAGCGCTGATGCTCGCACACAAGGAGATCAATCGCCTGTGTCGCTGGCAGAAAGAGCTATACAAAGCGCTCGACATCCAGAAGCGTGCGGTTGTTGCGCCCGAATTGAATGAAGAGATGGTCGGTGAAATTCAGCGTAACTACGCTGACCGGCTGCGCGCTGCGATGAACACGCAGAATCAGGAAAAGCGTGACAGCTACGCCGCAGTCGACGCCCTGAAAAAGGAAGTCGTTGAAGGTTACCCCGAAGAGGAAGCCGAAAAACGTCAGATGGCGAAGAAGGTTTTCGACCACCTGAAAGAGACGATCTTTCGCGACGATATTCTCAACAGCCGCCGCCGGCCCGATGGTCGCCGGTTCTCGGAAATTCGCCCGATCAGCTGCGAAATTGGCTGGCTGCCGCGCGTTCACGGTTCCGCGCTGTTCACTCGTGGTGAAACGCAGGCACTGGTGACGACCACGCTCGGTACCAAGGAAGACGAGCAGTTCATGGACGACATCGAGAAGGGCGAAGTTAAGCGCCGCTTCCTGCTGCACTACAACTTCCCGCATTACTCGGTCGGCGAGGTGGGACGTTTTGGTTCTTCGAGCCGACGCGAGATCGGACATGGCGCCCTCGCGCGACGCGCTATCGAGCCGGTGCTTCCCGATGAGTCCGTTTTTCCTTACACGCTGCGAATTGTTTCTGACATTACTGAGTCGAATGGGTCATCGTCGATGGCCAGCGTCTGCGGCGGCATCCTGTCGCTCATGGACGCGGGCGTTCCCTTGAAAGCGCCGGTCGCCGGCGTGGCCATGGGGCTGGTCATGGAAGGCAACAAGTACGCAATCCTGAGTGACATCGCCGGCGCCGAGGATCACTACGGCGATATGGACTTCAAAGTCACGGGAACGAAAGAGGGCATCACGGCTTTGCAGATGGACATCAAGATCGGCGGCATAAACGCGCAGATCATGGCCGAGGCGTTGGAACAGGCGAAGAAAGGCCGCATGCATATTCTGAGCGTGATGGAGCAAGCCATCGCTGAACCGCGTGCTGACATTTCGGCACACGCGCCCAGAATCATCCAGATCAAGATCAATCCGGACAAAATCCGCGACGTCATCGGACCAGGCGGCAAGATGATCCGCGCCCTGGTTGAAGAGACTGGAGCGAAGATCGACGTGTCAGACGACGGTACGATTTCGATTGCCACGGCGAGCGGCGAGGCCGCCGAGGCTGCAGTTGCGCGTATTCGGGGAATCACGGCAGAAGCGGAAATCGGCCAGACTTACATGGGAACCGTTTCGCGAATCGTCGACTTTGGCGCGTTCGTTGAAATCTTCCCCGGCACTGACGGATTGCTGCACATTTCGGAAATTGCTGACCGGCGCGTGAAAGACGTACGCGACGAGTTGAAAGAAGGGCAGCAGATTTTGGTGAAGTGCATCGGTAAGGAAGGCAACAAGATCAAGCTTTCCCGCAAGGCAGTGTTGCGCGATGAGGACCGTAAATCCGAAGCCGCCGGCGCCGGCGACTCCGTGGCCGCTCACGACGCGGACTAGTAACACCTGATTGAGATCTCAGATTTGAGATTCTGGATCTGAGACGAAGTGAAGGAGGTTTGCCCGCCGCAAACCTCCTTTTTTATTCAGTTTAGAAGTCTGGAAGCGCTCTCTTGAAATTGGAATCGTCTCCGCATTAGGCATCTTTCCCTATCACCAGCGAAAGCCCGCCGGCGCTCATGCAGCCGGAACCCAGCATTTACTGGTCTGCTGTCAAAAGTTTAAACGATGTAAACCTTTTTCAGTTCGTCAACTGAAAAAGATCGAGGAGGGACTTCAAACCAATGATGAGTCGAGCTTTTCGTCCAATTGCTGCGATACTCGCCATCCTGCTCGTGACCGGCGCTCCGACACACGCTGCGCCTGTGGCCATCAGGGAAGTGATACAAGTACTCGGCAGCTATCAGAATCCTCCAGAGCTTCGGCTCCGCAGTGTTTCCCAAAATTCAAATTCAGCGGTTGACGAAGGCGAGGGTCCCTCGCCGGTTGCGTCGGCTGCGGAAGTATCGGCTGCCGGCACCGCCGCTGAGATTCCCGAAGCCGGGACCGGCGAAGTGTTAGCTCCCGATTCATCCGACACACTTCTTTCGGGAGTGGCAGTCAGCGCTGACCCGCAAGCCGGTGTCGATGTAGTTGACGCCGGTGATGTTGAAGGCACAATCTGCGACTGCGGCGAAATTACAGTTGGTGGCGGCGGATTCCCCAAGTGGCCACTGCTGTTCCTGGCCGCGATTCCGTTCTTCTTTATCCACGGCTGCGACCGGTGCGAAACACCAACTCCGACGCCTACTCCGCCCGGAACGCCTGAAGTTCCCGAACCCGCTTCATTGCTGCTATTGGGTTCAGGTCTGGCAGCCTTCGGGGCTGGCTTACGCAGGCGTTATGCTCGGGGCAAACTCGTTGCGCAGATCGAAAGCACGGAGGAGGCCTAATCACGATGCTGAAAGCAACCGTTAACAAACGCCGCGCTTACGGAAAAGTCGCTCTCGCCGCGCTGATCGCACTGACCTTTTGCATGGCCCATCCGGCCTCCAGTGCTTATGCCAAAAAGCGAAAGCTTGCGAAGTATGGCTCCATCAAAATTCTAAGCACGCCTGGCGGTTTGCCAATCGAAATTGACGGCAGACCGGAAGGCTTCACCACCACTGACTACCGCTCGTTTGATTTCGATCCAGGTTTACACACCGTCGTCGTCACTATGCCTAACGGCCAGCGATGGACCCGGGAAATCGATTTAGCCGCGGGTCATATCAAGTGCGTGGCCATCGCTTTCAAACCCGCGCCAGTCGTCACCTCTCCTTGTCCCTATCCTGTTAGTCTGCTCGTTGATGCTGAAGTCAATGAGGGACAAATAGTCACCTTCAATGCAGACACGGCTTACAGCGGCACGAGCCCACTTAACTATCACTGGTCGGTGAGTCCGATCGAAGCCAAGATCCTTTCCAATAGGGAGAACCAGATTACGGTTGACTCAACCGGTTTTGGCGGCCAACGCATCACGGCTACGCTGGTGGTCGATGATGGATCAGGCGAAGCCGCTTGCCGCCAGACGGCGCAGGCTTCAACCCTGGTTCGTCCGCCTGAGAAACGTGAACGTCCATCGAGACAGTTTGACGTCTGTTGCAGTTGTTCGTTTGACGATCAGAAAGCACGTCTGGACAATCTGGCAGTTGAACTGCAAGCCGATCCGACGGCCATGACTTACGTGATTGCTTACGGCGGTCGCACCAGTCGCATCGGACAGGCAGACCTGCTCGGCGCGCGCGCTCGAGATTACCTGGCGGCGAACCGTGGCATCGATCAATCTCGCATCACCGTTATCAATGGCGGTTTCCGCGAAGAAGATTGCGTCGAGTTGTGGATCATTCCAAGTGGAGCAACTCCGCCGCAACCGACGCCCACCGTACAGGCCGGCGATGTCAGACCGGCCGGACCCGCACCGCGACGTCGACGTCGAGGTCGCGATTAAACGCCACGCGAATCACAGAAGCCAAAAGGAGACAAGACGAAAGTCCTGTCTCCTTTTGTTTTGATTAGAACGCTTTCCTTTGATTAAAGCGCTGCAGGCGCCAAATGTAAAAGCCTGGGCCAACGGCCCGGGAACAACGTGCACCCGCGCCGTCAAAGTGCTGAAAGCGCGCCATAGTTCACGCGCAGAGAATTATTCGGGTCTTCAGCGCTCCGCGCTCCTTAATCGACTACAGTGCGGACTTTTTTGGGCGAACCTGTTTGACCGTATGTTCGCGCATGTGGTAACAATCTCGCCAGCCCCTTTCCGACATTTTAAACAAATCCCCCATTTGAAAACAGGAGGACTCGTTTTATGGGAGACAATGGAGATGGTGGCAGCGGCAGCACCGGCGTCGTCGCTGTGCTGGTAATCTTCGTAATTTTGATTTTGGCCGCAGTGTTTGTTTTCAGAGGGCGAATATTCGGCGGCGGCGGGACGCAGAAAATTGATGTGAACGTACAAGCGCCCGCGCCCGCAAAGTAGAGTCGCAGATTGGAATTTGAAAGTGCTAAGCAGAGAGGAGCGCCGCGGGTGCTCCTCTTTTTGTAGCGCAAACTGTTAGTTTGGGCCCGCGTTGAATGCCAGGCACGACGACGCAAACTAACAGTTTGCGTTACGCATTAAGAAACAACCTTACCGCACAGTCGCCTTTCACTATTCACCATTTACCATTTACGATTCACTTTGCTATGACTGCTCCCAACATTGAAACCATTGTCTCGCTGGCCAAACGGCGGGGCTTTGTCTTTCCCTCTTCCGAAATTTATGGCGGACTCGGCAGCGCCTGGGACTACGGCCCGCTCGGCGTCGAGTTGTGCAACAACGTCAAGCAAGCCTGGTGGCGTTGGATGGTTTATGAGCGCGACGATATCGAGGGCATCGACTCGTCACTGATTCTCAATCGGCTGGTTTGGAAGTACAGCGGACATGAGGAAACGTTTAGCGATCCCCTGGTAGACTGCCGCGAGTGCAAGACACGCTTGCGTGCTGATAAATTGGTTGACGGTAAGTGTCCAAACTGCGGTTCAACGAACCTAACGGAACCGCGTCCGTTCAACCTGATGTTTCAGACCCACGTTGGCGCCACCTCGGAAGACGACGATGCATCGTCGCTCGTCTATCTGCGACCGGAAACTGCGCAGGGCATCTTCATTAACTTCGCAAACGTGTTGACTACGAGCCGCCGCAAACTTCCTTTCGGGATTGCGCAGATCGGGAAATCGTTTCGCAATGAAGTTACTCCCGGCAACTTCATTTTCCGCACCCGCGAATTTGAACAAATGGAGATGGAGTACTTCGTTAAGCCGGGCGAAGACGAAACAGCGCACCAGGAATGGATCGATGCCTGCTACAACTGGTTCACGAGCCTGGGAATCTCGGCTGACAATCTGCGGCTTTACGAACAGCCGAAAGATGAACTGGCGCACTACGCAAAACGCACGGTCGACATTCAGTATCGGTTTTTTCCGGAACGCGATGAAGACGAGCGCCAGTGGGACGAGCTGATGGGAATTGCGAATCGCACTGATTTCGATTTGCGCACCCACTCAAAGAAGCCGGAGGATTCAGAAGGCAAGCGTCTTAATCCCGACTCAACTGAAGATCTTTCCTATTTTGATGAAGCCACAAAGCAACGGTTCTACCCTTACGTGATCGAGCCGGCGGCAGGAGTGAATCGAACGGTGTTGTCGGTCTTGATGGATGCGTATTCCGAGAAAACGAACGATAAGGGCGAGACGCGCGTGATATTGAAACTGCATCCAGCGCTTGCGCCGATTAAGGCGGCGATTCTTCCGCTCGCGAAGAACAAGCCGGAGTTGGTCGCGTTAGCCAAGTCGATTAAGCGTTCGCTCCAGCCATCGCTGCGCGCTGTTTATGACGATACCGGTGGCATCGGCAAACTCTATGCGCGGCAGGATGAAATCGGCACGCCGTTCTGCGTGACTGTCGATCATCAATCGCTTGAAGACAACGCGGTGACGGTCCGCGACCGCGATACCTGGGAACAGGAACGAATCCCCATCGCGTCGCTTGAAGAGTATTTAGTGAAAAGACTTAAGGGATAGTTCCAAGTTTCAAGTTCAGCGCCGGAGGTTTCAGCTTCCAAACTTTCGCAGTCAGGGTAAGTTAGGTGTCTCAGGGTTAGGAAGGGGGCCTGCCCCCGCTCTTATATTTGTCTTCTAAGCCCATCGGTCGCACGTTGATTTGAGTGAACCTGGAACTTGGAACCTGAAACTTCTTTATGCCTATAGTTAAGAAACGCAACGAACAGACTGAAACACGCTTGTTGCTTGAGTCGAGCGAGCCGATCGAATTGCCGCCGGCGGAAATAGCGGAGCGTGACGTGCTCGTTCAATTCGATCAGTTCAAGCAATACGTACCGGAGCTGTTGGAAGAATTGCGCGATGGCACGATCGCTGAACCGGTTCCGGTAATGATTGACGGGTCCACCTTTGCCATTCACGGCGACACGCGAACGTTTTGGGTGAAGCTCTGGCACGCAGCGGGCAGCGACATGACGAAAATCGATCGTGCCCAAGTTATTAGCTGCCTGCCTTCGACGCGCGGCGTGCAAGTCGTCGTAGAAGATTACAGTGATGATCAGGTAGTTAGTGGTGAGATCGAAGATGATTGATGGTGCGACTTATCAGGAGCGGGGGCAGGCCCCCCTTCCTTACCATGAGACTACTGACTCGCTCGACGTCTCATCCTTGAAAGCCACTTTGACAGGTACGGGCGCTACTCGGATCGGCTCGAGGTCAGGAAGGGGGCCTGCCCCCGCTCTTTCCAGCAACTAACTCCAAAGCTCACAGTCCCTCTCTTATTGACTTTTAGACATCGGACATTGGACATTGGACTCTCATGTCCGCCATCCCTGAAAAAGTCATCGCTTTAGCCCGCGCAGTCCGTGACGCTGGCGGTCGCGCGCTTCATGTCGGCGGGTCAGTGCGCGATCTGCTAATGGGCGGTCAGCCCAAGGATTGGGACCTGGAAATCTATAACGTCCAACCCAGCGAGCTTCGAGCACTACTCGATCGCTTCGGCCCCGTCAACGTCGTCGGCGAAGCTTTCACTGTTTACAAGTTGGGTTCGGATCTCGATGTTTCGCTGCCGCGCCGCGAACGGAAATCGGGACGCGGACATCGCGCGTTTGTTATCGAAGGCGATCCGGGGATGAGTTTCGCCGATGCCGCGCGACGCCGCGACTTCACCATCAACGCGATTCTACAAGACCCGTTAACCGGCGAGACGATCGATCCGTTTGCGGGCCAGCAAGACATCAAGGACAAGATCCTACGGGTAGTTTCGGCTGAGACGTTTGCGGAAGACAGCCTGCGAGTGTTGCGCGCCGCGCAACTTGCCGCACGGCTCGAGTTTGATATTGCGTCGGAAACAATCGACCTTTGCCGCACGGTAGATTTGTCTGACCTGCCGCCCGAACGTGTTTGGGGCGAAATCGAAAAACTGCTGTTCGCGCGCCGGCCAGCGGTTGGTTTGAACTGGTTGCGTGAGCTGCGCGCAATCCCACAACTCTTTCCCGAGCTCAACGCGTTGATTGACGTGCCGCAGGACAGCGAATGGCATCCCGAAGGCGACGTTTTTGTTCATACGACGCTGGTTACCGATCGCGCGCGCGAGCGGATCGACGACTTGCCTTATGCGAGACAAGTAACGGTAATGCTTGCGGCTGTCGCACATGACTTCGGCAAACCTGCGACCACGAAATTTGTTGATGGCCGTTTACGTTCACGCGGTCATGAGGAAGCAGGCGTAGCGCCGACTACAACGTTTCTCGATCGACTCAAGCTGCACACGCTCGACGGTTATGACGTGCGCGCGCAAGTCGTTGCCCTGGTGCGTGATCATCTGAAGCCCGGTGAGTTTTTCAAAAAGCGCGATGAAGTGGGCGACGGCGCGTTTCGGCGGCTGGCGCGAAAGTGTGAACTCGATCTGCTCTATCGCGTGGCGGCGGCCGACTCGCTGGGCCGTAATGCTGACTGGGTCCCACGTGGGAAATGGTTCACGGCCGAGGCCCAGGACTGGTTTATTAACCGGGCCAGGGAATTGGATGTGGAAACGCGTCCTCCCGCACCGATTCTGCTTGGACGACACTTGTTGGAGATGGGGTTGGGGCCCGGACCGCGCGTGGGCGAAATCACCAAAGCGGTTTACGAGCTGCAACTCGACGGTCGTATACGAACGCTTGATGAAGCGAAAAACGCGGCTAGCGAAATGTTATCGGGTAGCGACGGATCTTAGCCTAAGCAATCTTTTCGATCGAATCATTAAAGATATACCCGAGCGTCTTGTAGATCAGTTTAGCCGTTAGAAAACTGGGCGAATTGTTACCGGCAGCTGTCGATAGCTCGGTCACGTCCATGCCGACAATGCGTCTCTTCTCCGCTGTCTTTTTGATTAGCCAAACAACGTCGTACCACATCAGCCCACCTGGTTCAGGAGTTCCGGTCGTCGGGATCAGGCTCGGATCGAACCCATCAACGTCTATCGTCAGATAAACATCTTCGGTAAGACTGTCCACAGCTTCATCGATCCAGTCAGTTCGTCCCACGATGTCTTTCGCGTAAAAAACTTTCGTCGGCAATGTCGGAATCACGCGCGCCTCTTCCGACGACAACGAACGAATTCCGACCTGAACCGCAGGACAAAACTCAACTACGCGACGCATTATCGAAGCATGGCTGTGTGGCGTTCCGTCATACTGATCCCGCAGATCGGCGTGCGCGTCTATCTGCAACACCGACAATTTCGGGTACTTATCTTTGTGGGCCTTAATGACGGGGCCAGAGATCGAATGCTCGCCACCCAACATGCAGATAAACTTGTTCAGCTTGAGCAGCCGCTGCGCTTCCTCGTAGAGTGCCGGCATCATTATGTCGGCCTCGCGGTCGGCATCGATCGCTGGCAGCGTGTGAATACCAATCCGCGCAGTCTCGCCGCGAACTTCGTCGTCATACAACTCCATGTTGCGCGAAGCTTCAATGATAGCCTGCGGACCGTCTTTGGTGCCGACGCCGTAGCTGACTGTTTTCTCAAATGGTACGGGCCAGATCAGGACTTTTGCCTGCTCGAATTCGGCCATCGCCTCATCCAGGCCGCCAAAGTTATACGGTAAATTTTCAGATTCGCTCATGTCGGGCAATCATAGTTATAAGAAAGTCCAAAGTCCAAAGTCCGCTCAAGCAGTTCAGAGTTCAACCTTTAGGTTGTTAGCTCACGAATCAATTCAAGCTAAAGCTTGTACTCTGAACTGCTTGAGTCGCGGACTTTGGACTTTGGACTTTGGACTCGTTACCATGTCGCGACATTTTCAACCACAACTTTAGAAATGAGAAACGTCTTCAATGATTGAATTTGAGTTGACCGATGATCACCGCGCGCTGATGCAAACGGTGCGCGAATTCGCGCAAAAAGAGGTGGCGCCGTATATCAAGGAATGGGATGAAACGCAGGAGTTTCATCCCGAAGTCCTGAAAAAGATGGGCGAGTTAAATCTGCTCGGCGTTTGCATTCCGGAGGAATACGGTGGCGCCGGCTTCGATTACATTTCGCTTGGCCTGGTGTGCGAGGAACTCGAAGCAGTCGATACTTTCTTGCGCGTGGTCATGTCCGTTCACACGGGGTTGAACTCGTTAACGCTGCTGACCTGGGGAAGCGAAGAGCAGAAACAGAAGTATCTGGTGCCACAGGCAAAAGGCGAGAAGCTTGCGACCTATGGTCTGACCGAACCTGGCGCTGGATCCGATGTGGTAGGTTCACGCTCTACCGCAAGACGTGAAGGAGACGAGTACGTGCTCAACGGCGAGAAGATGTGGATTAGTCTCGCTGACGTTGCCGACAACTTCCTTTTCTTCTGCTGGACCGATGAAGACAAGCGTCGCAAGCGCGATCACTCGGGCATGTCGTGCTTCATAGTTGAGCGAAGCATGAAGGGGTTCACTTCCGGAACCATACACGGCAAGCTTGGTATTCGCGCCGGTAACACCGGATATTTTTCGTTGCAGGACGTGCGCGTGCCCGCTGCTAATCGAGTTGGTGAAGAAGGCGAAGGCTTCAAGATTGCGATGTTTGCGCTCGAGCAGGGACGCTACACGGTCGCTGCCGGCGCCACTGGCGTGATTCGCGCCTCCCGCGACGCCTCTGTAGCGTATGCGATGGAGCGCGAAACCTTCGGCACCAAGATCGCTAATCACCAGTTGGTAAAACAAAAAATTGCCGAGATGGAAGCCGACTATCAAATGTCGCACTTGCTTTGTCTGCGTGCCGGCTACTTAAAGAACACCGGTCAGCCCAACGCGCGCGCGACGAGTCTGGCAAAATGGCAAGCCACGACCCGTAGTGAGAAAGCGGCCTCGATGGCGATCGAAGTGCACGGTGCGAACGGCTATTCAAACGACTATCCGGTGGAGCGATATCTGCGCAATTGCAAAGCGGCAATCATCTACGAGGGAACGCGCGACATCCACACCTTGATGCAGGCGGATTGGGCGCTCGGTTTGAAGAAAGAAAAGGCGGCGCGCCGGACGCTGCCGCCGTGGAAAGCATCGGAATCGCGCTGACCTGCTATTCACTGTTCGCAAACCAAAGAGCGGGCGCAGGCCCGCCTTCCTGACCCTGAGACTCCTGAACTTGCCGCTCTCATTTCACATTGAAAGCCATTCAGGCTCTAGCACAACTTCAAACTAAATTAGCTCATGGTCAGCGAGGGGGGCTTGCCCCCGCTCCTGATATTGGCCGCGGATGAACGCCGAGATTCGCGGATCTGAAAAACCAACGCGAGCAAATTGTTTGAAGATGTCTGTCTTCCTGATCCGCGCTTATCCGCGTTCATCCGCGGCGGATAAAACTCTCGCGCAGCTACAGAGACTCCAGGAACGCGATGATTTGGTTCCTCTGCGTCTGCGTCAGGTTGTTAACATATCTGTTGCGCACGGCCAATGCCTCACCGCCGTGTCGCCTAATTGCTTCGTCGAAGGTTTTCGTGTCGCCGTCGTGCATCAGGCGGGTTCGTGTGCGCACGCCCCAAAGCGGCGGCGTCCGAACCATGGTTCGGGTTATCTGACCGCCGTTTTGCACGATGCCGTCGCCCGTGCCGACATCATGTAACAGGAAATCGCTAAACGGCTTGATGATCCTGTTGGCGAGGGCCGGGTGTACCGTTAACTGGCCGCCGTTGATCGATGTGCACGCCGGGGCAGTGACAATTGAAGGTACGTGGCAAACGCTGCAACTATATTTCGGTTCGCCGTTGACCACCATGGTGGCGAAAAGCGACGCGCCCGCGTCCACGTCACTTTGGAATTGACTGATGATGTCCGGATCGCGCGGCGGCGCCTTGGTCGCTCGCATGAACTCGGCAAACGTTTTGATGTCCTGCGCGTTGTCTTCGCCGCACAGTATGTTCTGGTTCGGGAAGTCGCAAGGCGCGTTGTCGTCCTCGGTATCGAAGATGGTTCCAAATCCGACGAAGCGACCCAGCGAAGTGTTTTCGACGCGGATTAGGAAGTTTGTGATGCCAATCTCATTAAGGTAGGCATCTGCAGAGAAAGAAAGCAGGCTAGCGTGCTGGTTTTTCCAGCCGAAGCGCGCGACCCGCCTGATACATTTGATATTAGGGTTGGTGCATTCGGTGTTGTTGTTTGGGAAATTGGCTTCGAGCACCGGTACGGTGATCACGAGCCCGTGAACTTCATTGCCGGTTGTGCCCGGCTGATTATTGGCGATCGCCACCAGCGTGCCATCGGCAATGGCCTCCACGTAACCATCACCGAGCGTATTGAGCGAAGTGCGGAAAGTTCGGGTCGGTTCCTCGGCCGTAAGCGCCGGTCCACTAATCACAGCCGCGGTGAACAGCGGTGGCACGCGCTCCTGGACTTTAGCGCTCATGCGCAAATCCGCCGGATTGTAATTAGGAGTAGGCAGGCCGCGGTCGTTTATGAGCGAGCCACCAGGCGCATCATAAAAAGTGGCGCCCACAGTGTGGCCGGCTCTTAACTCATTAACCTGACTGATCGCGCCGGTCACCGGATTCTGGTGACACTCTTTGCACGATTGCGCGTTGTAAACCGGACCCAGCCCGTCGTCTTTAACGTCCACTTCCTCGAAGATCGCTTTGTCCATCAGGAACGTGCCGGGAATTGGATCAGCACATTTGTCTGGTGGGTCGCCTTGTTTGACGAACCCGTTGGTGATGTCGTCGAAACCGGTGAGCGCGTCTTGTGTGACGGGTTGTCTGCAAATAGCGTCTCCGCCGCCCCCGCCGTCATCAGCAGGAAGTATGAACGCGGAACTTTGCGAGCCGCCGTTCATAGTTGTGGTGCCGGTCTGGTCTGCCGAACCGGCGGGCGGTCCACCGGCGGCTGGCGGGTTAACGTCAGTTCTAAAGGTATAGGTGGTGGTGTCGTCGGCGGCGACACCTTCGAGATCGACGGAACCGGGTGTATAGGTTGCGTCCGTGCTGGCGGCAACATTGGCCTCGTCCGCACGTCTGGTGGAATCAGTTGAACTTCTGACGATTTGGTCTGAGAAGGCCGCAATCGCCACGGCTGCGACAAACAGGACGACCGCAATAGTTTTCAATTTCATGACTTCCTCCCTTTGATCGAGTGGGTGTCCCACTGCGTAAAAGAGGAAAGTCTGGGCGCTTTCCGATGGCAAATACTTTAGGGACAACTGGGAGGTCTGTCCCTGCGCTTCCACACAAGAAAAACTGTCAGTTAGGTTTGATTCGTGAGACGGAAGCGACTATGGCGTCTGCTGCAAATGACAGCCGTTTCGAGACCGCAAAATTCAACCATCAAATCGAGGCCGCTGTCGGGTGTGCGACGTTCTCGCTGAGGCAGGTAATGGTGGAAATGAAGCGACCGGTAAAGCGCTAAGCCATATTCGTTTGAATCTCTAGTTGCGTTTCGAGTGGCAGATGAGAACTGGAGGCGGGTCCCATCCGGTAACAGGGGTGAGCAGAGAATACAACCATTTATCGGAATGTCAACGCAGAAGTTTTGTCGGATTTGTGTAATTTCACAGAATAGTTTCAAGCAAAAGGCACGAAGGATCAGTCGATCGCTTCGTGCCTTTTACGTTGAACTTGACGCTCGGCAGTTAGGGTCGGACCTGGATATTGCCCTGTCCGTGTCTCACGTCCATAAACGCATAGGACGAGAGAGAAAAAGTGGTACAGCCAACGATGTCGCTCTGCCGCGCCGGAATGCCTGCGTCGTCTGGCCGCTCAAAATCCGTCGCGATCCAATCAAGCAACGCGCCTGAGTCCCCGGGAACTTCGAAGTCCTGAGGCACCCAGTGTTTGCTGGTCGGTTCATAAACGCCCCAGGTTAGCTTATCGAGGTTTGCGTTGATGCCTTCGCCGTCATCCTCAACTACCAAAAGCACACGATGGCCAACCGCTTCCGGATTGTTGGCTTCAGTGATCGCACCGCTCATCACGGCGCGATTGTCTTTGATCGTCAGGCAATCGAAAGCTGCCTTGACGAAGATTGCCGGACGCGGTTCATTCGGATCGTTGGGATCGCCCGGATCGTTAAAAGTCATTTCGCCAGTCGACTTGCCGTCCTTCTGAATTCGCGCGTTGAATTGAACCGATCGGGAAATTCCATCTTCAAGGGTGAACTGAAAATCTCCGTTGGCGGATGGACCGCTCGGGCCGCCTGCCAGGGGTGATGTGATTGAACCGAGTACCGCAAAGACAGCGACTGTCAATGCACACGTAAGCCTTTTCATAACCTAACCTCGCGTTTTAGATTTATCTGGGGACAAGCAGATTTATTTGGCTACAGCTATATACCGGCGGGGGCGAACAAGTCAAACACTGGCCCTGGTCCCGGATCGTCGCTTTAGATGTGTTTTGTTTCGTGCTCAGGAAGGCTCAGACTCGAGGGACTCCTGTTCGCCAGCAAGTTGCTGGTGATGCGAAATCGCTCGCTCGACAGCCGCTTCAATGTCTGCCAGGTTGAAGGGCTTGGCAAAAAAAGCAAACGCTCCGGCCTCCAACAGTTCTCGACCGTGGGAGCTTTCCGGCATTCCCGAGATAACGATAACCGGCGTGGTTGAATGTTTGGCCTGGATGTAACTGAGTAACTGACGACCGCTAAGTCCGGGCATAGAGATATCAGTGAGCACGACGTCGTACTTCTCAATATAGAGATAAGCAAGGGCCTGCTCGGCGCGGTCCGCGGTATGACACTCGTGTGATTCTGACAGCAGTTCGTGAAGCGTCTCGCGTATGAGGTTATCGTCGTCCACGATCAGGATAGTGGCCATTTAGCGAAAAATCTCCCGAGGGTTAATGGTTCATGAAGTTTGCCGGTCGCATTCTATCTGTGTTCGCCAAGCCACGCTAGCTCGTTTTTGAACTATCGAGTGACGGTGCGCGCCCGCGGGCAACACTACAAATAAGCTGAGCCCTCTGCTAGTATGAACGCGCACTTCTTCAACTGCGAACGCTCCGCACTTTGACGCGGTTCACAGCACAATTTCCGATCAGGAGAGCTAAACAGATGGGCCACGAATTACAGACAGAGCGCGAGCTGTCTCTCGACTTCCTGCGGGTTTGCGAGGCCGCCGCTATTGCCGCGGCGCGGACGATGGGCCAGGGCGACCGCAAGTATTCGGATCACGTCGCCGTCGAAGCGATGCGCGAGGTGATGGATACAGTGCCGATGCGCGGGCGGATCGTGATCGGTGAAGGCGAGCGTGACGAGGCCCCGATGTTGTACATCGGTGAAGAGGTAGGTGGCGGTTATGGTGTCAGCGAGGATCTGGCAGACTCCTGTCCGCAAGTAGACATTGCAGTCGATCCGCTGGAAGGAACGAACCTCTGCGCGCTCGGCGCTAACAACGCTATTGCGGTGCTGGCTGCCGCGGAACGTGGCGGTCTCCTGAATGCGCCGGATCTTTACATGGACAAGATTGTAGTGGGCCCGTCCTCGCGTGGCGTTGTCGATCTTGACGCGCCAATCAAGGACAACCTGAAGAACATCGCCCGCCGGCTTGGTCGCGACGTGGAAGACTTGACGGTAATCGTGCTCGATCGCACTCGACACCAAAAGTTAATTTCCGACGTACGAGAGGCTGGCGCGCGCATCCGGCTCATTGGGGACGGCGACCTTTCGGCAGGCATTTCAGCTGCGGTTGCGGGTACCAACATTCACGCGCTGGTCGGTATTGGCGGCGCTCCGGAAGGAGTGATTACGGCGGCGGCGATGAAGTGTTTGAATGGTGAGATTCAGGCGCGGTTGGTTTTCGATCCGGAACGGTTGGGGGTTGATAAAGATAAGGTACCGCCCAGGGAGCAAGTGATCGAGCGGCTGCAATCAATGGGCATTCAGGATTCAAACAAGATCTACGACACAAATGATCTCGCGCCGGGCAGGAAGATTATTTTCGCGGCCACCGGGGTTACCGATGGCGCGTTGCTGAAGGGCGTAAGATTTTTCGGCGCCGGCAAACGGACGCATTCAGTTGTTATGACGACCGAGTCGCGGCATATCCGGTTTGTGGATACGTTGCACATTGAGGGTGGGCCGGACACGGTGATTAGATTTTAGGTTGGGCTTTCGACTTTGAGCTTTGGGCTTTGAGCTTTGGACTTTGAACTTGGTACTTTGAGCTTTGTACTTTGAGCTTAGTGCTTTGAGCTAAGTACTTTGAACTTAGTCTGAACTTAGTAGTTTTAGGTGCTCAAGCCCAAAGCCCAAAGTTCAAAGTTCAAAGCTCAAAGTTCAAAGCTCAAAGCTCCAAGCTCAAAGCTCAAAGTTCAAAGCTCAAAGTTCAAAGTTCAAAGCTCAAAGTTCAAAGTTCAAAGTGAATTACATCCCACAAACTGGCTCACTTCGTCCCGCAATCACAATGTGGCTCGTCGCCGCCTTGGGTACGCTATTCTTCATGGCTCTGATTATTGGTGCGCCCCTCTTTATCGCGAGTGGCCACGCCTTCTGGGGACTAACGATCTTCAGAGCATTCAGTTTCGTCTGCCACCAAATTCCTGAACGCTCTTTCTTTATCGCCGGCCACCCGTTCGCAGTCTGCTCCCGGTGTACCGGCATTTACGCGGGCTTCACGATTGCCACGCTCATGTATCCGCTCGTGAGATCCTTGCGTCAAACCGAGGCGCCTCCTCGCAAATGGCTCTTCATCGCCGTGGTTCCGCTGGCAATCGACTTCGCGTTGGGTTTTTTCGACATCTGGGCCAATACGCATTCATCACGTTTCGCCACCGGAGCTTTACTGGGCGCCGTTTCGGTTTTTTACGTAATGCCGGGCCTGATGGAGTTGAGTCTGCGGCGACGGGTCGACGATGTGGGATTGCCGGTGCCGGTCGCGACCGGTTCCATCGTGCGCGCGCCAGTCGGTTCTTCATCTGCTTTGTCAGCCCCGAGCGATTACAGCGCGCCGCAGCGGCGAATTTGAGCGCCCTACTCAGCTTCGCGTTCGCGTACTATTCAGGTAAAATCCCCATCGCGCGCCGTCCGGGGGCACAACTCCAGACGGCGCTTTAAGATTTAACGATTGGATTTACCGCCGCAATGCTGCTCGCTTTTCAGGATACGCAACCTCCATTTGGTGACACGCCAAACCAGCTTTTTGTTCGTTATTTTCACGATGTAACGAACAAAACGTGGGGAAACATCAGCCCTCTTTATCAACTCGACACCTTCGATTGGACAATCCTGATTCTGTATTTCCTGATCCTCGGCGTGCTCGCGGTTTACGGCGGCTACCGCGTCAAGCAAGTGATCGATTTCTGGCGTTACCGCAAATTTGTACCGCAGCCGAAGGCGAAGTTTAGTGAAGCCGACCTGCCCATCATTACGGTCCAACTACCGCTCTACAATGAAATGTATGTGGTCGAGCGTTTGGTGAAAGCAATTTCAGAGGTTGATTACCCGCGCGAGAAACTGCAAATCCAGGTCTTAGACGATTCAACAGACGAGACGGTAAAACTCGCCGAGGCGACTGTCGCAAATTATCGGGAACGTGGGTTCGACATTGAATATGTGCATCGTCTCGACCGCACCGGTTTCAAAGCCGGCGCGCTCGAGAACGGAATGAAGACCGCCAAGGGTGAGCTGCTGGCAATCTTCGACGCAGATTTCGTCCCCAAGCCCGATTGTTTACGCAAACTGGTCGACTTTTTTACCGATCCGATGGTCGGCTGCGCGCAAATGCGTTGGTCACACATCAACGGCAATTACAATTTGCTGACTCGCCTGCAGACGATCATGCTCGACGGTCACTTCGTAGTTGAGCAGACGACTCGTAATCGCGCCGGCGGCTTTTTCAACTTCAATGGAACGGCCGGTATCTGGCGACGCCGCGCAATCGCGATGAGCGGCGGCTGGCAACACGACACGCTTACCGAAGATACCGATCTAAGTTTCCGCGCGCAGTTGATGGGTTGGAAATTTGTTTATCTGCTCGATGAAGATGCGCCTGCGGAAATTCCGGTTGAGATAAACGCGTTTAAGGCGCAGCAGCGTCGCTGGGCCAAGGGCGTCATGCAGGTTGGGCTGAAACTCTATCCGCGTATTTGGCGCGCGCGTTTGCCATTGCGAGTGCGGCTCGAAATGTTTTTCCGTCTCACCGGCAACATCAGTTACCCCTTGATGATTGTCGCGAGCTTCCTGCAGTTTCCCCTGCTGCTCGTTCGTTACAACCAGCCGTTTTACCATTTGATGGTTCTCGATTTACCGCTCCTGTTCTTTTCGTCAATTTCCGTATTCCTGTTTTACGGCACAGCTGTTTGGTATCTCGACAAAAGGCGGACGCCGCGCATGCTGCAACTTCCGCTGGTAATGGGGCTGGGCATCGGGCTCGCCTTTTCAAACGCGCGTGCGGTGCTCGAAGCACTCTTCGGTATCAAGAGCGAATTTGTACGCACGCCGAAATACCAGGTGGAAAAAACAAGCGACGAAACCTGGAAACGGAAGAAGTACAAGCGCAAGCGCGGCTGGTTACCATTGCTCGAGCTCAGCTTTTCGCTCTACTTCCTGCTGGCGATCCTGTATGCCATACGCCTGCGTATGTGGGGCACAGTGCCATTTCTGCTACTGTTCTTCTTCGGCTTTGGCTATATGGGCGTGATGAGCTTTGTTCAGTCGCTCGGGCTGACAGCGTTTTGGAAGCCCGCAGCGAAACCATCAGCTTGACATCATTTGGCACGCTTTCTATAGTTCAACCGAATCATGTCTAACTCCTGCTATTACTGCTACTGTCATTGCACCTGTTGCGTCTGGTGTCCCCAGAACGCGATCGGGAGCTTTGTAGCGTAGAGCGAATGTAGTCAGTAGTAACGCAGCAAAGTTTTAAGGCCGGTCGCGAAACCTGAATGGGAATCGCGACCGGCTTTTTCTTTTTTGAATAGGCCGAATAGCACAGTTCACGAACCGCCCGCAAAAAGCATGATGACCACGGCAACTTACAACGAAGCCACCGCGCGCGACAGCCCGATCCTGGTGAACATCGGGAACACTCCTCTGATCCGGCTCCGTAACCTGACGCACGGGTTGCCGAGCGGAGTCGAGATATTAGCCAAAGCCGAACATCTCAATCCCGGAGGATCAGTAAAAGACCGCCCTGCGTTGTGGATGATTCGCGATGGCGAACGCAGCGGGCGACTGAAAGCAGGCATGACAATTCTGGATGCCACCAGCGGCAACACCGGTATTGCTTACGGCATGATCGGCGCGGCACTCGGTTATCCGGTCACGATATGCCTGCCCGGGAACGCGAGTGCGCCGCGTAAGCGAATACTGCGTAATTATGGGGTGAAGCTCGTTGAAACGGACCCGCTGTTGGCTACCGACGGTGCTCAACTCATCGCTCGCCAAATGTTTGCCGCGGAGCCCGAAAAATATTTCTATCCTGATCAGTACAACAATGCTGCGAACTGGCGGGCTCACTACGACGGTACTGCCAACGAGATCTGGAAGCAGACGGCAGGTCATGTCACACACTTCATCGCTGGTCTGGGAACCTCAGGTACGTTTGTCGGCACCACGCGACGATTGAGAGAGTTAAACCCGGGACTGCAGGCAATCTCGATGCAGCCTGATTCACCTTTTCATGGGCTTGAGGGGCTTAAGCACATGGGTTCGGCAATCGTGCCCGGAATCTACGACGCGAAACTTGCCGACGAGAACGTGGAAGTCCGCACCGAGGATGCGCTCGAAATGACGCGGCGCCTGGCGCGCCAGGAAGGTCTGTTTGTTGGCACGAGTTCCGGTGCGAATGTATTCGCGGCGCTGCGGCTCGCACAGTTTGTGGCGGATGGATCAGTGGTCGTCACGGTACTCTGTGACGGCGGAGAGCGTTATGGCGAATAGCGCTTTGCTACTGTGATGATCGAGCTTAATGACAAACAGCGAGCAGAGATCGCCGCACACGGTGAACGCGACTATCCACACGAGTGTTGCGGCCTATTGCTCGGAAGGTTCACACCCGCCGGCGTCAAGACGATCAGCGAAATCTATCCGATTTCCAACGCGCGCGAGGAGCAGGCGAAGCGCAACCGGTTCTTGATTCGACCAGAGGAATTGCTGCGCGGCGAACGGTATGCGAGTGAGCGGCGGCAGGAAGTGGTGGGGTTCTATCATTCCCATCCCGATCATCCGGCGGTGCCGTCGCAATATGATCTTGATCATGCCTGGCCGCTTTACTCTTACGCGATCGTGGCGGTGAGAGCCGGCTCGGCCGGAGAAGTCCGTTCGTGGGAAATGGAAGCTGACCGATCAAAGTTTAATGAAGAAGAAATCCAGTACAGCCAATACAGCGCAAACGTTAGTTTGCTTCAAGGATCCGATGTTTTGTGAAATGGAAGGGAAGAAAGAGCGATGCCCGTAACGATTAATATCCCAACGGCGTTGAGGCAGTTTACCGGCGGCACAAACCAGGTTGAGGTGGAAGCGGCCACGGCCGGAGAAGCATTAGATCGTCTAACGGCGCTTCATAACGATCTCCGACGTCATTTGTATGATGACAGAAACGAACTACGAAGTTTCGTGAACGTTTACGTTAACGACGAAGACGTGCGCCATCGGTTGGGTCCAGCGACACCGCTCAATGACGGCGACAACGTCATGATCGTGCCATCGATCGCCGGCGGCTTAACCACTGAAGTCGATCGAGAAGCCTTACCGTCGTTATCAAACGAAGAAATTGGCAGGTACAGCCGGCACTTGATCATGCCGGAAGTTGGCCTCGAGGGGCAGCGCCGGCTGAAGGCGGCGAGCGTGCTGATGATAGGCACCGGCGGCCTCGGTGCGCCGTGCGGAATGTACCTCGCGGCAGCGGGTATCGGCCGGCTGGGGATCGTGGATTTCGATGTGGTCGAATCCTCGAATCTACAGCGTCAGATCATTCACGGCACGGCTGACATTGGACGACCGAAAATCGAATCGGCCCGCGACCGGCTGCGCGACATCAATCCGCACATCGAAATTGAAACCCATGAGACCCGCCTATCCAGCAGCAACGCACTGTCGTTGTTTGGAAACTACGATATCGTCGTCGATGGCACAGACAATTTTCCCACTCGTTATCTCGTAAACGACGCGTGCGTACTGCTTCATAAACCAAACGTCTATGGATCGATTTTTCGTTTTGAAGGCCAGGCCAGTGTGTTCTGGGCCGATGCGCCAAACGGTGGTGGCCCGTGTTACCGCTGCCTCTATGCCGAACCGCCGCCGCCCGGGCTCGTGCCGAATTGCGCGGAGGGAGGTGTGTTGGGTGTACTGCCCGGTATCGTAGGAACAATTCAAGCAACCGAAACTATTAAACTGATTCTGGGCGCCAAAGATACGCTGGTTAATCGTCTGCTGCTGTTCGACGCCTGGCAGATGAAGTTTCGCGAGTTTAAGTTGCGCAAGGATCCCAATTGTCCGATGTGCAGCGAGAACGCGACGATTAAGGAACTGATCGACTACGAAGAATTTTGCGGACTGCGGACGCAAACCGAGGAACCAAAAGACATGTTGGAGGAGATAACTGCTACAGAATTGCGCCGGCGAATGGATGCCAACCCGGAGCTTCAGGTGATCGATGTGCGCGAGCCTTTCGAGCAGGAGATCGCGCGTATCGAGGGGACGAAGCTGATACCGCTGGCCCAGGTCGTGGCGCGGATGAATGAGATTGATCCGTCGCGCGAAACTGTGTTGCATTGCAAAGCGGGTGTGCGCAGCGCGATGGCGATTGCCTCATTAAAGAAAGCCGGCTTTCCGGGCCGATTGATCAATCTTAAGGGTGGAATCACTGCGTGGTCGGATGAGGTCGATCCAGCAGTTCCGAAATATTAATCTTTGGAGTACCGCCTTTAGTCGGGTAGTTTCTTTTTCAGGGGTTCAAAAAAAGCCCGCCTGAAGGCGGTACTCCAAACTCAGGCGTAGAACTGTTGCTTTCGTCATTCGTCCGATAGAATACCCGCCATTTATGGGCCAGCTTGGACGATCTAGCGAGCTGGCTGTCGCCTTGAATTCCCCGAGAACCACCACTCGAAAATAATGTGGAACTATCGTTCCGGCTCGCGTCCATTACTCTGTGGGAGTGAGAAATCAGCGCGTAAATGTTTGAAAAGTGGCTGCTCCTGATAACGACGAAGAATTACTGCGATTGATGCTCGGCGGCGACGCCCACGCATTCGAAGCGCTTTACGACCGGCGACAAGGCGGTATCTATCGCTACGTTCTGCGAATGACCGGCTCGCCATCGTCGGCCGAAGATATAACCCAGGATGTTTTTCTCTCTTTGATACGCGATCGGTCGGACTATGAAGAATCACGCGGCAGCGTCAAATCATATCTCTACGGCATGGCCCGCTTTCGCCTGTTCAAACGTTTGCAGCGAGATCGCAGTTTCGTTTCGTTGGACGACGGCGACGGAGCTGAGGCGATCAACTTCGAAAGTAATCACGATCCGTTTGCCGAGCTGGCGAGGGAACAAACGATCGACCTGGTCCGCCAGGCCGTTTTAACTTTGCCCGAGCACTTTCGCGAAGTCGTCGTTCTTTGTTATCTGCAGGAAATGAATTATGCCGATGCAGCTGAAATTATCGAATGCCCGATCGGCACAGTCCGATCACGGATGGCGCGCGCACGTGCACTGCTGACAGAGAAACTAAAAATGCTGCGTGTGGTGAGTGAGCACGCCCTCGCCGATAGTCAACATTTTGGAGTGCGGTGACCGGTCACCGCTTTTGCCTCGCGGCGGCTTGACGCCGCGGTTCCTGAAATTCAATCAGCTATATGAACTGCTTAGAATTCGACAAAATCGTTACCGAGCTGGCTGACTATCAGCCGATGCTCTCTACCACTCGCGACGCCGGCGTCTCCCATGCGGCCTGGTGTGCTGACTGCGCGCGAAAGTTAGCGGAGGTACGCGCGGTCAGCGCCGGCCTTTTGCTGGCGGCGGGCGCGGAGATTGAAATGGCGCCCTCAAGCGTCAAAACAAACTTGATGGCCACTTTCGCACAAACGGCGCGGACCGCAGTGGCAAACAACGTCGTGGAGATAACTGAAGCACGTAAACCGCGCTGGTCGTTACGGGTTGGGTTAGTCGCGGCCGCGGCCGCAGTGTTGCTCTTCGCTGTAATTCTCCAGCTCTGGAATCCGATATTTCACCCGACCGCTTCATCGGGCAGCACTGTGGCCCTTACTGACAAGCAGGTTGTCGCGCCTCCCCAGAAACCAGTCGAGCAATCAACTGCGGTGCCGGACAGTTTGCCCCGCGCTCCCGCAACACCAATCACGAGGCGACAGCCGTCGAAGCATAAAGTCGAACGAATTCCCGACCGGATCACTAATGAAACGGTTGCGACAAAGGCTGCGGATGAGTACCTGCCGCTAACGTATCTGGCAAAGACGACCGCCATGGATACGGGAACGATCATACGAGTGCGACTGTCGCGTTCGGCGCTCGTTACTCTTGGTTTGCCGGTAAACCTGGAGAATTCCAGCGACTCGGTAAGCGCAGAAGTTGTCATGGGCGACGATGGCGTTGCACGCGCCATCCGCCTGGTTCAATGAACAAAAATCGCATTCATACATCAATGGAGAAGCTAATGAAAAATGTTCGGCCCGTCGCCTTCACAATTCTAGTTTTGGTTATCGCCTTCGCGACCGTTTCAGCTCAACGACCCGGTGGCGGCGGCCCTGGCGGCCCCGGGCGTCCGGGCGGCGGCCCCGGTGGCCCAGGTGGCGGGCCAGGCGGATTTCCCGGTGCAGGACCAATGCGTCCCCGCGCCGATCAGCCGCCGCCGCCGCGCGGTCAACACCCGCCCCCGCCCTTTGGACCACGCGCTGACTTCCTGTCGTCAGAAATGCGCTTCGGCGACCGGCTCGTGAAAGGTAAACCTTACTCCGCGCAGTTTTCGACTGAAAGTACCCAGGTGCTTGCCGACGGCACGCGCATCACGCGTAAGTCGAATGGCAGCGTTTACCGCAGCGTTGAGGGACGAACCCGACGTGAGCAGACTCTCAATGCCCTCGGCCCGATTCCGGTCGAAGGCGGACCCAGGCAATTGATCTTCATTAATGATCCGGTTGCGGGCGCCCACTACGTGCTCGACGTTCAGGACCACAGCGCGCGCAAATTGCCATTGATGGAGGGCCCTCCGGGAGACGCGAAGCTGCCGCGCGAGTTTGAGGACTCGCCCGATCCGGTCGCCACCGTATCGCTCGGCCAGCGCGAAATTGAAGGCGTGATGGCTGAAGGCTCGCGTTCAACTATAACGATACCCGTCGGCCGCATCGGCAATGATCGCCCGCTGGAAGTGGTTTCTGAACGATGGTATTCGCCCGAACTTCAGATAGTGGTCTTGAGCAAACATAACGATCCGTTTGCGGGTGAAAATGTCTATCGACTAACCGGCATTAGTCGCACTGAACCGGCGGCTTCCGTGTTTGAAATTCCCGCGGATTACCGAATCACGGAAGAAGGTCCACCACCCATGGGACCGCGAAAGCCGAGACAGTAAATCAACTAAGCCAGTAAATAGGAGATGGCACCGGGCAGGGTTGCAGGTGCGCGGGATTCGTTTGCCCAAAACCGGGGAGTGGTTACCAAATGCGAGCGCTGAAACTTTCCATACTCTGTCTGCTGCTGGTCGCCGTGTCGTTGCCGGTAACGCAGCGGCTCTTTCCAGGAGTTATCGCCACCGGACAGAACCTGGTAACGAGTTTGTCTGCGCCCGTGGGCGTGGTTGCCTCTGACAATACCTACTCTACGAAAGTTGGTATCACGTGGGACGCGGTCCGCGGCGCCAGCGTCTACCGTATTTTTCGTAACACGACCAACGATGCCGCGGGGGCAATCGATCTCGGAACAACCGCTGAAGGCTCATTCTTCGATCAGACAGCGCTTGTGGGCCAGACTTATTTCTTTTGGGTACGCGGCGAAAACGGCAACCTAGTGGGTCCTTTGAGCCAGCCGGAGCAGGGAACTCGCGCGAATGGGGTGACCGTGTTTGGCCCAGTGCCACCGCTGAATCCGCCGCCCGTCCCGCCCGGGAATCCGATAACTGCCGCCAAGGCTTTTCTCGGCAAGACTCTCTTCTGGGATGAACAACTTTCGTCTACGCGAACTGTGGCGTGTGGGTCGTGCCATTTCGCCACGAACGGCGGCTCTGATGCGCGTTCAAGTAACACCGTCAGATCCCGCAACCCTGGAGCCGACGGCATCTTAAATACCGCTGACGACGTGTTCGCGTCTCCCGGCGTGCCGAGCAACAATAGTGACGGCAGTTACAACTGGTCGCCGACTTACGGCTTTGCCGAACAAGTTACGGGACGAAAATCGCGATCATACGTCGACGCCGGCTACGCAAACCTGCTCTTCTGGGATGGGCGCGCGACGGGAACGTTTACTGATCCAATCAGCGGCGCGGTGGTGCTCGCAAACGGCGCCGCCCTTGAGAGTCAGGTGCTGGGTCCGCCTGTCAGTTCCGCGGAGATGGCGCATACAGTTCGCGACTGGAGTGACGTTGCCAATCGCGTCGCCGCATCGCAACCGCTCGCGTTGTCGCCGTCGGTTCCAGCGGGACTGAAAGACTGGATCGATGGACGTAGTTATCCCGAACTCTTTCTCGAGGTGTTTGGCAGTGCGGAAGTAACTCCGGCACGAATCGCGATGGCCATAGCCACCTTCGAGCGCACTGTCTATTCGGACCGCACTCCGTTTGACGCTGCCGTTTCCCAGATTACTCCATTGACAGCGGCCGAAACGCGAGGGCAGGGAGTCTTTAACCAGTCGCGCTGCAATGCCTGTCATGCCGGCGCACTGTTCAGCGATAATCAGTTCCACAACATCGGCGTGAGACCACAGACCGAAGATACCGGACGTTTTGCCGTCACCGGCAACCCCAATAACCTGGGCGAGTTTCGCACGCCAAGTTTGCGCAACGTCGCATTGCGTGCGCCGTATATGCACAACGGCCACTTTGCGGCGCTGGCGGACGTGGTCGAGTTTTACAATCGCGGCGGAGACTTCGATGCGCCGAACATCAATCACACTCTAATTCGGCCGCTCAATCTGACGCCGCAACAAAAGTCTGACTTGATCGCTTTTCTTGGTCGGCCGTTGACAGATCCGCGCGTGGCAGCGGCAACGGCGCCGTTTGACCGGCCCACACTTTACTCAGAGTCGAACCGGGTACCGCAGATCACGGGTACGGGTACGACCGGGTCTGCCGGTGTCGTCCCACAGGTAACCGCGATCGAACCGCCGTTGCTCGGCAATCCAAGTTTCACTGTTGGAATTTCCAAAGCACTCGGTCAGGCGCAGGCGGTGCTGGTTGTCGATAGTACTGATCCGGGAACGGGTCCGGCTATTCCGGCGGGCGGATCGTTCGCGCGCAAGACCGTGCAACTTTCCGGCAGCGGCGCGGGCCAGGGGTTCGGTTCCGTAAGTTTACAGATTCCAAACAACAATGCGCTGACTGGTGCGACGTTCTTCGGACGCTGGTATGTTACCGATGCCGGCGCGACGGGCGGCGTCGCAGTTTCGCCCGCGTTCAGGATGACGATCTTTGGCGAAGCTCCGGCAAGTGTTAATGCGATCGATGGCGCGCAGTTTTTTGTCGCCCAACACTATCGCGATTTTCTTGGTCGCGAAGCAGATACGCCCGGATTGAACTTCTGGACTAACCAGATAGAGCAATGCGGCACGAACGCGGCCTGTATCGACGGGCAACGTGAAAATGTTTCGGCAGCTTATTTCCTATCCATTGAGTTCCAGGAGACGGGCTTTTATGCGCTGCGAATTCAACGCGCCGCCTTTGGCAAGAAATCGCGTGAAGCTTCGCATATGAGTTTTGCGGAGTTCGTTCCTGAGGCGAGTGAAGTTGGCGCCGGGTTAGTGGTGGGCCAGGCTGGCTGGCAACAGGTGCTGGATCAAAACAAGCAGAACTACGCAGCGAAAATCGTGGCCAGCGCAGCCCTTGTGACGCGCTTTCCGGCAAGCCAGTCAGGCGCTGAGTTTGTAAATGCGCTGTACGCCTCGGCGGGAATAACCCCGACAGCGGCGGAAATCCAGGACGCCGTCAACGCGTTTGGCGTCGGCGGTAGCGCCGGTCGAACTGCGGCGTTGCGTAAAGTCGCAGATTCCGCTTCCGTCGTGCAGGCAGAGTTCAACCCGGCGTTTGTGCTGATGGAATATTTTGGATACTTGCGACGGGATCCCGACGCAGACGGTTACGCTTTTTGGCTCGCGAAGCTGGAGGAGTTCCACGGCAACTACGCGGAGGCGCAAATGGTGAAGGCGTTCATTCTGTCTACCGAATATCGCGGCAGGTTTGTAACACCGTAGTGATTGCTTCCGTTGCGAGCGGCCGCCGTGGCGCATGAAAAAATCATGACAGCGCCGAGGAAGTGTTTGCACGGGTAGTTTGAACCGAACTCACTTACGAGTAGGCGTGCGCCTTTTTGGAGATGCGGGCGCGCTGGCGGTCGGGGTTTCGCGTGGAGAAGACCGTTCCTTACTGCGATCCTTATCTCCGCTTATCGGCGAGTTAGCATCCGTATCCATTGTGTCGTTGGCGATCTTTCCGCCCTCGTTTTCCCAGCGGTCTAGCATCCTCTTCTTCAGACGCTTGCCAGCGTTCGGGTCAGGCATAGGTGTCCTCCTTACCCTTTGTTCTGTTTCAAAGCTACGCGGTTGCCAAGTGGCTATTTCGAATAGCCACCGGGTAGTTAATGGGCCGTAACCTCCAGCCTGGAGCTTACGACTTGTCGTGTCGAGGTACGGCCAGGTAGCCTCACCGAGTCTCTTATTAGGGCAATGACATACTTGGCTGACCGTCTGGGTCGAAGGGCTAAGAGTCCGCTGGATCACCAAAATTCTGCGACGGCAATGAGGTCAGTACCACCACGCGGTAGCGGGTGGGTCTGTTGATTGCCGATTGTCAATTGCCGATTGGCCTTAAGCGAAATATCAATCTGAAATCGGCAATCGACAATTGGCAATCCGATGAACCACCCGCTACCGCGTGGTGGTACTGACCCTCATCCCGCCACTAGTGTCATGATTGGGAAAGCGGGCTGTCCGCTACTGTTTTGGTCAGTCAAGTATGTGATTACCCTTATTAGGGTAAGAGGTCCGTGGTAAATTCCTGGCCGCATCTCATTGCTCTCTGTCCTGACATGCGCTGCAAAAAGGAGGTGCCGGCGTGAAAAGGTTAAACTTATTTCTGTTCGTATTGGGACTTTCGGGAGTGATCTATGCGACAAGGACCGTACGGCGACTCGAAGCAATTCCTGGCCGGAAGTAAGAGAAAACCATTTGGATAATCCATCGCAACACATTCAGGATGACAGGGAGTAGTTCAGGCACCGTTCGTAGAAACGCGGCAGATCCTGCTGCACTCGCCGCTCAAGTCTACGCGCTAAGCGGGCATCTTTTTTCGCCGGACCAGCCAAATGAGTAAACCCCGCGTGAGTGGTGTATTCGGGATTGTATGCATCCTCCAGCGTGGGAAACATATGGCGAATTTCGATTCCATAATAAGGAGACCGCCGCCGGCGGCGGTGATACTCCAAACAGGCGGTGAGGATATATTCTTCGATCAAAAACATATGTAACGCTTTCCGGGTTGAGGATCGGAGTGAATTGGAGTTTCGCGGATCGCATACCAGACGAAGCACGGAACCCGCGTAATCGCTGATGAAATCGCAACGCCTGCCGCCGACGACGCCACAGCATTCAGCGCGCTGATTCGCTTGTTGTCGCCGGTACCACACCCACTCTTTTGGCAGCCAGCCTGCCACGGGGTGCCCCAGTACCTCCTCCAACTCTGACGGTTGATGCAGTGTAACGCCAGGAATAACAGGCAAAGGATTTTGAGTGAATACGTCGGCCGTTTCCAGTTCAACCGCGAGAGGCTTAAAAAGAAAAACGTCAGGATCGAGATGAACGAAGGCCGCTTCTTGTAAGCGATACGCCTCAAACTTACCCAGCGCCCACCACTCCGGATCGTGATCTTCAAGGCGATTTAGTTCGGTCGTAACCCGCTGAAAAGGTAACTGCAAGCTGTCGATGAGAATTCGCGCGCCCTCGTCGTCAGTGACAAGACAGGTGTCGGGGTAATATCGGCGCGTCGTGTAGAGCGACAATCCCCAGGCGAGCCAGTGATGAAATTCGCTGTACCAGCGTCCCCGTCCCGTCGCAAAGTACGGCTTCGTCCAAAATGACCAGACAGCATTCATGCTTGCTCTCGACCCGCGAGCGACTATTCCGGTTTCTTCTTTGCCCGTGAGCGTTTCGCGGCCTTGCTGGCCGCAGGTGCTACCGGAGCCGGAACTGGTGCTTTATCCTGAGGAGACTTACTTTCGTCCTTTTCGAGATTGTGGCCCGTCATCACTCCGAAAAGATTCTCTTCTCCGAAGCCTCGATAGTCCCGAACCTTATTGAAGCAGGAACTGATCGGTTCAAACTCGCAGTGGCACGCCTGGAAATCGAGCTTATCCTTGTCCCACTTAACAAATGCCAGCGGAGCGTAATGGTGCCTCACGCCGCGCGGAGCGACCATGGATATTTTCTCCGGCGTTGTGGCCGGCGGCCATTCGATCTTGCCGGTGGCCACGCGGGCCGGAATTAACCAATAGTCGCCGGGCCGATACTTGCCGATAGACGACTCTACGAAGGCGACCTGAATGCCGTCCTCCAGGTCAATCCACTTGGCAACATTTTCGTCGGCTCCGAACGGAGAATTGACCACCTTTACCGCGCCGCTGTCGAGTTTGATGTCGCCCTTTTCAGTCTGGTCCCAGCGCCTAACTTTCGGATACAAGAGTTTCGTTCGATCCGGCAGGCCGCCCCCCGGGATCGATGCCGAATCCAGCGACAATACGCCGCTGCCTACTTTGGCGACGCGAACCAGTATTCCCGGCCTTTGATTGAGGTCATCGTTCTCGTCGGTTATCTCGACCCAGCAACCGGCTGAAAATCCCCGAGTGCTGGTTACGGTCAGATCAGTGCTCTTATTTCCCTCACTGGATTTAGTGTCGAGCCATGGCGTTACCACACTGCCGTTATCACGCGACCATTTGAAAGTCGCCGTCCCGCCGTTGCCGCCTCGATGGATCTCAACGCGATATAGATGATTCTCAACTCCGAGGTATTTAGAATCGGGTGCTGTGACGCATGCCTCCAGATTTTTCTTGCCTCGATCGACACGCGCAGCCATAAGAACATCGCTGAGCTTGCGCAGTCCCTCCAACGGCCCCTCGCACCGCAGTTCGGCTCCACCCTGATAGGGAAGGGCAACGGGATCGGCATAGGGATTCTTGTAGGAGTACGAGTAAGGGTCCTTGTAGGAGTACGGGTAAGGATCCTTATAACCGGGATAAGAATAGTAGCCAAGTTGATCAGGCTCGACGGCCAGGGCCTTTACTTGCCAGACATACTGAGTGCGGGTGCAAGTGTCAGGACCACCAAGCGCCTTCTCGCGAATGCCATCGCTCTCGATGGCAGTAATAAGACGTTCCCATACGTCAAGGTAAAGCCAATACAATTGATCCGGGTCTTTCTTTTCCGAGATCTTCAACAGACCATCATCTTCGGGAACGCGATAGTAAGGTTGGTCTGAGTAAAGACAAGGTTTCCGGTTCTCCACCAGGATGCCGTCAACATAATAACGGCCGGCGCTGATCGATATGCCGTCCTGGTCGGCGCCTATTCTGAATCCTGCATCTTCACTCGGCGCAGCGTACGGACCGATTAAATCGCGGGCCAGATTTTGCAGGTAGTAAAGCAGGATATCTACCTGCTCGTTAAAATCAGCATCGAGAGTCACGCGTCCCTGCTGCATTAGCACGCGGCTGAAAAGATTTTTCGCATCGAATGTGTTACGGGTGAAGTCGCCTTTCATAGTTGCCTTCCTTGTCGACGAATCTAAAAGAATCGTGTCAATTTCTAAGGGCATCTTGCCGAAGACGCCCGCTTCCGAACTCGCAACGACAAATGGCTACGTTGCGAAAAATAAGCCGACATCCATCCCCGCCGGCGTGTACTCTTCCAGTCGTGTGCGAAGATTCGCTTCGCGCTGTGGTTGAAACAAATCATGAAACGCGCCCATCTCAGATTCATCTTCGGCGCCGCGTTTTATCTCGTCCGCGCATGACTCGGCCAACTGGGCGTAACCGGGATTTCCGTAACGCACGCTGGTGAACTGCGGACGCACACGCAACAACTCGACCTCGATCATTTGGTTTTGAGTTTCCGGCGGGATATTTTCCTTTACGGCCTGAACAACCAGGTCCGATTGGCAACGGTATCGCCGCGGCGTGAGACATTTCGGCGGCACATAGCAAAACCGCATGCAACCGATCTGGCGTCGTGCGACGTTGACACAGTCGTTGAAGATGGAATTCTCAGCCAGTTCACAGGCGTGAACATTTACGCTGCCGAAGATCGTGCAACGCTTAATCGTTAACACCGCATGAGCGCCGGGATAACCGGGAGCGCCGATCGCTTCCTTTCCCGGCGCCGTCGCGTCCACGATGCTGTCGGTAATGATTACCGGAATCGGATCGGCGGTTACTTCGTTCTCATTAATCTGAAGAGAGCCGATGATGCTGTGTTCGATCCGCGCGCGCGCGCGCACGTTATAAAATTCGAGGCTTGGCTCCGCCGGACGCTTCGGGTCGCAGTGGCTATCGATCTCCCATCCCGGTACCAGCGTGCAATGACGAATGACAACCTCGGCCCCGCAAATGGGAGCCGGTTGGTCGCCGTCATCTCGCTCCGGCCCATTGATTTGTAGCGGCCGCCCCGTTATCAGCAATCCATCCAACGTAAAGCGGCTGCCTCGATTCATGACCACTGCCAACGCGTCCGGCAAATCAGTTTGATAGTCCAGCATTCGCATCACAGCGCGTTTGCCCTGCGCCGCACGTATCTGGAGCGTTTGGTTCTGTCCGAGAGTGAAGGAAATCGGTTCGACGTAAACGCGGCTCTCCATCAACTCAATCACGGCGTCCGTCGGCTGTTCCTCTTCCCAACGGTTGAGCGCCTCGCGTAGTCGCGCGAATTCGTGATCGGCGCCAACGCGATAGAACCTTGCTCGTACGGTAAAGTCGAGCGTTGCGCCCGCCTCATGAGTCCTGGCAAAGAAAGCGACAAAGCCTGACTTGTCAACTTCGGTTACGGTAACGATTTCTTCCGACTGCGTGCCGGCGTCGACGATGATCTCCAGGCCAACTTCGATATCAGACATCGAAGAGGGACTCGCGATTTGAGAACCGGTCTTCTCGATCTCAAAAGCCAGGGTGCGGTCCGGCACGGGTCGTCCGGGCGGATTAGAAATCGGCCGCGTGTACTCGCCGCCTCCGAGGTCCGCGCTGAAGCCGTAGTGATAGCTCACGCGCACACTCTTCTTGGGCAACTGCCCTGGCGGAAAAGCATAGCGTCCCAGGACTGGATCCACTGCGATGTGGTTCAGCGGCGGCAAGTATTGCCAGTCGGTTAAATCCGCCGGAATGATCGCGCTGGCCGGAATCGGCACCTCGGGATCGAAACCGGCCCACGCGCCGGCCCAAATCGCAAAGCTCGCATGCGCGCCATATAAACGCGTTTCGTGAAAAGGAGACCCGGGTTTGTGTCGCCCGCGCGCTTCCTGCATGTCTTCTTCCAATGCTCGCCGCCGAATAGGCGCGGGCACATTCATTTCCATGGCGATGTGCGTCGGATCAGTTTCCAGCTCTGGTTTGAGGAACAACGGAGCATCCTGGCCCAGCACGCTGAAGGTGTGACAATGTGGGCCGGAGCTTTCCGCGCAATATCCGGGCGTGTGGGTGGCTGAATAAGATTTGAGCCGCCACACAAAAACGCCGACTGAAGGAATGTTGTAACGTCCTTTTCGGCGATGTGAGTTAATGCGTCGTACTTCAACTGTGTGCGCCAAACGATCGAACGGACCGTCCAGCAAGCCGAGATTTCGCACCCGAAGAATGCTGGTGCTGCGCGCGCGATCGAAATGCGGGTGATTGAGGTTTTGGTTCCAGCCGAGCAGCTTGTAGAACTCGACTGCGCGCGCGGGCCAACCGGACACGTCGTTCGCCAACATCTCGAGCAGCGCCAGCGTTCCTTTGCGGCGGCGGTAACGAATCGTGTTGGCCACCTCGCGCCGCGGAATAAGCACGCGATTGAATTCGCGACCCTCGGCCGTGGCAGTGCTGCCCGCCAGTCCCGCCTCAGTCACCGGACGGTAGCCGATTAGATCGGCGATGTAAGGCACCGCCCAATCCTCCGCCGTTTCAATGAACCAGTCTTCGTAGAGTTGCGCGATGTCATCCTCAACGATATCGACCTGCTCGTTAATTACGCGCAAAAGCGACTGCAGCGGATACTTTTGTTGAGCATCGCGCATGCGGTAAATCGCCGGCAGCAGCCGGTAGAGCCTGTCGATGCGAGGGTCAATCGTTTCTTCACTCATGTCTCGAGCTCCGACGTTCAGTTAATCTGGTTAAGTACGATCGTGTCCTGAACTGACGATTTGAAAATTGCCAGTTGCGCGGGCCGGAGGACGCCTTTGTCGTAATCCGCAAGCTCCGCGGGCACATAAAATGTAGTCGGGTTCTTTTCGAGGAGGGCAACCTTCATATTTTCCGCTGTGGTCGTCGTGGTGTGCGCGGGGACTTTGGTTATCTCCTGAATCGCCTGGTTGATCTCGCTTAAAGTTATCAGCGTGCGCTTGCCGTCCTTAGACGTTGTCTTCTCCGGAACACCGCCGAAGGAATCAACGTCAACATAAGCGACGCCTTCAACCTGTTGAATGGCGGCGATGATCTCGCAGACAAGCGCCGGTTGGCCCAGCGCGCGCTTCTGAAATCCAAAACGATCGAGCAAAGATTCTCGAACGGCAGTAGCGACGGGCTCCCATTGATAATCAGGCAAAAGACGCACATTGGCCGCCAGCACGAGCGCGATCAATTCGCGCATATCTACCTGCACGGCTGTGGTATCGCTGCCGAGCTCGCGTAAGGCAAGCAGCAGATTTTGATAGAGGTCCGAAACCGGATCGATAGGAATATCATCGGCGCCGGCAATCGTCAGGTGGACCACCTGACGATGACTGTCGCTGAGCAGCCGCGCGCTGGCTTTGGCAATGCCCGCGAACGTCCGCGTAAAATCCGCATAGTCCTGGAGTGAAACCAGGCGGTCGAGCGCCATCACCGCCAGCGGCGCATTCTCGCGCGCCTGATCGCGGCTCTCCTTGTCGGCGCCCCCCGTTGCCGGCAAGGGATTGATGACGCCATTGACTCCGAGCGGGCGCGTCTGCAACAGGCTAATTTGTTCTGCCTTAACATTCCCCGCTTTGCCGATACCGTTGCGGTAAATCGAATTTACATTCAAGACTCCGGTGGGCAGACGCGAACCCTCTGTGCCGTTGCCGAAGGTGACCGTAGTCTTGTCGCTATCGTCAGTCTTAGTCACGAACATTCGATCCCTGGGCTTCAATCCTGCCAGGCTGTCGGTCTCATGCCATTCAATGTCGTTGGCGAAAATGTGAAGCGTGCTCTCGACTCCGGCGGCGTTCGGCGCCGCGACAAACGTAAGCGGCGGCTGTTTCAAATCGAACGATTGAAAAGCCTGACTGCCGTCGCCGTTGCCGAGTGCTTCATTACGAGTCTCACCGTGCGTTGCCTTGACCACATTTCCGTAGATCGTCAGCTTGTCGCGCTTGTACTCGTAGGCAGTCGGTGTGGCGAGGATCAGGGTGGTGCGTGTCTTGTCGCCCGGCAGCGTGGGATCGAAGTCCTGACGCAAGCTTGAGATCATCAGCAGCTCGCTGACTTTTACTCCCGGAACATCCCCGGTAACATCCGCTCGCTCGCCCGAAAAGATTACCCAGCGACCCGAAGTAAGATCGTCATAAAGTGAGGCCAGGGGAATCTCGTTGCCTTTTACGGTTTCGGTAATTGTCTCGTCGACGACGAGGAGCAATTCGCCTTGAGCGTTGATCAGCGACCTCCGGTAAGTGCCCAAATCAGTGGGAATTTGTTCGTTTGCGAGTTCGGGACGCCATTCATCGGCGAACGTCAGCTGAGTGCTTTTGCCCGTTAGTCCGTAGGCAGCCCGCTGCGTGGTGGACACCGATTCAACCAGAGTAACCATGCGCTGCCCCAAACCATTCTTCAGAAGATTCCCCCGATCGATGACCGCATAACTGTTCGGGACAATTGCTTCGTAAGCCTGATCCAGAAAAACCGAATTCGGAAGCTCGTCGCCTTCGAGGTCCAATTCATCCCATGCGCTCGGCTGATCGACTTTCACCACCGGCACCGTTTTGGAATCGTCGGTGATATAGGTCGGCAGCTTGGCGGCAATCGCTCCGAAAACCGGAGCGGTAACATGGAATGCGTAAACCGCTTTCAGTACCGGTTTCGTGGAATTAACCGTGGCGTTGGACCACGCGGTGTAGAGCGTGTTCGCAAGTTTCGGCGCAAATCCAATCAGCAGTTGTGGCTGGGCGTCTGAGCCCTTTCCGAGCTGCCCCGCCAGGCTTCGGGGTAGTTGTAACGCGTTCGCTGATTGGACATTCGGCTCTTTCAGCAGATCTTCAACGAAGTCGTCGGGGCTGGTAGTTTTGATGTCGTCGGATGTCTTTAGATCTTTGATAACTGCCTGGATGTCATCGTTGAACTTTTTGACTGTTTCAGGATGGGTGCCGTCATATGCCTGTGACAACGCTCTCACCCAATCCACCGGACTGGTCATTTGACCCAAATACACTTGCTGGCGTACGGCGCGCATCGCTTCCGCAGCGTCCGCGTCCAGCTCATGCCCCGGTTGCTTACCCAGTTTTGTTAACTCCAGAATCAAATCATTCAGCACGGGCATCGATTCCGGCGTGCCGAAAGGAAGCGGTGTCAGCGTGATCAGGGTGCGATTGTCAGCGGGCTGCGCTTCGATGGCCGCGACGCTGCGCACCGCCTTAAACTCTTCAGCCGCAGCTGCTCCGACGCGAAAGATAAACAACAAGAGGTTGCCGGCCGTAAGTTTTGTCTCAGTGCCGGCGACGTATAATTGTTTGAGCGAGAGAATGTTTTCAAAGCGAATGTTTTGCGGCCGCGCGGTTTTTATCTTCAGATTATTCCAATCGCTGCGCGCCTTGATCGGATCGCTGGTTTCGAAAGCCTGCGGTGTCTCGCCTGGTCCAGGTACGCTTTGTGAGCGCGTGCCGACCGCAATCTCGACCGGGTCAGTCAGTTTTTCTTCAAGTGTGTAAGCGAGATACGCAGTCGCCGACACGCCCGGCCGCAGTTTGTATCCCACCAAACGAGCCAACTCGAGAATCGAACGGCGTTCGGTCGCGGTGCGCAGGTATCCTTCATTCGCAATTCGCTCCTGATAAAACGTTAGGATGTCGCCCACGGTTGCCCAGCCATCCAAAAGTGCGATTGCCGGATCGTTGTCCCGGCGCGTCGTCAAGCCGCGCAGTGATTGGAAGGTCTCGATGGTTTGTCCGTCGGCGCCGGGGGCAGCGACAGTCATAGTTGCGAGCCGCGCCTTCATCGTCGCGAGAAAAGTCCCGTGCGTTCCGACGCGATACTGCAACGCCGAAAGGCCGGGCCGGTTCGCCCTGTCGGCCGGCGTAAATTTGCCGGTACCTTCACAGCAACCGCAGGTTTTGCTTGAACAACCGCAACTGCCTGGCGTCATGTCAGCGACCTCCTGCCAGATGAATTTCGAGCTCGCCGTGCTCGGGATAGTTGGAATCATTGTCGAGTTGAGCTATTTCCGAAATCCGCAACGGCAGCACTCCGTTTTCAATTTCGTGATTCGAAACTTCAGACAACCGTCGAAACTCGGAGACTCGAACACACTCGACGCCTTCGACTGCCTGGCCCGCGGCGATTATCTGGCTCAGGTAGATTCCATCTCCGAAGCTGAGTCTGTCGGGATGAAAGAAGCCCAACCGCCCGCCTTTCAAAACGCGATTGCTGAAGACATCCAGCAGCGCCCGCTTAACATGACCCTGCTGATAATGAGGCAGCACGCAGACATCCAATGCCAGCCGCAGCGGAACATATCGGGCCTGAGTGATGTGCAGGTCGTGGCCCATGCGGCGAAACTTTTCGAGATAATGGGCCAGGCCTTTACGGAACGAGTCGGAAACTTCCTCGCGTCCCAGCGGATCGACCGCCACATCCGCTTCATACCAACTGCCCGTCCACACCAACGCCGCATTGGCGCGCTGCAGACTGTGGTTGCGTTGCGCGATCTCCTGGTAGTCGGCGGCGGTGATTGCGCGTTGGATTTCTTTGCGAAACATCCTGGGCGCGAAGAGCTTTGCTTCGCTTACCGGCTCAGGATTGGTTCCGCCTACAGCGGCCAGCGGATTTCGGACGGTAACGAAAATCCCATCCTTATTTTCCTTGTTCAGGACCAGTCGCGAGATTGAATCGGGGCCCACGTTGCCGGCGGCGCCATTGCCGACGCGATAGGCCGCGGTAAACCTGATTCCAAGGGGCGGCTGGCGCCCGAGATCACCGTCGCCAAATCGCAAATGGGCGATCCCGTCGTTGTCGATTTCAACTACGTAGTGGGTGTCGGTCGCGCGACTGCCGATCAAATCGTACTGAGAGTCCCATCCCTGGCCTGGTTTATACTTAAACCACGCAGCGAAATCGTCATGCTGCTTCCAGGTAGCTTCCGGCTCGGATCTCAGCCACACCTGCGGATTGCTTTTGCGCACATCCTGCTTCAGCAATGCGGCCGCAGAGCGTATTCGGGATTTGTCGGACGGCAAGTCACTCCGGAAAGTAAGCGGCGTTAGTTTGAGTTTCGCTCTAAAGCGAGCGGGCTGGACCAACACGTCGCCGGGTATCTCGGCACACTCACACGACGCTTCAGAGTCGAGCTCGCCTACGGCGCCGAGATCCACCGGGCCAACCGTCTTTCCGTGATCCACCAGCACTAGATTCCCGCGCGCCACGCTAATGTTTTCCAGGTAGTGACACCTCGGGGCGGCGCCAATCGCGGATAGGCACAGCGTGAATGGCAACGCATCTTCGTGACCCCACTCAACCCGCAGGTAAGGTGTCGGTTGATCGTCCGGGGTCCGAATCAGCGGATCTTCACCCTGTGTAACTTTGGTCAAACGCACCGCATGCCGGCGCTTCGGATCGGCATCCGCGGCCAACCCGGTAACTGGCCCCATCACTTCTTCAAGGATCAAGACGTCTCCCGCCTTCAGTTTCAGAGCACGCTCTTTCCGCTCTTTCGCTGGTTCGCTATCTTCATATTCCTGGCCGTATGGTTCCTGCTTTTTCTGTTTTGCTTTCTTCTTGCTCTGCGGTTGATCGGGAGCGCTCGTAACCCAGCCGTCGATTAAAGTCGCGGAGGTGCTGCCGCGCTCGAGACAACAGGCGGTGTCTCCCCACGTATGAAAGCGAATTTCGTTGTGAGCCTGGTAGAGCTTGATCGGTGTAACGCGATCGACCGGCTCAAAAACTTCGTAGGCTGTAGCCGGAACTTCGCGTAGCGCTTTCCAGTTCAGCACATTCTGCGTGAGCGTCAATCCCTTGTTGAGGCCGGTAATGAAAGCGATATCGGCCGGATCCTCAAGGGTCAAATTCTGTGTCTCGAGGCTCACCCAAGTGCGCGCGTTGCAGCCCTCATGCAGCGCAAAGTCCACCAGCCGTCCATGACGGCGGACGGAAATGCGCTGGCGCGCGGTATCCAGGTATGCTTCGGTGGCGACGGCATCCTGGTAATAGCTGAGATAGTCGCCGGCATACGACAGCAACTCGACCAGCGTCACACCCAGATCGGCTGCGTGTCGCTCAGCCCAATCAGGCATGAGCGTAGCGAGACGATCGAGAATCGCCTGGCGGAAACTCTGATAGTCCCTCGCCAGATAATTGATTTCAGGTTCGGGAAAAACCTCGGGCTCGCAAGCGCAATCCGGCGCACAGTCGAGCGAGGCGCCACAATCGATCTTGAAAGAAAACTCGGCGCGGGCGTATCGAGGATCAATGTTCCGAACCCCGACCAGCCGGACGGCATAAGTTGAAAAGTCGCCGTACCGATCCAGTTTTACTTCCAGGTAGTCGTCCTGATCCGGATAAGGATTAACTTTCGGATCGATATCGGTGATAACGATATCGGTTACGCGCTGGCCGCCTTCAATCTTCAAATAGTGTTCTATGCCCGGCTTGTTGATCGCCAGCTCGGCTGGCAATTTGCCAAGAAAGTAAACGAAGAGCGTCAACTGGTCGTCAGACACTTCTACGTAATCAAGACCGTTGCGGCCTTCAGCGCGGCGCACCGCATCTCGACGTTCATCTTTTTTGCATGAAAGACTCACTGCGCCTCCAATACTCAAATAGTTTGAGTTAGCGTCAACGACTGTTGTTCAGCAGTGCGACGCACCACGTATGACATGTCGAGCTGAAGGGTCGAATCCAACGAGGTTACTTTCAATTCTCCGAGTTCGATCAAGTCACCGAGCCACTGCTGGATCGCCGCCTGCACGGTGAACTGGACGGTGGCGGCAAGTTCCGGACTGTTGGGAGCGAAAACCAGTTGCAGCAGTCCGCTGCCGAAATCCGGCCGGTTAACTCGCTCGCCCGGGTTCGTAAAGATTAGTTGTTCGATCATGTCGCGAATGTGCTGGTCATATTCAGCCTTCGCGGTCTGACCGCGGCTATCGAAGCCAAATGGAAAATCGATGTTCATATGCCTAACTCCCGGTTACCCGAGTTTGTACAACGCCGACGATTGGTGTTCCCTGAGGGATTTGTTCCGCGCTTTGACACATACCAGGACCGGGCCCTGGCGCCGGCGCCAACGCCGCGGGAAAACCACCAACCAGAAAACGGGTTGACGGCATGGCCCACTTCACCGTCAGGCACGGCTGCGGTTTCGTAGCCGGCGGCGGCGGCACCGGAATAACGAACGGACAACCGGCCACAGCCGCAATCGGAGTTGCGGGACTGGAAATCGTGGTGATCGGCTGGCCGTTCACGAGCACGCGCGGCTGAGTTGGCACGATCGTGGCCTTGGCCATGTGAAAGCACTGCATTCCCGCGTTTAAGTGCAAAAGAAATCCCGGCATGAGTTCACTCCTCTACTTGAGAATCGTTAAAGCCCCGACGTTGAAATCAATGGATGGGCCAACCATGGTGATGGTGGCTCCCTTGCCGTTTGAGAGATAAATGCCCGAGTCGTTGACGACGATCATCGCGCCGGTAGTGCTTTTCAAAATGATGCCGCCGGTCGCGGGCGTCGGGGGCATGTCGCTAATCATGATTGTATGTTGCAGGAGAGACTGTATGACGATGTTGGGGTCAAGCGGATTGCCTAACTTCGCTAGCGGTGGAACGTCTGATAGAGCTCCCCACCGACACCCTGACCAAATCGGTCTTCCGGGATCGCCGCCTTCGAACTCCACCCAGACGCCCGCGCCAATCGGCGGCACGAGGTAAACGCCCATCGGCGGCCCGGTCGGACCAGCCAGCGGCGCACACGCTTCGCACCAACTCGAAGGCGTCAGACCGAGTACCGTCGGGACCGTGCACATGATCCGCCCGCGAAACTCGGGATCGACGTTTTGCACGACGGTGCCCTGGTACTTGCCCCAATATTTCTTGTCAGTGTCTGAATCACTCATGCAGGTAGTCTCGGGGTATTCGAAATCATTCCATCACGACTTAACTGGAAGCTTTGTTTGTATTCCCCGCGCTTAAGGTTATGAGTCACGCTGTTAACGTAATAGAGCCCGTCATAGGCCAGACCCGCGCCGCGCACTCCCACGAGCATGCGGTTGCGCAAGGGTCGCCCGTAGCGCATGACATCGAGCGAGCCCGAGACGTTGATCGAATCCGAAGATTTCACTAAAGCCCCAAGCGCGCGGTCGAGGATCTCGGGCAGCGTGTCTTTAAATGACCAATCGGGGAATTCAACTTTCGCCGGCACCGTCAGCCGCAGCCCAAGGGGCGGCTTTAATATGTTGATGCTGGGCAGGACGAGCGGGATCGGTATCTTCTTCGTGATCGGATCGAACACGCCGAATACGAAGATCTTCTTTGCCAGTCCATCCAGCGCAATACTCAGCGACTCGACGTTAGTGTGCGCGTCCATGTTTATGTTGAGCGCGGGTTGAGGCACGGGAATCCGAATGTCTGGCCCCCAGTAAGCAATGCTTTGGCCGGGTAACGGGCCTGGTTCAACATAAAAGACGTAGCCGTGATAACCAGCTTGTTTCTTCAGGTACGCCAAATCGGTTCCGGTATGGGTGGGAATCGCCTCCGTAAGAGGCTTCACCGTAGTTATGATCGGCGGAATTGCCAGCGGCACAATTCCAAACGCCAGATACTTCGCCAGGATCAAATAGATCTGTGCGATGTCCGGCATATTGGGATAACGCATGAAGGGCATTTCCACTACGTCCATCAGTACACTCAAGTCCTCACCGGTAATCGTGAGCGTCGACTGGCCGGGTTCGCTGCTCGGCGCCAGTTCCTGCCGCGTGACGATGCCGTCCATGAGTACGTTTGGAAGACCGCCGATCGTAACCATGATGATGACGCGCGTGATCATCGGATCGAAATAACCGACCGGCAGCATGGTGGTAAGCAGCGGCGACTTTTTGCTGACCGCAAAGACCAGTTGAAAGCCTGACTTATCCTTGCCACTGGTAACTTGCACACTGGTGACAGCATCCATGACAATTTTTGGCGCCGGCACCGGCAGCCCTGGACCAATCATCAATGTCAGGTGAACACCTTTAAGCATTCGGAACTCCGGGAACTCCTTCCGGCAGAGTGATGCGTATCCGCCGTCCCACTGTGTCTGTCAATTCCTCGGGACGCATTGCCGAGTTGCCGTCGGCAATTCGCCAAAACGCTTCCGCGTCGTCCAGGTAATGCGCGGCGATGTTATCCAGGCGTTCGTCTTCCGCGACTTCATGCTCCTGGAGCAGAGCGAAACGATCCGCCGCGGGTAGAAAACGACGCCGCAGGTAAACCAGCGTGCGCCCGTCCGCGGCTTTCATCGAGGTGATTTCGAGCCCGTAATAACGACTGGTTGGTGGAAAGTTAAAATTAGCCATGTGATTCCTCAGGGAATTCCCGTTATGCCAAGCGTTCCGAAGGTCCCCGCTTTATTTTGCGAGGCCAGTTGCTCTTTTGCCTGGAGGTAAGTCATGAAGAGACTTCCGCCTTTCGCATCAAAACCAAGATCGTCAACTGTCAAAACGCGCATTCCCAGACTCAGCTTGGCCCGAATTGGATTGAGGGACGTGTCAAACGCCTCTTCGGTAATACTGAGCTCTGTAATGCGGACGGGCGCCAGCCGGTTCGGGCCAAAAATGAACAGTGTTAGCGGACCCTGCACCGGAATGATCTCCAGGGTCCCAGCTGACGCCTCGCTGTTGTTCGCGAACAACTGAGTACTGGACGGATAAATAATTGTTTCCAACGCGGCGAGTTGCGGGTGAAGTCCCGCGTGGACGGTTTGATCTTCTGTGACCTCCAACTGATCGGTGGCGTCGATCTCAGCTTCCAGCTTGATGGTTTCCACCGGCGGGCCTTTGAGACGCAACGCTTCCATGTGATCGCCGCTCTCCCCGCTCACGCCTTTGATTTGAAAGCTGCGTGTAAGCGTGTCCGGGTTGTATTGAAGCGCAATGATGCGCAGCACCAGAGCGGTCTCGTTGTCGATTAGGACAAGACCGCCGCGCAACGTTTTGGGTGATCCAGGGAATGAACTCATCTAAGGTCCCTCAGTCGATTGCCTTTTGCTCGCTACCATCGAGATCAAAACTTGTAATCCAAAATATTAAATATCGGAGTTTGAAAACCTCCGGGATGAGCCTTTTGAAATTCCAAATTAAATTTATCCCTGGCGTTCGGGTTCTCACGCGCTTGCGTGTCTTCGACTTGCTTGGTAATGCCTTTTTCCAGGATCCACTTTTTGGTAATGGGGCCCAGCTTGAATTGATCCGTGATGCCGAGGTTGTCGAGGAGCTGGGAATTCCTGTCCCACGTTTTCAAGATCGAATCAGCATCACGGTCGCCCAATCGTAAGCCGCGATTGAGAAAAGACTGCTGCAGCGTCAGCCACGTCGGCGGCGTCAACGTCGGCGGCGTCAATTTGGGAAAATTGACTGGCGGCGCAACCGGCGGCCCAATTGGCCCGGATGGCTCCTCGTCCTTCTTTTTTTCATCGTCCTCGTCGCATTGCACACTCTGCTCTGCTCCGCCGATTGATTCCGCGGAAACGTGGCCGCCATGACTTATTTCTTCGGCAGCTGCGCGGGCGCGAGGTTCGGACCCCGTTGACGCGGCGCCTCCACGCGCTTGCTGCGCGACGTGAGTCAATTCGTGACCGAGCAAGCGACGGCCGGCGCTCGTCGAAGGTTCGTAACGGCCGGAAGCAAAAACAATATTCTCGCCTGTCGCAAAGGCTTTCGCGCCCAAGGCGCCCGCCGCTGCGGCAGCTTGTTCGTCGGTGTGAACGCGCACGCGGCTGAAATCATGGCCCAGGCGGTCTTCGAAATAAGCCTTCTCAGACTGCGGCAGCATCGCGCCCGTGGCCTTCACCGCCGGCGGCAGCAACTCGCCTTTCGCCGCTTTCATCGCCGAAGCTGACATTCTGCTTGGGATCACTTTTTCTCCTTCGCCGCTCCCGGCTTCCAGCGAATGTCTTTCGCGGTGGCGCTGTCGATCGTGCCCTCGAGCGTTTTGGGTTGATCCATTGTGTTGAGTCCGACAAGCCCCGGCGCAAAACTGATCGTGGTCCGGCCCACGCTGGAAATATTGATACTCCCGGTCGTCAACCTGCCGCCCTCGACGTCTGTCTTCAGGTTCATCTTCGAGACGTTTGCGATGAACTGCACCGGCAGAGATGTGACAAAGGCGTCCGGAGCAGGGCTCTGGGCCGAGAAACGAAATGGCAAACCGTCGCCGCCGCCGAGCGTTATCGAACCGGATTCTCCGTTCTTACCAAGAGTGATCTCGGTCTGTCCTGGCAGGCGCAAATCGACGTCGATGTTTCGATATCTGAGCGAGGTGATAGATCTTTCCGGTGGCGGGTCCCAGGGCATCGGTGCGGGCGTCTGCGGCGAATGCCTGAAGAAGGTCGAGATCTGAATTAAATCGCTTCGCGCGAGGGTCGCCTCCGCCTCGCTCAGGTTCCACCAGACGTGAGTCGTGGTCCCGATAATCCAAATATTGAAACGCGGAGGAATTGCTCCGCCGAATTGCGGCTCGCTCAAACGAAAGTCAACCAGCAGGTCTCCCAAGCCGAACGCAGTGTGCTCGACTTCCGCATAATTGACCTGGCCGTTGTTAATGGGGATGCGAATTTCGTATTCGGAATCAAGGGCATTCTGCAACGCGCCGCCACGCGCGGTGACATCGAAATTGACGAACCCGTTTAGCCGGTCCAGGAATCTCCAGTCAGGACCATAGGCCACCTTCTTTCCCGACGATGGAGCGCTCTTCATGTTAAGGACGTCGTCGATCCGGAAATAAGCTTCTTCGATCTTAAGTTCGGGAATGCCGATGCTGCCATCGGCTAGCTTTTCAAAAGCAGCTTTGCCGTCTTCGCGTTTGGGCAGGGTGCCTTTCATCAACTCAATATCCATTCCCAGGCCGGTGTCTTTGTATCTCAAGCCCTGCACATCCAGGTCTCCGAGTGTGATGTTCCCGTCCTTGTCCTTCTTTAAATCATGCACTTTGAAACCCGGCGTGACTGTCGGGAATTTTGAAGTTGGCGACTTGCTTATCCAGAAGGGCGAGCCCTTGAAAGTTCCTTCAATGTTTTCTCCGGACAGCGTCTTCAGCTCGAAACTGGAAGCGCCGGAACCGAGGAAGGCGAGCGAGAATCCTTCGGCATTGATATCGGCGGTCTTCGCGATAATGTCGTTCATCGACCCGCTGATTCCCTTGAACTGAGCCTGAGTGAAGACCACATTCCCGAGCAGGTTCCAGTCTTTGTTCGGCTCGATGATGAAGCCTTCGGGGTGCTGTGAGTCAGGAGACAGCTCGAGGCCGAGCAGGAACCCGGATTCTTTCTCGGGTAAATTGACGGTGATGCCTTTTTCTTTTAGCTCAAGGGTCAAGCCATGAAAGTCGATGCGGGGAACTACCAGTTTCTGAAGCAGAATGCGATCGTAACCGAATTCATCCGCCTTCGGATTCTTGTTGGGTTCGAGCTTCACGCTCAGCTCTGTTCCCTGAAGCGCAATCGTTTGTCCCGCCGGAACATCAATCTTGTATTTGTCATTATCGAAAAAGAGGCGGGTAAGCTGGATGTCGGGTAAGTGAATCGCCGGAGCGATGATCGTCCCATCCGGCAGCTTAGTGATCTCGCCGGTCGAGGCCTTGGTAACGTCCACGGCAAATTCGGTCGTGCCTTTTTTACCTGACGCATGGCCCTCGAGCTCGGCGACCTTGAACTTCTGAGTCGCATCCTCGTAGCCCTTGGCCCCGGGAATGACTGTTACCCGCAGTCCCTTTGCTTTCGCGTTGAACTTTGCATCCAGATCGCCCTGTTTGAGCGTGCCGGAGTCCACGCTCAATTGAAGAAGGTCGGCGGTGATAGTCCCGTCATCGGCGAAGCCGGCTGAGAGAGTGTTGGCATTCAGCACGCCCCGCACCGTCAACCCGCCTGCGGTAGTCGCCGCCGCATGAACATTTTCGGCTTTGTTGAATCCGGCTGTGCCTCCGTGAATCTTGAGCGGGGATGGATCGGTCGCCAGAGGTTTCGGCAGGTCGATATTCACCCCTTCCGCAAAGATTGTGCTCAACTTGCCGGAACTTATGTGCACGGAAAGGCCCGACTGGAGACTCTTGTAGTGAAGATCACTGCCGTCAATCGACTCGATGTTGAAGCTCTTTACATGAACAGCCGAAACGTAGCGATCGACCGGAACTTCTTCATCCACGAGGGACAGATCCAGACGCGCATCGATCGAAAGCTTGTTGATGGTATTGGTGGCCGGACTCCAAATCGTGCTTCCGGCACCCGCATAATTGAAGTTACTGATATTGATCTTGTCGATGACGAAACCCATCAACTCAACGTGATCCTCAGCCAGCTCGACGGCGCCTCTAACCGGCCCGGTCTGAATTTCTTCGAGGGTGGCGGTGCGGCCGGTCGTCACTTTTACGCCGCCGCGCTTTAGCTCCGTAGTTTCGCCGGGACTTAACTTCTGCCAGACGCCGGTGGCTGTGACGCCGCTCGCCATCTGTTGATCTTTCCCACGACCGGAAATGGTGATGCCCGTTTTGTAGGCCTGGCCAAAGCTGTAGCCCTTCTGCAAAACATCACCCAGTCCGCTGATGCCGATATCGAGGTCGCTGACGATGAGCTTCTTGACGGTTACACTCTTCTGCCATTCGGCCATCATCCTGATGGCGTCTTCTTTTTCTTTCTGAACCAGGAGCCGTTCATCGTCCTTGAGATTCTCATCGGCGAGCTGCATATCTGCTTCGTCGATCAGCCGCTTGGCAAATTCCAATTCGTCGAGAAGGTAGATAAGGTCCTTGAGTTTTTGTTTCTCTTCCTCGCTGCGGGTCTCAGCCTCTTTCGCTTCGAGCTGCTGGCGCTGATAACGGAGCACCCGCTCGACAAAAGCGACGCTCAGACCGGTAGCCTGAATCTTCGGCGTTTTCACGCCGACTTTCGTTTTATCGCCGGCAAAGGTCGCGTCGACACCGAGTGATTCCACTGAGATTTCCGCGGCCCCCATGCCGGATGGCGCGTGCTCGACGCCGCGAAGGCGCAACAGGTCGGCGCTCAAGTCCCCGCTTTGCAAATTCTTCCGCCACTCCAGCCAACCCAGAAGGCCGCCCGCAGACGTTGCTCCGGCATCGAGGTTCTGCGCATAAATTTCGCTGATCTTTAAGCCCATCTGCCGGTAGTCGACGCCTTTAACAGTCGCTTCCTGCGCTCCGACCCCGACCCGATTTTTGGACAAATCAAAAGTCAGCCGCGCCTGCTTCAAGACGATCGAGTCAATCACCAGCTTCGGTTCGCGCATCAACTCTTCACGGAGTTGCGCGGCTATCTTCCGCTCATCTTCCTTGAGGGCGCTCAAGCCGATGGCCATGAATTGTTCGTACAAGGCCGCCTTATCGCGCAGCGTCTGCAGCTTCTGGTAGTCTTCCTTGTATCCCGGGCGGTCCTTCACCAGCCTCAGGTCCGCCAGCCGCTGATCCAGATCCGCCGAGGTGGCCAAGCCGCTGACAGTGACCTTGCCGGTCTTGAAGTCCTCAATTTCAATTGTGAATTTTGTATCGCCAGCCTGTTCGCTCAACGATGGTTGGCGAAGCTCGGGCGACTTCGGATCAAAGCGCTGCTTCTCCTCGCCGGCGAACTTCCGTATGAATTGCTCATCGGTGACAAACCCGATGCCCATTGCGGCGGACGCACCTTCACCGTGAATACCTTTGAGATGGATCGGCTCGGCAGTCACAGTTCCACCAATGCCGGCGACATCGATGGACCCGATGTCGAGGAAGGCGCCGCCCTTCAGGTCTTTTTGCAGACTTTCAATCTTGATACGGTCGTCATCGGTGAAGTTACTTCGGTCGTGGAGATATTTCGTTTCGAGTTTGACCAGCTCAGCTTCGTTCGGTTCCAGCGTCTTGAGCTCGGCCTGTGCCTTGTCACGTTGCGCGGTCAGCTTCTGAATGTCTGCGGCCGGCGCTTGATCGTGTTCGAGTTGCGTGATGCGCTGCTTGAGCGAGCCAACCTGTGCACGGAGAAAGGCGGGCCTGGTTAAGCCGAGCCGTAGATGAAAGTCTTTGACGTCGATGGCGCCAATGCTCTGGCCACCGCTGGTGGTGAGGCCCTCCACGCGCAGCGACCCGAAGGAAATCTCCGCGGAGCGCAGCAACTCGAAACCTTCCATCGCCGCATTCATCGGGGTTTGCGCGCCCCACCAACCCTTGTACTTGAACAGATACCAAATCAAAGCCGAGATCCGCGCGAGGAAGGGAACCGGCACGTGATAACCCCCGCGCGGTTCGACGTAGGAACCCTTCTCGGTATCGGTGGTTCCTGCTCCCACGGTAACGCCGGAAACAAAGAAGTGAGAGGCCGCCACCATCGAGTCACGAAATGCGAGCAGCAGATCGCTGATGTTGAGCGCGCCGGAAGTCAGGCGGGCATCCGATGGTTGCTGCGAGTCTTCAGAGCCGAACGAAGCTGTAACTTGCAGGTTGTCGAGCGTTAACATGCCGCACTGCACGGTCAGCGAACCTGCCTGATAATTAACTGAGTCGATGCGCAGTTGCGGTAGCCACGCGGTGAACACGCGCGCGCCCGGGTCGAAGTGAATCTGAACCTTGTTGGCTTCCGGGTTTGGCAGCGGCGACTCTTTGCGATCGGGTTGGCCCACGGTGGGATCGGCGAGCTTCACCCCTTTGAGATCGCCACCCATGACGTTCTGGGCATCGTTGAGGCTGAGCGAGTCAGCACCTTGTGTCCTGGTGAACAGGAGCAGGTCGTTCTTGACGAGAAACACCACGCCGCTGATGAGGGTGCGGATCGACTCAAAGATTCCTTCCTGATACCACTTGGTGCCTTTCAAAATGTCGGGCTGGAATATGGGCCGCAGGGTGGGATGGTAAAGGCTGTATTTGGCAAAGACTTTCTCGAGCTCGTCAATCTCGTAGCGTTCGCCAATCGCCGATTGTTCAAAAGCAAATTTGTATTCGCCCATCGCTATGGCCATGTGCACCAGGCCATCGAGCTTGAGCGCGTTCTCGGCGGTCCAGGTTGACTGGTCGAGCAGTTGAGCGAGAATCGAATTGCGATCAGTGCCGGCTTTGTCGCCGACGTATAGATTCACACTTTGCGACCGGCGCATCTCAGCGCTCATCTCGCTGAGGATCCTGCTCCAGGTTCCGCCGTCGTCTTCTTCCATGAAGGCCTGGCGCTCGGCATCGGGCAAAGCTCTTACCAATTGGAAGGCGAGCAAGGCTTCGCGGTCGGTGACCATGCCCAGACCCAGGAAGCCGCGGCTGACGAGGTCTCGGGCGTGCGCCTGGACCCTGAGCGGATCCCGAGCCAGCATTATTTTTAGAGTCGAAGCGAAATTGCCGGTATCGAACAGAAACTTGTCGGTGAGGTTTTCGAACAGGGTCTCGATGTAGCCCAGCCGATCGAGCCGGCGAACAACAGCATCCATCAATACCTGATCGCCGGCTATGAAATTCCTGGAAGGCTTTCCTTCTTCCTGCGGCGAAACGGTCTCGGTCGCTTCCTTCGTGCCGGGCTTATCCGGAGGGTTTTCGATCCGCGCCGCACCGATCGCCGCGATGTGCGCGTAGATTTTTTCCGCAGTGCCACGATCCAAACCTTCCTGTTGAATCAGGTTAAGAATCACGGTCAGCGCCGTATGACCTTCGCCTGACTCCAGTTTCTCCTGATAAAGCACGGCCGCGTTGAACAGTTTGCCGCTCGCATCACGTCCTACTTCTATACTGCGATATTCAATTTTGTTCGCGAGGTCACCGCCGACGTTGTCTTCCAGCCGCATAAACCACTTGCCGTGGTCTCTTTTGCGGAAACGATCCTGCGCCCCGAGCGGCAGCGATTTGATTAGCCGGTAAGCAAACTCTGCTTCGCGATCACGCACGGCCCAGTCGAGAACGCCGTAGGAAAGAAGTTCTTCGGCAAACTGAATGTTCTTTTCGGGAAGACGAGTCTGCAGCAGCGCGAGAAAATTGTTGGTGTGTTCGGGGGTGTCAAAGCGGGCGCTTTCAGGAAGAAAATCGATCAGCTTGTCGATCAAACCTTCCGCATCGAGCTGGCGGCCCACGTATTCCATCAGGGCCGGATCGGCTCCCAGCTTTGCCAGTTCGTCCAGGACGCTAATGGTCTGACCCATGAATGCCCCAACATCTTCCTGGTTAAGCGATGCGGGTCCGACAAGCAAGAAACGAATTCTCTTCAGTACCTCGAGCGCGGGACTATTCGAACTGATACTTTCCTTGAGCGTCTTAAGCCGCGCGGCCTCGGCGGCTTCGGCTTGCGCCGCTTCCGCCTCTTTTTTCGCCAACGCCTCTACGTCTTGCTTTTCCAGCGCCGGCCAGGCCAACAGCATCTTCACGAAAGTGCGATTGTTGGAATCGAGTAATTTCCTGAGACTGCTATCGTCGAGGTGATGGACCGTGTAAGCCGCTGCCTCGCGCTCTTCCACCGACATGGCCAGCGGGTTGAGCTCCATTTCTTCCACCAGCTCGTAGTCCAGCTTGCGAAACTGATCGGGAGTAAGCGCGCGGTAACACGCCAGCACTTCCCGACGATACTTTTTGAAGTGAGGTGGATTGACGTTGTCGGCCAGCTCATAACGCTCTTTTGGCGTGAGCGACTCAATGACTGTCCGGGCCACTACAAAATCGAGGTTCGACAAAATGTCCAGCACCTTGAAGACATCACCGTCGGAAATCCACAAGCCCGAAAGAAGTTTTTTGATCGCGGCAATTTCACGATCCCGGGAGCTCTTGACTGAATCAGCGAGCGGCGCAGCCGGTGCATCAGCAGCCGCAGCCATGATCGAGGAAAGCCTCTGTTGCGGGCGCAGAAATGCGCGGCCTTCGGCGAAAGCCCGGCCGATCCGAGCGGCTTCGCGTTCAGCTTCAGCGTCGTTCGTTTCGCCGGCGTTTTGTAACTGCGCTACGTGCGCGGCCTCGTGCGCGATTAAGTAGCGGCCCTCGCCGGCTCGCGGTTGATAGTGTTTGGGGTGAAGATAGATCCTGCCGTCTTCCATCAGCCCGCCGGCGCCGCGCGCAGTAGTGCGGCTCTCGGCTTCACGGTTTACACGAATTTCGATCTTGCTGGGATCAAGGCCGAGCAGCGGCGCCAACTCGTAAATCAGCCAGCGCGTGACGAGCGCTCGCCCGGCGTCATCGTCGTTTATCGTTTGCTTGCCCTGGCGAACTTCGAGGCGGGAAAAATTCGGAGAGTTATCGCCGGCATCGTCATTCGATCCGTTTGTCGCCGGAGAGCTGAGGCAGGTGTCGGCAAGACATTCTGACGCCAAGTCGTGGCTGCGAGTCTCGCTTTCGCTGCTCCAACTCTTTTCCGTAACTCCCTGGCGCTGCAAAACTCCCGGCAGGTCGGATTGCACGACTTGCGAAGGGGCGAGCTCAGCAACGACAGCGGATTGATGATTCATAAACCTCGCGTCAGCGATTCATAAATAGTTCGTCCCGCACATCTGCTCAAGGCAGCTGAAACGGACGAATCAAAAGTAACTTTCTGCTCTTACACTCCTCGCGGTCAGGCGCGAGGATGGGCTTTTTGATCAGCTCTCGTTCCCCATCCATGCAAGAATCTTTCTTCGGCGTGGTCCCTCTTCACTTACGCCTCCCAATGGTCCAGGACAGAGCTATGTTTATCTTCTCCAACGCAGCCTTCATCCGTTGCTGCAAAAATGGCAGGTCTTCCTGACTTTGTTCGACAGGAGAGCTACCGGGATATTTGCCCTCCTTGTTCTTATCGCCGTAGAGTCTCAAACCGCGACCGAGGTTGATTCCCACGCCTGGGTCCTTGTCTCGTTTTCCGGGTGGCAGATTTAAATCAATCGGGTGTTCGGCTTGAGGCGAAAGCATTGAGAAGTCGTTTGCCGAGGAACCAAGCAAGGGGCTGTTCGCCGGGATGGGCGGGATTATCCCTTTCTTCGTTTGCGATAACTTGACTGCGTCCGTTACCGAAATCGCCTGCAGCTCCGACTTGCTCGACCGCAGGTTCCGCAACCAATCGTCATCGGGTCCCGCCGCCTGACGTTGTAAACCGACGGGCGCACTTCCCACACTTGCCGGGTTCACTACCTGACCGCCCATTACCTGGTCCGCGACCGAGTCGGCGCGTGACTCATGATCACTGCCATCGGTACCTGTCGATTGTTGCACCACGTGAGCGAGTTCATGTGCTAACAGGGTCTGACCCGCGGCAGTGCCGGACTCATGCTGGTCGCCTCCCATGACAACATCTGACCCGACCGTGTAGGCGAGCGCATTCACGGCGCGCGCCGACTCCCTGGCTTTCGCATCCGTGTGAACACTTACGTGCGAGAAGTCGTGACCAAATAGCGGCTCAAAGAACTCGCGCAAGTTTTCGTCGAGCGGCTGAGCCGGAGAGCGCAATGCATCCGTCACGATGGACGGCAAGGCTGCAGACTTTGGGGTTCCGATTGCCGAATGCCGCTTCCTCATCTTCCCGTACCCTCATGCCTAATCCCCGCGTAGATTGCGCCGGCAATCTTCCGCCCAATCGCAGCCGGATCGTTGCCGGCCTCGAATTGAATAGCGGGAGCAACGACACGGTGCCACGTGCCTCCGCTGAGTCCTTGATGCGCCAGCCGGTCCTCGGTGAGCAGTTGGGTAAGCTCGCCTTCCAGAGCAGCCTGCAGCGAGTGGCGTTGAGCCGTTGCAATCCCGACGTTATCAAGTATCAAGCGCTCGATATGAAGGGAGATGCCGGGCCGAATTTCCCTGCCAGGCGGCACAAGTTCTTCTTCTGCGATCGGATTGTCATCCTTCATCGAAATTCCGCCTCGCTAAACGCTTTCTCTAACTTGCGCAACTCAACTCGCGCGGCCGTAAGCAGGACCGGCATCGTGACGGTCTGTCCGTTTTGCGCGGCAATGAACGCAGCGTTGAGCGCAATGCTGTGAATATTGCCGCCGGAGAGATTCAGGCGCGCCAGTCTTTCGTAATCGAGATCTTTCTTTGGAGTCTCAGCGGGCAAGGCTTTTTGCCAGATCGCCATTCGTTCCTTTAAACCGGGAAAAGGTAAGTTCACGATGAACCGCAACCGGCGCATGAAGGCAGGATCGAGCGCGGTTTTCATGTTAGTGGCCAATATCGCCAGGCCGCTGAATGCTTCCATTCGCTGTAGCAAATAATTGATCTCGATGTTGGCGTAACGATCGTGACTGTCTTTTACTTCACTGCGCTTGCCAAACAAGGCGTCGGCTTCGTCAAAAAACAGAATCGCACCGCCGCGTTCCGCCGCATCGAAAAGCTTACGCAGGTTTTTTTCAGTCTCGCCGATGTATTTGCTGACGACAGCAGACAGGTCGATACGATAGAGATTCAACTGCAAGTCGTTGGCGATCACTTCCGCCGCCATGGTTTTTCCCGTGCCGCTCTCGCCGGCAAAGAGAGCGCTAATGCCGAAGCCACGATTCATCACGCGCGCAAACCCCCACGCGTCATAGACCTTGTGGCGCTCGCGCACCTGACCGGCAATTTGGCGCATCAGGTTCATCTGCTCGTCTGGCAAAATCAGATCGTCCCAGGTCGCTTTCGGCTCCAGTCGTTGCGCGAGTGAATCCAAATGTGGCCGCGTCAGGTTGCGACACACCTCCCAGATTCGCTGGCTGGATTCGGGTTGCTCCGGGGCGGCCGCCGTCATCAAGGCAGCCTGCCGAATCTCGCTGAGACTAAAATTGAATTGACCCGCCAGCAGCTGTGCGGTCTGGTCCAAATCGGATGGCGAGTCCGGCTGTGCTAAAAATTTGGTCCACGCGTTGCGCTGTTCGGCGGGAGTCGGTTTCCCAACGTCGATCGAAAAGGTTGGGACGCTCAGGTTCAGTGGGTTCTCGTTTACGCCGATAAAAACCACGCCAAGTTCGCGGGAGAGGAAGCGACGCAACGCCACAGACACTTCAGCGGAAAGAGCCGGCGAGTCTTCCGCTTCTACATAGAGCGCCACCGGCAAAAGCAGACTTTCGCGTTGCCACAAGCGCGCGAGCAACTCGACCTCGGCGGTCTGCGTCGGCAACCATTCAGTTGCCACTCGATAAAGGCGACGATGAACGACCGCACTCACCGCCTGGCTGACGGCGAGCCGGCTGCTTTTGTCAGCGCCGACCAATTGCATTACGGGCAGAACTGATTGCGTCGCCGACTGACTGAGCCGCTGGAAAATCTTGTCCACGACTGATTGCTGCGACTCGGACAGTAGCGGTTCGCTGAATTGATCGGCGGGCTGAAACAACGCCGTGACCCGGTCATCAAGCAGATTCAAGCCCTTGATGAAGTTGACGATTCTTTCGTCAGTTCTGATGGCGCTGGAGGTCAAGGCCATGGCGCCCGGCTGACTGATCTCAATCAAACGAGCAAAGCGCAACGGGCGCTGGGGAGACAGCGCGTCCCAGCTGGGATTATCAAATGCCGACATGGCGAGTCCGAAGGTGGCGTGATTTCGGTTGGCATGGTTTTGTGCGCGGCAATAAAGCGCATCGAGTCCGGGATCAAACTCCAACGCCGCACACAAAAACAAAGTGTCTCGCTCAAACTCGGAAAGACCGAATCGCTCGCTCAGCATCATTAACGCGGGCGGTGGATCCATTTGGGCAACCTCGGCCCGCTGTGCCGCTGCCGTCTCAATCTGTTCATCCAGCGACGGCGGACGTCCACCGGTCAAAAGGGGAATCGCTTTCTCCCTGGTTTGTGATTTTCTCCAGTGCGAAAAACGAGAAGCCGGGGCGGCGTCGCGAGCAACGGTAGCTTCTGGCGGCGACGCCTCATTCGTTGACTCAACTCGCGCTTCGGGAATCAACCTCTGCAGGCGCAACCGTAGCCAGTGAAGCGAAAGCTCGAGATACCGATTGTTGTTTTCCTGCCAGACGTCCATCGTCATTCCACCTTCACCGTAACTTTCTGCTGCGGATCAAAATCGAATTTGGCCGGCTTGCCCGTGATCGTGACCGGCAGGCTATCGACGCCTTCCACGCGCAACCGGACGACATACTCGCCTTCCAACGCAGCGGGCACGGTAAAAGTCAGCGTGGTCGGTTTCTGCAAGTCAGGCGACTCAGGGATGTTGGGAGTGACTATCGAATCCGGCTGAATAGTTCGCGAGCCAAAAATCAGTCGCGTGCCGATTTCCTGTTCGGGTCGCAGTCGCGGCGTGCAGGTAAGAGTCAACACAATATCTCCGGCGACCGTTTCCAGCGGGTCAACCGTGATCAGCGGAGCAAGCACGATCGGAACGGCGTTGGACGTTGCCACCGGCAGTTTCGGCCGGCTGACTTGTAACGACACTGAATAAAGTCCAATCGCCCATTGATTGATTGCGTCGGCGTCGTTAGCGACGCCCGGCACGTGCACGGCGAGGTCCGAAGTTGTTTCGCCGGCGGTGGGAGTAAGCTTATGAATAATTCCGGCTTTGGAATTTTCGAGCACCACTTGCATTGTGCTCGGGTCTTCCAGATACGAACCGATCAGCTTGAGATCGTCGCCAAGACGCATCGCGGGAAGCAGTTCTGAGGTCTTCGGGTGAACCCGAGTAAGCGTCGGAAACGCGGTAGCCAGAGCCGCATTGCCGGCATCGTCGGCGCCACGCTTCAACACCGGCGGAGCGGCCTTGCCGGAATTCGATACTTCGATCAAAACCACCGAAGCCATGTAAGCAATCCCCGTCCGATACCGCGCCTGCATGGCGGTCCACATCTTCGACAGATCTTCAGTTCCCAGGTAGACCGGCGTGATTTTGATCAGCTCGATCTGATCGGCAAGATCGATTGCCGACAACGGCCCGAAGGGCGAGGGCAATGGATCGATCAGGCCATTGACCGGCGAGGGAGCACCAAGCACATTCCGCAATTGCGCTCGCGTAAGCACCGGAGTTTCATGAAGCAATTGCATCGCATAACCGAGCAGGATTTCTGCGTTGAGATCCTGCGAACCGTAGGCGGTGAGCAGGTAATGCAGATCCAGCGCCAGTGGCGCCGAGCTGAGTCGCACTCCGTTACCATCTCGCGAGGGCAGACCGACATTGCGCCATCCGATGTTGGGAGTAACCTGATAAAGAAAAAGATTGAGTTGGTTCGGCTCGTTTTGGCCGGTGCTCACTCGATCCGGAGGCAGCGCCGTAACTGAGAAACTGCCCACCGACGACAAGTCGTGGTTCAGCAAACCGTCATTGAGTAGATCCTTTAGCGCGGCAGTGACCGCGGCTATGGCAAGCGGGCTGCTCATCTGCTTTCTCCGCTACGGGCTCGAAGATAGTCTTCAAGACTCAAGGTTGGCCTGGCAGATGGTCTAGCAGGTTTCGCCGGCGCCGCAGCAGTGGCCCGCACTTCGACTCGACCAATCGTGACCTGGATTGTCGGAGGTACCGGCGCACTTAGGCTCGGTGCTGCCGGCCGTCGGGAGGGCACGCGCGCAACGGGGAGCTGTGGCAAGCTCGTGATGGACGGCGACTTAAGATTTTGTCGCGGCACCAGGGGCTCATTGTGTTTTTCGACTCGGGTCTCAATCCTCGTTTCGACGTCCGGCTTAGTTTTAGGGCGCCGGCCTGGCGGCGTCACCGTTGAAGGTTGCGGTCGTGGCGACGGTGCATTTCCTCTGTCTTTCGCTTCAAACCTGGAATCTTTTTCTTTTACAACGGAAACAACTTCTTTTTCGATTCGTGTTTCGACGAGGCGAGGTGGAGAGTTCAGCTCAGGCAGCGCGATAATTGTCGCGCGATCTCGCGAGGATCCGGGCTCTTCACGAGGCGCTACCTCAACATGATTCTCAGCAATGATTGTCGCCGCACTCTCCGCGGCGCGGCGATTTGATTTGCTTGCTAAAACGGCATTCGGCTGAATCGGTGAACTCTCTTTACGAGCTGTGTTTCTGCTTCGGTCGCGCAAGGATGACGGTGTTTCAGTCGCGTTTGCAGCCGCCGGCGCTGCTGCGAGTCTGCGACTTGGCCGAACGTTCGCCGGTTTCTCGGCGTCTATTTCCGCTGCGGTTTCGCGAAGTGCTACGTCGTCGCGAGTTTCAACTAGCGGCACGCTTCCTAACGCAGGCTCAAACATGGACGGGCGCCGCCGCTCGAGCACGGGCGCCTGCCCCACCGCACGTTCTGAAAGGCTGGAAAGAAAATCAGTCACAATTTACAAACCCGCTCGCCACTGTCGGCTGTAGAATTAAGTCGCTAACCCTCGATCATTTGCAGATACAAATTGCGCCGCCGCGCACTCATCGTCATGATCGCCGCCTCGCTCCAGCCGTAAGCGGAAGCGAGCGCGTGTACCTCGATCAGGAGACGATGAGCCCAATCATCAAGCTCACCCCAGAGATAGGAAAGAATGTCGAAAACTACCGACCGCCGATGCTCGCAAGCCGGGCAAGCCAATTCGATTTGGACTTCCGCCTGTGGATCCGCCGCCGCCATCCGCTCGATCACCTGTTTCAAAATCCGCTCGGGAAGTTGTGATGGATCAATCGGCTGCTCGTTTCGGGAGACGACCACGCAGCGCTGCAGCAAAATTTCTCGCCCGTTGCCTTCGGCGTTCTCAGTCACGGCAATCAGATCGGCGCTGGTTGGCAGGCGATAATCGATTCGATAGCTGTTTAGTCGTAGAAAGAATCGGCCGTCTTTTTCCGGCAGAGCCGCAGGCGCAGCTCTAATGCTGTGAGTAGTGAAAGAGAGAACCAGGCGCTCGCCGCATGCTGCACACGCGGTGGTCGCTTCAATTTCCGAACCAAAAACCTCGTCGCGCAATCGCAGCAGATATTCGTCGCGCTCGCCGATCGTCGCGCTGGCCCATTCGTCCGCAGACCTTTCGGGCCACGCCATGGCTAGAAGCGTCAGAGCTCGCTGCACCGGGTCTTGCGGGAGACCGCGTTCCCAGGCCGCGAAAAGATTAGCTGAATTCAAAGTTGGCACAGCAAACCCTCAAGCGGCGGCTGATGGCCTCGGCCCGATTAGGTGGGTTCAGTGAACGTCGGTTCGGTGGGTTCGACTACTTCGTTATCGCGCACCCATCCCTCGTTCTCCAGCTTTAAGTGTTGAATCGCCACCGCGTTGGCGTTGGCGTCCAGATCGGGCATCGCCTGAAACTCGCTGACCCAACAGCGGAACACTTTATAGGCAATCACCAATTGGCCCGCTTCGTTGTACGCCTCGATGATGATGTCTTTCCGAAAGTCCTTGAGCGAGACCTCTGAGCCAAGGCCGGCGCCAAAATTCCATACCTTGTTGGCCCACTGCTCGAATTCCTTGTCGTGCGTGACTCCACGCTCAAGCGTGACGGCCTCGTATTCGGTTCGCCCCGGCGACTTCCGGCTGCTACTCGGGTCCCCGCCTTCGCGATGCTTTACTACTTCGGTGGTGCGCTTCAGGGCGCTCACCTTGCTGACGCCGGCAACATACTTGTTGTCCCACTTCACGCGGAATTTGAAGTTCTTATAAGGATCAAAGCGCTCAGCGTTGACAGTAAACTGTGCCATGGAATGACTCCTTCTCTATTGGCTGCTTAAACCTCAATCTGACCGGCCATCTGCTGAAGTTTGATAACAACAAACTCAGCCGGCTTAAGTGGAGCAAAGCCAACCACGATGTTGACGATTCCGAGATTGATGTCATTCTGCGTGGTGGTTTCCTTGTCACACTTCACAAAATATGCGTCACGCGGCGACGTGCCTTGAAAGGCGCCCTGGCGAAAGAGGTTGTGCATGAATGCGCCGACGTTGAGTCGAACTTGCGCCCAGAGCGGTTCGTCGTTGGGCTCAAATACCACCCACTTCAATCCGCGATATAAGCTCTCCTCGATGTAGAGGGCAGTGCGTCGCACCGGCACATACTTATATTCGTCGGCGAGCTGATCGCCGCCGCGCAATGTGCGGGCTCCCCACACCACCCTGCCGGCGGCCTGAAATGCGCGCAGGCAGTTAACTCCCAGCGGATTCAACTCGCCATTTTCGTTATCGGTCAGCGACACACTCAACGAAGGCACGCCAACAAGCGAAGCATCCAATCCGGCGGGCGCTTTCCAAACTCCACGCTGCGCGTCGGTGCGCGCGAATACGCCGGCCACCGCGCCGCACGGGGCGAAGGTTTCCATCTGATTGTCATGGAGCGGATTCGGCTGGCGCAGGCGTGGGAAGTAAAGCGCTGCATTGCGACTGCGAGTCCCAACTTTGTCATCGACATCGTTGAACCCCGACACGGCCTTGGTCTTGTCAGTCCAATCTTTCGGCGGATCTACGACCAGCATCGCGCGACGCTTTTCGCAGTAAGCCGCCGCCGCTGAGACCAAATTCACATCGACGTCCAAGGCGTCGGCGGGCGCTCGATACGGAGGTATGCAAAGAAGATTGAAGAGATCAGCCTGAGCCAGAGCATATAACCCCAGCTTCTTAGCTTCGCCATCCTCTGGCAGAAAATCGTTTACAGACAGCGCCAGTCCGTCAGAGACGCCGTTGGTAGCGTCTGTGATTGCCTTATCAAGATCAGCTTTCGCCTTGGCAAGGTCGTCTTTCGCCTTTTGGATGTCAGCCGGCGGCTTTCCGGCATTTTGCGCGTCAGTCACCGCTTTCCGGGCATCACTCCATTTCACTTCGAGCGCACTGATCGGATCGCTTCCGGCTTTCGGCGCCGGTAGCTGATTAGGATCGAGTTTGTCGAACTCGAAATACGCTATGAGCGTCGAACCCGACTGCAGCACTTTGTCTACACGGCGAGGACTATCCTTGACTGTGAGGTTCGTGAATCTTTCCGACTTGCCGGTAGCCGTGTCGCGAACGGTTAAGTTAAAGACGTCGGCTTTCGTGATACCGGCCCCCAGGGACTTAACAACTTCATCGGTGATATTGTTCTGGTCAACTGAAGCCCGCAGACCTACGCCCCACTTTCCCTTATCAGCGGCGACAAAATTCAGCTTATCAATGCTGAACTTGTAACTCTCGTCGGGAGTGGCCACCGGAGGATTGGCGTTGGGGTTGCCGGGATCGGCATGGTACAAGCGCACGACAATCGCCTGACCGCCTCCGTTTAGAAAGAAATCCCTGACGGCGAAGCCAAGCGAACTGCCTTCCCAGAGACCTCCAAAGATCGTCTCGAAGTCACCAAAGCTATTGATGGTCACAGCTGTGTTAGTCGGTCCGCGGCGTGCCCCGCCGATGAATGCGGTGATTGAGGTAGCGACACCGGTTATGGTCCGCACCCCACTCGGGATTTCTTCGACGTAGACTCCCGGGTAAGTCAAAGCACTCGGCATAATTTTTTACCTCCTACGTAGTTGGCCGCGACTCCGAATTGTGAGTATCGGCGGTGGTTCTTTTTCTTTTCCTAAGACTCGTAAACCAGTGCGCCACTCGCTCCGGTTGGTTGGACCTCGAGGCCCGGTTAGATTGTTGAAGTGCTGCTTATCAGTCAGCGACGCGATCTGTAATCATTAGTTCAGTGATTGCTGCCGGCGATCTTCCGCTGGCACTCGGTTCAATCGGTAGTAAGGCATGAGTCCGTCCCGGCGAACCTCGACCACCAGGCCTTGATCAAGCAGGATGGATACTCCTCGTTCGACCTCCTCGATCTCTCGCTCAATTCCTTCGCGCGCCAGCCACCACTGGGCGATGCCTTCCAGTGTGTCTTTGGCATCGGGATGCTCGTAGAAGTAGTTAAGAATCGCGCGAGCGACTTCATATCCCTCTTCTGACTCGGGCTTCGACACTTCTCACCACTTCGTGTTTCATTCGCCACGTGCGCCTACACCGATGCGTGTGGGGAACTCTATTGCACGAACAGTGCCAGATTAGAATTCCGCGGATTGATGAGAGAAAGTGATTTTCTGTGATCCCGCCCGGGTTGGAAGGTGGGTCGATCTTGTCCCGCACGACGGCGCGCAGATCGCCAGCAACCTACGACTGGGTTGAACTTAAGTGGGATGGGTAGAAATTAACCCGGTGCCGGGTCGAAGATGCTCAGTTCGCGAGCGACCTGCGTTCAAGCTTTAGCGATGCGATATTTTTTTATCAGGCGCCCGAGCGCCCGGCGATCTTTACCCGCTTCTCGGGCTGCGCGTGTGACGTTGCCTCGATGTGAGCGCAGTAAATCGGTGAGGTAACCTCTTTCAAATTCTTCGATGATGCGGGCCTTCATCTGAGCGAAAGATACTCGGGAGCGGCTATTAACAACGCGTGGTATCGGTAGATCTTCAGGTCTGATCTTATCAGACTCGGTAAGTACAGCCAGTTGCTGCACAACGTTCTCCAGTTCGCGCACGTTACCTGGCCAGGAATATTGGCACAGCGCGTCAATCACTTCCGGAGGTAAATCTCCGTTGGCCCGTCCGGCCCGGGCGCTGGAGAGCTTCCAAAAGTGCGCAGCCAGCAACGGAATGTCGCTCTTCCGCTCTCTCAACGGAGGCAAAGCAAGCGTGATCACTGCCAGCCTGTAAAATAGATCTTCCCGGAAAGTGCCTTCCTGGATCTTGTGAAGAAGTTCTACGTTGGTAGAGCCGAGAATCCAGACGTTCGCCTTTTGCAGGCGCGAGGATCCTACCGGGTAATAGGTTTGATCCTGAAGAAAACGAAGCAGCTTCACCTGGCCCGGCAGGCTCAGGGTTTCGATCTCATCCAGGAAAAGCGTGCCGTTCTCAGCCTCGGCAATTAAACCCGGCTGGGCGGCGCAAGCACCGGTGAACGCTCCCTTGCGGTGACCATAAAGTTCGCTTTCGAACAAATGCTCCGGGATAGCGCCGCAATTCACGGCGAGAAAAGGCTTGCCCGCCCGGCGACTCGAGTAATGAAGCGCCCGGGCAAATCTCTCTTTGCCTGTTCCCGTCTCTCCCATCAGCAACACGGTCGATTCGAATTGGGCGACACTTGAAATCTTTCGTTTCAAGCTTACGAAAGCCGGATGCTCACCGATTACTTGTGCGATTCCCCTGGCTGCCAGGTCAGTGGGAATCGACGTTGGACGATCACCACCGGCCAGGCGCCGCACTCGAAAAGAAACTTCAGCTGCGCGCAGGGGCATAACCAGAAAGTCCTGAGTATCTACAAGACCTGCTGCGAGACCTTCGTCCAATGCATCTGAAGTGATTACTGGTAGAAGTGGAACCGCGTTATGCCGCGGCCCCAATTCAGACAGCAACTGCCGGGCACTCTTCCAGGTAGGCGGAAGCACCGGAATTATCAAGCTCGGAGCCGCACTTCTGATTTCGCTTTGACCAATCAGTGAGGCTCCAACGACACTTATTTCATAAGCCCCGTCCCGCTGCAGGATCTCCTTGAGCTGAAAACCAACTCGCTGGTTCAGTTCGCGATCGAGAATTGTGATATTCGGTTGGCCCATAGGTCGCCACCAGGAGTCCAAGTGCTTTACGGCTGGACCTCGTGAAGGCGCTGGTTAGATTCCTCGCGGGCCGAGATAAATCTGGGAGGGACACACGGTTATGCTTGTGAGTGAACCCATCCGCCGGGACCGTTGCTAGAGGTTCAGAGCTCAGAGCTTTGTGAGTTCTCTGGCTAAACGCGGCGCAGCTTATCGCTAGACTCATTTGGTGTCAATAGCAAGTCGGCCAACTGAAGATATTCGCGGAAACAAAGCTAAGTTAATAAGCTGGGCAACCCCGAAGAATTTCCAGGTGCTCACTGATATATTTGTCCAGAATGCCTCGGTCGTTCGCGGAGCGCCTCCGCTGTAATCCCAGTAAAGGCCTAGTTTCGAATTGGAAGCAATTGTTTGTCGGAGGCTGTTGGAAGCATTAAGTTGCCAGGGCGGCAAAGTATTGGTTCAAGTTACAGCAGCAGCTGCCCGTAACTTATTGGAAGTTTTGGCTGGGAGGCAGGGATTCGAACCCCGATAGGCGGATTCAGAGTCCGCAGTCCTACCGTTAGACGACCTCCCAACAAGTGGAATTTCAATTTAAGTGTAGCGGTTTTCTTTGTCAAACCGTAAGGATGGCGGTGAATAGTAAATCGTGGATCGTAAATAGAAAGGAACGCAAACGAGCTCTTGTTTGCGACCTTCCCGCTCTCATTTCTACCTATTTGCCATTCCCTATTTACTATTCACGCCCTTCAAGGCACAATACGTCCGGTCGACCTCCCGCATTAAGCAGCCTCTCAATTTGATTTGCTCCCACAAAGTTTGAACGCCGAGATTTGCCCGATGGGAGTAACTATGACCGAATCCGACATTCTGGCCACGCCCGACGAAGTAACCAACGACTTAGTCGAAAGGCCGGCGCCACGCGAAGGATCGGATCAAGAAATGTCCACTCTCATCGCGGAATATGAAGCGAGACTCGACGAGGTGGCGGACTTGATCACACGCGTGCGCCACGAGATAAACAACCCGCTCACCGGGGTCTTGGGTCAGGCCCAGTTGCTCTTACGGGAAGACTTAAACGACCGCGCGCGCAAACGGGCGGTGACAATCGAGGAACTGGCAGTGCGTATTCGTGATGTCGTCGCGCAGCTACGTTCGGTACAAAAATCGTCAAAGGGCTGACTTCTACAGCGACGCCGATCAAAAAAGCGCGACCGTGTGGCCGCGCTTTTGTTTGCCTGAAGAGACGCTCAGATCAGCGTGCCGCGCGGTCCTTGTTCGTAAGTCCTGCGGCCGCGGTGCACTTCCTTTTAGAGCTAAAACGCTGTTCGATGGTTAGCGATTTATGGATTCCTTTCCAGGGTTGCATCAACTGTTACGCTTCCAGGATTAACGGTCATCGTTCGCTGCCACGGCTTGAAGCCCGCTTTCTCAATGAGAATGGTGTGTTCCCCGAGTGTGAGTCGCAAAGTAGAAGTCGTGCTTCCCACAAATTTTCCGTCGATCGTTATATCGCTGGCATCTGGGTTGGACTTCACAAGAACGCTTCCGAAACCTGGTGTTTCGGAAGAAGGCGCTACTGTCGTCGGTTGCGCAGCAGCGCTTGAGGATGATGCCACCCCAGTATTACTAAACTTTGCCGGATCTACGGGAGTGTTCGCTCCAACAAATGCCGTAATTTCCGTACCCTTCGGAATCTCGATGTTTTTACCTTTTATGAAGAAGAACAGCGGCGCAGCCGGAAAAAAGACAATAGCGGTCGCCACTACGGCTCCCGTCATGGCCCCCTTATGACTTCCGCCGCTTCCACCCTTCACTGCTCTCAAGGCGACCTTATCTCCGTTAACTAAACGAACATAGTCTATGTTGACGTTGAGTTTTCCTGCTCGTCCAAAACTTTTCTTGGTATGAGCCTCCGTCACTGTGCCAATCGCGGTCGCGCCTTGTGGTATCACAACAAGACTACCAACCTTAATTTCTTCGACTACTTCAAAGTCGACTTTGTCATTGACTTTAGCCGTCGCGGACGAGAGGGTTTGCGAAAGACGCAACCTCACGGGAGTGTCTTCCGGAATAAAACCGGAAGAGACCTGGTTACTGCTAGCCGCTTCCTGTTGAGTTTGTGAAATAGCCTGGGTGAAATTGGTCGTTATCAGAACTGCCGCTAAAACGCCGACAGTGATGAGGTTCTTTCGCATGTTTGGGGGAACTCCTTTTGATTAGAGGAAGTCCCGTCTCGGCTGTAGAGCCGGACAGGCACTATTCAGTCCTTCTGTCTTCCGCGATGACTCTTACCGATATAGATTGGCGGGAGGGCTCGGTGCGCTAAACAGAAACTGCTTCTTGATCGTCAACTAAATATGGTGAGACCGATACCGGTTTCTCGTCGGAGTCTTCAGCGAGCACGGCCTGGATGATAGGCAGGCTCAGGCTGTGTTTCTTTGAGATGCCCGGCACTTCATGGCCCGCAGCATAAACCGCGTGGCGGCCGTGTTCCTCATACCACTCGCCGAGGTTCGCGGTCTTGTGCATGTTCTCGATGATTTGACGCCAGCCCACACCAGTGTTGTAGGCGCAGAAGGAAATTTCGCCTTCCTGCGTGCCGTAGGGAATCACGCACATTTCAGTGCGACGGAAATCGTAGTTGAATAAATCCTGAAACCACATGCCCTCAACACACAGCACACGCCATTTGTCACTGGGATCTTCAGACGTGTTTGCCTTCATGCGGTCGTTGCGATCAGAGCTCGAGTTCGTCGATGAAGGTTTGAAGAGATTCAGAATCTGCGAAATGGGAAATCCTTCCGGCGCCTGTTCCGCGTTGAAGTTTCGCAGGATGGCCATGCCGAGCTGCGCGTACGACAGTTTCTTGCCGCGCGCCGTATCGGTGATGGTGGCCACGTCCTTCATGAATTGTTCGTAGTTGAAAAATTCAAAGAGCGACTTGAATTCGCCTGTGTGACGATTCACCACCATCAAGCTGAAAATGCCGCAGTTCGGATGACAATTACACGATGACCAACCCCACGGCGCATCGGCCCCTTGCAGCATATCCATAACACTCGTGAAGGCTGAATACGATGACAATGGATACCAATCGCGCAGGGGTTGCAGTTGGCCGCGCAGTTGATCCTTCAGATCGTGGGTCATCCCTGCCAGGGTGTAGCGTTGCTTGATACGTACTTCGTCTGAAACGTCTTCGTCGCGGCCAGTGAATGAAACCGGTTGGAAGGCGATGGTCTGCACCTTATCGATATTCTTCGCAGCGAAATCGACGATCGCGCCAATACCATCGTTGTTGATGGTGTTAACGATGGTGGTGACGAGTGTAACTTTGATGCCGACACTAGCCAGGTTCTCAATCGCCTGCTGCTTCACATCGAACAAGTTGCCGACCCCGCGATGCTTGTTCTTTTCTTCGCTGACGCCGTCAAACTGCAGGTAGACCCCGTGTTGTCCGGCCGCTTTGGCGGCTTTGCAAAACTCAATGTCTTCGGCGAAGCGGATGCCGTTGGTCGCCGCAAGGATGCGATAGAAGCCAACCTTCTTTGCGTAGGCCACAGCCTCAAGATAGTAGGGCGAAAGAGTTGGCTCACCACCGGAAAACAAAATGATGATCTGACGTTTTGGCTTAAACGAAACAGCGCGGTCGAGGATCGCTTTAGTGTCTTCAAACGTCGGCTCGTGAACATACCCAACCTGGTTCGCATCCATGAAGCATGGATTGCACATCATGTTGCAGCGGTTGGTGAGATCGACGGTCAATACAGCGCCGCGACCAAACTTAATATTTGAAGTCCCGTGACGGTGAACGTGCGAATCTTCGGCGGCGCGGAAGTCACGGCCAAAGAACAGCGATTCAATGCGTTCGAGAAACGCCGGGTCCGTGGCCATCACATCGACGAACTCGCCGTGTTTGGGGCAGGTCTTACGCATCACAACCTGTCCGTCTTCTTCCACGATCTGGGCTTTGATTTCGCCCGGATGTTCGTTCATCAGAGACTCGAGCGTCGTCTCGCCACTGATCACAGCTTCGCGAACTTCTTTAACGCAGCGCGGGCAAAGACTATCGGTCTCGCGTGGAAAGCCGAGCGGCGGTGAAGTGCGCTCATAGGATTTCAGCAGTTTGCCGGGAGCCCACTTGGGCGTTATTGCTTCACCCTCGGGCAGAATGGTGTTGACCGCCTGAAACGCCTTCCAGGCAACATCCGAAGTCCTGGAAAGAAGCTTAGAGCTCTTAACCCCTGCCAGCTTACCCTTGTCTGATTCGCCGCGGCGAAATTGATCGCTAAACAATTAAACTAATCTCCTGTGTGACGCAGCGCGCGCTGAGCGCCAATTCATCAATAAAACCAAGATTACGAGGGAATTTGGGCCGGCGTTCTGACGCAAACTGAGCCCGCTATTTCTGACCGGGTCATGATAGTTGGTCTCCCAGACCATGGCAAGGCTAAAGCCCATGAATTGGGACCAGCCACCGGCCCAGTCTTCGTGATAAACCGTGCAAATCGCTAAGTTTTGAAAACACGCATGCTGTGCTGAAACGAAAAAGTGTAATATCAGCCACTTCGACCTAATTACTGTTCCGACACCGGCGCGCCCTAAAGCATGTCCGACACAAGATTACTAAGCACAGCCGAACTCTCCAATCGCGTGGGTGGTCGCCTGATCGGCGATGGTTCCGTGCACATTGCGCGCGTAGCCGATGTGGTCAGCGCCGGCACAGGCGAGATTGCGTACGTTGAAGGCGAGAAGTTTTTCGCGGCCGCCAAAGTCAGTCAGGCTTCATGTTTGATCGCGCCGCAATCGTTCGTGGAGTTCTTAGGCGCTTCCGTCACAAATCATGAGTTTGGACCGGCGATCATCGCCGTTGCCAACCCAAAGCTCGCGTTTGCCCTCGTGGCGAAACTTCTCCATCCACTGAAGCGCCGTGATCCATTCGTTCACCCCAGTGCGGTGATTGCTGCCACAGCCGAGATCGATCTCACTGTGTTCATCGGCCCGCACGTTTCGATTGGCGATGGCGTGCGCGTTTCCGCAGGCTCGCGTATCGAGGCAGGCGTCGCGATTGGTGACCGCGTCAGTATTGGCAACGACTGCGTGCTTTATCCGGGTGTCACAATTTATGACGACGTGACAATCGGAGATCGCGTCGTGTTGCACGCGGGCGTGTGTCTCGGAGCGGATGGCTTTGGCTATGTGCGTGAGGACGGCCACACGCCGGGCTATCACAAGTTTCCTCAAGTCGGGACGGTCGTGATTGAAGACGACGTAGAACTCGGCGCTTACACTTGCGTAGATCGAGGGGCGCTGGGACGGACGCGAATTGGACGTGGTACGAAGCTGGATAATTTCGTTCACGTCGGACACAACTGCGATATCGGTGAGCGCGTGATCATCGCGGCGCAAACCGGCATCAGTGGCAGCGTAACGATCGAAGACGATGTAGTGATTGGCGGGCAGGTAGGCTTCGGGGATCACATTCGCGTACTGAGCGGCGCCGTGATTGGTTCAAAAGCCGGCGTGCTGCCGGGAAAAATCGTGCGCCCGGGCGTGTGGTGGGGAATTCCGATTCAACCGCTCGATGAATACAAACGACTCAACGCGCACCTCGCACGCGTCCCGGAGCTGCGAGAGCAAGTCAGGCAACTGCAGCAGCGACTCGATGAGTTGAAGAATGATGCGACTGCAAAATAGACCTCTCAAGCTTTCAACTGGGACCGCGGGCGTCCCGCCCGCACGTTGCTGACTCTAATTGGACTTCTGTTGCTTGTGTGACCCTGCTTCAGGCGGGCGAGACGCCCGCGGTCCCAGTAAAAGCGCTGCCCGAGCCCATTTGAGTTACGACCTGGCGTTCTGCCAATCGCTCGCCCTTCAGTTCGTCCTGCATCTCCAACAGGCGTTCGAGCATCTCACCGCTGACGTTCTAAACCGCCCCTCGTTCGACTCAATGGTAATTGTGCAGCCCATTTTCCCACTAATCCGCAAACTCGTGATGACTGCGGTCGTGCTTAGCCTCTCTGGAAGTGTCTTCGCTCAAAAACGTGATACGAAGACGCGTAACGAGCAAACTGACGATGTGGTCCGCGTTGCTACCGAGCTGGTGCAATCAGACGTCACCGTAGTTGATAAGCAAAATCATTTTGTTAGCGGTCTCAACGCCGATCAGTTTGAGCTGCTCGTCGACGGCAAGCGGCAGCCGATAGTTTTTTTCGAACGCGTCATCGCCGGCAGTGTAGCCGAACAAAAACAACTCGCCGCGGCCCGGCCGCTAAACACGCGCGCGGATAGTCAAGAAAAGAAGGCGCCAGCTCCTGCTGCCTCAGAGCGTGGCCGCGTAATCTTTTTCTTCGTAGATGACGAACACCTGACACTCGAAAATGTCACACGAACACGGGAAGCGTTGATGCAGTTTGTAGACAAGGAAATGTCGCCAGGTGATCTGGTAGCGATCGTTTCGCCCAGTGGCAGAATCGGTTTTCTGCAACAGCTAACCGCGAGCAAGGCCATAGCGCGAGAGGCTATTTCCCGACTGACAGATAAACGGCGGACTGAGACTTATTCAGGCAAGGTTCCCATCAGCGATTACGATGCTGATCAGGTGGCACTCGGGCGCAACCGCGAATTGTTTCAGTATCTCGTCGAGGCCACCGCGGCAGAGTTTCAAAGCGATCCGTTGACAGCGGTAAACATGGTAAGAAATCGCGTGGCGCAGATCGAGGCGCAGTCGCGTGCTGCGACTTCCGATACCTTGATGGTATTGGAACGTCTGCTGCGATCTTCCGCGCCGTTACCGGGGCGCAAGCTTGTCTTCTTTGTCTCTGGTGGATTTGTTACCGACCCGCGCGGCTCGAGCGTTTTCGATCGTCTTCAGCGCATTACCAAAGCGGCGGCGGATGTTGGTGCAGTGATCTATACGATGGACGCGCGCGGCACGTTCGCCAACATCTACACTGACGCGAGCCAGAATCCCTATCCGGATTTTACCGGCCACGTTTCGCGCAATGTGTTTGCCGAAGGCCAGGCAACTCAGGAGTCGCTGCATACACTCGCCGACGACACCGGCGGCCGCGCCTTCCTCGGTTCAAACTCACTTGGCGACAGCGTTCGCCAGGCCCTGAACGAATCGTCCAACTATTATCTGCTCGCATGGCGGCCCACGCGCGACGAGGATCGGAAACGTAAGACAAAATTCATGGTGACCATCAAGGACCGGCCGGATCTGAAAGTGCGACTGCGGCGGGGCTTCATTAACCTGTACGAATCAAAAGCAGCCGGTGACGTTGTCGCCGATCCGAGACCGCAATCGGCCGAGGCGCAGTTACTCGCCGCGCTCGGTTCGCTTTATCCGGTGACTGCTCTGCCAATCTCGCTTTCGGTCGGATATGTCCACACTCCAGGCAAAGGTCCGATCTTAAAGGCATCCATGCAGATCGACCTGGCGGCGCTTCCTGAAGGTCCAGGCAAGCATGAATTGGATCTGATAGGAATCGCGCTTGACGATCGGGGTTCGCTGGTCAGCTTCAAGCAAAAACTTAGCATCAATCCCGCTGAGGTGTTGGCGACAGGACAACATGCCGTGCTCTGGAATCAGGAGTTACCGTTGCCCGCCGGACTTTACCAGGTGCGAGTGGCGGTACGCGATAACGACAGCGGCAAGTCTGGTAGCGCGATGCAGTGGCTGGAAATACCTCGTGCGGACGCGGGTGCGTTAGCGTTGAGTAGCATCTTTGTTGGCAAACGACGCGAGAATGCTGGGGTTACTGACAAAGTTCAGATCAACGTTACTCGCCGCTTCGAGCCAGGTTCATTGTTGCGCTATCAAACTTTTATTTACAACGCGAGCCTGGCAAACAGCGAAGTTGTCATTCAGTCAAGAATCTTAAGGGCTGGTCAACCGGTTATGGTGTTGCCAGTCCGCGCACTGTCCAGCAAAGACGTAACGGACAATTCGATTTCCATATCCGGTGAAGTCGATTGGAAAGGACTGACTGCGGGGTGGTACGTGCTTGAAATTCTGGCGACCGATAAAAAGACCGGAACCAGCGCGTCGCAGACCGTCGACTTTTTAATCAGCGACTAACAACGGAACTTAAATAGATGTCTCAGCTCTTAACTGGGACCGCGGGCGTCCCGCCCGCCCGTCGCTGACTGCAGTGATTTCTTTTTTGTTGAGTGAAGCTACCCCAGGCGGGCGTCCCGCCCGCCCGTCGCTGACTGCAGTGATTTCTGTTTTGTTGAGTGAAGCTACCCCAGGCGGGCGGGACGCCCGCGGTCCCAGTAAGAAGGTTCGCGATAAGGAACCAGCGCGCCGCAGACCGTCGACTTCTAATCAGCGACTAACAACGGAACGCGACCCGCAAATAGACGTCTCAGCTCCTAACTGGGACCGCGGGCGTCCCGCCCGCCCGTCGCTGACTGCAGTGAT